>Ga0224525_1000024_pt1 | contig 130183 bp, 165 predicted proteins | sample CFST100metaG_FD_179874 | JGI IMG/M metagenome (GOLD analysis project Ga0224525, IMG submission 179874) | Peat soil microbial communities from Stordalen Mire, Sweden - C.F.S.T100 | ecosystem: Environmental > Terrestrial > Soil > Wetlands > Peat | place: Sweden: Norrbotten County, Stordalen Mire...
TGGCCAGACTCAACCAGCCGAATAGCTTCCAGCTTGAACTCATAGGTGTAAATCTTCCTCGGTAAACGCTCCATCGTCGCCGCTCCTTCGCAAGTATCGCAGAGCGCCATATGGGGGACGTTTTCAGGGGGCAAGGTCAGACACCATGTTTCGCATGACGGTGGACTCCAAGACCGCGTTTATCTAGAAATCCCGTCTGGCCACACTCTGGGCACTTCAGTTTTTCTTCGGGTGACCCTGTTTTTTCGCTTTCACTAGACATTGGCGTCTCCTTGTGGGTGGTTTCGTTCGCCAACCATCTTACATCAACAAAATCAAACTATTTAGGAAAAATACAACGTTTTAGCACAATTCAGCACAATAAGCGTTATAGGCACCTTTAAAGCTCGAAGACAAGCGGTACATGCGCTTGGCCATGATGTCCCACTGGCATAATTGCGACGTTGTGGGAGTCGCGCCGCGAACCATCGTGCTGCGTCTGCTCGAGAGAGATTCCCCCACATTCGTGAATGTGACCAAAAACGTGTCTACGGATCTTGCGCTTTTCGATTGCTTCGCGCAGGGCTTCGGAACCGCAGCCATTGTCGAGGATGCCTTTGGGCGGCCCGTGGGTAATCAGCACATCGATTTCGTCCGGCATATGTAAAAAACGCCGCCGCAAAAAGGATTCCGGCTGCATATAAGCCGAGCAGTAGGTTTCTACGTTCTTCAACTGCGGCGTCCATGGCGTGCCATAAAAAACATACCCTTTGTACTCCCACACTGCATCAATAAGCAGGTGGGTGTTTGGCAAAAAAAAGTAGTCTTCGGCGGTTGGGTATGAAAAGTGGCGAAAAGCAGTGTCGTGATTTCCCGGCACCAGCAACACGGCCGCATGACGCCCAGAGCCCAAGGCCCGACCCGCAGCAGCGGTTTCAGTCCAGGTGCCGTACATCGTCATATCGCCGGCATGGATCAAGACTTCAGATTCCGGCAAAGAAATCTCAAGCCCGTGCGTATCGGAAATGGCGGCAATTTTCATTAGTCGCTATCGTACGGTTCTTCTTCCCAACTCCGCAATCCATATTTTTTCCAGGCTGGATCAAAGAAACAATTTTCCGGCGCTCCTACAAACATCGGAGCCATTTGCTGGTTTGTAAACCCTGCGAGTCCGCATCCGATCCGCATTACATGAAAGGTTAAATCCGTGTGTGCGCGCGCGTACTCAAGAAACATATCAACGCTTGCTTGAATATCAAAAAGACGCCGCACTTTGTAGGGAGTAGCTTTCGTTGGAATCGCGTACGCATTACCTGTACGGCCTTCGCCAACGCGATACTGCGCACCGTATTGCTGCACAGCGAGCTTTGCCGTGCCTGCACCATGGATTCCGCGTTGGTTTGAGCCAAAAACAAAAATTTTCATGGCTCGCCTTCTTCTAGTTTCTTCTTTGCTTGCGGCTGTTAACGATGGCTAAGCACTCCGTGATGTGATCCACCAACGAGGGCAGCGCCTGCACATCCTTTGCCCCTTGAAAAATACGGCCCGAAGCTACGGCAATTGTACGGAGCGTCTTTTCATAGCTTATGACCAATTTCTGTGCGGCATCGCGCGCTTCCACAGCATCCAACATCTCGCGCGGTGAAAACATCAAACTGATTTCACGCTCCATTTGGCGAATTTGGTCAATCGCCGCGTCCGCTTTTACCCATTCCTGTTCCAGAGCGCAATCAGCTACTTGTTCCGTTGTGTACCGCTTGAGAGGATGCTTGGTCATTGTCTATCCTTCGGAAAAAGACATGCCATACCCATTCGTCTGTGACTGCTTCCACATCTGCAGCGCGTACATCGTCGGGACTAATCTCCTGCATGCGCCGCGCACGAATCTCCGTGATTTTCAACGTGTGCCGTGATGCCCAGCGTGGCATCAATCCAGGGCTGCGCCATACATTGTCCGAAGCTCCATGGCCGCATTCTTCTGGACTTTTATCAGGGAAGTCAGACAAAAAGATCACGCGCTTGCGCCAATAGTCCAACAAAACAAAATTCTTTTCGATTTTCCATGAAACCGGCATACCGTATTGCTCCAGCACTTGCGGGGCAGGCTCGACGCGAGCCCATACCTGCCGCACCCAAAGCCGATCACCGGGGATTCCGTACGGGCAGTTCCATTTTTTCTTCGGGTCGTTTTCATCGGGACAGCGCCAGTGCAACGGAATCGTGGCGTCTTGCACAAAGGTCTTGCCATGTGGCTGGGGATAGATTCGCCGAATCATCTGCGTCATCAGTCCGCGTTTGATTTTGTCAATGCTGCTCGAGGTAAAGGTAGCCGGTCGCCAACTTGGATTTCGAATTTCGTTTGTCATCAATTTGCCTATTTTACCAAGTAGACGTAAACAGACAGCCCCTTTGCGCGAGCCGTATCGATCATGTGCTTTGTGCCCACGCTCTTGCCATTCCACACCGCGATAAGCGCCTCGCCGTATTCGGCCATCTGCACGTTGCGCATATACCCAGCACGCTTGCCGTGCCGATCCCAATCGGCCGGAAAGCTGGTGACCGGAAGAGAATGATGCTCAGCCCACCAGCGGCCCAGATGATCTACGCCGCGCGCCTCTCCGCTGACCACCTCGGTGATTTCAAACCCACTCAAGCGGATCGCCTCGTAAAGGCGTTGGATGTCGGTAATGGTTCGACTGCCCGCTATAATGGTTTTCACAGCACATGCCTATCTGCGCTTGAGCCAGCGCACAAACCGTGCGCCAGCGCGCCATCCACAAAGAAGCAACCAACAAACAAACAGAACAGATCCCAAAGACTCGAAGACATCCCACATGGCTTCAATCCTTCTTTTCTTTGACCCCCCAAATATCTTCGACAGAAAGGTTTAAAAGGCGAGCCAGCCTCAACGCATTGGCCAGGCTAGGGGCTTCTCCCCATTCAATCCGCTCAATGCCAGATGCGGAAATGCCCGACAGGGTGGCCAATTCCTCGGCTGAAATGCCAGCCTCTTTGCGCAGGTCGCGCAAGTTTATCAGCAAACTCACTTCGCTTTTCATTTCCGTTCCTTCCGCTGCAGCGGAGATTTAAAATCAAGCGCGCACTTTTTAAACGAAGGCCCGCTCTAAATTTAATCTCCACCACAATACCCATTTTGAAACGAAAAAACCAGAAAATTCATTAAACATCGTTTTTTTCGTACCATGGGCGCAAATTAAAGGAAATGGAACGCATCAAATTTTTTGGGGAGGCTTTCCTTGCATCTTCTCCGGTTTCACGCGTGGCCACGTTCGCCGATCTTCCCCGCCAGAGTTCCAGCCGCTTCTGCGGCAATCACGATTCCAGCATCGTTCTGGCAACGGCTTGGTTTTGTCGTAAACCTTTCTCGCCCCGCAAATATCGCAAACCAGAATATCGCCAACAGTAATCATTGCACCACCTTACCCGATTTTTCACATTTTTCCAATCAAACTGGCACAATGATCCAATTTATACGGTACAATGTTCCAGCAAGGATGGCCTATGCGCGTTGCAATTTATAGCTGTGCCGCAAGCAAGGATGATCCGCACATAGCGGAAGAGCAAATTCTGCATCTGCAAACGATAGTACGTCAAGAAGGATGCGAAATAGCGCATGTCTACCGTGATCTTGTGACTAGCCCAGGATCTGAGCGCACGGCTTATCAAAAAATGCTGCTCGATGCAAAACAGCATCGTTTCGATGCCATCTACTTTTGGGCACTCGACCAGCTTTCGCGTCAGAATGCCAGCAATACCATGCTGCTTTTGCATAAACTTTCTCGTTGGGAAATAGGATTTTATTCTTGCACTGAAAAGCATTTGGACTCCTGCCACGCCTCAAAAGACGCAGTGACGTCAATCATCGCAACGCTAGTGCGACAGAATAGGGTTTACATCGGAGAACAAACACGCATCGGCATCGAGCGCCAAAAAAAGACGCAAAAGCCCGGTCCTAAAGGGCAAATAGGCCCAGGTAGACCGCCTATAACCTTTGACCAGAAACAGGCAATTGCTCTTCGACTAAAAGGAAAATCGTATACTGCCATCGCCAGCCTGTGCGGCGTTTCAAAAGCAACAATATGCAGGTTCTTCAAGGGACAAGAACGCCCAAACTAATTGTTCTCTGGATGGCCAATCAATCTTACTTGTGCCTTTTTGCATTCCTCCACGGCTTGGCGATGGCCCTCTAACGCATCTTTTTTAGAGTTGTATTGCCATTGAGAAAGGTTGAGGGGACCGCCAAATACCATCGTCTCCCACAAGGTTGGTTTATGGGTAAGCGGACCAACGCCGATCAGCACTTCGATCATCGACGCATCAATACCAAGAAAAATCGTTGAGACTCTACCCCAAGGAAACAGCGTCTGTGCCAAATGATGAGAATGAGTTTCCATCCACTCGCCCCACGACAGCACATTGTGCGCCAAAATAGGGTTGCCTTCGTCATCTAAAACATACAGGCCAAGTGACGAAATGTAGGGATCATCGTCAAGGCTCATTAGCTTTTCTCCTTGGCGACGTAGATTCCGGGCGCGATCCGCTGAATCGACCCATCTGCGTTGAGCATTGACAAAAGCGCATACAAATACTGCTTGGCGTGCGCGCGCTTTGCTGCCGGAAGCTCATTAACAAGTTCAACACGACTCCATTTGCGGCCAGGATTTGCCGCAAAAATCTTCACAACATCCTCACGATGGCACATGGACGGGGAATCAAGAGATGCACGGTGATATGCGCGCCTCTCAGTTTTCTTTTCTCCATTGGGATGCTGTTTATGTGTTGGGCTCTTCAACGCCTGCAAAAGTGGCGCGACACTGATACTTTGCTCTGCCAAAAGCGCGCACGCGGCAATCGATTCATCCAACTGGTGCAAATACTCTCGTTGCTGCTCACCCACAAACTCTTCTTTGTAGAGCTTGTCCTGAAGATCGACGATTTGCTTTTTCAGCTCAGTTTGCCGGAGGATTGACTGCTCTAAGGTAAAAACCACATTGGTCTTTGATGCCCGTAATTTGTCGACCATTGGGCGCAAGTGATCGGTAAAAGGCGTTGGCTGTTCTAGCCATTGAAGGTTTGCAGGCAGTGCAGCAACGAGTTGAGGCGTTTCGTCTTGAGCTAATTTCTCTTCTGCTTCTTTTTCGGGTAAAGTGGGCACCAAAGTCTCAGACGTTTCCAGAGAAGGTGCCGGTGTCACTGTAGCAGGAACAGTTGGCGCGGAAGAAACAACTTTAGGCGCTGGCGTTGGAACAGAGGTTTGTTCGGGCAGCGCTTCAGGCTCAACTGCAAGGGGCTCTTTAATCTTTGGTTCTTCTGCCGGTGCTTCTTTTGTCTGGGGCACTTCTATCTTTTCTTCCTTTGGCTCTTCTGCCGGTGACTCTGGCAAAGAAGGCTCAGGAATCTCTTCTGGTTCCGATGTTTCTGAAGGAGAAGGACCGGAATACACATGAACGGCAAATGGATGCTTCTTCTTGGGTGGCACCACATAACGAGGAGCTGAAACAGCATTTTCCTGTGGCTTAGCGATTTCTGGATGCTTAATGCTGATTGATTGAAAGGGATTCTTTGAGGCGGGGCCAAAAACAAATGCCTGCGGGTTAGGCCTTTTAAAAGTTTCTTTTGCTCTCTTTTGAGCAAATGCAATCAGCGCATCTTTCCGAGTCTCTAGTCCAGGATCAGATGGATAGACAGGCAAAGGCTCTGCTTGCAAAATGGGTGGAGAGACCAGAAGCGCCGCCAGTTTGTCTCGCATAAGCGAATTACGCATGTTTCCTCCAAAGCCTACAGTATCTTATTGCTCAGATCAAAAAGGGTCATCGCCAACACTCTATGATAAAGAACCCATTTTGTCCAACAAATAATTGCGCGCATCGTTTAAGTAAACAGTGAGCAGTAAACATCTGATTTCAAACTTCTACCGCTCACTGTTTATTGTACCGGAAACGCGGTTCACATCGTCGCTTCAAACTTCGGTTCCGACCAAACCTCAACGTAGGCGGCAGTTTCCGCGTCTAAAACACGCTTCAGCGTATTGTAAGAAGACACGAAGTCATTGAGCGGTTTCAGCGTGACGATCAGGAAAGGATCAATCGCCAGCTGTTCCACGTAGAACATCGCCTCCGGTAGCTCGCGCTTAATCTCAACTGCCTTTTGTAACACAAACTCCGGCACCTGTTGGCCATAATTTTTCAACGACGTGATCCGCCATGTCGGATCGAGCATCTTGCCTGAAGTGCTATAGTGTTGAACCATCTGCTTCTTGTAGGCAAAAACGCTCATTTGTTCGAGCACCGAAATTTCGAGCTTTGCCAAAACGCGCTTCAGCATGCCGGGCGTACGCAGCTCCTGGCGCAAAGGCGTATAGCCCAACAACGTTTCAGCCTCTGTTGCCAGCTTCTGCCGTGGATCGGTTAAGTCCAAATTCTTGATGTCAACCGGCACACGCTTCAACATTTCCCGGCTCGGCGGCTCCACCACTTCAAGCGTAGGAGTCATAGACAGTTCCGGCGCGCTATCTGAATCGTCCAAACCATTGAAGGGAGAGTTAAAAGCGCTACTGCCGTTGGTGTACCAATAAGAAAAACCGGTCAGGTTGGGCGATCCTTGGGCCTGCTGCGCAAAGTCATTCAATACACCCGTATGCCAAGGCGTAGGTTCTGCCGGAGCATAGATAGGGTTCTGTGCTGGAGCATAAAAAGCAGCCTGTTGCGAAAATTTTTCTCTCTGAGCCTGCAGTTGGTTGATATGGCCATAGTACGAGTTTTCGTGATCCGTTGGCGCAACCACGATGTCAGTTGACGTGGTAGAACGGCCAGCCAGCCGATCAAAGGTGCGCTGGCGTACTTCCGAGAATACATCTGCAAAACTTGGCATTGTCTTCTCCTTAACGATCTGCTCCCTTGTGAGTTACTCAGGTGCCAATGTTTCTGGTTTGGCACCAGCCATAAACCGATCCAACAGTTTGTGCGCACACGCCTGTCCACACACGTGCTCGGTTCCATCCCTGTTCAGTTGGTGTTTCTGCACCGCCCACTCCCACGTTTGCAGATAAAATCCGGTGTGGGTTGTCAAAAGAACAAACCAGTGGTTTGCGTCCTTACGATCAACGCCACAATAGCTGCACGTGTAAACTTGTCTGCGTGTCATCGTTACTTCTTTCTGGGCGGAACAATCAACGCTTTGGCAAAAACAAACGTTGCCAACAACAACAAAACTTCCAAGACCATAAAATTTTCAAACTCTTTCCAGTGAAAAGCGGGGAGAATGACTTTCGTACCGTGTCAAACTCCCCGTATAAGCCGTCCCTGCGGACTGTGTAACAATCCGTTCCCTTCGGCAGCGGGAAATGCAGAACGGCTAACCCTTGTCTTATGCTGCTTGCTCATCCGTGCCAACTTCGCCGCAGCATACCTTCAAAATCTCGCTCATCTCCTGGATGTGCGTCGCAAACAACTTGCGCAGTTCTTCCAACTCGTCCGCGTTGTGTGCCTCTGTTACCGCGCGCGTCAATCGCGGAATCGACTCTGCAATAAATCCCACCAGCGTCGGCCGTTCGCGATATTCAGCAATCATCAGCTCCAGCGCATAACCGGGATCATCGATGCCGTGCTCGTGCTGCCAATCGTCCAAACCTCGCTCGATCACTTCGCGCTGCGTCTGCTTGATGCGCCACTTCATGGTGACGTAGGCCTCGCTTATCGGCTTGTTCTCGGCAATCGCCGTGTGCCGCACCAGCTCGGTTTCAAACTCTCGCGCCGTCATCGTAGCCGCGGCGTCAATCAAAGAAGGATTCTCTCGTATTGAAGAAGAAGCGGCAGACAGTTGCATGGCATTTTCAATCGACATTGAAAGAAACTGCTCTCTGCTCAACGTCTGTAACCGTTCTGCCAAGCCCACCAGCTTGTACCAAGTCGCGTGTTTGATTCCTTTGGCCAGCCGATAACTCATTTCGTCGGCGTAGCCCAACCGCTCCCATCCGTTGTTGCGCTTAATGAAGTAACCTTCCCAACCAATCAGCATCGATCGTTTGTTCAGTGCTACCCATGATTCGGTAATCGCTCGATCACTCTCATGCAACTGCTCATCGAGACTTTTCGCCGGGGCCGTTTCTTCCGTCAGAAGCATCGTTGTTCCCATACCAATCCTCCCGATTCTTTGCTCCTCAATTTGTGTCTTCTGCCTGTTCCGAATATTTGTCGAGCCAGGCGCTGAAATGAACGGACAACGTCTTGGCTTCATCCACCGTCAAGCCGTTGTCAAAAGAAAAACTCGATCCGTCTTTGCGTACCGCCAACACCAACAACTTGGCAATATTCTGATCTTCTTCCACAAGACGAGCGGCAATGGCCGTAGGTGTTTTTGGAAGAATCGTCATTTTGCTTCCTCCTGTTTGTTAAACAGCGGCGCGTCATTTTCGATCCGCCGCTGTGCCATTGCTGCATAGTCTGCGTTTAGCTCAATACCGATAAAATTGCGGCCATAGCGCAGGGCCACCACGCCCGTAGTCCCCGAGCCTGCAAACGGGTCTAGCACGGTATCGTCTTCTTTGCTTCCGGCCAGGATGCAAGGTTCCACCAGTTTTTCTGGATAAGTTGCAAAATGCGCTTCAGAAAATGGTTGCGTGGCAATCGTCCACACACTACGCTTGTTGCGCATATCAACCAAATCTTTTACTGCAGCACTAAAACTGGCATTTTGCCGAGGACGAATATTGGCTGTTTCGCGCCAGCCGGCGCCACGACCAAACGCTGCGCCACGTGCACTACGAACTTCTTCAGGATTTGCTTGCGATCCTTTTTCACCCAATGGCCGCAGTTTCGGCTGGTATCCAACAAATCCATCTTCTCGGCCTTCCTTATGGAACGAACCATGGCCACCATTTCCTACGCTGGTATCCCATCCGTCGGGTGTTTTCCATTGGCTTGCTTTTGGATTTACGCCATTACCCCGCGAATGCGCATTGCCCGTCACCGGTTCACTAATTGCGGCCTGATTGAAAAAGTATTGCGGCGACTTCGTCAGCAAAAACAGATATTCGTGCGACTTCGTGCAACGGTCGTGAACGCTTTCCGGCATTGGGTTTGGCTTTTCCCAGATAATGTCTTGGCGCAGATACCAGCCATCGGCGCGCAATGCAAATGCCAGCATCCACGGCATGCCAACTAAGTCTTTGGGCTTCATTCCGCATGGAACAGAACGTGGCACTGCAACCAAATTCTCTGTTTTGGGAAGAGTGTGGTAACCCGAAGGTGAGCACGTTTGCAGAGTATTTTTAATCCCAATTTTTGAACCGCCAATTGCCCCCGAAGCGTAGCAATCGCCCATATTCACCCAGCACGTTCCGTCCTTGCGCAACACACGTCGTACTTCGCCAAACACCGCCACCATTTTGGTGACATATTCTTCAGGCGTCTTTTCCAAACCAATTTGCTGATCCACACGCACCGCACCACACTGCGCGCACACATCACGATACTGAATCTCGGTTACTTCGCCTTGCTTATGGCCACCGCCACGGAACCGCTCACCCAATGCCGCCAGCCCAAGGCCAGTGCGAATGGTAGAAGCAACATGCTTGCAGTCAGGATCGCCGCCATTCCATGTCGCAGTACCGTAATCGCGCAAGCCCCAGTAAGGTGGCGACGTGACGACACACTGCACCGATTCATCCGGTAATGTTTTCAACTGCTCCGTCACATCTCCCACCAAAATCCGATACATGCTCAAACCCCGCAGCGATTGGCCTTATTTCTTTGGTTGTGCTGTCTGCTTTTCTGAAAGACCCAACAGCAAGCGTCGTGACTCATCGTCCTTGCAATTGTCTAGTTGGTCCAGAAATTCACTACTTAAAAAAATCTTATGGATGCGCTCTTCCGGGATTCCAAACCGACGAGCATATGTTCGTTTACGCGAACTATTGTGTTTTACGTCAGTCATCGCATTTCCTTCCTTCAAAGGACTTATGCAGCTTTCTGCTTGCGCTTGCGTACGGCCATTTGTTCCAACTTCTTGAATTTTTCTTCTGCATTCCAGCGCAGAACATCGAGCGCGCAGATCCGTTGCAGCGCCCATGTACGATCAAGCAACTTTTCGTCGGCAGCTCTGGCCAATGCCCGCCGAAAAAGTTTTAACTCAATCGGATTCATCGTCACGGTTACATAGACGTCAGCCATTGGTATACCTCTCTGGAAAGCTATGAATCTTTGGATCAAAAGGAACTGGCTCTTTGCCCACAGGAACCAAAGCCAAACTCCCGCCGCCGTGTTTAATCGTGAAAGAAATTGGTTCTTTGCATTCCGCTGCTTTGGTCTCAAACTCTGCCTTACGAATCGGATTTCTTTCTGTTGCATCTTCAAACGAAAATCCGATCGACCATTCCGTCCAACCATGAATCGACGTTGCGCCGCGAATACGCGTAAAAAAGCGTCCGTTGCCTGCTTCCTTGCTCACGTGATGGATTACGCCGATAGAACAGCCAGCCGCTTGGCCGATCTGGCCGAGCTTCTTCACTACTTGTCCCATCTCTGTGTTGTTGTTCTCGTCGCGGTTGTGCAGTCGGTTCAGCACGTCGAAGATGGCAAACTCTACGCCACGCTCTTTTAAGTCTTCTGCCATGTGCGCTACCTGCTCGTCGTTGTCGACGTCGAAGTCGCCCAGCTGCTCGCGCGTGTTGATCCAGAGCCACCCGGTGGGATCTTCACCTGCGTCCAGTCCCTTCCCACGCAGCAACGCCTGCACGCGAACCTTGGTGAGCATAGGAGAATCTTCACGGCTGATGTAAGCGGTGCGGATGCGCCGAGGAATACGGCAACCAAGCCACGGCTTGCCCGTCGCCAACGAAAGCAGCAGATCAAGCGATGCCAGCGATTTTCCTGTTTTTGGCTCAGCCGCAATCATGCCATTGCCGCCTACCTGGATTACGCCTTCCACCAGCCAATCGATGTCTTCGTCTGCCGTCATGGACCACTCAACGGCGTCGACCAACCAGTTTTCTCTTTCGGCATCTGCTCCAGCCCACACCGGGGTGTCGACAATGCGCTTTTCCAGCTCTGCTACGGTGTGATCTCGCAAAAAGTCGCTGACATCGCTTTTCTCTGGAAGATCCTGGAAAGTGATGATCCGTACGGCGTAGGCATACTTTGCGATAGAAGCCGCGGCAGTCTCTGCATAGATTTTGCCCGGCTCGTCATTGTCCGCAAAAATCATTACCTGCTTGCCGGTGAAGTACGGCGCATAAGAATCCAGCCACTTCGGCGAATGATTCTTCTGCCAAGCCCCGTCAAAACTTGTCGTCGTGGCAATTGAAAAAGCATGCGACGCGAAGAGATTGGCTTCCAGCAGGTTGTCCGCATCTTTTTCGCCTTCTGTACAAAAAATGACGTTTGCCTTCACCACATGCGGCAGGTTGTAGAGCACGCGCCGCGTCCGCTCGCCGTCCTTGGCGTCAATGCCAGCCTTCCATGCACCGTCGACCTGGCGGAAGATGCGGAACGTCTTTTCGCCAATTTCTGGTTCATAGCGTCGCTTCTGGAACAGAGTCAAGCCGTTCTCATCGCGGTAGTCGTAAATCGCCACAGGCGGCCCAAGCTGCATCTCGCCTTCGCGCCGCGCTACCGGCGTCGCGCCAGTAATCTCGGCCACGTTGATTTCAGCCTGATCGAGCGAGCATGCAGAGAATCGTGCTTCAAACTCAAAGACGTTGCCTTTTGCGCCGCAGGCGTGGCAGTTGAATCCGCCGTTGCCGTCGAGGAAGAGCGTGCAGGACGGATTGTCTTCAGAATGGAAAGCGCAACGTACAGCAACTTTCTCGCGCGCCGGAATGCGTTGCCCCGGATGACGGTGCTCAAAGTAGCGTCGGATTTGATCAAAGCTAAGCTGCATGAGTAACCTCGTAGGCCTTCATGCCTTTTTTCAAACCCCACATAGACGGAGTCTTCCAAACGCCATCCCCGAAAAACTTAAATGCTCCCATTGGAGTGGTACGCAGCTTGTTGCCTTTAGCGCACGCAACGTACGCTTTCCAGGCATTGATCATTCCATCGCGAATTCCGTCGAATTCGCCTGGGTGTGCTTTCAACTCCCATTCAGCCTGTTGGGCAATCTGATCCACGGCATACGGACTCGTGATCGTAGTGCCCTCAACCACTGCACGCGCAATCATCCACGCTTCATCACAAATCGGGAGAGGTTTTTTTAAAGAAGCGTTCGTCGCAGACGACAAATCGTCTTTTTGTCCGCTGCGCGGAGCGCTTTTTTCTTCTCTTTCCTCACCACGAAGCAGCGGACGAGGTTCCGGTGACGATAAAGATATAGGTAATGGTGATGGTAACGGGCATGAGTCAAGCATTGCTTGTGCATTGCTCTGAGCATTGCTTGAAGCATTGCTCGGGGCAATGCTTGGAGCATCAGTCCAACGCACTTTCGCTGCTTTTGACGCCTTATCTTGAGCTTTTGCGCGTTTTTGCATCCATTTTTCTCTTTCCCGGTCGCTGCGTTTTTGATGAAGTAATCCATCTTTTTCAAGTACGAAGAATTGCATAAGCATTGCTTGGTGCATGCTCCAAGCATCCATCGGGAGCTTGGCAATGTTTGCCAGTTGCACAGGATCGTTTGGCAACGGCCCTTTGCGCCAGTAGTACATCAGCAACAAAAGGTATGCTCCGTGCTCAACCGTGTTTAGGTTGGATGTATCCGCGAGGTAATCTCCGATTGCCAGCGGCATCCAAATGTCGACCTTGGAATCCATCAAGTCTCATCTGCCTCGCATTACGTCAACGTCGTTCTTTGCGCTTTCTGCTTCGAGATACGCTTCGATGAATGCTCGTGCCGCAGGGACACAGATGGCGTCCCCGTAGAGCCGCAGCCTTCCTACTCTTTCTTTGCCTTTTTCGATGAGCGGCGAAAACGCAAAGCCTCTCCCGCTCGGAAGCAGAAAATATCCCAAATCGGCGAAATCCCCATTAACCACGCTGAGAGGGCTGGATTTAGTTGTCCCTGGCACCGGGCGAAACTTTCCATCTCGGCATCCGATCCAGTCAGCATCTCGCCAGAAGCCGTTAAGCGCACTGGACCTGCAAACTTCACCGCATGTTCCAAAGTCGTCGTGTGCTTCTTGCCGTCCAGCGTCTTCCCCGTCACATCCATTTTGTCCGTCGACATTGAACGGCCACCGTTCGGCGTGCAAGGGCTCGGCCACGCTGCCAGCATCTTCGCTTCCAGAGGCAGACTTGATCGACTCGCGTTTGGCCGATTCCATTCCTTCTCCGTCGACTTCATTCCGCGCCGGTCCAGATTGTCGTCGTTCACTTTCGGAGATGCCCACGATGCCAGCTCCACTGTCTTGCGGCTGCTGTCGTTGTTCCCCGCTTCGTTGTTGCCGTTCTGCGCTGGCGTTCCCGCCATCGGCGTCGGCCAGCTCGCAAGATTCGCCAATCCTGGATTGTCCCGATCCCGATGTGAATTTTCCCCACCGCTGTTCCGGTAATCCCTTCCTGTCGGAGTTGCCCAAGTCGCCAGATTCGCTTGGCTGTGCAGTGTATCCGGCTTGCCCCGATGCGCTCCCGCACATTCCGAGTCCTCTGCCTTCGGCGTCGACCACGACGAGAGATTCGCCGCGTTGCTCAGGTCGTGCGGGAAATAGTGGTTGTCCGCTTCCGTGTTGCCCCGCAGCTTGTCGTCGTGCGTCTGCGGTGTTGGCCAGTGCGTAATTTGCGCTGCTTCCGACAAGTTGACCTGGTGCCCCTGTTCTCGCCGCAACGCCGCTTTCTCCGGGTCCGCATACTCGCCGCCTCTCCGGCACGCATCCGGACTGGGCCACGAAGTAAAGTCTCTGTCGGATGTGTGGCGCGCCAACGCTTGCCGCTCCAAGTACGATCTTCCCAACGGCGTAGTCTTGTGCTTCCAGATCAGTCTGAACAAGGTCGAGCCAGCCGTGTCCAATCGCGGCACTAACTTGCTCTCCAAAGATTGTTGAAGGGCGGCACTCGCGGATGAGTCGTGCCCAAGCAGGCCAGAGGTGACGAGGATCATCAAACCCTTGGCCTTTGCCTGCCGCGCTAAAGCTGGGGCATGGGGTTGAGCCTGTCCAAACTTCGCGGTCGTCGGACCATCCAGCTTGACGCAGGGCGACGCTCCAGAATCCGCCACCTGCGAAGAAGTGGCATTGGGCATATCCCATAAGGTCGGCTGGTTCAACATCGACGATGCTCCGTTCATCTACATCCCCCGGTGCAATTGCGCCTGCTTGGATGGCTTCCCGGATAATCTCGGCCTTCAGCGGATCAATCTCGTTGTAATACGCCCTCATCCGCATTGCCTTTTCTTTTGCATTGCAAAAAATGCGCAACGAATCCCTAGCCACTCGAAGATCGAGAGACGAAGAAAGGCTGAAATGAAAGTTTGGAGTTACGCGGCTCTCTCTGCGGCTCGATCAGCCAGCCACCGTTCAATGTCGGCAGACAGCCACCCCATGGCACGCACACTGAGCTTGACTCGATGCGGAAAGGAACCTGCTTTTTCAAGGGTGTAAATTGTGCTTGCGCTCAATCCAACCATTGCAATAACTTGCTTTCTGCGCAAAATTGCTGGCAGCCCTGGGAGGGTTGTTGTCTTCTTCATTTGGTGTTCCTCGCAGTATTTGTTTCGCGCTCCGCAACTCCAACGCAACGAAACTACCGTGATTATTCTCGCTTTTTTTAGGTTTGCAAGAGCGATTTTTAAAACTAAGACTATAAGTCGAGATAGGTTCTAAATGAATTTAAAAGTCCAGAAAAATGCCGGCTCACGATGGGGTTTTTCATCGTGTCCGGCTTGGTTTTTGGTAAATTTTGGCTGTTACGCGGCGGGTTTTTCTTGCTTTTTCCTGCTGCGGCACTCGTCCAAAAAATCTGCCCAAAACTGCATCATTTTTTCGCGCTCGGGCAGCCATTCTGCCTCGTTATATACGCCTGCCACGCCAGCTTCCTTGTGCGACAATTGCGCCTCGACCCAATATTTGTCAAAGTGCTGGCCACGCAGATAAGTGCTTGCAATGTGTCTCCAACCATGGCCAGTCATGCGGCCTTTGTATCCCATCCTCTCCAATCCTTTTAGAATAGTATTGTTGGACATTGTTCCATTTCCGCCGTTAAAGTCTGGAAAAAGTCGCCCTGAATCACCACTAATGTCGTGCAACCGTTCCAGCAACGCCAAAGCCTGTTTGCTGAGCGGCACAATATGCGGCAACTTCATTTTCATGTGTTCCTTAGGAAGATTCCAGCGTCGATTCTTCCAGTCGATCTCGTCCCACCGCGCAGCAATCAACTCTCCAGTGCGCACAAAAGTCAGGCTAAGCAGTTCCATCGCATTTCGCGTCAAAGGGCTGCCATTGTAATCACGCATCCGGCGCAACAGTTCCGGAACCTCTTCAATATCCAGGTGGCAATACTTTGTAGACACGGCCTTTGACAAGATCATCTTGGGATCAATGTCGGATGCCGGATTCAGAACATTCTGATCTAGGTAGTTGTGAATCTTTCCCCACTTAAAAATCATGCGAATAAATTGCAGGTTGCGTCGGGCAACATCGCGGGCACCACGAGCGTCCGTAGCCTGAGTAAGTTCAACCAAATCTCTCGGCGTGATCTTGGCCGGGTCTTTCTTGCCAAGGGGGGTGATCACATCGGCTTCAAGCCGACTTTCCACGTTGGCAACGTACCGCTCATTCTTGTCCGCCTTCCACCAGACAAACCACTTCCGTACCAGATCCTCGAAAGTCATCTGCGGAGCGGCTTCTTCCTCTGCCTTGGCCAGCTCGGCCTGCTTCTCTTGCTTGGCTTCCTTGCGCACGGCCATGGGGTCGACGCCACTGGCCAGCAGCGCCCGTGCTTCGGCATGCTTCACACGCGCCTGGGCTAGGGATGTGTCTGGGTATTTACCGATCGACATTTGTTTTGCTTGACCATCAAAGCGGTACCGCCAACGCCAGATTTTTCCGCCTTCAGGCGTTACAAGCAAAGCCAAGCCGCCTTTGTCGGCTAGACGGTAGGGTTTTGACTCTGGTTTGGCCTTTTCGCACTTCAAATTCGACAGTTCACTATCCATCTTTGCATCTCCCGCTGTGAGCATCTTTTTGTCTTTCAAACATGCTCACAGTGACTGTGTGAGCATGTTGCAAACAATAACCGAAAAGATGCTCACAGTAAATAGGTGCTTACAGAAAAGCGCTATCGCGTCTCTTCGCTCAAAAAGTCGCAAAAAGTCGAGCAGCAAAAATCGTAAGTTTATTATTTCAAACAAGATAGATGGGGAGAAAAACAGAAGATACGTCGAGGTAGGTCGAGATAAGTTTAGGTTGTAAGAGGGGAAAAACAGGTAATTGGCTGCCCTTCACGAGTTCCAATCTATATGAAAACAATTATCTTATATTCGTCTATAAAAAAATGACCACAAATGTACCTCGTTTGCAAACAAAAGCTCAAAAAGCTGTTTTTAGATAGAAATGTCGGCGGTTGCAAGGATGCACCCGCCGACGTTTTTTAGAGATTCGCATGGCTCTCCGGTGCAGTAATTGTCGTTGGGGCAACGACTGAGATCGGTATTGGCTGACGTTCCAACGTGCTCAAATATGCTTTCAATTCTGAAAAGCGGAAACGGTGCGTGAACTTGCCTGTCCTCCCAACTGGAAACGCAATGGAAGGCAAACGTCCCTCATGTGCCATACGGCGAACCGTAAGTGCAGAAAATCCAAGATATTCGGCTGCTTCTTCGGCACCGACCAAAGGCTCCAGTGGTTGATTAAGTTGTTGAATCTCCATAGCAAACCCCCTAGTACCTCCAACCGAGCATGTCTCATTTTGGCTGGTTTCAACAACGTAGCCCTTTTTGAACCGAAACGCAACACTCGTCAACATAAAAATGACTAAAAAGATGAAAAACTGTGGAAAACGTTTAGATAAAGCAAAAATGCACAGTATAAGGCAAGAATTATTGAGTATGAAACTGATCCGTTAGAATAAAAAGCAGTCCAGAATCTGGACTGCTGGCCAGTGACGCCCAACTTACGGCTCTGAGCGTCACTGCCAATCTGCATTACAGCTGGGCATTGGCAACTACTCAGCCTCGGGCGCGGGAGGCGTGTCGGGCGTTTCCGGCTTAACAGGAACAGGTTCCCGCTTCTTGCGCTTCCGGCGCGGCTCGTCTGTTCTATAGATGGAAACGGTTTTGGAGCCTACCGGACACGACACTTTCAGACGAGGAATGTCGTTTTGAGTACGGCTTCGAATCGCATTGGCCGCTTTATCGGCTGCTTTTGCGTCCGGAAAGTCTTCAATAACGACTCGTGGCAGGCCGTCCTTTCCGTTCGATGCTTTCAACGCAGAATCGATCAGAGGTTGGTACTTACTGATGTTGACCTTCTTGGGAAAGGCCTCGGACTGGTCCAACATGCGCATAGACGTACTCCTTGATGCTATTTTTAATACGCAAAAAGTCTATCGCTTCTTTGCGCTTTTTCTCCCACAAAATTTTGTGCGCCCATGGAAAAATGCAATAAACCCCTGCATTTTACCTTGGACGCACCAGCTGCTAGAACAACCCGTTAGCAGGAGTATCGTCGTTTTTTTTCGGTTGCGCGCCAAATTCCTTTTGGATCGCGTCAAGCACAACCTGAAATTGATCTTGGCGGATCAGGTAGCGATGCTGAATTTCAAACTCCTTGTCAAGAAACGCCCGAACCTGATCATCCGTCAAATTCAGCTGGCGCTGAATGTCAAACAGCGTGATTCCGTCTTCAAACGGAATGTGGGTCTTGGGATCATGGCCTGGTTGTGTGTCCCATGCCTCGCGCTTGCTGGGCTTCTTCTGCGTATTTTTCTTGTTCAATGAACAATCGGCTGCGTGGCCGTTCAGCGTACGGCATTCCGCACAAATTTCCTGCTCTGGCGCTCGCGATGCTTGCTCAGCCGTTCGCTGCGTCCCTTCATGCCCATGGCCGCGATTGGGCTCAGAAGACACCTTGAGCGTGCCTAGGTCACGCCGGATCTTGTCCAGTTTTGGCTTTTCTTGTGGCACCGGATCTACGTCAATCGTTGACGACACTTCCTCCGGGGTGTAGAACTGCCCCAATTCTTCGGGCCAGCCGCGGCGAATGGCCTTGATCTCGGCGCACTTTTCCGTTTGCGCCAGAGGCATTTTTTCCCATTGAGAAACAGGCTCCAACTTGCCGGTGGCCTTATTCTTTTTGGTTTGCACAAATTCCCGGTAATATGCAGTCGCGCCGAATTCCTTCCACTGCCCGGACATTTCATGCCACTTTTGCACCCACACTGTCACGCGGAGATTTTCTGTCCCCTGTCCTTCCACCAGCGGCAGTCTGTCAGACGGCATATACAGGCCAGTACGATTGGCGATCGAACGAAAACCGTCAATACCTACCTGAAGCACCATTCGATCTTCATATTGGCCAGTTTCCGCATTCCATGTGCGCCGCTTGATGGCATAGATTTGCTTTTGAAGCGGATCAAGATGCCGCACACGCGCCACGTGGCAAAACATCATGAATTCAGGATCGGACAGCCCTGGAGCCACCGTCTGCTTGATCAGCTCAAGGTTTTCCGGTCGCTCCCAGTCCTGATTAACGACCGTCATGCCCTGCGTTTTTGCAACCATCATCGCTGTTTCAGCCATTGGATTCCCTCCACGACTTGCCCTCGATAATTCGTTGAATGGTTTGGTATACGACGCCATAGCGAGCCGCGATGTCTTTCAAAAAAAGACCAGACCTGCGCAAGCGACGAATTTCTGCAACTTGAAGCGCAGTTAACTTGGCTGCCGAACTGTTTTCACCTTTAGGCCAAACTTTTCGAGCGCGGCCTTTTCTGACGCAATCGCGCATATTGTCGCTATTTGTTCCGTCAAATAAATGAGCGGGATTGCAGCAAGATGGATTGTCGCAATGGTGGCACGCGTTTTGCGCCTGATAACCATGCGCCAAGAAAAACGAATGCCGATGGGTTTTCACATACCGTCGCGGATTAGACATACGAAACTTCCCGTACCCGCCACGAGTTTTTGACGCCGTCCATATCCAACACGCACCCAGCTCGGGACAAGATTTTGGAATTGGCCCATTTTTGTCAACTTTTGACCAAAATCTTTCTTCATCCGTCATTTGGCTATTCCTGTGCCAATCTGCACCAACACGGGATGTCTTACATACGAGCAGATTTGGTAATATCCACACCACTTACTTTCGCAACCCCACCAGCTCTGATTGGCCGGCACAAAGACGCCAGTTTTCATGGCGTGGATCAAATTTGTGAAGCGGTTTAAAAATACCTGCACGTCGTCCATGCTGCGCGTCGTGGCTGTCGGCACGTATTTCAATGTCGGCTTTGCGGCATTGGTGCGGACCAAATAATCAAGAATCATTTTGTCGGGCAATTTTCCGTCCAAAACGTGGCAGGCTGTCGCGTAAGCAGTTAACTGATTAGAATCATCGGCCGTGCCCGCTTTATTGTTCCCGTCCATGTATGACGGAATGGGCGATTTAGCGGACGTTTTTGTGTCGCGGATGACAAGCAGTTCTTTATCGCCCTCATGCACAATTTCCTGTACGTCCTGTTCGCCCACAAAATCAACTCCTGAGCGTGCGGCTGCATTTAATGACCGCGCTTGCGCATGAAGGATCTTGGCTGCGTATTTGTCGGGCGTCGCTTCTGCCGACGCGTGCAATTCTTTGGCCCGCGACCGTAAAAAAGCGTCCATGTCCACGGAGAATTTACGCCGCGTACGCACAGCCTGAATTTTCGGCGCCGCTTCATCGTGGTGCAGACCGGACAAAGAAATCGCCTTGTCCTTTGCTTCGCCCAATACCTGGTCCAGACTTTTCCCTTCTTTTTTCTCGTCCGGATCAAGTTCAATGGGCTCGTTTTTCTGCTCCTGCTCAAACTTGGCTGCAGAAATGGCAAGCACGTCGTCGCGCTTTAACAACTCCCCTGTCTCGATCTTGTGGTCGAGATCCTGCGTCACCGATTCGTCCGTGGATTTTCCCACCAGCAAAAATGCGTTGGGCGGCGACTTGATGCCAAGGATGTAACGGAAAAGAAAACGCTGGCCGCAATCTGCTGCCATATTCAGCGCAGAGACGTGGATCTGCTGACGTTGTTTGGCCTTGGGCGTAATTTTATCGATGGACGGAACAATGCTGTCCGACATGTCAATCTCTCCCGAAGGTTTAAAAACGGCAATGGCTCAAGCCATTGCCAGGCTTGAGCCATTGCTTGTTCCCTTGCGGGGGGCATGTGTCTCTATAAATTGATGAATAGTCCGAATTGCTTTTTTTGTCTACGGTAAAATTAGAGTAGACGCAAAGCGGGGTTTGTCCTATGCTGCGCGCATGGAAAAGAAAACCAAGTTAACCAAAGCCGATCCGGATTTTTACAAAAAAATTGCTGCCATCGCTGGCAAAAATTTGGTGCGCAAGAAGGGCACGGAATATTTCTCAAAGCTGGCGGCGAAAAGTCACCCTCGCGATCATTATTTTGGCGGACGCCCAAAGAAGAAAGTGGCGTAGCTCAATCACTGGTTGCATCTACGCGATGCACTCAAACCACGTTGCTACAAGCATTGCAGTCGTGGCTTGCCTATAGAAGTCTTGTTGCATCTACGCGATGCACTCAAACCACGTTGCTACACAGCCTTGCTTTGCGTTTCGTACTAGGGAACCAGTTGCATCTACGCGATGCACTCAAACCACGTTGCTACGAAAATCGTTGGAACAGCGTCGTTGTTCCCTATGGTTGCATCTACGCGATGCACTCAAACCACGTTGCTACGTCCGAGAAAATAGCAAACCAGCAAGATCAGAAGTTGCATCTACGCGATGCACTCAAACCACGTTGCTACCCAGCCACGCGAGTCTTGCCGCACATCCAGGATCGTTGCATCTACGCGATGCACTCAAACCACGTTGCTACGGTGAAGTCCCCCAACTTCATCGAAGGAGGAACATGTTGCATCTACGCGATGCACTCAAACCACGTTGCTACAATTATCAACCGACAGCGGAGTTGCTGTAGAAGGGTTGCATCTACGCGATGCACTCAAACCACGTTGCTACCGCGGCGGGGGTTGGTCTTTGATTCGTTCAGCAAAGGTTGCATCTACGCGATGCACTCAAACCACGTTGCTACCAGAACGAGGAAATTGAGATGAGCGATGCCGGAGAGTTGCATCTACGCGATGCACTCAAACCACGTTGCTACTAGTATGTCATAACTTATAACTTGCGCAGCGCATGTTGCATCTACGCGATGCACTCAAACCACGTTGCTACGTGGACTGGGGGAATAGTGAACCAGGGAGCAGTCGTTGCATCTACGCGATGCACTCAAACCACGTTGCTACGTGGTGTGGGTAGAAGTCGTACAGGACGACCATCAAGTTGCATCTACGCGATGCACTCAAACCACGTTGCTACAGCTCTGGCGCGTTCGCTGGACCCGCCCCGACGCGTTGCATCTACGCGATGCACTCAAACCACGTTGCTACGCGCGGCGCAGGACTGAGAAATTTGTGCCGACTCCAGTTGCATCTACGCGATGCACTCAAACCACGTTGCTACTCACGCCGCGTTATATGGCTTGGCTCACCTTTGAGTTGCATCTACGCGATGCACTCAAACCACGTTGCTACGATCGCCAAGCAGTATCGCTGCTGCGTGGGCAATGTTGCATCTACGCGATGCACTCAAACCACGTTGCTACGGATAATCCGGCTGGCATCGCCTGCTGGAGAGACGTTGCATCTACGCGATGCACTCAAACCACGTTGCTACGTGGGTGAAGCGTGCGGGCAAAGAATTCGCGCATGTTGCATCTACGCGATGCACTCAAACCACGTTGCTACGAGTCAGCCACCAAGATTCCTCATCAGAGGAAGCGTTGCATCTACGCGATGCACTCAAACCACGTTGCTACCAAGCAGCCTTGATGGGACCGTACAAGGTGGATGGTTGCATCTACGCGATGCACTCAAACCACGTTGCTACGTGAGGGAGTAGCGATGGCGGTTCAGATTTTCAGAATGTTGCATCTACGCGATGCACTCAAACCACGTTGCTACTCCGCCAGTATAACCCTTTTGTTTTGAATCGGCCACAAGTAGTTTTCCGCTAACCTCGCAAATCTACGCTCTTCGTTGTGTGACGCCCGATACAATGCCATCGCTATCTTCCTCAAAATCATTTCCTTACGCCTTCCGCTAACCTCCCGGGGTTTTGCCGGAGCCAGAGGTTAGCGGAAAATCAGTTTAGACAACAAGTGGTCCATCAAAATCAATCGCCTTGAATTTGCCATATTCCTTGACAAAACGATCTAACGGCGCAGTAATCCGGTAAAATCGCAGACAGTCTTCCAGTGGCTCAATCTCCTCCAGCAGCGTTTGCTCTAGTTCTTCGTACTCCATCTGGTTGACTTGACATTCAAAAACCGATCTTTGTACCCGTTGACCAACTGCTTCACAGACTTTGGCCACACGGCGCAGACGTCTTTTGCCTTGTGGCGTTTCGGTTGATACGTCATAACAAACCAATACAAGCATGGTTAACCTTCTAAGTAAGGCAAATAGGCTTCGGCTTCGCCACGGGTGACTCGCGCCAGCAAACGTGCCTGAATCTGCGGAACCAAACCGAGAGCCAATTTTTGGTCAAGCAGCGGATGGTGAACAACTTCCTGTTTGCGTTCCTGAAAAGCACCTACCAGCGTTTTACGCGCCGCATCGTTAATCTGAACGGCTCCGCCAAGGCGTTCCTCAAAGTCGTTAGCTTGAATTTGCTTGCGATTGATCAGCGTAAGAGCTAAACGATCAGCAAAAATAGAACGGAATTCTTCCATAAGATCCAGCGCCAGTGCTGCACGGCCTGGCCGCACCGTATGGAAAGAGCCAAGTTGCGGATCGAGACCGACAGATTCAAGCGCACTGCGGCAATCATTCATCAACATGCTGTAGAGAAAAGAAAGAAGCGCGTTCATCCGGTCCTGCGGGGGACGTCGAGTACGGCCATTTGGAGTAAATGCAGCACGTTGGTCATTGCGAATCAGATGCGGAAACGCGGCAAAATAGATCCGTGCCGATTCGCCTTCAAGACCACGCACCACATCAAATGCGGATGCAAATTCTAAATTTTTTAGATTAGTTGCAATCGCTTCTGAAGTTTTGCGCAGGCTGTCAGCATCTGTGTCTTCATTCGCATTGCGTGCCCCACGCAGCAGCACACTGCGGCTGTTCCTCAACTTGCCCGCAATAAATGCTTTTGCCTGATTAAGCGCAAACTCTAATGAATTCGCATGGGCAAACTGTGCTTGGCGCAACAGAATATTTCCATTGACTGGGCCTTCCAAACGAGCCTTGAAGCGACCATTACGATCAAGAAAAACCAGCGTTTTTCCTTCTTCGGCCAAGCGGCTCATCGCAGCAGGTGAAACCAGTACGTTGTCAAAACAGACTACACTTCCAATATGATGCAGCGGCACGCGCATGCGCGTTTCTCGTTTAACCTCAAAGCGTAAAGTATCATTGTCAAGATGCAGATAACCGGACATGGTCAGATAAAGAGTGTTAAGCAAAATTTGCACCCGTGCTATTCCTCCACGTGAAACAAGCGACTGCATAAAGTATGACGTTTGGTTTCTTCAGCAAGCATCTGCGGTTGGCACAGTTCGTTCAATGAGCAGGAACGGCAACGCGCATCATTCGCAGCCGGTGGCATGTAACCGGTTTTGATCATCGTGCGTATAGCAAAAGCCGTGTCTGCCACAAGCTGACGCAGCTCCAGGATTATTGGAACTTCGCGTCTTTGGTGACTACTTGCGTGATAGATGGCACCAAACGGGACGGAATGGCCAGTCATCTCTTCGAGACAAAGCGCTTGGCCTGCCAATTGAATGTCATCATGAATTCTTTGACGCAGTGGCCCGTGTTTGTATTCGACAGGATAAGGCGTGTCATTTGGCAAGAATTCGACAATATCCGCTTTACCGATCAGGCCGAATTTTTCACAGACAAGCGGGAGTGCGCGTTCAAAACGCACTCCCGCACGCTGTTCATAACCTTCCAGATCCACGTGCCTGTGCACAGCATTGCCACGCGCAGTATGCACATTATCAGCAAAGCTCTGTTCCTCGTGAATCAGAGCACACTGGCGCGGGCAATAGCTGTAGTGTTGCAGAGCAGACAATGCAATAAAATCGTCTGGGTCCATTTATTCCTTATTTTTCTTTGCTCGCGCCAGTTCTGCCAGCTCTGGATCGGAAGCAAAGCGCGAGAGATTTATTGCCGCATTGTCGTCCAGCTTGATTTCTCTTCCGCATCCCTCGCAATCCATCTTTTCTTTTTCGGTTGCCGGATTCAGATGGTTGCAATACTGGCACATACGCGTTGTATTTGTTGCCTCATCCGAGTCAACCACTTGGCCGTATTTAACGACAGTGTCCTTCAGCTTTGAAACAAAACGACCCACTGCCGCAAATTGCCGGTATTTCTGCGAACGCTTCAAACTTTCTGGATCGCTATTGTCTTGATGCTGGGCAATCTTGGCCAAGAAGTTCTTCTCCACGACCAAACGAGCAATGTCCTTTTGCTGAAGGTAACGGCAAACATCGTGGGCAACCTGTTGTTGGCCATATTCAACGCGTCTAGTAACTCGTGCGGAGTATTTTGACGCCAGTTTTCCGACCTGCTCATCATTTGTAGCCCACGTGTTCAAGATCTCTTGCACATCGGCATCGTCTTTGAATTCTTCCTTCAGATGCAGCAAGCCACTACGGCCAGCTTTGTCAAGCCATGCCGGCGTTTTTTCTCCTAGATGCTTGCGCAACAAAATCTTTGCAGTGTCCTTGAAGTAATCACGACGCGTCTGCAGCGCGGCTTTGATTTCCAAAGAATTTGGAATTCCGTCTCCTGGCTTCCATTTGGGAAGCAGCTTGATAATGTTGCGTTTTTCCCAACGCGTGGGGCCAAGATCAATCCGGAAAGGCACGCGTTGCTTGGGATCTTTGGGCGACCGCTGAAAATTGATGATCAGTTCGTGGATTGTCTTGGTTGCGGGCTCATACAGCGTTCCGAACCGAATGCCTTCTTCTGTTCTGCGCCAGCCAATATCAAGCCCCGCCGCAAGCGTGCTGGGCTCCGGCAATGGCTGTTGTAGCTCCACAACTAGGCAAAGCCACAGTGCTCCATCTTGAAAAAGCAATTTCCACTCCTTCAGATGCGAGTGCTTCGGCAGAGGCCGGTGTTCCAACACTCCAAAATGAAAATCCCACCGTTCTTTGTTGCTGCCAGAAATAGAAATCTCCGCTTCCCGTAGTCGCCGCTTTGTCGCCCCGCCAACCAGATTTTCATGTCCTGTTTTTGCGGGCGACAGCGCAGGACCAAAGCTCAACCCTGGGACGCCATCACCTTCCTCTAGAAGATCAGAGCCAATACCCGCCTTGTTGAAGTAGTAGTGCAGACCCCAGTCTTCTGCCTTGGGACTGTCAGGATATTTGATCAGCGGCCAGCCTTCCGACCAGGCTGCTTTGGTGGTCTTGCGACGATCGAGCGTCGCCCTGAAAGAAGCAAGCGTCGGCCTGACTTCAAAACGGCGCAGATGAAGAGTTTCTGCTTCCCTTTCCGCAATCGACGGCAAATTGTTCATGAAATCGTTGAGCGCGGTGTAGTCTGCTTTAAATTGCTCGGCAAAGGCAATCACCTTTTCCAGTAGCCCCGGTGGAACCGGACGGTCCTTTTCAACACGGTGACGCAGTTCACCAACGAACTTCCACAGGCCGTCCACGCCAGGATCTTCAATCTTGAGTTTTGCAGGGTGCTTCATCTTGTCTTTGGAGCGCCCGAGCGAATCATTCAGAGTGTCAATCGCCGGCAGAATCTCGGTTTTTACAAAGGCCGCGATTTCTTCGCTCTTGACTGGAGAACATTTGCGCCGCGCTTCGCGGCAAAGCCACGCCAACCGATTCCAATACTCTTTCTGGCGCTTGATTGAGTCCTTAAGCCATACCGGCAGTTCTGTGTCTGTCGTCAACCCCGGATGCGTGAAATAGGCGCGGTACTTGTAGATCATGTTGCCCCAGCCATCTTCGCGCGAAAACTTGCGTGGGCTTTGTGCCATACCGCCAATGCGCAGAAAGCCTGGCTGTTTTTCGTTGGCCTGCAACACGCCGTTGCGGATCTGCTTACGCAAGGTTCCATCGGGCGCCATCAACAAAAAGTTCAGGGTCGCGCCCTCTTCGATCTTGAGCCCTTCAGGAACGTCAACCGCAGGCAACTTTGCAAAGGTCACTTTGCGCGCATTCACGTCAAATACGATGCTGCCATGCGTAAAGGCTTTAACCGTTTTTAGAGACTTATCGTCCGGATGTACAAAGACGCAATTGTCGTTGTACGTCAACTTTGTGATCATGATTTGTGCCTTTCTGATTGCAATTGCATCTATGCGATGCACTAAATTCTTTCGGGCCGCTGCTTTTTCAAGGACTCTACATAAAGCAGAAACGATTTAAGAACGGCAGGCTCCAAATAAACTTGATCGGTTTTGCATACTCCGTTCGATGCATACAGCTCGATCTGATAGCCATCAAAGCAAGCGTAGAGCCCATCGCCTAGGTAGACGTCGTCCTCGTACATAGCTTTCTGCTCCTGCGTTCCATGCGCGCAATTATATAGAAAAACAGCGGTTGCGGCACAAATTAAATGGGCCGCCCGCTACCGCGCGAACGGCCCTGCTTAATCGACGCTGGATTCGAACCAGCGACAGTCTGATCTCAAATCAGAAGCTCTACCAACTGAGCTAGTCGATGATTTGTGTAGCACCACAGCCACCTGGCAAACCCGGAACACTCAGTCTAATCTCGACGTCCTACCGCTGGACCACAAGGCCATATTTTTTTGGGGGCCTCGACCGGCATCGAACCGGTGTTTTCGATTTCTCTTGTTCCGTCTGCAAGGCTTTCGCTTGCTACGTTTGAGTCTCCTGGGTAAAAGTCTGAAGTTCAGTCTTACGTTCAGTCTCAGTCTGAGTCTCGGTCGTCCCTTTCGGGACTACCCAAGCTTGACGACGGGTTCAAAAATGTAGCTGAGCACCGTCTTGCCGATCTTTTCTCCGCGCACATCGGTTTCAATGTCGTTGGCCCGCGACCGCGCTTTCTTCACCGCTCGAAGCAACTTCTCGGCACGGTTCAGCAACTCAGCCTTCTGCGACGGAGTGATCAACGCACTCCATTCCTGCTTCAAAATCGTGCCTACCGGCGTGTCCACACTCACCAGTTGCACCTGCGCCGGATGCTTGTCGGTTGCCTGCGCCAACGTCAGCACCTTGTTCTCCTTGCGCTTCCGGACTTCCTGCACCTCTCGCGCTTTGTAAATTCCAGGGCCGCGCGCATCATCTGGCTTAAAGCCCAAAGCAGGGTCCAACGTCGGAATCGTCTTGATCAGATCTTCAATCTCGCGGATACGGTGTTGCAGCCGCAGCAGCGCTGTCGTGGGAACGGACTTGAGCAGAACTTCCTCATCCTCCGTCACCACATCAGCCTTGGCCGTCGTATTGGCCACGTCGATCTGGTAGCCAAGATCCAGCGCCTTGGTCAGATGCTCAGAAATCCACAAGACTTCCTTGGCCACGGTCGACTGAATATCCTTCTGTTCCTCGACGACCGGCTTTGATCCCTCGGCGTTGTCAGTGTATGTCTTGCGGGTTTCTTCAAAGAGATGCTGTCTCTTTGTAAAAGTCTCCGCCAATTGATTGCGCACAGTGACGGCCTGACCCTTCAGGTCTTCCTCCACCGCCAGCAGTTCGTGCAGCTTTGACATGGTCTCCTCCCGACGAGCGGAATATACACCAGTCTTGCCTTGCGCGCAATTAATTTATTGTGTCCTTCCACCAGTCCGGCAACATGTCGAGCACAAACTGCGTTTCTTCCTTGATGGGCTCGGCTTCGATTTTCCCCTCGGCGCTTTTTTTGTAGTAGGTGACAAAACTTATTGGCATCACCAACGGACCCTTGATGCAGGTGATCAAAATGTCTGTCCATAGTTCCTGTGGCAAATTTGCAACAGTGCCTTCAAATTTCTCGTGAAGAATACGGTTGTATTTTTTTATGTATTCTTTCTTAGGGATTTTCCAGGAAATTCCAAAATAGCTGGAAAATTTTGCCCCATTGACTGCCCGTGCGTCTGATTGCATCAGTGCTGCTTGCAAGTGCATTTCAGAAAACGTAAGCGGAACCATCGTCTTTAGAATTGCTCTTGCAGCATCGTCGATGCCGTCCAGAAGAATCAAGTCTTTCATATACGGCGTTCCATCGTGGGAGTAGGCTCTTAGCAAAAAAGGAAGAGATCCGCTTTTGCTGAGCTTTTCGAGTCCTTCGTTATGAACCTTGAGGCAAATCTCGCGCCAATCCATGATGGAAATATACGCTCAAAAACAAAAAGCAGTCCAGAATCTGGACTGCCTTTTTGCGTTACTTAATTTTTTTTGCAGGAATCAGTCGGATGTTTTTCGGCACCATGCCATGCAGTCTTTCTAGGCTTTTTTCGTACAAAGCCAACTGCTCCCGGTGATATTCGGCCTGCTGCTTGCAAACCATAATCTGATTTCTGATCTGCTCCGCGGTTGGGCATTTCATGCACTCAATCCGCTCCATCTCCTGCTTGGCTCTCTCTTCTGCCCATCGACGCCGCTCTCGAGCGCGCCGCTGGCGCCTGGTAGCGTAATACTCTGGATCGCAAAGTAATTCTGCCGTCTGTTGAATTCCGCGCTCTGCCGCCACACTGAAAGAGTGGGCCACGCGGTGAATCACCGTCTCCGTATAATGCTGCAACCAGCTTTCAAATCCGGGGTGCTTGAACTGCTCGGGCAGATAGGGCAAAGCGTCTTCTACCAGTTCTTCGGCTGAATCAAACTGATTCCGCTTTGACACAACAGCAGGAACGGCATCAACAGTGCTCATCCTTTATTTCCTTTCTGTGCGTGTTGCGCGACCTGCTTGATTGCCGCACTAACAAGACGATGAGCGGATTTGCAATTCTTTCGCGATTGGCTTCTAAGCGGAAAACGCTCTGGTTGTATCATCCATCCGCTTGCCTCTGTCAGCGCCGTCAGCAGTGCATCGTGGTCGGCCTTTACCTGCTCGGCGTTTGCAATAAGCTCCTGCCGCTCTTCTGATCTCGTGCTGACAATTTCATTATCTGAGAATTCAATACAGTACGGACCGACACCTGGGACGCTGGTGCGGAACTTGCCCGCTATGCGCTTTGCTTCGCTCATCGTGCCTTCTCTTTACTGGTGGAGCCCCAGCTTGGCAAAATCACGCTGCGCCATCTCTCGGGTTTTTGGATCAAGGCTGGCCAAAAGTTTGCGTCTGTTTTCAGCCTCGGCTTCGAGCTGTCGGCGCAGATCCTCTTCTATGCGCAGATTCAAAGCGGTCTTCGTTCTTTTTTTTCCTGGCAGCATCATGGTTTCCTTGACGATGTATTCTAGCAGCGAAGGACAACGATGCAAGAGCAACTCATCAAATTTCTGGATTCTCCGTTCCGCAACGAATGGCTTCAGTCGGAACAAATGAGCGTTTATGTCCGCAAGGGTCTTCACCTTGGCACAGATCACAAGGCTCATCGCTATCTTGACATTGCCAACGTTGAAGTTGAGCCAAAATTTCGTAGACAAGGCCACTTCAAGGCGTTTCTGGCGCTTTGCCAAGAGATTCAACCCTATGACGGGCTTAAGTTGGAGAATGTCTTGAACGAAGATTTGCGCGCGTATCTCCGCAAACTAGCGCTGAACGATCATCGATGGAAGGAATCAGGGCTGGGAATCTGTCCAGATTTTTTCTGGGAAAAATTTCAAAGCAAATAAGCAAATATAGAAAAAGCCGGTCTTTCCCGGCTGTCAGTCACCCCACTGTTACACCGGCATTCCTGAACTCGTCGTGCGCTTGGCTAGACGCGTCGCGCTTGGAACGAGCAGTCCCCTGATTGCCAGGCCAGCCGTTAAGGGAGAGGTGGCCCTCACCCGTCGATCTTGGTAGCCCCGACGCGAATCGAACGCGCGACTAACGATTTAGGAAATAGCTACTCTATCCAACTGAGTTACGGGGCTAAATCTGGTGCGACGGGCCGGGCGCTACTCCGGCTACGGTCTTGCTCGGCGCATCACCCAATAGCGTCCAAGCGTCTCCGTGATCTCCAAGGGTTTCGGCCATCGCGCGCCTGCTTTCCGCGTTGCCGTCGCAGTGCCATTCTACACTTGGTGTGGCGAGCCTGATTGGTCAACAAAAGAAAAACCCCGGCACAAGCCGGGGTAAAAAGCGCAAAAATAAGCCAAGCGCTCTAAAACATGTCCCTCCCCCTGAGTAACACATTTCAGAGCTTTGGCGTGTGTCCTAGTTGTACTTACAACTGAAAAAGTATGACACATTTTTATGATTCAAGCCAGTTAAATTGGCTTGAATCTCCTGCCGGCTCACTTTCGTACTCTACTAAAAATTGTGCTTCTTCCAAAAACGGAGGAATGACTTCGATAAGGCCAGAGACTTCGGAACATCGCATTCTCTCTACTCTGCCAAACGCCTCACAGAGCCAAGGGCGCACGGGATAAATCGCGCAACGATAATCTTTCATGTCCAAAAACTTGCAATCGACTTTGCTGCGTTTTTGCGCCGCAAGGCGCTTCTGTTCGTCCTTGGGCATTGCTTGGACGTAAGCCTTGATCTTCTCAAGACGATCACGAGAAAGTGGCACTGGGCCGCAGCAAAGGGCATCGCAGGAAGAGCATGGAAACGATTTGGTTGTAATCATCGCGGCACCGCCACTGGTTTCGGTATCCACTCCGTGCCAAACATCTTCTTCAGCTCTGCTAGGGCCACCTGGCGCCGCTTGCCGTGCCCACCATCGGACGTAATGTCGGTTGCGTAAAAAAACACGATATAAACAACCTGCGCTAGTGCGAGTGGAATATTGCCCCACACGTACGGCGGCGCAAACAAGATAAACGCCACGACAAGACCAATCCCGCATTGCAGCACAACCCGGCACAACGCTAAAACCCGGCTTCCCTCCCAGAATTTTCTTGTTGCTGCAGGGCGCCGATGCAGTATCCACATCATCCAACCCACCCAAAACCCACAAATGATTCTGGTAAGGATTGTGGACCATTTCAAATCTGGCGGAGCCAACACGAGAAGCACGTAAAGGATGATCATGCTGCGCTCGGCGTTCTTTTGGCTGATCGAGAGCCACTCATCGAACCACTTGAGTAGTCCTTTTACGCTTCCACAGCACCAAGCGTCATATTTGATCAACCATTTCATGCGCGCAATTATAGTGTAAGAAAAACGATTAGTGGAACAGAATTTTTGGTGGAGCTGGGGAGAATCGAACTCCCGGCCTCCGGAGTGCAAAACCGGCGCTCATCCCAACTGAGCTACAGCCCCACTTCTTCGGGCAACGGATTGCGACGTTCATCCTTTTCTCGCCGTGCGTGAGCGCCGTAATACTTTTTCATGCGGCAAAATTTGCATTGATCTGTCAGGTTCCATTTGCGAAACCGGCCAACGAAGTTCATCGGCGATGGATAAAGTGATGCGCGCCACCGTGCAATCTTCTCCGTCCGATACCGCCGTTCTGCTCGATCCATCATGCCTCCGGCACTTTTTTCAAAAGCCCTTGTTTCTTGGTCCAAATGAGTGGGCCAATATTGCTGCTGCCGCGGATTGTCTTTGGATCAATGCCGGCTTTGGCCACCAGCTCGATGAAGTCTTCCTTGGACATCGTAACGACTTCTTCAAATCCGCAAAAATCCAGGCATTCGTGGTGTTTCCGCAAATCTTCCAACGAGGGATAGATTGTGTTTCCGCCTAGAGCTTCTCCCAATTCGTAGGAAAAATCGATCGCGCACATCCAACCAGGTACGGCTCTCATCGCGTCTCCGTTTTCTTTTCCCACGGATATACTTTGCTGGGATCAAATGTGGCTGCTTCCAGCTTGGCCAAAAATGCGTCAGCAGACTGCCACCCATTTTCGCGACGGATTTTGCGCATCTCTTCTTTGGCCTTTTCTTCTTGCTGAGCCATGAAGTGAAAAAGATGAAAAACATCCATGGTGGTCACGGCCTTTTCTGGCATCGATGCCTCCAATGGTTGCGGGGGCTGGACTTGAACCAGCGATCTCTAGGTTATGACCCTAGCGGATTACCGTCTTTCCCACCCCGCGCGGGAAGTATAGCACACCTTAAGCATGACCTTGCTCAAAAGATTCTTCAATCTGGCGTGCAAGATCGCGCAAAATCTCTGGCAAGCCGACTGTAAGTTCAAAAGGCGCTTGCACGGAAAAGCCACTTCCCTTTTCGCCCCCAAAAACAGCCAAGAGCACGCCTTCCGCTTTTGTTCTTTCGCGAATTTCCGTGCAATCCGCATCGTACTTTCCAGGACCTACGGGCATACAACTTTCTCCTTGGTTTACTGTCGTCAAATACCAGCCATTCCCTCTATACGCACTAGCACATCAGTGGTATAGTACCACCAGGTAACACCTTGGAGCACTACTATGGCGACAATTTCAACAACCAGTTTGAAGATCGACAGTGAAACCAAAGCGCGTATCCAGCGTCTTGCTGATTCCCGACGCAGATCGGCGCATTGGATCATGCGCGAAGCTGTCACGCAATACGTGGCGCGCGAAGAAAAGCGAGAACAACTTCGTCAAGATGCTTTGGCGGCCTGGGAAAGCTATCAATCGACGGGTCTGCACGTAACAGCCGTTGAAGCCGACGCGTGGCTTGAAAAACTTGAAAAAGGAAAGGACGTTGCAACTCCTAAATGCCACGTCTAATTTGGTCACAAGCAGCCCTTAAAGATGTTTCTAGGCTTTACAAATTTCTTGCGCCCAAGAACCTAGAAGCTGCGCAACGTGCTGTCAATGCAATTCGTCAAGGCGTAAAAATGCTTGATAAACATCCAGAGATAGGTCGTCCTGTCGAAGAAATGCTCCCCGAGTATCGAGAGTGGGTAATCAATTTCGGCCAAAGCGCCTATATCGCCCTTTACCATTATGATGATCGACAAGCCGTCATTTTGGCTATCCGCCACAGTCGCGAAGCCGGGTATTAAATTGGCGGAAGCGGTAGGATTCGAACCCACGAAGCCTTTCGGCTTAGCGGTTTTCAAGACCGCCGGCATCAACCGCTCGCCCACGCTTCCGCACTGTCGTTAGATGCCAGCCATTGCCATAGAGGCATTTGTATGCCGCCATAGGCACCAGCATCTTCTTCGTTGCATATTCTGCATCGTCACGGCTCTCATAGCTCAGCTTGCCGCACAGTTCGCATCTTGTCGTTTCCAAGATCCAACTAGGCATGCAGCCTCCAAACTTGGCGGAGAGTGCGAGATTCGAACTCGCGGTGCCTTTTGAGCACGCTGCGTTAGCAGTGCAGTGCCTTCAACCACTCGGCCAACTCTCCAACTTGGTGCGGGCGAAGGGATTCGAACCCTCAAAAAACCAATCCTAAGTCGGCTGCGTCTGCCATTCCGCCACACCCGCTTTACCAAAAAATCCCCCAGTCGCTAAACTGGGGGGAAAATATCCTGATGATCGCCGTCAATTGCTCAGATGCACCCCCAATGATTGAGCAAAGGAATAGCAAACCGAGCGCCGGTATTTCTTGTAGGTAACGTTACTATGGTTCGGGGTAAGCGTCAAGAATGAAGATACGACGACTATCACTAGCCAATGGCTCTGTGTCTTGCTGCCAGGTGCGCAGATCTTCTTCACTCATTGCACGAATCCTTTTATCCACATATTCGGCCATTTGATCCCCGTTGCAATGTGGTAAGGACAGCAACTCTTCGAGCGGAGCAACGTACCGCGCGAAGAGTGCGAGCTGCTCAATGTTGATGTGACAAGCCCCATGCTCCATGTGGTCAAGCACTGTCGGGCTTACGCCAATCTTCTTCGCAAGCTCCTCCGGCGGTATTTTCTTTGCCTTTCGCCGATTTGCAACATGCCTGCCTACCAGTTCCGTAAGATGTCCTACGATCTGTTTTGCCATCGTCCACTCCGGCTGTTCATTTTTAATTGCGCGCATTGCTTTTAAATGCGATCATCCTACCATGGATTTTGAACTGTTACCGCCAGAATCTAAATTGCCGAACCTACTTGATGACAACAACATTCTCAAGCTATTGGACTCCAAAGCCTACGATGCCATTTCTCCGAACGCCTTGCGCGTCTGGTGCCATTTCCACGCGCGCTATGGCCTTCCCACGGCAGAGCTGATTGAATGGCTTCAGAAGCGCATCGCCGACCGCAAGGCGATCGAGATCGGCTCCGGCAGTGGCGATCTGGCATACCACTTAGGCATTCAGGCTACAGACAATCGCATGCAGGAGTGGCCAGACGTTAAAACCTATTACCGCTTGACGAACCAACCGACGATTCAGTACCCGGATTTTGTCCAGAATCTGGACGCCATCGATGCGATCAAGGAGTACAAACCGGATGTTGTGATTGGCTCTTGGGTCACGCAGTGGATCGATCCAGAATTGCCTCCACCGCCAGAAGGTGGCAACGCCTGGGGCATCAAGGAAGACAAGATCCTGGCTACCGGCTGCACCTACATCCTGATCGGTAACCGAAAAATTCACGGCTCCAAGAAAATCATGGCGCTGCCGCACGAAGAATTTGAACTTCCCTTCCTGCGCAGCCGAGCATCTTTGCCTGAACTCAACAGGGTGTGGATCTGGAACGATTAATTTTCTTGCGTTTTTTTGGCCAAAAACTGTTGCACAAGCATTTGAGCTTTGATCAACACTCCGTACACTATCGGCTCTTCTACAGCAATCGTCGTTAATTCTTCCTTTTTAGGAAGGCACAAATTCAGATCATCGCCAAAGCGAAGTATGGCCGCACAGTACAGGCAAACTGAGAAATCTCCGCTGTGCGGCTTTTCTTTTGCACCGTAGCAACTCGTTGCTGCGTCCAACTGCTTTCCGCAGTTGGGGCAGATACTTTCCTTCACTCTGCAATCTAAAGAATTCTGTTCCATGTTTTTTCCGATAATTCCTCGCTGCCCAGTTTTTCTTCTAGATCCAGCGTATCCGTCCCATCCTCGAGCGCTTTGAGCCGTTGGTTGATTTCTTTTCGGCGCTCCGCTTTGTCAACAGAACTGCCATGGAAAGAAAGATCGAAAAAAATGGCGTCAAGAACTTCAAGCAAGTTAGGGGTATATTCCAGGCCGTCTTCCTGTTCTGTAGAATCCTCGGAAAAACGCCCGAACGAAGCATTGGAGCCCAGCCGAAAAGGCAACGCGGCGATCTCCGATAAAGCCGCAAGATCGAGCGCATATTGTTTTTTGTCGTCTCCGCACCCGCGAAAGTCAAGAGTTACTTCCAGCGTTTTAGAACCTCTGCGCTTGGAAACTGTCCATACTCTAACCTCCATGGCCACCGTGCAATACTTGACTTCGTCCGTGGGAGACAGCGGATCTACACCCTGCTTCAATTCTTCTTCAAAATCCAGCACGTTGCATCCAGAGTATGCGCCAATCAGGATCGACAACATTTCGTCTTGAGCGGTGAAAGAAATGATGTCTGCCAGCGTAACGCCCTCCTCAACTTCGGTCACGCCCTCGCGCATGCAGTCATAAGACACAAATTCTTTCTTCACGTTTTGACGCAAAGTTCTGTCCCACTCCAAGTGCTCGAAGCCCTGCTTGGTGATATGAATCATCTCCCGCTCTTTCTTGGTGCAAAGGGGTAGGGCTTTTGGCAGAGGTGAGCGTACTATATAGCCAAAAGCCCCACAACGCACATTTAGAAATGTGCGCGTTCCGCTCTTAGGGGAACGGGGACACTATATACCAACCTGCAACGATGCGCGCAATTTTTTCAGAAAATTTTTTACAATGTCATTCTTAAAAAATGCATCAAAAAAATTGCGAGCGTGATGACTGTCACTGCTAGATGCGGAGCAAGCCTATAAAAACATCGCATCATTTCGTAACGCTTTTTATCGGACGGGATATTAGTTGGTTTTCGATAAGGAGTGGCTGCGATTGATAATTTTAAGCAATATCTACTGGAGGATTTGATGAAACGCTTGTGTGTCGTAATGAGTATGCCAATGGTTGCAGCATTGGTTTATTTTTCTCTGTTAACCCCTACTGCAAGTGCCATTACGGGGCCTGGGTATCCTTTGTATCCATCTGAAAGCGGAGGATGTACTCCTGGAGATTGTGAAACCCATGCATGTGTTCCACCGAATGCGCAAACATGCAATGCGGCAGGCAGTGGATGGGGTAATTGACGTGGCCCCGATAGTTTGGACAGCTTTTGAGCCTTGGATAAGTGGAAGCGTAGCTCGTAGTCGTCGAGGCGGTGGTAATGTGGAGATCGTTTTTTGATCTCCATCATTTCCACGGCCTGTTTCTGATCTTTTCAGGCTGCCAGAGTTTCCGGCTCGCGGTTGAAGTATACCTGATCCGGCGTCTGCCGATTCAGGCTGGAATGGGGTCGTTGCTGGTTGAAGAACTCGATGTAACGGCCGATGCCGCTCCGTGCTGCGGAGACCGATTCGTAAGCATGCAGATAGACCTCTTCATATTTGATGGAACGCCAGAAGCGTTCGACGAAGACGTTGTCTCGCCAGCGTCCCTTGCCATCCATGCTGATCCTGATGCCTTCCTGCTTGAGCCGATCCGTAAACGCCACACTGGTGAACTGGCTGCCCTGATCGGTGTTGAAGATCTCCGGTTTGCCGTATTTGCCAAGAGCCTCATCGAGTGCCTCCAGGCAGAACGACACATCCATGGTGTTTGATAGCTTCCAACTCAGCACCCTGCGGCTGAACCAATCGACCACTGCTGTCAGATAGACGAAGCCGCGCGCCATCGGGATATACGAAATGTCCATCGCCCAGACTTGGTTTGGCCGCGTGACAGATATGCCGCGCAGCAGGTAGGGATAAATCCTGTGTCCTGGCGCAGGTTTCGAGGTGTTGGGCCTGCGGTAGAGTGCCTCGATCGCCATGCGCCGCATCAGCGTGCGGACATGCTTCCGGCCAACCTGGAGTCCACGCAGAGCGAGCATATCGCGCAGCAAACGGCTGCCGGCGAACGGATACTCCAGATGCAACTCGTCGATCTGCCGCATCAACATCAGGTCGACATCCGAGACCGCACGCGGCCGATAGTAGAAGCTGCTGCGACTGAGCCGAAGCAAGCGAACCTGCTTCTGAATGGAGAGATTTTCTTCACGCGAGATCATCTTTTTGCGCTCAGCAGTCCCGCTTTGGTGAGCGCGCGTTCTAAAAAATCGTTCTCCAATGTGAGCTCGCCGATCTTGGCCTGCATGCGCGTAACGTCAACCTTGCTCGTCTCGGACTCTGTCTTGTCTTCTCCGAAGACTCCGGCAGCACGATCCAGCAAGCGGCTCTTCCACTCGGTGATCTGGTTAGGATGAACATCAAACTGCTGCGCCAACTCAGCCAGGGTCTTGTCGCCCTTCAGGGCAGCCAGAGCCACCTTTGCCTTGAACGATGCTGTGTGGTTCCGACGGGGACGTCGCGCCATCTTTGCTCCTCTTTCATGCCATTGTATTGGCTGGTTCGGGAGCCGCGCTTTCACTTATCTCTCTGTCCGATTTTCCGGGGCCACGTCAAACATCGGAATTTAATTCGGAATCAAATAAATCATTAAATTTTTTTTCGTTAATGTCATTATTTTTGTTTTGCATAAGATCAATTCTTTGACGCAATACGGAAAACACACCATGTTGCGCCTGAATGAACTTGTTGTTTGATCCAGGGACTGGAACTATAGATAAATTAAAAACACTACCGCCGAACATATTCATAGTATCGAATGCCCATACAGAAAATTGCCCACTAGGATTATAATTTTCATTTAAATATTTTTCTGCAGCAAAATATGCCGCAATATATGGGTTTTTTGTCCAATCAAGGAATCTAGTAGGGACTCCATAATGTTGCGCGATCGCCATAAGCTCATAACAACGCGGATCGGGCCAGTATTCTACGCCAAAAATTCCATTTAAGCTATATTCTGCCAGCCACGCTCGCAGTTGAATTGAATCCCCAGGTATAGCCAAGCCCGCCTCATCACAATTTGCAACAAACATATTTAAAACCATAACTTCACTGCCTATTCTATTTTCCCACTCAGCAAGGCCATCACCTTTATTTGTTAAATAACTTACTGGATGCACATTTTTTCGTAAAATTGACGGGACTAATCCCCAAGAGGAGTCGCTTTGCCCACGATATATATACTTTCCTAATGGATCAACACTTTGTTTTCCTGGTGATATTCTTAACCACAAATCTTCGGCAGAATCTACATTAATTTCATTGATTTGATTTTGAGTCTTAAGCATCTTTCAACCTCCTAATAACCAAAATTATTTAGTAAAAAGCAACTTAATATCACCGTCGCTTGATGGGATTTTATCCGATATTTACATGTAACTTTTTTGCAAGTTGACGAACCAAAACACCAACATTGCAATGCTCCGTTACACCTACAACGCTCCCGCACGAAGAACACTGCACAAAAAGAAATGTAAATTTAGCCCCAGTTGGTTCCGCTGCTTTAACTTCAAAAGACCTTGAGCCGCATTTTACACAAGTTGATACAGCCATACACTCCTCCTTCTTTGTACTTTTTTGATTAGATCTGCTTCAGCAGCCGGATTCCACCGGCGTTTGGAATGAATCGCTTGCAGGCCGCCCAGCAAATATACCATGAAAAAATACCATGGTGCATGATTGCGAACTTCGTGTTGCATCTGCTCGATGCACTTCAACAACACCGCTACCGCAAACCAATGCGATCAGCGACTATCAGTTCCAGTTGCATCTGTCTGATGCACTTCAACAACATTGCTACGTAGCCCAGACAGGTATTCAAGGCGCATTGGGAGGTTGCACTTGTCCAGTGCACTTCAACTACATTGCCAGGCAGGCAACAGCGTGCTGCTACTTGACGGTGTCTCGTTGCATCTGCTCGATGCACTTAAATGGAATCGCCGCCGTTTATCAATCAAAAACTACGGCAGCCTCTCGTTGCATCTGTCCGATGCACTTCAACAACATTGCTACCCTCCTGCTATGTCGGGCATGGACGACTATCTGGCAGTTGCACTTGTCCAGTGCACTTCAACCGCAAACTGTAGCAGCAAAAGCATGACGCACGCAATTAAAATTGCTGTCTTTTTGTTACCCCTTGCAAAAGCGCATCATCTTAGCTAGTATCATTTTAGCATTTTTGGGAGAACGTGATGACCGAAGCTACGATGTTTGAAGCCAAAACCCAGCTTTCCAAACTGGTAAAGCAAGCACAGCGCGGAGAAAAAATTATCCTAACCACGGGGCGGAAGAAGACGCCGGTGGCCATGATCGTTGCCGTGAAACCTGAGAAGGAGCGGCCCTTTGGCATGTTTTATCAGCCTGGCTTCAAAATCCCGGACAATTTTGATGAACTGCCCGAGGACGAACTTAAAGCGTGGCGCGGGGAGTGTGAATGAGATTTTTCATCGACACGCATTATGTACTCTGGGCAGCTATTGACCCGACGCTTATGGAGTCTTGGGCCAAGAAGCTGATGGGCGACCTTAACAACGACGTTTTGGTTTCTGCAGCATCCATCTACGAAATTAGCCTGAAGGTACGGAACGGAAAACTCCCCAAGGCAGTTGAATTCGAGAGCAATCTTATCGCCAATATTGAGGATCGCCTTGGATATACGGTCGTTGCGTTGGAACCGGAAGTTATGATGCGTGCGGCGCGCTTTGAAGACGCGCATGCAGATCCGTTTGACCGCATGATCGCCGCGCACGCAATCCAACACAATCTTCCCCTTCTCAGCACAGATGCCAAGCTCGACGCGTTTGGTGTACGACGCCTAAAAAAGCCAAAGAAATAGAAAAGGCTTTGTTCTGTCCAGTCACCGTTGCATCTATGCGATGCACTTCAACTGCATTGCTACGCCCCACGAAGCGCAATGTAGACTTTTCCGGGCTGTTGCACTTGTCCAGTGCACTTCAACCAGCTACTTCCGCTGGCCGGTTCTCTTCGTCGTTTGCTTAGGTTGCACTTTCCCAGTGCACTTCGACTGCATTGTTACCCCGCAGGCTGGCCACCGCTACATCTTTTTTCATCCGTTGCACTTGTCCAGTGCACTTCAACTGCATTGCTACCTGCGACGCGACGTGCTTCCGGTGCGGCTGGTCGTGTTGCACTTGTCCAGTGCACTTCAACTGCATTGCTATCGGCTCAGCCAAGGATTGGCACTGGAACTGGGAGTTGCATCTTTTCGATGCACTTCAACCGCATTGCTACCCCTCGCGTTGCTCGCAGTGACATCGATTTCTCTGTTGCACTTGTCCAATGCACTTCAACTGCATTGCTATGTGGGGCGGAAATGCTTCGAATTCTTTGACTGCGTTGCATCTACTCGATGCACTTAAACTGCGTTGCGCGCCTTGGGAACGATTCAGATACAGTTGCATCTATCCGATGCACTCAGAATTCATCGCGGCGCTTTCCGCGCCTAAAAAATTCGCACCATGGTGCAGTTGCATCTGTTCGATGCACTTTGACTTCTGTCCAAGAATTCAAACGCTATTCTAGTGTAAAGGATTTTGGGGAAGCCTGGCCGGCGTGCTCACAAATCTAGACCCATAAGCTGTCCGGTTGGATGGGGGAGGGCTTTCAATCAATCCGGCAAGTCCGTGAAATTCCGTGCACGGCACAAACCCGATCTTTCTACCGGACCAATATACACCCTTTTTGATCCATGCGCGCAAATTTTTCTGCTTCATGCATCGTTGCATTTTTCAATGCACTTCAACCACATTGCTACCCAGAAAAGGGAGCTTTACCACTGCAATTTCCATGTTGCACTTGTCCAGTGCACTTCAACCGCGTTGCAATATAGTTCTATTTGCCTGACTCTATCCGCACAATGGTTGCATCTGCTCGATGCACTTCAACTACACTGCTACGAGTACGATAAATGAATTACGGACATGGGCAAAAGTTGCACTTGTCCAGTGCACTCCAACTGCATTGCTATCACCCTTGGTGCCACTTTGGGCGGCCCGATCTTCAAGTTGCACTTGTCCAGTGCACTTCAACCGCATTGCTACTCTGCCTTATTCCAAGTCTTCGACTGAATCGGATCGTTGCACTTGTTCAGTGCACTTCACCCGCATTATTACATCTCCGAGAACGCTTTTGGGCCAATTCCGATAAGTTGCACTTGTCCAGTGCACTTCAACTACATTGCTACTTTTTGTCCCTTGCATCATCTGTTCGTGGGCTAAGTTGCACTTGTCCAGTGCACTTTGACTGCATTGTTACACGGATGAGACGGGCGACTTCGTCGCGGTGAATCATGTTGCACTTGTCCAGTGCACTAGGTCTGATGTACCGCCAAGCATCCCATCGCTGAACGATTAGAACAGCTTGGAGCCACTTTCAGCAATATACCCCGAAATCTACCATAAAAATCGCGCCCTTGGAGTAAACTGTAAAGCCGCTCAAAAGCTGAACCGCATTCCAGCGCTTGGAAATAACGGCATTTGCGTTACCTTGGTCTCCGGCACGCCTGTGATCGCGTTGGTATTCAAGCCGCACAGGCTTGCTCCTGCGGTTGGGTGGCATCTATCCATCCAGGCATAGCCTAGGAAGTTCTCTCGATCTAGCGCATTTTCAAGGCCACCGTATACATCCACAGCTTTGCCGCCTGGATGAAACGTAAAGTGCAAATCCGTATCAAGGCGATTGTACGCCGGACCGCGCAGCGCATTGACTTTAGTCAAGTCGTAAATTCCACGCGACTGCTGCTCTGAAAGCAAGATGTTGAAGGGCGTATAGGGGCGTCCCGTTGCGTAGGTATCACGGATCGAGATCACAAATCTCTTGCTTAATCGCGCCGTAACCATGCCGTTTGTCACCAGCGGAAAGTCAAAATTTCCCGAACGTAACACGCCATCGCCGGCAGCATATTTTGTACGGGAGTAGGCCGCAGCGCCAAGCATCTGAATCCGATTGAACGCGTGAGCACGCAACAACACTTCCACACCCTGAACTGTGCCATGGCCACCCGTCTTCATCGGCAACCAGACAAACTGCTGCCCTAACGTATCAACCATATTTGCCAGCATCAGGCTTGGATATTCTGTCGAAATGGGTTCGTCGCTGTAGTGCTTCTGGTATGCCTCAGCACTCAACGTAACGAAGCTTCCCCGCCAAATGTCAGCGCCAAAGGAAACCTGCTTTACCTTAATCGGGCGGAGTTGCTGATTTTCTGGATAGCTTACGATGTTCATCACTGGCGTAAGCTGTGCTGATCGCAAGATAGACGCATTCAACGTCTGGTGCGTGCTTATCCGGAAAGTGGCAGAAGCACGTGGGCTCAACGCACGCGCGGATGTCAAAGCAAAAATCTCTTCGCGCACTCCAGAAGTCAGACTCCAACGCGATCCTAAATGCCCAGTCAGCTCGACGTAGGCCGCTCCCTGCCCGCTTGAAAAGTTGCGGTGGAAGGTAGTTGCATCTGTCCACGTGGTGCTTGTGTTAAAGGGGGATTGCTGGCCTTCAGGCTGAGCTACCGCGTAGTTGATGTGATCCAGCTTTGCCGTCATTCCGGCCGCATAAAGCCAGTTTTTCCTCCCCAGCTGAAATCCATATTTGAGCGATCCAATGCCGTCCCGCGTGTTTTCACGATATACAGGTGTCAACAGCACGGCCGCAGCCTTGCAGACGCTCCAGGATTTTGCGGCTCCGGTTTGCATCTGTTGACCGATCTCCTGCTGCTGCGAAGAGTAGCTCGCCGTTAGCCGTGAAAACGCTGTTGCTCCATGCATGTGCTGCCACACCATGCCTGTTGTTGATCGCAGGCCTCCATAGCCCGTACGGACGTTCAAAGTAACGCCATCGTCGCATGCGTCTGGAACTATGTCGATCGAGTCGCCTCCGTTCAAAGTTAGAACGGAGATCTGGTCACGATTATTTGGAGCCCACTCAAAACGGCTGATTCCGTCTGTATAGGTTGGAACACCATTGATTCCAATGTCATCGGTAACCAGGTTCAAGATACTACGGTGGCCTGAAAAAAAGATCGTTCCATGGTTGCCCAATGACCGTTGGATGAATCCACCTATGCCGGAAATGCCAAAATTAAACTCACCAGCAGTTCCTGCTTTCGTCAGGCTTCGCGTGTGGATGTCGATCATCGACGACAAGCGATTTGAATACTGTGTATCGTAGATGCCGGTTTTCATGTCGATGCTTTCAATGCTCGATGTGTCAATCATCGAAGTAAACCCGCCTGTGGTTCCTTCCAGGGAGATGTGATTGATGTTGGGCACTTCGATGCCATCTACGACATACAGGTTCTCGGAGGGACTCCCGCCGCGGACCATTACGTCGTTGCTGATGTCTGTATTCCAAACAACGCCGGGCATCAACTGCAGATAGCGAGAAAAATCCCCCCATGTGCCTGCCGACGATAGAATCTCTTCCCGCTTCATGTGATACGGTGCCGTTAGACCAGTGTCCAAAGCCTCACGGCTTGCGGTTACCTCGATGCTCGAGCGGACGGGAGGCACTATCGGTAAATGCTCATTGGACGTTGTTTTAGAAGCTCCAAGACCAAATAGAGGATCAAAAAAATTCTTCGTATAAGCTGACAGCGCAAAAACGCTTTGCTCATTGCCATCAAAAGGAAATAATGATGGATTCTGTGCATACATAGTCACACCAACGCCAGCACCAAAAACAAACAAAGTCCTCAAAGCCCGATAACACGCAAAAAAGGATCGCCACATGAAGAACCGCTCCTGAAAGCGCGCATTCTCCAAAAGATCGGAGCGCTTTCAAGGGCATCATCGGCAAAAGAAAAATCTAAACTAGAGTTTCAAAATACAAATAAGTAATTTGAAATAGTTAATCCAATACAGGCTAAGAAGATTGCATTGGACTTTAGCCTACAACTTTTTGAGACACGCTGTCCTTGGCTCGTAAGCACAATAGCACAGCCCAGTTTCCTGCCACCAACAAGCCATCAGTAGCTAGGCTAGCCCAGGCCGCGCCCAACCAGCCGTATCGCGGAATCAGATAAAGATTCGTTGCAAAGTTAAAGGCAGCCGCGCCAGTCTGTGTGCTTAATCTAAACTTTTGGTATCCAGCACCAGTTAAAGCATCGCCTGCGCTAATATGCAGGCTACGAAAAAAAGGCAATAAACAAAGCCAACGAAGCGCCACAACGCTTTCGCCAAAACCGTTGCCCACCAAGTGAGGAATAATCGGTGCAGCTACCACCATCGCAATTGACGATAGCAATGCAAGTAGCGCTGTGCGTTTAACAATACGGAAAGCATATTCTGCGGCACCATAAATTCCCATAGCACCTTTTTGGAAAAATCGGGGAAATGCCGCCGCTTGCACGGAACTAATTGGCATGCAGGCTACGTCAATTACGCGATAAGCCATCGCGTAAATTCCGTTTGCAGCATTCATACCGTAGTGGCCGAGCATAGCTTTATCAATATCGTTATAGATAAATCCCGTTGAATAAGATAGTGCAAAAATAAATCCTTCGCCTGTGCGCTTTCGTAGCAATTGCGGTGAAAATCTTGGCTTTCCATAAAACCATGTTACTGTCACAATCGCCGTTACTGCACCTATAAAAGAAATAATCAAAGCAGCAATCACCCACTGCTGCGCCGTGGCATGATGCAATTTCCATAGCATGAGCGCAGCCAACAGCGTCCGCAAAAGATTTGTCAATAAACTAAGCACTGCTGTAATTCTCATTTTTTCAAATGCCTGAAACACGCGCCCAGCAGCATTGGTTAGTTGTGCGCACAGACAGTCGCTGATCGCAATACATATCAGCATAGTTCGAGAATAGGAGTGGGCTACGCATGGACCAAACCAGCTTAACAAACCAACAAAAATAGTGCCAAGTGTAAGGGTCGTTACAAGAATATTTCCCCAATAGCGTGAAAAGTTTTTGTGATTTGGACAGACATAACGCAAAAATACAGAATAAGATCCTAGCGTGCTGTACTGACTAATCAGCGCAACCATTGCGACTGCGCCAACGTAAACGCCATATTCCGTACTGCCAAGCAGCCGTGCAAGCAAAATAAAGTAAATCCCATAGCACCCCACAGAAAATCCTTGGCCAAGCAGCATCCATCCCGCATTGTGCGTCAACGAGCTAGATCGCAAACGACACAATTCATCCCAAAGCCTAATCATGGTTGTATTCCATCCGTATGCGTTTTACTTCTTGTGACAATCCGACACATGCTAAAACATACAATATCCACCCCAAATGATTGGGAGCCATCATTACCATCTCGGACGTATTGTAAATAGCAACCAAAACAATGACACAAATGCACCATCTTACATAAAATGTATCTTTATTGGAAAAACATACTAAAAAATTTTTTATTGCGTTTATAAATGAAAATGCCGTGATTGATAGACCTACTGCGCCAAGCGTTAGCCATATTTCAAGAAGCCCATTATGGGCAGAAGTAATAGCCCACGCGTTGTCTAATGAAGCATTGGCCGACTCTCCTTTGTACCCATTCCAGAAGCTCATGTAACCATATCCCAAAACAGGACGCTTCATTATGGAACTCATTGCAGATTTCCATATATCTGTCCTTCCCGTAAGTGTTGGGTCTTTATCCAAAAAAAGCGCAATTTTGCTGCTATATATTGACATGGCAAGTACAACGGGAGCAGCAGTTATAACAATTAAAAAAAACGTAAATAATTTATCTTTTGCTTTCATTTTCTTTAGCAAATCTAGTGCCATAAAACAAATAAAAAGACACAATAACAGGATTTTCCCTGTAGCACTTCTTGTCATTACAACCAAAAAAATTGACAGAAATACATAAGTACAACAAAAAAATTTTTTGGTTAAGCCATTTGCAGAGACATAATATGCGCTTGGTATTAATATTGCCGTTATCTCCGCGCATTGATTTTTCCCGCCATAAATACCCCGCCACCCATGCGTCCATGATTCAACCCCAAAACCAGGAACAAACAGGCTAGCAGCAAGGCTTGATATAAGACATATCCACCCGAGCAAGTACAATATTTTTAGTCGCTGTTCTCTGCTAAATCTTTCCTGAAAGTAAAACACGAATAAAACATTAAACAATAAGCACATAGAGTGTTCAATTGAAATTACAGGAAACTGCGCCCAAACGCACGAAATTATTGCAAGAAATGATAGCACTAAAAAAATGTAGTTATTAAAAAAACCGTGCAATACAGATGAGAGTTTTGTAAGTAATATAACAAATACTACAAAAAAAATTACGACAGCAACCACGATGTTTCTACCAGTAGATGAAGCAGCAGCTAATGATCCATACACAAGAGAAAGCGTTCCTTCTGAGTGCCCACTAATAAACCAAAACTGCCCTTGTCCAGCAAAATACAAAAAAATAGGCATCAAAGCCCAGCAAATAACTAAATGAAAAACCTGCTTAGAATCAAAATCTTCTTGACTGTGCATGCTATTTACCTTTTAGCTGCAATGAGCTAACCAATTTTTGTATTTTTTCTACAAAAACAGAAATATCAAATTCTTGCGCATTCTCCTGAATATTTGCAGGAATAAAGACGCCTTCTTTAGCTTCAAATCGAATAATCCCGTCCATTACGGATTCAACAGTTTGCTCATTAAAATACAGCCCCGTATCAAGCATTCCTTGAGCATTATTTACACGCACCGTTTCCAAAGACCCACCATGCCCATATGCAATCACTGGTCGTCCAAATGCCTGCGCCTCTACCGGAGCAATGCCAAAGTCCTCATCGGCAGCAAATAAAAATGCGCGACAGTTAGCGTAAAGCTTTGGTAGGTCGGCATCAGAAACATATCCGACAAATTCAATAGTTGGTCCAGCTAGCGCCTTTAATCTTTTTTCCTCTGGGCCAGATCCAGCAACAACCAAACGTCTTTTTAACCTATTGCATGCTTGGATCAATAGATCCGTGCGCTTCCTTTCTCCCAATCTCCCAAAAGAAAGATAATAATCATCATGCTTATCTGCCAAAAATCCCATGGACGTATTTACTGGAGGATATATAACAGTTGCATTACGCCGAAAATACTTTTGAACACGCTGTGCAATATACTGCGAATTAGCAATAAATTTATCCACACGCTGAGCTGCCCCAAATTCCCATGTACGCACATATGTTGCCATCGCCGTATAAACCAGTCTACCAACGGGAGATAGCGCCCGCTGTCGTTCTGCATATGCATCCCAGTACGATCTCCCCGGAGAGTGGCAATAACTAATATGCGTTGCATCTTGACGCACATTAACGCCAATAGTAGCAGGCCCCGCTGAACTAATTACGAGATCATAGGCGCTCAAATCTAGCGATTCAATAGCTGTCGGATACAAAAACACTAAAGGGCGCCGTAATCGAGAAATAAATGGGATTCTGTTTAAAAATGACGTGTGTATCTCTTTTCCCTTAAGGCTGTTTGGTATTCCGCTTTGCTTTAAAACCAGCACAAAAATGTCAGCTTGCGGATAAATAGAAACAAGCGCTTCTATAACCTTTTCTCCTCCACCAAGTTCCCAAAACCACGGATGAACAATAGCTACTTTCATCAAATCTTCTCCTTTGGTTGCCCTTTTAAGCGGATGTCACCTAAAATTTGTTGATATTGCTTATAGATTTTGGCCCATGTAAATCTTTTTTGAAAAGATTGCAGGCCTTCTACTGCCATCCTTGTTCGCAATTGTTGGTCTTGAACAAGTTTTTGTAATGCATTTGCTAGTTCCAGAGAAGATTCAGGATCTACCAACAAAATACCTCCATCGGCTGCAATCTCCGGTATTCCTCCTACTCTTGATGCTACTACGGGAAGTCCGCAAGCCATCGCTTCAATATTTACGTTACCAAAAGGTTCTTGAAAAATCGAAGGGCAACAAAATACATCTGCCGCACGATATTCCGCTGCAATTTCCTTGCCGGATTTAGATCCCTCAAAGTGAACATTACTTGGACTATTTTTAAGCAACGTCTTCACATAGTGCGTAGGTTTGCTTCCTCCCGAATACGAAGATCCTATTACTTTGCATTGAACTTCAATGTTTCGTTTTTGTAATATTGTCATTGCATCCATAAGCACATGCGGTCCTTTTTCTGGATGCAGTCTACCAACATAAAGAATAAGAGGGATTTTTGGCTTTGGTTTTTTGCTTTGTTTATCAGGGTAAAACAAATCCTCATTTGCGCCATTATGAACAGCATATGTGTTTTTTAGATGAGGCAAGTATTGCAATGCTTCCTGTCTCATAAATTCACTAACAAAAATCACCGCATCCGGAGAAAAAAGTTGAAACTTAGAACGCACACAATAAGGAGCCAATGAAGAATGAGCGTGATATATCAAATACGCACCTTTTGCATGAATAGATTTTTCCAGCGCTGCACAGAAAAAAGGTTGACTGTGGCACCATACAATGTCTCCTGCTTTCAAAAGAGACAAAAGTGACTTAAAAGCTTTTCGCAAATACAAGTTTGTTATTTTTGCGGAAAAATACCCTCTTCCATAGATTTTAGAATATGGTCTTAAAAGCGGAATTGTTAGAATGCGATCTGGACCGTATCCCCACGTATCATCTGATGCTCGACAAACAACAATTCTTGAAACATCAAAACGCATCATATTCGCAATATTGCGTGCGACTGCACCACCCTTATATGCAGAGAATACTTCCCATTCGGGTAAAAGATGATAAATCATTGGCTATTCCTACTTTCTGTTAGCGTTTGCCCCTCAACATTTGTTTAAAGATTAGCCACAAAAAATAGCTATTGGTTACAAGGTATCTGCGGCCTAGACGACGAGGCTCAGAGCAAAAACGAAAAAACCACTCTAAGCCACATCTTTGCATCCACAGCGGAGCGCGATTTGTCTGCCCCGAAAGAACATCAAAAGTACATCCCACGCCTACCACCATTTTGCAAGGCAATGCACTAAGATTTTTTTCGATCCAATACTCCTGTTTTGGAGCCCCTAACCCTACAAGCAAAAGATCTGGATGCGCTGCTTGAATATTTTGAAGGACAATAGATTCAGTATTTATTGATTTTTCAAAACCAAAGGGTGGACAATCCACGCCGGCAACCCGAAGTTTTGAAAATCTTTTCTTAAGTTTTTCTGCTGTGTGATTTGCCGTGCCAGGATTTCCTCCAAGAAAATAAACTGATCCCTCATTTTCTTCGAGCACAGCGCACAGATCGACAACTAAATCTATACCCGCAATGCGTTCAGGAAGCAACACGCCTAACAACTTACTAGCAAATACAAGAGACATTCCATCTGCAATACGCAGATCAGCACATTCCAAAAATTTTGCAAATCGCTTTTCATGGTTAGCCAGATGAATAAACTGGCCATTCACTGTTATAACAACAGCAGCTCGGGCGCGAGAGCTAAGAAAAGCCTCTCGCGCATAAGCTAAAACTTCTGTTTTTGTCACTGCATCAACAGCAGCGTTACCAAAATAAATTTGAGTCATTTTGCAAACCATAAAATCCTCTACTTTGTCTATTTTAGAATCTGTAGATCGCTGCTGAAGCTGCCGAAGCCGCCAATCCGCTTCCCTGTAAAGCAAAGTTCTTCATGTAGCTGAAAGGAATGTACAGAATGTCCCCCGCCTGCAAAAACTGATCGGGTTGCTTGCCCTTTTGCATAGCGCTTAGCTGCAGTTGTGTTTCCGAGTATCCGCTTTCACCCGTTTTGCGCATCAACCGAGTGTGCGCAGGAACAGCCGAGTTGTTGGTGCCGCCAGCGCGCGCCACCAGTTGAAGCACGCTAAGCTGCGCTTCATTGTTGGTCATCGTATATCCGCCTGGCTGTCGCACATCGCCAAGCACGTATACGATGCCCGCCTTTGGCACCACAAGCGTGTCTCCGGGGCTGATCCGCACCGCAGTGTTCACAGCCACGTCTGCCTTGTTTGAGACGAAATAGGGCGTTTTTTCGTTCGTTCCCTTTCGCTCGATCAAGATCCTACGGTCAGCTAGGTCAGTCAGACCACCAGCCAGCGACAGCACATCGAGCACGGAACGCGGCGTCGTGATTGCGTAGGCTCCTGGCGTTTTCACTTCGCCCAAGACGGAAACCTTTTGCGTGGCATACTCTTCCACTGTCACTGCCACCCGCGGCCGCAATAGAAACTGACCATCAAGCAGCACCTTTTCGATGGAGCGGGCGGCTTCCGCTGGCGTCAAGTGGGCCACCTTGACGTTTCCCCCCATTAATAATGGAAGCTCGCCCGCATCGGTGACACGGGCATGCTGCTCTAGTTCCGGCGTGTCAAACACCTGCACGTGCAAAAGATCACCAGGACCAATCAAAAGGCTTTCCAAATTTTGTGCCCAGGCTCCGGTGGTAAGCAACAAAACCATCAAGATCAACTTACGCATCGCGATCCTCCTCGGTATAGCCTGCTTGGCGATAACCGTAATAGCCGTAATAACCCGCGTCATCAATACCCAGGCAGTTAAAAATCACGCCCATGTAGCGTTTGTTGTTGCGTGCCAGCAGTTGGTAGCTTCTTTTCAATTGGGAATTTTCCGTCATTCCGCTACGAACCAACACGATTGTGGCGTCCATATCCGCGCTCAGCGTTACGGAATCCGTCACCGGCAACACAGGTGCCCCGTCCACAACAACAAAGTCGTATTCGTCTTTCCATACTTTGAGCCAATTTTGCATGGTTTTTGAATCGAGCAATTCAGACGGATTTGGCGGCACAGCACCACCAGCAATGACTTCTAGGTTAGGCGCGCCAGCAACGGGATGTCTGATCACATTTTTTTTGATGCCCGCAAGCAATGCACTTAGGCCATCCTGATCAGGCAAGTTCAATTTTTGCTTGATCAAACCTCTGCGCAAATCTGCATCTATCAGCAAAACACGCCGCCCCGATTGAGCCAAAATAACTGCAAGATTAAGGCTGAAGGTTGTTTTTCCCTCGCTTGCCACTGAGCTGGTTATCAAAATCGTCTTGGTTGGCGTATCGCGTTGTGATAACAACAACGATGTTCGAATCGCGCGAATGGCCTCGGTATAGGTTGAGTGAGGTTCTTTCAGCACCTGGATTTCGTTAAAACCGACGCTTTTCTCTATATTGGGCAATGCGCCCAAAACACTTTGTCCGATCAATTCTTCCACTTGGCTGGTGCTATTGATCTTGTTGTCAAGCACATCTACTAACAGCGCTCCACAGCATCCCAAGAAGAACCCGCCACCGATGGCAATCGCCATGTACAGCGGCACAGCCGGTTTTTGGGGTTTTGCAGGCACACGCCCAGGATCAACAACCGTGATATTTGACGAACGCAATCCTTCCAAGACGCCCGCTTCTTTTAGACGCTTCAGCAGATCTTCGTAGAGCCCTCGGCTTTGTTCCGCTTCCTGGCGCACGATCGTGTATTCCACGGCCTTGTCATTTAGCTTGTCCGCTTGCTTTTTTGCCTGATCGTATTGGCTACGAGTGCTTGCTTCCGTCTGTACCGCTACAGCATAGTCGCTTTTGGCACGTCCCTTGATCCGCTCTACTTCTTGATGGATAGCGCGCTCGAGCCCGGCAATGTTGCCGCGCATCTCGGCCAGCTTTGGGTATGAAGCCCCATACTTGGCTTCAGCTTCCTGCAGCGCGCCTTGCTGTGTCGCTTGTTGCTGGCGTAGGTTTTGGATCAGATTTAAGGAGTTGGTCGTGGCCTGAGAATTTGGTCCAATAGTGTTGCCTGCCAAGCCCGAGAGCATTTCGGCATTACCAGAAGCGGCCGCCTGCGCAATCGCGCCCTTCAAAATTCGATTCTGAGAAGCCTGATTCACCGCTAGCGTTGCCTGCTGCAACTGATCGAGAACGCCTGAGTAGGCTTGTTCCTTCCCCTGCTGGTCAGTAGTACCTAAGCTATAGACTCCGCTTTCCTTTTGCAGCCCCACAACCTTAGCCTGCAGATCCTCGCTGTTTTGCCGCAGATCCCCCAACTGCTTGGACAACCATTCTGAAGTCTGGTTTGCGGCGTTATAGCGAGTCTGGAAGGTGTAATCCACCAAAGTCTGAGAAAGCTTATTCACCACGGCGGCAGCGATCTGTGGATCGGGATTCTGATAGTCAATCTCGATCAAACGCGTGCCGCTGATCGGCTTGACTTTCAAGTTCTTCTTAAAAATCTGTATTACGCGCTGTCTGCGTTGCGGAGAGTTTTCAAGCGTTGCATTTGGGGGATCGGCCACACCACGAGGAGAAAATGCCCCCAACACAGCCCCTATCGGATTCCAATGAGAATGAAAGTCTTTTGTCCCTTCCAAGTGCAGGTCTTCAATCGTTCGCAACGCTAGCGTATTCGATTGCAAAATGTTGGCTTGCGTTTGCAGCTCGATGTTGGCGCCCAAGGCATCGCTTGCGCCCTCGCTCCCGCTCATCAAACTGCTCAAACCCATGGCATCTGCACTTTCTTTTTGCATTTGCACGGTTCCGCTGGCCTCATAACGCCGCGTGCAGAACGTGCAATAAATAGCAGCCAAAAGGGCAACACTCAATAGAGTCCCAAAAACAACCTTGCTTCGCCTACGAAAAATTGTCAGCAGGTCGCGCAAAGTTAGTTCTTTTTCTGGTAGGGGGTCCAAAGGAAGCCTCACTTTCGATGATTGATTTAAACTGGTTACTTGAAATTATTCTTTTACGCGCCTGATCCACGAAAGACTTCAAAAATTGTCCAATAAAGAATACGGAAATCCAGGATTGAGCATCTGTTTCGGACATAAAACAAATCCCAGCCCAAATAACGGCGAAATGACGGGTGATTTCGCGCTCTGACCTGCCATAGCCCCGTCATTCCCTGTGGTACGCAAAGCCTTTTTCTTTCGGTAGGGCCGTAATAGGCGACTTCCGTGCTGAGGGGCGGTCGCGGGCCTACTAGGCTCATATCTCCTATTAAGACATTAACTAGCTGTGGCACTTCATCAATAGAATAACGGCGCAAAATACGTCCTACGCGTGTCACGCGAGGATCGTCCTGCATTTTAAAAAGCAAGCCGTTGCGCTCGTTAGCCTGCATCAGAACGTGCCTTCCTCTGTCCGCGCCGACATACATCGAGCGAAACTTAAGCATCATAAACTCGATGCCGCCCATTTTTACGCGTCGCGATTTGTACAAAACAGGCCCCATGGAATCAATTTTGATGGCAACTGCTATAAAAAAAAGAAAAGGAGAAGCCAATAAAAGCAAGCCTGAACTTAGCACCACATCCGTGCAACGCTTAGAAATGTAATATGCATGTTCATACTTCATAATCACCACCGTAATTTCATAATTGGCGTTGTTGATTTAAAACTTTGACGCTAGCGAGATCTACCTCGAGCGAAAAACGCTGTCCCGTTGTTTGAAGCGTCATGACGACTTTGCATTGTTCACAAAACTTGGCCACAATTCCCTGTGCGCCTTCAAAAAATCCCTTGCACACTTTTACCAGCGATCCGACAGCGACATCGGTATATGGACGCAGCTTGTAGCCTTTTTCCAGTCCGCCGCGAATCCGTGCAATCTCCGCAGCGCTCACCATTTCACTGTCAGAACTACCCAGCAAGTGAAGTACACCAGGTGTAGAGATAATCGCGGTTCGCGCCGACGGCGCAAAGCGCACAAACACGTATCCAGAAAAAAGTGGTCGCTTGACGATAACTTTTCTGTCGGACCACTGCGATTTTTCAGAGTAAAGCGGCAAGTAGTTCTCAACAGAATGCACGGCTAAATGTTGAACGACACGCTTTTCGTGATTTGCAACAACGTGCAAAACACTCCAGGGCCGCATATCGCTTGGGGGAAATTCTGGTACGGATGAAATCATCTACTCAAATTTTCCTTTCTACAAATTGCTTCTATCTGCCTGCACCGTCTGGGAGGCTTTGAGTAAAGCCATCTCGGCACTGATCTGCCTTACCTCTTTCTCAAGCTGCTCTACATGATGGCTAAAACTACTTTCAGCATGTGCCGACACATCCTTTATCCCAGCGTTGGCTATAAAATCGCCAACCGCCTCACGCACAAGATCTGCAACGCTACGCTTGCCGTTTTCGACACAAAACGCTTGCACAGCCAAATATTCTTTTTCTGAAAATCGAACGCCGATTACGCGCGAGCGTGAAGACAAAACCGTCATACAAACTCTCTATCTCGGATTTGGGGTAGGCTTCGCCCCCGTCAGTCCCAATTGCGGGATTGATACAAAAATCCTGTTCTCTTGCTGCCCTTCACTTTAGCAGCAAAAGCCCTTGTCGTAAGTCTTGCAGTTTTTGTAAATCTTCGACGTACTTCGTTCTTTTTCGACTTGCTTGTCCCTTTTTAGCACAGCACTGACAATCAAACAAGAAAAATATGCACCAAATGTAAAACACTTGTGAATTTAGCTGATTTTCGTTTAAGTCATTATTTTTGTTACATTTTTATGGTACTGAAGTTCTATTGCTGAGAGCTTTGGTAACCCTATAGGACTGCGTGGCCCGGATTCCAACACTGTACGGCGCAAAAGGCTTGGCTGCAGACGCATCCAGAGTGCCACCCAAAATGCTCACTAAACTTTAATTGCGTACTGCAAAGCCCCAGCCGAATAGAGAAAAGGGCTGGGGCTTTGCTTATTTGGTTTTTGATTGCGGATTTAAGCCTACCGTCTCCAATTGCTTAAGAACTTCTGGCGCTGCAATATGTTGGTAGTCAGGTGCAAGCAAACCATACCCTTCCGGATATCCATATAGCCTTCCTGCCCCGCTCGACTGCGTTGCATTCAGAGCCCAGTATCCCCAACTGGCACCTGTCTCTTTCATATAGCGAACGAGAAAGGAAAACCAAGGGCCATACTGGCTGCAACCAACCAAGTCCTGACAAATACCGATCTCGCCAAGCCAGATCGGCGCGGCGTGATCGCCTGAACGTAACCAACCCCAGTCCTGGTCAAGATGCTGCTTGAACGCTTCGTAGCTTTGCGGTGTCGGTTGACTCCAACCGTAGTTGTGCGGTGAATAGACAAGTCGGTTAGGTACAAAAAGATGCACAGGTAGATTTTTTGCTCCGGCAAAGTCAAGCGAATACTTGGTGCCTTCAACCATGACAAGCAAGTTGGGATTTTCGATCAGGATAGCGTTTCCACCGCGTTCTGCAGCGGCGTGCCAGTCGAGCGCCGGATCGTCGCCTCCCCACTGTGCACCGCTGCGCAGCTCATTGCGCAGATCAACGGCAACAACGTAGGGCTGTGCCTTGTAGCGACGCACAAGCGTTTTCCAGTCTCCTATCCAACGACTCTCAGGATATTCACGGTTATACCAAAGGCCATTGCCGTCCTTTTCATTGCAACACCAATCGGCTCGGCTGACATGGTTATCAAGAATAACCATCAGGCCTTCGCCAGCAAGTGTTTGGATAACGACATCCATAATTTCGAGCGCATGTTTGCCCTGTAACTGCGGATTAGCGGTGAGCGCAAAACCAGGCACAACAGGGTTGTCTTCGATTGTCTGGTTGGCCCAGGGCAGACGAACCGAGTTGAATCCCATAGCGCGAATCTGCCGGGCAATCTCCGTGAGCGGTGCGCGCTCGAGGCCACCAACAACATATTCGCCTTGATCGAAGCCAAACCAGTTTGCCGAGACAAGACGGATCGGGTTTCCGTGTGCGTCGACAATCTCCGCACCACGCGTGACCAAAGGCAGTTGATCCGGCGCGAGCGTTTTGGCTCGCGCCGAAGCGCACAGCGAGATAAGGCAAAAAAAAGTGACTACAAGTTGATAAATTTTTTTTGAAAACATTGATCTGTCCTTGTTGTTTTTTATTTTGAAATTGTAAAAAAGCCCGCGCCTTAAGCAGACAGGCGCGGGCAGGTGGCAGATGCAAATTACCAAATTACCTTGAGAGCAACTTGGACCTGACGGGGAAGATTGCTTTGGCCCCAGGCTCCTCGTTCAATGGTTCCGAAGTTAGGATCGCTAGCGGTCCCATTGTAACCTTCCTGCCAAAGAGGATGGTTGAGCGCATTGAAGGCTTCAAGCCGAAGCTGCAGCTTGTAGTCCCTGTAGAGAGCAAAGTTTTTTGACAAGTTACTGTCAAACTGCTGAAGATTTGGAATGCGAATGCCCGTGTAAGTAATGTTTTGGGTAGCCGCATACGAAGGACGGACGATGAAGTCCGGTTGAGAGCATGTGCCAGTGTAGTTGTTAGAGTACGGCGTGTGCGCACCAGTTTCCAGATCAGTGTTATCAACGCAGCCAGACACACCACGAATGTAGCCTGTTGCCTTGTCAACGCTTCTGTGCACTCTTCCGCTGTGCGGATATTCAAGCCCAGTTGTCCACGGCGTACCGGTCTGGTAGACATACAGGGCACCAAGTTCCCAACCACCGATCGCAGCATCGACGATACGATTCGTGTGTCCAAATACAAGACGGCCACGCCCAACAGGAAGGTCATACACACCAGACAATGTAATTCGGTGCGTCATATCGCTTCCATCAATCCAGCGCGACTTGATGCGATAGACTTGATCGGCATAGCCACCCTTGCCCATCATCTTTGACCAAGTCCAAGTGGCATGCAAAGTAAGATCATTCTTCCAACGATGCATACCTGTGAGTTGAAGCGAGTTGTACCACGTTCTTCCATCGTTCAACTGCCATTCAATGACATTGCCAAATTCAGGATAAGGCCTTGTTAGATTTCCGGCCTGAATTGTAGAAGCGGTGTAGTAGGAGGTACCAGAAAATCCTGACACTCCCTGGAATGGATTAGTTACGTACCCTGTGCTGGAATCGTCGCAAACGTGGTGACTACCGCCCATTTCAATGTTGCACTTGGCCTGATAGCTTGACGACCAGCGATTGATATTATCGGAAGAATCTTGGTTGACGCCCCTGCTTCCGACATAACTGAGTTCAACAATGTTTCCTTTTCCGACCTCGCGTTCCGCGCCAAGCGAAAACTGCCAAATGCCTGGGGTCTTGTAGTTCGGATTAATGAACCATGGCCCTCCACCGAGATTTGTCAGGGCACCAGTAGAAGACCCTGTAGGCAATACCAGCGCGGGGAAGGGATTGGTTAACGTATTTTTCGGCGTTTTATTGCCGTCTTCAGATGCGTCAAACGACGTCGAAGAGGACCAGCCATACTGGTTGCCACCAGGCGTCGGGTTGCTAAACATTTTCCCAAATCCACCACGTACAACTGTTTTGCTATTCAACGCATAAGCAAAACCAACGCGCGGCTGAAAATTCGTTTTTCTGCCGGCATAGTAACTTCCCGGTTTTCCGTTTACACCGACAAAGGTTACACCGCCCTTAAGCGTTTCTGCATTTGGCAGCAAGCTGTGATCGACCAAAGAATCAACTGGGTTGGTCATCGTTGTGTCAAATGCATAGTCCACGCGATTATGCCGCTCCAGGGGAGGACCATTCCAATCCCAACGGAGGCCAAGATTCAGGGTAAGTTTTTTGGTGACTTTCCAATCATCCTGGATATAGGGAGCGATGTAATGCTGCACCCAGTACGCTTGCGCGTTAATTGCGTTGCTGCCTGAATCCTGCAATCCAAGAAGCATTGAGGCAACTGAGTTTCCTGACGCTTGATCCCACTGCAGGTAATTCTGCTGTGTCCAAAGACGATCCACGTAAAATCCCAAACCGCCTTCTGTTGACTTAATGGACTTTTGCAAATCCCGATAGTCTACACCGGCATGAATGGTATGACCGCCCTTGATCCACGTAATGCTTGGGGCCAAATTGAGTGAATTTTCGATGTCGTCGTTTGCGCCGCCATTGCCAAGAGTAGCAAATTCGCTAATTGACATTTGGGGCATATGACTGCCGAAATAAGAGCCCGACCATCCAAGATTTTTGGACAAGTCGTATCCTTGCGGGCCATTATTCCAGAAATTTCCACGGGCAATCACGCCTCCGCGAAAATCAAAAACGAGTGAGGAAGAAAAAGTATGTACCCAGTCGATGTTAAACGTGTGGCTATGCTGCCCAAAGGGCTCGGCTCCACGTTTTGCTTCCCCTGGCATGCCGTTGTCGCTACGTGTTTCCCAACGCTCCCAGTAGCCATACCGCAGCGCAAATCGGTCATTGGCTCCCAGATTCTGGTCCAACTTACCCAATACATTCCGGTACTTGTCAGTAGTTGGGTTTGGCACTGTGTAGTTGTTTGCGTACGGGTTGGTACCCGAGGCTGGAGTCAAATTTGGCGCCGGATATAACGAAAGCAGCTTTAAGGCTACTGCATTCATTCTTGACGTTGGAATTTTGTTGTTTGTAAACGTGTCACGAACAAGAGTTCCCGACCCGTTGTCGTGAATCGTAGAGGGATCGTATATCGTAATCGGTGAGTATTTGCTTCCCGTCCACCAAGTCAGGTTGCTAAAATCGCCGGTAATCCACGCTGGATCTGGCACAGAAGTGACCAACGTATTCGGGACTTTTTCATCCCAATTTTCAAATTGAACAACAAAGAAGGTTTTGTCTTTTCCGTTGTAAATCTTCGGAATATTTACAGGTCCGTCCAGCTCAAACCCGTACTGATCAAGTTTGTGTTGGCCCTTGGTAGCACTTCCTTTTTGCTTGGCGTTAAGATAATCATTCTGCCATGTGTCCGCATCAAGCCAAGAGCGACGCGCAAACTCATAAACATCGCCGTGAAGTTTGTTAGTTCCAGACTTCAAGGTGATGTCCATGACGCCGCCCTGCGCACGACCATACTGTGCATCGTATGGATTAGTAATAATCTTGAATTCTTGCACTGCATCGACAGGTGCAATGTATCCTGTCACTGAATTACCGTTGCCGACGTCGTTGCTTACGCCATCGAGTAAAAGTTCGTTGTTGCCCGACCCACCGCCGTTAATCATCAAGCTTGTGGCGGTGCTATCAAACGGTCGTTGGTACTGCGAGTAGCTCTGACTGTTCCCCCACACAACACCGGCATTCAAAAGCGCAAGCATCTGTGGATCACGCCCATTCAAGGGCAGCTCCGTGACGCGAGCATTTTCGACTACCTCACCACGATCTGCTTTGCCCAAATCAAGGTCTACATCTGCTTCTACAGTGACAGACGCAGATGCTGCTCCAACCTTCAAGTCAAAATTTACAACGCCTGTTTTTCCAACTTCCAGCGTAATGTTGTTTTTGACGAGATTGGAGAATCCTGGCGCTGAAGCGGTTACGCTAAATACGCCCGGCTTCAGGTATGGAATCGTATACACGCCCGATCCGTTTGTTTGGGTTGCAATGTCCTCATTGGTAAGAAGATTGTGGGCAGTTACCGTGGCTTTGGTCACTGCAGCTCCAGTTTGGTCGCTTACCCGACCAGTAAATTCTTGGGCTGACAGCCACTGCGCCCCTGCGAAAAGAGCACAGAGAAGAAGTAGCCAATATTTGCACCTAGACATTTTCATATCCGAAATTGCCTCCAAAAGAAATCGTTTTCTGTAAACGTTTCCCTTTTTGCGTTTCATAAAGCGGGATCACTGTAAGGCGAACAATAAAACGTTGTCAAGAAAAAAGTGCGCGCATCGCAAGAACCTATATTGAGCCTATTTATAAATCGCTTTATTTGTATTTGTTTTTGCATTTATTTTTACATTCTTGAGCCTTTTCACCAAAAAAATAGCCGCACGAAAGATCTGTATTGCAATCTTTCGCGCGGCAAAGGAAGTAGTAAATGTTTTAGAACGTGAATTTTCCAGAGAACTGGAAGTCGCGGTTGCCGCTGACGGACGTCACTTGGCCAAAGGTGCTTGAAGAAGCTGCCGACCACGTGGTTTTGATGCCGCCAAACGTTACCTTGTTGGTCACGTCACTGCAATCAGCACGGAAAGTAAACTTCACACGATCCGGCGTGATGTTGAAGGTTCTGCTCAAGCTCAAATTGATGTTGTATTTGCTGGGAGACCTGCCCAAGCCATGACGCGGCGCATCTCCAATTTTTGTGACCGCTACCGCTTTGCTGGTCGCCGTAGCTGGCAGTGGGAATGCATTTGGCAAGGTGAAGGCAGCCGGATTAAGGTAACGAACAGCGGCCATGTTCTTGCCGGTAATTCCCTTGCCCCAGCTTCCATTAATACGGACCTTGTCTTTCATGCCTGGGACTAAATCCGGCATGCAGGTACCCGAAGAGGGCGTTGTGCATCCGCTCGCAATAATCGAAAGCGGAGTGCCCGAAATGTAGTTAAACATTCCAGCCAAAGACCAATCGCTAGCGACACTGCGCACAAAGAAATTACTGCCACCGACGTGTCCCTTTCCAAACGGTAGTTTTCCCACGCCGTAAACGTTGAGATTTTGCGGCCTATCAATATCCGTCAGATCACGGTCTGCGCGGTTGTTTCCAGGCAACGCAACGCCACTGGACGACGCCGCAGCCGGCACAGCAAACGCACTGCGTGAAGTATCGTCATCACCAATGTTCTTGGAGTAGGTGTAGTTGAGGGTGTAGCTCACGCCTTTCCATTCACGCTGTTTCAATGTGATCTGCAGGGAGTGATAGGAAATGTTTCCGATGTTGTCCCACGTTGGAGCTGGTCCAGAAGAATATTGAGGATATGGCGTCAACACACGACCAATTGTAGGCACCGTGCTGATCGCGCCAGCAGCAGCAAACCAGGTAGGAACCACAATGCCTGAATCGGCAGCTCGTGCAGTAGCAATGTTTGCGGCAGTCGCCTGTGCACTGAGAATGTTGGTGGCATTATCAGAAGCAAGTGTGGAGCCCGTTAATGCTACGTGTGCAGGATCGATCTGTCGCGACCAGAATCCGGGTACCGTGGCACCCGCCACAAAGTGCGATTCACTGCCCGCATAGTTGACCATGATGGTCAAGTCCTTGGTGAGCACGCGCTGAATGCCAAAGTTGAAAAATTCAAACTCTGGTGCGCGTCCCGAGAGGTACGGATCTGGGTAGCCAGGTGCAGCACTAGGTGTCACGTATGCACCCGAGCTGTTGACATAGTTACCTATGTTTTGAATCAAAGAGGCAGTATTTGGTGCTGTTTGGGCAGGAATTACATACCCAGAGCCACCAAAGTCTGTATTTGATTGTCCAGCTGCGGCAAACCCCGCGCTGTTATTCAGGTAATAAGAAGGTGCTGCAGTTACTCCCTTGGTGACAGTCGAAGGCAAAATCATGCTGGACCCAAAGCCCAATTGGCTAGACCCCAGCGCATCATTGGCCCGACCACCCACACCACCAGCACGAGTATAAGACATTGCAAAGCCGGCGCGAATGACTGTTTTTTCGTTTGCTGACCATGCTAGGCCTACACGCGGCCCCCAATTCTTCCAGTACGTGTGTACAGGAGTCCTGCAATTGCAACTAATGTCGGAGCCTCGGTTTCCTGCAAATTGCAGTTCGCCTGCCGTTCCGGTTGCCGAGTTAATGCCATTGGGGTTGAAGAAGCTCCAGCGATCTGCCGTTTCATGATACGGAGGAAGATAATCCCACCGCAATCCAAGGCTGATTGTGAGATTGGGATTCAACTTCCAATCATCCTGCACATAGGGTGAAACTGGGTGATAACGACCGCCGTAATCCTGATAATATGCCCTGTTGATTCCGCTATTGTTGATCGCTCCCAACAAGAAACTGGCATAGGAATATCCCGTTGCCGTGCTGCTCAGAGATGAACCAACATAGTTGGCAGTTGAGGTGCCGGCAAACTGTTGATCGAAATAGCGAGTTGGCCCCGTAAAGGGGGTGTTGTTATCTTGCAGCCATTGCATTTGAATGCCAAACGTCAGATTGTGCTTTCCCTTACTCCACTGCAAGTTGTCCAAAAGAGTAAAAGCATTTGGCGTTACCGAATATGCATAGTCCCCTGCCCAATCAGCCTGCGACGTGGGAAAAGCTGTCGTTGTTCCGAACGTGGTATAGGGAAAATCATCTGATGCTTGCCCTGCGGGAAGATTGGTAATTCCAGTATCCGAAGCACGATATCCTGTTACTCCCTCGGTGGGAACATTGACAGGACCGGTCATGCGGGTAAGGGCATATTTGAATTGGTTGACAAGACTGGGCGTCAGAATGTACTGATGCTCAACAATTATGGTAGTTGGACGAATAATAGAACTTTGCGAATCCGTATACGGCAAAGGCAGACTGGCACCATAACCGACAGAAGAACGAACGCCATGCGTAAACACAAATGAATAGCGCTGTCTGTTGGTCAAGTCATAATCAATCTTGAACGTAAGTTCATGATTGTTATATCCGCTTATTCCGCTTTGCAGGTAATTGTTTGTGATCCCAGAAAGCGACGGTGCTGGCATGAACTTCTGTTCATACTGCGAGATCGGCGAGATATAGGACGGATCAATTACATTGGTTGCGCCGCCGTAAGCAAAGACAGTACGGGAACATGAGCTGCTAGTTTTGCAGACGTTTGTGAGCGGGTTATAGACCAAGGGCGTCGAGCCCAATTCGGTAAAATTGCCCTGCCGCATCAGTGTGGTTGGAATCGTAGTCAATGAAGGGCTCACGCCACTGCGACCATGATACTTGTCGAAGTTTGCATAAAAGAACCCTCTGTGCCGTGTAAACGGAATAGGACCGCCTACAGATATAGACAACTCATTCTGATGTTCAACCGGTTTGTCTGCCGGAACTGTGGTGGCTGCGCCATTGACCAATTTGACTTGCGTGGCTGCAGGCGCTGAGTAACCCCAAGTATCAAACGCCGTATTGCGGATAAAGTCGACGATGGTACCGTGGTATTTGTTTCCGCCAGATTTGGTGGTGAGACTGATCCCGCCCGCTCCCTGATACTCTGCCGAGGGGCTGTTTGAGATGACCTGCATTTGGTCTACAGACTCAACAGGAACCGAGAGTGAAACCACACGATTATCACCCTGCTGATTTGAAACAGTGGTCGGTACACCGTCCAAATAAACTTCAGCTAGGTAATCACCAGTGCCAGACATAATAGGAGCGCGAGTACCACTCTGCGTGCCTGGTGCAAGCGTTGCAAAAGCTGTAGGGTCACGTTGCAAACCACCCATAAGAACGGGCAAACTCTCGTAGGTCTTGTTTGTAATCGTATCGCCCAACGTTGAGTTTGTTGTTTGCAATTGCGGAGGAGCAGCTGTCACCGTCAGGGTTATATCTTCGCTGCCGACCTCAAGGGTCGCATTGTACCCTGTGATGGTCATTCCGTTGACTTCGATGTTCTGCTGATTGAGAACCTTAAATCCCTTTGCAGAAACCGTTACGGTGTAGATGCCCGGAATCAGCGGCGAAATCTGATAAACGCCGGCCGATGTAGTTATGTGAGTTGTGGACACGCCGCTGGCTTGATTCGTTGCCGTTACAGTGGCACGCGGGATCATAGCGCCAGAACTGTCGATCACAGTCCCTTCTAATGCGCCTTGACCACCTGTCTGGGCCACAGCAATCAACGCTGTCCATCCCAAGCAAATCGCGAGCGCAAGAAAACCTTTCCACAAACGCGCAAATGCGCCCCATGGTCGCATTTGCTGTTCGTTTACAAACAATCTGCGTCTCATATTTCCTCCAAGTAAAAGTGCTTTTTATCACCCAAGGCTACGTCGTACACGCAAAAACATTGTTCAGTTTTCAAAGCGGAATGATTTTCCCCTTAGGAACACAAGAATGTCAAGAAAAAATTGCGCGCTTGAGGAGGGAAAATGTAAATGTTTTATATTCTTTACGTTACAAGTGCGGTTTCAATTAATCCCTTATTGTATGTAAAACAATATTTTTTCTATTTTTGCAGCAAAAAAATACAATATCGCGTATCCTTGTACGTTTTAAATTGCTACAAACGCATGAAAACATTAAATATCCTCAGTTTGGCATAAAAAATGCTTACTCCTACAAGCAAAGGAGGAAGAAATAGTGCATATTTCAATGTGCTGTTGTAAATAAATCGTATTTAGCGCGTTTCAAACACAAGAACCAGCCAATATCCATATTTCCAAAAAGCTCAAAACCGACAACATAACGAAAATCAAAAGGACGGAAAAATGAAAAAATTTTTCGCTCGATTCCTTTTAGGCCTTGTTTTATTTTCTGCCATATCGCTATTTGCGCAAGATAGTGCATCAGTAACAGGCGTTGTGACAGATAAGACAGGCGCAGTAGTCGCTGGCGTTAATGTAACTCTAACCAACGCGCTCACAAACGCGTCGTACACGCAGACTACAGACAATTATGGAGCCTTCAGATTTGCGGTTGTTTCGCCGGGTTCCGGATACAAAATAGTCTTTTCACGCAACGGCTTTACGACCGCATCTGTGTCAGATATCACATTGGCTGTTGCAAAAACGCGCACGCTAAATACGGCCTTAGCGGTTGGAAGCAAAGATGAAACCGTGCAGGTTTCAGCATCCAATGAAAACGTCACAATCAACACAACGGACGCATCTATTGGCAACAATATTAGCGTCAAGGAGCTGGAAGAACTCCCTATCTACAATCGTTCCACGGGAATCTCAACACTCTTTTATATGCAAGCCGGCGTTGATTCCAATCAGGCCGCAGTCACGGGTGCGCGTATTGACCAAACCGAAGTTACGCTGGATGGTTTGGATGTAAATGATGTTGCTTCGGGACAAGCTTTTGCCATTGTCGCAACGGCACCTGTGGACTCGATTGAGCAATTTACTGGAACTGTTGCAGGTCTAGGTGCTTCTGTTGGCACCGGCAGTGGCGCGCAGTTTCAATTGGTTACCCGCAGCGGTTCTAACCAGTTTCATGGAAACATCAACGAGTACCACCGCGACACAACAACCGTAGCAAATTCCTGGTTCAATAACCTGACGAATATTGGCCGCACACCATTGATCCATAACCAGTTTGGTGGCGACATCGGCGGTCCGGTCAAACGCGATAAGCTCTTCTTCTACTTTGACTGGGCAGATTCCAGAATTATTCAGTCAAGCACTGGCGAGCGTACAGTACCGCTAAGTGACTTCCGCAACGGCAATCTCAACTACATTAACAACACGACAGGATGCTTAAATTCCAGCCGACTCAACACTACTCCGGGTTGCATCTCGACTCTATCCTCCTCGGCTCTGAAAAAGCTTGATCCTGCTGGCCTTGGTATCAACACATCGTTGCTTTCCTACATCAATACGCGATATCCCAAGGCGAATGATCTTTCGTCTGGCGATGGCGTAAATACGGGAGGCTATCGATTTACTCAGCCAACACCCGACACTCGGCATACTTACGTTACTCGCGTAGACTACAATCTGACGCCAACGCAGAAGATCTACGGTCGATTGACAATTACGCGCCGTGACGCGACGCAATCTCTTTCCGAGTTCGATACCGATCCTGTGACCCATCCTTATCAGGATCATAGCTATGCCTACGTTATCAGCCATGTATGGAACATCGGCAAAAACAAGGTGAACCAGTTCTACTATGGCGACAATATTTCCAAATTCAATTTTCCCGATGTTTATAATCCAACAGGAGTCAATCAATTCAGCTTTTCTGGCCTGAGTGGTCCGTATACCACATTCAATGGACAGAAACGCCGCGTGCCAATTCCAGTTGTGCGCGATGACTTCAACTGGCAGAAGGGCAACCACTCGATAACCTTTGGTGGAACCTTCAAGTTCATCAAGACCAACAGCAATCTGATCAACAATTTCAACTTTGTTGGGGCGGGTTTGCAAGGCACAGCCCTGGCGAATGGTCTGGATTCAACGGTTCGTCCGACGGATATTCTGACCGATTCTGCGAACGTTGCCACTGGTTACTACGACAATCTGTTTGCGACTGGGCTTGGCGTGATTGGCAGCATCTCCACCAATTACAACTACGATGCCAAGGGCAATGCTCTTACAGCAGGGGCGGGTGCACCAAAGGCATACCGTTTCTTTCAAACAGAGGCATATGTCGGCGATAGCTGGAAGGTGACGCCCAAGCTGACCCTTTCCTATGGCCTACGCTACCAGATCTATTCGGTGCCTTATGAAACGCATGGGTATCAATCCGTGCCAAAAACCATTGATCTCAACACCTACATCAATGATCGTATTGCTATCGGAAAGAGCGGAAATACAACAACGACTTCGCTGCCTTTGTACAGCTATGTTCTTGGCGGCAAGGCAAACAACGGACCCAATATCTATGACATGTCCTACAAGGATTTTGGCCCGCGTTTCGGCTTTGCGTATACGCCTAACTCTTCGCAAAAAACGGTGATCAATGGAAGTGTCGGCATTATCTATGACCGTACGGTGATCAATGCCATCAATTTCTTGCAAGATCAAAATTCCTTTTTATTCAGCAACTCGCAAACCAATCAGTTTGGCGGCGCATCCGCAGCTGATTCGCTCGCAGCCGATCCGCGTCTGGGGTCAAATCTTTCCTACTCGTCCAGCTTGATTCCCTCTCCTGCGGCGCTGACCACGCCGTACACCGCATACGTGGATTCCGACTCAGTTCCCTATGGTCTGCCAGAGGGAGATACGGGCTTTGTCATCGACAAGAAGCTCAAAGACCCGTATTCGATTGCCTATAACTTCGGCATTCAGCAGGAACTTCCCTGGCATACGGTCTTGAAGTTGAACTATGTTGGACGTCTGGGGCGCCGCTTGCTGGCCGATGCGGATTCCTCTCAGGTGATCGACGTTCCGGATTATTCCGGGAAGTCAACACAGACAATGGTGCAGGCGTTTGCTGATCTGACGAAACAGACACGCAATGGCGCGACCTATGCGACTGTTACCAACGAGCCATGGTTTGAAAATAACCTTGGTCCTCATACGATCAGTGGCAGCAAAACTAAGCGGGTTGAATACTTCACAGGTACGCTGATCAATAATGGCGATATCTCGGATGCGATCCAGTCGCTTGCCTACTATTCGTATTACTACTACGGCAATAATTACTGGCCTACGAACCAGGGTATTCCTGCTCAATTTGGAACCAATGCCTACCTTACCAATAAAGGATCTTCGAACTACCATGGTCTGCTCTTAACCTTGGACAAGAACACGTCGCATGGGTTGCGATTCGAATTCAATTACACCTGGTCGCACTCCATCGACAACACGTCATTAAGCGCAAACGCCAACTCGCTGTTTTCCAATAGCGGCATGATCTGCGATGTTCTTAAACCCCGTGCCTGCCGTGCGGATTCTGATTTTGACGTAAGGCAGGAGATTTCCTCCAACTTCAACTACGCTCTTCCCTTTGGTCGCGGCAAGGCGCTTTTACCTACGGCGTCTCGTGCACTCAATGAGATCGTCGGCGGATGGTCTTTGTCCGGCATTCCAACCTATCGCACAGGCCTGGCCGTTAATGCTACTTCTCACGCGTATCTTGCTTCGTTTGACAATATTGCTCCGGCAATCTTTACAGGCCAGCGGTCTGACTTGAAGGCCAAAATCAATGTTGATCACACGAGCAACACAGTTTACACCTTTGCAGGTGGTCTTTCAGGTGCAACCAAGGTTCTGTCAGAATTCCGAGGACCAATTGGTCTGGAGTATGGACAGCGCAACTACCTTCGCGGCCCTGGCGACTTCAATTTGGATGCGGGACTTGCCAAAACCTTCCCGATTATCCTAGATAAGGTGGCTTTAAAGTTCCGGGCAGATGCGTATAACGTGCTTAATCACCCCTCCTTTGGAACTGGTGCTTTAAACATCGTGAGCAATGCTGCAGCGTTTGGTAAAGTTACCGGCACCGCAAGCAGCGCACGCGTTGCTCAGTTCTCACTGCGGTTGGAGTTCTAAATAAGCAGCAACAACAAGACTAAAAGCCCCGGCTCAGGCCGGGGCTTTTCTTTTCCCTAAAAATCACAGTTGACAGAAAATTTAGATCAGCCACACGCTACCTATAGAAGGTAGCTATGGCCGCGACTGAAGAAGAACTCCAATCCGCTCCAGTAAACGTGCGCACCGGCTGCACATGCCGAAACCATGGACTACCCATCAACGGCGAAAGATTTATCGATCCCTGCTGCAAAGTACATTACGCGGAGCTTGACGTCAGCGCCCTGATCGCCATGCCAGAGGAAGAAATCACAGAAGCAGAAATAAAGGGTTGGCAAACACGCGAACCGGCAAAGAGGCGTATCAGCTACCCCAAGATGACGGTGGCCAAACGATGAAACGCTCTTTTACCGCGCGAGGACGGTGCCAGAGCACCATGAACAAGACGGGGGCAACAGGAAAGTACAGCAATTGCCAATCTGTTGCCAGCGACGGAAAAGTGCTTTCAAGCAAGCGGGAGTGCCGCAGGTATGAAGAACTTCTTCTCATGCAGAAGATGGGTTTGATCAAGAATCTTCAAACTCAGGTGAAGTACGAGCTGATTCCCAAGCAAAAAGGTGAACGGGCCGTTACGTACACTGCCGATTTTGTTTACCAAAATGGTCGTTTGCATGTTGAAGACGCAAAAGGATGCAAAACACAGCAATATGTCATACGCCGCAAGCTCATGCTGTGGGTTCATCAGATCAAGGTAGAGGAAGTATGATGGCAGAAAAACCGCCGTTTCCGCTTTTGATCCTTAGTGACGCTCCATCAGCATCGAGCGGGCTGGGCCGCATTTGTCGCGATCTGGCCACGCGCATCCACCAGCACATGAACGACGTATGCCGCGTATCTACGCTTGGATATGGTGGGCCTGGCTCCTGCAAGTTTGGCTTTCAGCAATACGTGATCGAGGGCATGTCCGATTGGGTGGTTCCTACGCTGCCAGAAGTCTGGGAGGACTTTGCCGGTGAAGAAAACGGCGTTGTCCTTACTATTTGGGATGCCAGTCGGCTGGCATGGTACGCACAGCCCGCGCGCAGTGAGCAGTTGGCCGCAGATCCTGTGCTGCGGAACTGGCTTATCAAAGCGCCGTTCAAGCGTTGGGGTTATTTTCCGATTGACGCAGAAGGTCCCAACGGCAAACTGAACTTCCCTCTTCGGCAAACGCTGCTTGGGTTTGACCGCATTCTGGCGTACGGAGCATGGGCAAAGGATCTGATCGAGCACTCGATCGGCGAAGAAGAAGCGGACCTCCGGCATCTGGATTATCGTCCTCATGGCATCGACACCAGCGTGTTTCATGCGCGCGACTGGGCACAATGTCGCCAGAAGTTTGGCTCGATCACTGGCGCGCGCTTGCTCATCGATAAACCACAATTGTCATCGATTATGGGAAGCGAAACTCTCGTCGGCATTATCGCCACCAACCAGGCGCGTAAGGACTGGGCTCTGGGGATCGAGGCCGTTGCGCTGCTCGCCAAAGAGCGCAAAGTTCGGCTTTGGATTCACACCGATGCTTTGGAGCGGAATTGGTCTATTCCAGCCCTTCTGGCCGACTATGGGCTGCTCGACAAAACGCTGATCTCGCTTGGCTATTTGTCCGACGACAATATGGCTCAGGCTTATTCCGCTTGCAACGTGACGCTGGGAATCGGTTCTGAAGGTTTTGGTTATCCCCTTGCTGAGTCTCTTGCTTGCGGCACGCCCGTTATTCACGGCAACTACGCTGGTGGCGCAGAAGTAGTGCCATGTGAAATGCGCGTTGATCCCATCGCCTACCACGCGGAAGGCCTTTACTCTTGCGTCCGCCCGGTTTTCAAAGCGCAGGATTGGGCAGACCGCGCACTTCAGTTTTCGGACCAAACAGCACATCTCGATCCGCAATACGACTGGAACAATCTCTGGTCACGCTGGCAAGCGTGGCTTCAAAAAGGAATCGCTGCCTAATACGGTGTCAAGAGGGAAAAGGAGATTAAAAAATGAGCGGAGTTAATTTGATAAATCCGGTTCCATACGTCCCAGTTTCTCTTTCCAAGCCGGCAAAATTGCTGGATGTAGTAACAGGATGGCAACCATGTGATGAGGCCATTGGTGACATCCTCGACCGGTTTTCAATTCAGCGGCAAAAAATGCTGGAATTTGGCGTCGAATATGGATTTTCTACGTCTGCATTTGCCAATTATTTTTCGACTGTTGTGGCAGTCGACCATTTTCATGGCGATCAGCACGCTGGGTTTAAGGACGTATGGAACGAAACAAGCGAAAAGCTGAAGGCATTCCCGAACGTAGTTCTCCTGCGCGCCGATTATCGCGATTGGATCAACACAGTGAAATCTGCGCATTTTGATCTGATTCACATCGACATTGTTCATACTTTTTTGGACACTTATCAGTGCGGTCGATGGGCAGCAGATCACGCAGACATCGTGCTGTTCCACGACACGCTTTTGCACGCGGCAGTCAACAGCGCCGTTATGGCGGTTGCAGCGGAAACAGGAATGACTTATTACAATCTGGACGTGATCAACGGCCTGGGAATCTTGACAAAGAAGGAATTGCAGTGAAGATCAGTCTCGATCTCGACGGCACCGTTTGGAGCCACAAGTCGTTTTTTCGCGAACTGATGATCGCCATGCTAAAAGCGGGACACGAAGTCGGCATCCTTACCGCGCATCGCGACATCCACAAGGATGCCGATCTCTTTCTTCTGACAGCCGAGAACTTTCCTAAGCCGAGTTTTTTCTACTGTCGTCCCTACAAATCGCGCTTCACCTACGCCGAATTTAAAGCGCACACGATTCTGGACGAGAAAATTCATATTCATTTTGACGACTGCAATTTCGATGGAACTGAAGTGGAAAGCACCATCCGTGCTCTGTTGGGCGATCAACAATACCGGCTGATCAAGGTTACGCCGCGGTTTCCAGAAAACACGAGATACGAATAAAGGTGGGCAAATGGACATTCCAAGTGATTTTTACGTGTACATGCGCGTTGAAAACAGATTTGATCTGCTGCGCAACGCGGTGAACAGTATTCCAGAGTTTTGGCCATTGCTCACCGTTGTAGACAATTCGCCAAAGGGCATCGACATCGAGCTTCCCTGCACCATATTTCGGCCACCAGTTCCACTCACCTTTACTCAGTCACACAACTGGTTTTTTAAAAACGCCAAAGAAAAGGGCGCAAAGTTTATCCTTTGGATGCACATGGACGCCGAAGCCGTCGACAATGGCCATCTGCGACTTTTGGAATTTACGCGGAAGATTGTTGCCGAAGGACGGAAGTGGGGGCTGGTATGGACCAACTATGATTCGCTTGCCGCAGTAAACCTCGACATGATCGCTGATGTTGGTGGATACGACACAATCTTTCCCAAGTATTTTTGCGACAACGATCACACGCGGCGAATGCGGCTTGCGGGGTGGGAAACGATCAATTCTGGCATCTATACAAAGCACATTGGGAGCCAGACGATCCTGAGCGATCCTACGCTGAAATTTCTCAATGAAGTCACATTCCCGCTTTACCAGAAGTATTACGAAATAAAATGGGGAGGATCTCCAGCAAAAGAAACCTATTTGACGCCCTTCAACCGTCCTGTTGCGCCATAAAATCCTGCTATAATTTTTGCTAGGTTTTTGTGGTTTGAGTGCATTGAACAAATGCAACAATCCGGCATTACGCTTACGCGTTGGACAGGTTGCCGTAGCCATGAAGTTTTAGTGCATCGGATAGATGCAACTGATCCTTGTCTTGATCATGCTGAAAATTACCGTTGCGTTTTCGCTGGCATCGAGTAATGATGCGGTCATGGAACAAACAGCGGAATTTCTTTCTGAATCTTCTGCCCCGGTTCTTCCCCAAGAAACGGATGCCAGCCCGTCTGTACGGGGCGGCAAAGCCAGAATGAACGAACTGACACCGGACAAACGGCGTGCTCTCGGCCGGAAAGCTGCGCAGGCACGATGGGGAAAAGACAAGAACCAGGCAGTTGACGAAAAAGCCCCCCGCAAGCGCCGCAAAGCCAAGTTCACCGTCGATCACGTGGTATCTACTCCAAATGCACGGCGCGAGACACGCGTTTTTGGCATCGCTTTGATGGCTGCCGAAAAGCGTCTCGCTCGAGCGATTGAAGAGCGTGCGCGCGCAGCAGCTACGTGGGCAGTTCTGAATGCAGAGATCCCTAGTTTGCAAAGAACCATTGCAGCGCTGCGCAACCAACAAAATCCGAATACATCTCCGCAAGGCTACGAAATGACGCTGCCGGATGGTTCCGGATACCAGCCAAATGCCAGCTACGGCCTTCCCCAAGTCATCTCTGATGCGCCTGTACCTCTTGTAGCGCCGCAGCAAGCAGCAGCGGCATCTGCTCGTGCTTTGGCGGCATCACGCGTTGGTGGAGGTGCCGTGGAGAGCGATCTAGGCGATGCCAGCGACGACGAAGACAAGTTTCTCAATGCCAGCGGTATGGCCGGGGGAAATTGGCACTAACGGATCATTCTTCCAGTAGCCGAAACGCTCCTTTGTGCGGTTCCTTGTTGGCATGGCAATTTGCTCGAAAGACACAAGAAACCGGCCAGTCGCAGGTTGAAAGTTGCGGCTCGGGCAGCGAGTCCAGATTCTGGACTTTTTCAAGCTTGGACGCCGTTAGATCAAGAATGCGCTGGCGCGCTGGCGCTTCCGGCACTGGAATTTCGACAGGAAAGCACAGATCGTTCAAAACGCCATCATTAAGCATCGTCTGAAGCCAGTCGTGTGTGCTGATGTCGTCAAAATCTTCCCGCCAAATTGGCAACCATGTGCTTTTGAAACCTTCCGACACATCGTTTTTCTTGCGAAAACGCAGCTTTTTGTTTACTGGATGGCGCAAACCTTTTGTCCAAGAAGAATGCCGCTTCCCATTTCTATTTTGGCCAAGGACAATCACTGCCATCTGCATTGGTAAGCCATAGGCACAGACAGCGCCAAGGCTTTGCCATGAGCGGCACTCGTGATAATGGCGATCATCGTTCCATCTCGATACGAGTACAACGCGACGCAAATGCAGTCCATCTGGGGAAAGAAAACAAGACGGCTTCCATAATGGAAGCTCTTCAGGAATCTTCCATGGCGGTTCATTCGCTTTGCGAATCGCTGTTGTCACAATGTCGGCAAGACAAGCAAGGTGGCACACTTCAGCATGCACATCGTAGCTAGAAGTGGCCAGACCAGGCTCAACGCCGAAACCGTAGCATTCTTCACCTGCCGCGTCTCCAAAATCTGTGCGCTCCGAAAGAATGCCAGCACGAATTGCACGCTGCAACATTTCGTTTCCGTCAAGCTTGATGCGCTCCCACAGACGCAGCCAGTAGGCCTTTCTAGGACACTCTTCTAAAGCCGTAAGCAGTTCCGCAGTATTCATGCCGATAATATTATCACCGAACGGTGATACAATCGATGCGTTAGGAGAATTTATGAGAACAACAGTGGCACTTGACGACGATTTGTTGAAAACGGCCCAAGACTACAGCGGCGAGAAAGAACGGACGGCGCTGTTGCGCTTGGCGCTCAAGGCGCTGATTCACCTTGAAGCATCGCGCAGGTTAGTTGCGCTCAAGGGCTCGATGCCCGAGCTGGAGAATATTCCTCGTACAAGGGTTGATGCCCTATGATCTTGGCCGACACTTCAATTTGGATTGATTATCTCCGGGGCCAAAACCGGGAGATGGAAAAACTGCTTGACGCTGGCCAGATCATAATGCACCCATTTGTTCTTGCAGAGATCTCTTTAGGATCATTGCGAAACCGTCGTAAAACGCTTGCTACGATGGGAAATCTTTTGCAAACAACCGTTGCGCAATTATCTGAAGTACGGCAAATGATTGAGGCAAACGCACTTTATTCAAAAGGTATTGGCCTTATCGATGCACATTTGGTAGCCTCTTGCCTCTTGTCGACTGGAACACGTCTATGGACGCGCGATGTTCGGCTCGAAGCAGTTGCGCGTAGCTTGGGCATTTCTGCTTGACAAGAACTTATTTTTGATCCCCGACAAAAGAAGATGGCGAGCCGAAGCCCGCCATCCCTTGCCATACCATGCCGCGCATTACCACGCCGCGCATTACCTAGCGTTGCCCTACCGTACCTCGTCACACAAGGATTCTAAACCCCAAAAAGGAAAGTCTGCGCTATTTTTAGTATTCCGGTTCAGACTCATCCTGAGTTGTATCGTTCGGCTCCGATCCTTCCTGTTCTGTCGGAGCCGCAGCGGGCTCTTCATCACCTGGCGCTGTTTCGTCAGGTGTCTCAGCCTGTTCTCCCTGCTGCTGCCGCTTCAATGCTTCCTGCCGCAGTTGCTGTAGTGTCTTGGGCGTTGACGCCGTAGCGCTACTGCCAACCACAAAAGCGTTAAGAGCCTGTGCCACGGGCAAATTTTTCTTTTTTGCCGCTTTCACCAGCGTATTCAAGTTCTGCGTGAAAACTGCCTTTTCTTCTGCGGGCAAACGATTAAACACAGCAACATCTTTTGGCGTAACCTTTGAAATCCAGTTCACCACCTCGGGACGTTCTAGCATACCTGCAAGGGCATGAGAACCAGCAAGAATCACTGGAGCCATTGCGACTTCCGTAAACGCGTATCCTGGATGGCCAAGCAGTGTAGAAAGCACAGCCGCTGGAGCTGTGTAATACAGCGCATTGATGGTGCGCCGCACGCCTTGCTGCCTCAGACTTTCGGCAGACGCAGTAACACCAGCTTTTCTGCTCTCAGCAAGATCTACAGGGCTGATCGTTTTGCGCTCCGGCTGGATTTCTTCTGGCCGAGGTGGCAATGGAGCGCGTTCTGGTTGTTCAACCGTCTCAGCGGCTGCAGCAGGAGGTTCTGGTTCAGATTGCAAACGATAGCCTGGGCGCAAGTCATCCGGTGTCGGTGGCCCCGGCTCTGGCTTCAGTCGATATCCCTCGCGCAAGTCATCCGGCGATGGCGGCGGCGGAATTTGCTTTCTTGCCTTGCGGAGCTGATCCTCCGTCTGCATTTTCTTCAGTTGTGCACGGCGCGTCTGCACCTTTTCGTAGTCTTTGACTAACGAAGGATCGTATACTTTCGCTGCATCCAAGCGCTCTCGATCATTCTCCTCGTCAAACTGCTCGGGATTGGCCTCCCGTTTACGAATCTCGTCCTGCGTTTTTGGAACATGCCGTTCCCGCCCAAATGCCTTTTGATACTTCTGCGTCTCCTCGCGAGCAGCTTTCAAGTCGTCCAGTGCCCCTGCGTTCAGGGAAGCTCTTGTTTCAGCCTGATCGAGCGTTTTAAGAAGTTGCTTCATTTCGCCGAGCAAAGGGCCTTCGTACTTTCCGCTGTAAACGTTGCGGCCAACAATTGATCTTGCGCGATGGAGCTGTTCAGCCGGAATTGCCTTTCCCGGTTCGGGGTTAAAGTCAATCGGCTCTGGTTCAAAACCGTTGGAAGAGGCAATCTTGTCGACTTCCGCTCTTTTCTCAGGGGGAAGATCCCAATAACTTTCCTTGTACCCCTGCGCTTTCATAATCGCTGCACGATCTTTTGCATACATGGATTCGGGGGGAGCGTCCTCCGGATCGGGGGTAAGCTGGTTGATTACTCTTGCCACTTCGGGAGAAAGCTTTGTGATCTTCTTCAGCGGTTCAGAAATCTCCCCGCCATCGATAGTGACCCCAGCCATCTTGTCATGCCAAGGCTTCCATGCTTTATCTGTCTCGCTTTTGGCTCGGCCTTTGACGGTATCTTCTTTTTTGTAATAGGAATCCGTGTCTTGCTGAAGGCCCGCTTCTTCTGCGCGCCGCAGTTCCAGTGCATGATCGGTTGCAGCATTTTCCTGTGCAATCTGATCAGCAGTTTCCTTATGCTTTGCCATAATTCTGGCATTGTCTTTGCGAACCTGATCAACGTCGGCAGCGTGCCGAGCGCGCACACGCGCATTATCTTCTCGCACCTTAGCCACAGCAGCGGCATGTTTGCTTCGCGCAAGATCATTTGCTGTTTTTACCTTTTCCGCGTACGTCTGTTCTCTGCCGGCCGTTTCATGCAGAGCTTCTTGCGTTTTTTCCATATGCGCACGAGCCGTTTCTGAATTTTTTTCTGCCGTCTTTACGGCATTTTCGGCATTGGTTTTTACCGTGCTTTCTGCAAGCTTTCTCAAGCCGCGCGGTCCTGTACCGGTAAGAGCTTCGGCTGTACCACGAGCCATAGCACCTCCCGCACGTGCAGCACCTTTCACTGCGTGCGGCGCAGCATACAAAGCGACATTGCCGGCAGCAGTTCCAGCGGCACCAGCAATGTCTCCCTGGCCGACCTGCGTGCCTATCTGTTCGCCCATTTGCGCAGCCCACGGACCGACACCTGGCAACGCAGTAGCCAGTGCGTGCGCCGCGGCTTTTTGGGCATGCTCACGCGCAACGTATTTATTCGGTGCCGTACGAGCCTGTTGAAATTCGCTGGCTGTTTGCTGAGCCTGCTGTTTTGCTGGATCAATCAAAAAGCGCTTGGCAAGCAGTCCAGCTCTACCCGTTTTTTGTAATGTTTTTGCTTCTTCTGGATTTTGTGCACCTTCTACAACTCCGTGGTAAAGCCCAGACACTGCGCCACCAATCGCCTGCCCAGCACTTGACACAAATCTTGATGCGGCACCACCAACAGGTTTCGCAGCTTCTTCGGGCGCATACACCGGTCGTCCTGCGGCATTTTTTCCTGTGATGCGTACGCCTTTGGGCAATGTGCTAGCGGAGTCGGGCGCGGCAGTCTGTGGAGCATCCAACGTATATCCCTTCGGCAATTTTGTCTGTTTTTCCGGTTTGTCGATCGTATACCCTGCAGGAAGCGGCATTATCGCACCACCCTTCCTGTCTTCACGTCGAACCAGGTGTTTCCACCGTCATTAGAACCAATTCGGTGGCCGTTTGGACCTGTTGCCGTCTGCTTGTAAGCTTTGGGAGCACCGCCACTTGGTGCCGGCGCTCCAGCACCCGCGGGCATAGTCATTCCAGCTTGTTGAACCATCGCCCAAAGGTTCTTTTTACGAGCAACCATCGTTTGATCCGCATAGTGAAGTGCGCTTTTCAAAGCCTGTGGGGAGTTTGCTTTGTTAATACTCGCTCCAATGGCCGCGATTTCTCCCTGGGTTGCACCGACGCCGGTAAACGCTCTTGCCATTTCGCCTTCAAGCGATGTCTTTACGGTTTCAAAGTCGGTAGGTGCGGTTTCGCCCAAAGCTTGAGCCCATGCCAAGCTTGCACGATTAAACAAAGGAATATTTCCTGTGCCAAGAGCATCAACCAAACCTCTAGCCAATTTCAAGTGGTCTTCGGCAGTTCCCAGAGCAGCCAAGTTCGATCCAAGCCCCTTCGGAATCAGAGCCTTATGACCAGCAACATTGACTTGATAACCTACGCTTGCTGGAGTGGCGTATTTGCCCCGTTCAGCCTTTCCTGCGGACACAACCATAGTCTGCTGCGGATTGTCAGGATTTACAACAATCGTCGGTCGCGCCTGCGCAGCCGCCGTCATACGCGCAACACCAGGAATAACGCTTGTTTGCCGGATGTACTCCGGATAGCTTTTGAGCGCAGCCTGTTCCTCCGGGCTTAATGGTGTTCCTTCAGTCTGCTTGACCAAAGCGCGCATGTATTGCGATCCAGGTGAGAGGGGGCGCGGCTCTGGGGGAGTGTATCCCTCTGGCATTGGTTCAGCCATAATTGCGCCCGTCAACGAATCCTGCATCGACTGGTAATACCTGCCATCAGCTCCTTTGTATGGCTTTGTCCCCGTCAGAGGCTTGAGCGTAGTTTTTTTGTCTGTCGTGCCTAAAGCTGCATCCAGATAGGTATTCGTCAGATGTTTAAGTTCTTCTGGCGTCGCATCTGGATGGAATTTTTTGACGGCATCCACACCACCCTGGACAGTCTCCATCATGCCAGCCGTACCGGCTTTTGCTTTCTGGACTTCTTGCTGTTCCAGCGTCAACGGTGAACCTGCAGCCATCATTCTGGCTTCCGCTTGCGCGCGCACCTGCGCAATGTTGCGCGGCGACCGGATAGTTGTTGTCGCCTTGCCTCTGGTCTGCAACGTCGGTTGATAGCCAGCAGGTGCTGGAATCCGATCATCTTTCTGTTTTGTCAGATGCAGCAAGTGCCCGAACTTTTGCATGGCTCCGGGCTGCTTGGCAAACATACTGTTCCGGGCTTCAAGAGCTTGCGCAAGGTTCTGTTGCACCTCGTCCCGCTCTTTGCTTCCTTCCGGAAAATTCCCAAGTTTCTGTTGCAGATTGCCAATGTTTGTCTGAAGCTCGTTAAAATTGGTGCTAAATTCCTTATCCGAAAAGTCTTCCTTCCGCTGCTGCCGATGGGCAGCGAGGTTACTTCCCAGATTCCATCCAGCGGTCCATGCGTCGCTGCTTGCCATGCTTTACCCCTTACTGAGCGCCCGAATAATAGCTGTTCAATCCACTCATAGCTCCCTTGGCAGCGCCAGTACCAGACAGCGCACCGCCGGCAGCACCCAAACCGAACGATTCGGCGGCAGAAACTCCGCTCGTAATGCCTTTTCCAAGAATGCTGTTCGCCCAGTTCTGCATCTGCTGCTGAGACAAACTCGCCTCCTGCGAAGTGGCACTCATTCCCTGCCCCAAAAGGCTGCTTCCAGAGCTGGCCAGTCCGCTGGCCGAGCTGCCAAGGAGCGATGAAATCATGTTGTTGATGGAGGCACGCGAGTTGTCATCGGCCATCTGCATGGAGGCATTGGTGCCACCGCTGCGATTTCCAAACTGCGAAGCGCTCAGTTTGGATTGCTGTCCTTGCCCCTTGATGCTGTTGATCTCTGGCCCCAAAACCTTGCTAATCTTGGATTGATCTCCCGAGAGGATTGAGGACATGAAGTTCGACGATTGGGCCAAGTTTTGCTCGCCCAGTCCAGTGGCAAATTTGCCGATCTGGCCAAACTGGTTGATATCTTTAGAAAGGGTAGGGTTGCTACCCCCGAACAAACTTGAAAAAAAGCTCATGTCCACCTCCCACGCAGAAAAATGGCCCAAGGCCATTTCTGGTCTTGAGCCATTGCTTGTTCCGCATGTGCGGAGGCATGTTGCTCGGATAATTCTCGCTTAGTGTACCGCCGCTAGTATTTCGCCACAAGGCAAAAGAATCTACCACAGTAGAAGATTACGGACAGCTTACATTCCAAGCAACTGCCGCCCCGGAGGTCAACGCAGTTCCATTGACGCTTACAGAATACTGTGTGTCGGAAATGTAATTCACAAAAAAGGGAACATCCGCTGCTGATGTTTCAGGAGACACAACGGGACAAAGCGTATGTCCTCTTGTAGCAGTCAGCGTAACGGTAAAAATAACGCCTGTTGTGGGAGGAGAACTTCCCACAGCCGCAAAAGATACTCGATGACTGCCGTCCAGACCAGTGAGCCCCATAATTGTAGTTCCAGATCCTAACGCAGGACCGGCAGAAAGATTGCTTACCGAGAGAGTTCCTCCAAGGCTATAGGAACTGCCTCCTCCAGTTGCATTGATGGTAACGGCTCCAACACCACTTGTGGGCGAAATCGTTACATTTGTTCCCGCAATAATCTGCGTAACCACATTCCCAACAAGCGGAATCAATTCTGCCCAAAAATTTGTTCCGTCATATGCAACTGTTGCGGCGCTCCCCTGAGCGACTGGCATTGATGCCGCAGCAAGATTTCCTTGGTACGAAATTGTTCCGCTGATTGGTGTCAAAGTTGCCGTACCAGCACCAAAATTAAGAAAGGTAGCAAACCAGGGAGTGGTGATTGCAGGAGAAGATGAAGCAACGCTCAGCGTAACGGCAATCGGCGAAGCATCATCGAGAATGATGAACTTGGCATAATCTGATTGCTGCGTGGTATAGGCTGTTACGCCTGTTTGATTATTCACGTAGCCAATCGTCGTTGTTCCAGTATTGGTAACAACGGTCTGCGTGCCTGTAGATGAGCTTGAAGAAGTGCTCGTAGATGAACTGCTCGATGTGCTTGAGCTTGTTGTTGATGACGACGTTACAGATGTCAATTGGCTTTTTAGAGAAGCAATTGCTTGATTTAAGTCAAGGATTCCCTGGTACGCATTGCGATGCGCTGCTTTTGCGCCATCGCTTTCATTGGCAATCTCTGTTTCAAATGGATAACGAAATGACTCCAGATTGATTGTCATTTTTGCTTAGCCTTCCAGATCGTGCATGCTGGGCACAAACCGTTGGGCGGTGGAACAAGTTGAATCGCTCCACAGCGTTTGCATCGCCGCTCTGAAACCGTAATTTTTCCCACTTTATCCACCTCCTCCACTTCCCGCAAAAGGCTGCACTTCCTTGTACTCTCCTGTCGATCCCCAGTCCTTCGCTTGCACAACAAAGCCTTCCACGTTGAGTTCAAACTGAACAGTGGAAGTAAATTGGAACCACAGCAATTTCCACTTGCTTGGACCGCAAACAAGTTTCAACTTTGTCAGCGCTCCACCCGACGAAGGAATCGTGATCGCTGGTGGACCATAACTACCATTGTCTACATCCGCCGCATATCCTGTCAGCGTGATAGAAGTTGTTGAAGAGTATTCGACAATCAACACTGGCCCAAGCGTCTGCCATCCCTTTCCGCCGATTGCTGAAGTCAACACAATGGCAGTTCCGGTTTCTGTGCCAGCGCTGGCCAATTGCCGAATCGTTCCATCGTTGCAACCGACCAGTACACCCTGCTGGCTTAATCCTTCATTCGCAGCATGAATTGTTGCTGGCCATTCGTATGCATCCCAAACCCAGCCCTGCGCATTGATGTCGTAAACGAGGGTATGCGGGTTGCCATCCGTTCCGACGTAGTCGTAATACATGTAGCCGTTTTGGATGCTGAACTTTTGCAGTTCAGGCTGCGTGTCGTCGGGCGGATAAATTGTCACGCCCTGCCGCGTCACCGGCTGCGGAATGCTTGTGCCACCGTCTTCGTTTTCGTGCGGAAAAAGAGATTCCAAATCCTGATCTGTAATCGACTGGGATGCACCGCCGCCAGGAGAAACGTGGATTCCATCGTCCACGCGGAAGAAGATCAATCCTCCGCCCTCGATCGCCACGCAGCGAGGAATAAACAGCCCGCGATTAACGCTTGTGGCCTGCAAAGTCCAAGTCGATCCCGTCGTTCCCGTGACAGTGGCAAGCGCGTTAAAGAAGTTGGGCATGATCACCCATGCCCGCCGAATCGAAAACAGCACACCACGGCCACCAGACATTGCCCCGTTAACCAAGGGTTCACTTGGGTCTGTCACATCCATCTGATTTGTATCTGGTGCCGCATCGAGGTTTGATCCCGAGCACCAGTAAAGCGTTCCTGGCCGCAGTGGATCACCAACGCCGAAAGTGTAGTTGATGTTGTCTGTTGGTCCAAAAAGATACGCCATCGGCTGATTGGCAAGAATTGGCTCTGAAATTTCGTAAGCCAGATTTGCTCCATCAGGAACGCCAGGAATCGTAATCTGGTTCACAAATCCGGCAGGAACGACGATTCCCTTGTCTGTAAATGTCACAGTCCCGCTAACCGTCGTGCCACCCGAGGTACTGAAAGTAGGAGTTGATGCTCCCGAGATTCCCGCTGCTGTGACGAGTTGATAATGGCCGTTGATGTCTTGAATCACCCAATTCAATGCATATGCTGTCAAAGGTGCAAAAAAGCTAGCCGTGGGCCGCGCAATAAACGTGTAGGCCAAAGAAGTCGGAGAACCAATCCGAATGATTGTTCCTGCCAGCCAGCGCGTATTGAATCCTGTGGCCGTTCCTCCAATGGCTCCGCCACTAACCCACGTAATTACGCCTCCAGAAACCGTGCAGATTCCCTTCTGCGGCAGGTCGATCGAGGGAAAAGGTTCATAGTTGGTATAAACGAGCAAGTTAGTGCCCAGTTCCGTATCTGTCAACGAATCTGAAACCGGCGTATTGGTTCCCCCGCCACCAAGATCATCATTCGGTCCGGTGCAAACGTACGTAAAACTTGTGATTGCAGAATCAACACGGTAGTAATCGACTTTGTCCACTTGGGGATCGTTGGACCAAAGCGACGTAATGGTGTTCGCCGTGACTGGAACAGCTTCTGCCGTCGATTCGGGAGAAGGATTGGAAGTTGCGCCCGTAGCGCTAGAGCGATAGACATAGCGATACTGCACTTGTTCTCGAACCGAGGAACTTAGAGGAAGAACAATCGTTGGTGTAGTCACGCCTGCTGCCGTTGTTGAAGCGGTTGGAGACACCATCAAAAGAAGAATGCGGCCAGAGTGGTACCAGAAGTCATAGTCGATCTCAATCGTATGAATTGCGGCAGAAGAAAAATACAAAACCACTGTTGTAACTGTGCACTGACCGGCCTCGTTGTAATAAGTGCTGCCAAATTTTAATGGCGCGACGGGAAGAAGAGGAATGCCGCTTATCACTGAAATTGTTTGGCCAAACGATGAAACCTGAGTGCTACTCAAGGCAACAGTTCCTGCTACCGTTGCTTCGTTGTTAGTCATGTAGGTTGCAGTAGCTGAGACGACAGTGGGACTTCCGCTGATGCCCCAGATCGTTTGATCTTTGTTCGTCAGAACAAATTTGTAATATCCCGGTGCCGGGATATAAATGCTTCCAGTCAGGCAAAAATTAAAGTTTGTGTACGTTGTGTTGGTCGGATACGTCGACGTAAGCGGAGAAGCAAACACGGGATTTGAACCGTCAACAACGCCCTCTGGAGTCAGGTGGCTCCAGATCATCGGCACTGTTATATCGCTAATCCCGCTGGAAATATCTACGCCAGGCAATCCGGGGATGCCAGCAGCAAGGGCCGGAACTGCCGCCGATCCGAACGAAGCATCAAAGATAAACGAGTTTCCTGTCGTGCTTCCATCCGCATTGGACGTAGAACGAACTGGCCCAGAGCCTCCAGGGTCGTCTACGTTTTTCCAAATATATGATCCGGTTTGCCCGGATGTCGGAGAATCTCCCCAGTACCAAAGTGTCATTGTACCAAGAGCAGATGTAACCGACGGCAATGCATTTGTTGTCACCGTCACCGTAATGCTGAAAGAGCCGGAATTGTTGCTGAAAGTGTTTCCAGTCGAGTCAATGCCAATTTGTAAAGACACAGCCGACGAAGGAACAGTAATTGCGATGCCTAAATTTCCGCCCACGTCCACAATATTTTGTCTGTAGAGTGGTGCCGCACCCGCAGCAATCACGTTTCCGCTTCCGTCCGTAAATGCCCCGATGATGATCGATGGAGGCGTCGACGGAGGAGACACTCCACCAGCAGGCTGCACATAATATCCGGGATTGGTTGAAGCCAGTGGCAGACCAGTGGCTGTAGGGGTTGTAACGACACTGCCATTGATAATTACGGTGCCCGTGGGATTTGGAATTGTAATCGTCACTGTAGTGGCATTTTTGACATTGATCGTGTACGGTGCAGTTCCGTCCACAGGGGGCGTCGTGTTTGGATATCCTTCGGTTTCTCCATAATCAAAGTTTGAGTTTGTCCCTGTTGGATAGTTTGTCCAGGGAATCGCCGTTGCATATAACACTCCGGTTGTCGTGACGCTTGAATTTTCTGTGGAAACAGACGGAGCAAGCTGCGGCTCCTTAATGCCCATTTTGTAGGTAACGCCGTCCGAGCGAACCTTCATCATTCCATTGGATGGAAAATTGACAGCGGTGTGACCACCGCTAACATTGGTGATCAGATATTGCGTATCGAGGGTAACGTCTCCCTGTTTCGCAGAATCGCCCACATACATCCATGGCTGGACTGAAGTGTTCGGTCGGAACGGAACCATGGAAACTGGATTTCCGCTCAGGCCTGTTGCCTCAACAGTGTTTCCAGCGTATAGAGAGGTTCCAGCACCGCTAATGATCGTGTATCCACTCGATGGCCCGTTGGGCGTGGAATCGTTCAAACGGCGGATTGTATGAACGGCGGCAGCAAGTGTATAAAGCGCCGCTGTCATCAAATTACGAAAATTAATGCTGCCGACGGAGTAGGAACGGACATTTTGGGCAACGGCTACCCGACCGCTAGGCAAGCGATTAGCGGGATGGGTGACGTCAAGCCCGTGGAATTCAAGCGGCATGTACCCTCCCCCTAAAATCCATTACCTTATTGCGCTTTCTGGAGTTGCACGAACGACATAGCGGTTGAATATTGTCGATGTTCGATGTTCCGCCCAAAGATACTGGAACGATATGGTCAACCGTCAGATTTACATCGCTTCTTCCACAGCACAAACAGCGATGCCCATACGACTCAAGCAACGCGTTCCATTCTTCTGCGGTATAGGCTCCTCCAGCGTTTGACTTTTTGGTGCGACGGCGCTGCTCCTTGGCAAGATACTTCGCCGGATTGCGCCTATAAAATTCTCGGTTTTTCTGGCGAACCTCCTCTGGATGCTGTGCGCAGTATCTTGCGCGCGATTCTCGTGCGCTTTTGTTACCTTTTGCGCGATGACTTATCCGATACTCTCTATCCTTTTCAGGATGGTTTTTGTGGTAGGCACGTTTTTTTTCCAAAACTGCGTCTCTGTTTTGAACGAGATAAGAACGGACATACTCTTGCACCTTGTCCGGATGTTTTTCGCGATAGGTGCGCACATATTCCGCAGATTTGCTGCGGTGTTCTTTAGCCCATTGCGCGTTTTTCTCCAATACTTTTTCGCGGTTGCGCTGATAGAACCGGCGATAAGAAGAACGTCTTTGTTCTCGCCTTCTCTCCGTATCTGGTCGGGCGTGCTCCCGGCACTCTGCGCTGCAATACTTTGGGGGGCGTCCACGAGCAGCCGCCTTAAATTCTTTTTTGCATTCTTGGCAAATCATGCCCCAACACCGCCCCCAAAAACGCGTAAAAACAGCAATGGCCCAAAACCATTGCTGGTCTTGAGCCATTGCTTATTCGCCACAGGGCGAGGCATGTTGCTCGTGTTCTGATCGCATAGTAGGCGATTTTGTCTTGGATGGCAACGCTAATCGCTTGACATATTTATGATCGGATGATAACGTACATAAATGACGAAACCAGACGCAGGCATTGATGCCTTGCTGCTACTGGATGGTGAAAGTTTTGTTGCAGATGCAGAAGGCGTTTGCTGGGTAAAATTTGCGGTAAAACAGGTAGCGGTTTCACCTGAACGTCCGCATGGTCTGCGCTATTCGCTTACGCTTCACGACAAAATCGGAACGCGATTGTTGGGATTTGATAATGCCCATCCAATTCATGAAACTTCCGGACCAGGGGCACGAACTTTTGTTGAGTACGATCACAAACACAACGGAAAAAGGATTCGGTTCTATCCCTACACGGATGCAGCAACATTGATGGCAGATTTTTGGACAGAAGTCGAAGCCATCTTGCAAAAGAGGAGCACACCATGACTACTTTGAAAATTGGAATTGCCAGTCTCGAACAGTACAAAAATCGGACAATGGCCATCGTGCGCGGAGAATATGTGCCAAGTCCAGAGGAACCGAAGGTATGGTTTCAATCTCTTGAAACAATGGCACAGGTTCTGTCCGATAAAAATCGGACTCTTCTGGCGTTGATCGTTAAAACACGACCTGAGTCGCTCACGGAACTCGCGGCGCAGACTGGTCGTGCCAAGTCAAATCTTTCCAGAACGCTTAAAACAATGCAGCAATATGGCTTGATTCATTTTGAAAAAAGACCAGGACGTCAACTTGCTCCACGAACCAATTATTCCCGCGTTGAACTGGAAATGACGTTTTAGCGGGAGACAAAATGACTTTATCTGAGACCAAACCATTTGATTCTGCGGAATATCTCGATGATCCACAAGCCATTGCTGCCTATATGACAGATGCGCTCGAAAGTGATGATCCTGCTTTTATAACGGATGCGCTTGGTGTTGTTGCGCGCGCTCGTGGCATGAGCCAAGTAGCGCAAGAAGCAGGATTGTCACGTGAAAGTCTTTACCGAGCACTAAGCGTAAATGGAAATCCAGAGTTTACCACTGTGTTGCACGTACTGCGAGCACTTGGTTTGCAATTTTCGGTTGTTTCTAAAAATCAACAAAAAGTTGCCTAAAGGAACAAGCAAATTCAGCTTTGCTTTTTCTCGTTTGCGCTGTTGTACCGCTCTTGGTCGCGATCCTGAGCTTGGCCGCGCTGCACCAAAATATCGCTGAAGCTACCTGTGCTCTTGAGCCGAGAATTCTCGGCCGAGCACGCCTGAACGGCGCGCGACTCCAGCGCTAGTGCCTGTTCAAACTCTGCGCCGCCCATCTTGAAGCAAGCCAGACTCTGCGCGAGATCAAGAACTGTGTCCCAATTGCTACGGGATACCTGCACATAATCCGCGTCAAGCGTTGGCACCGGCGCATTGGCCAATACCGTCAATCCAATGCCGCTTGCCGTTGGCGCTGCAAGGAAGTCGATACCGCCAACCACGATGCAAGGCCCAAAGCTGGTGGGCGTTGAGTCCCATTCCGGCATGTAGCGATCCATGGCAACGATCGAGGGCATATCGCAGGCCGCGCCGTTTACTTTTCCAAGCATCGCCCAGGGCGTCTTTAACAGAAGATTCAGACCGTCCTGATAGCGCCGTAGGCAGTAGGCAGATCGTTGTCGATCCGTTGCTTCAGGTTCTTTTCCTAACAAATCTGCAATCGCTCCCCACTCCAGCGCCCAAGCAAAATCATTAGGAATGCCCAGCAATGCCGCCGCAGGGGGGGTAAAGGCCGCACCTGACTGCAGCACGACTGCTTCATATGTTCCTGGCTGATTTGGAGGAACGTCAACATCCCACGCAAGCGGTGGTTCGGATGAAAGGCTAAAGGTTTGCGGCGTCCCCGAATTTTGCTGGTAGAGGGGAGCTTCGTAAAACTCCTGAGCCACCGTATCGTCGCGATAAAGTGTGTTGGGCGATCCCGTCACAGGGATATAGCGCACACGTTCCACGTCGATTACCGTGTCGGGCAGCGTCGTTCGCCGCGTGTTTGGCGTTACTCTGATGTTGGACAGCAAACTTTGGTTGCAATTTGAAATTTGCAACATCTCGTCGCGGCGTCGTTGCAACGCCTGAGCAAAATCGCTAATGGTAAACTGCGTTGTTCCCGTCCAAGTTCCTCCAGTAGGCGGCTCCAGCAAGTGATATTCCATCATCGTGAACGAGTCATTGCAAGTAAGCGTGCGCAGCCGCGGAGACGTCGCCAAAAGACCAAGCGAGTTCCATAAAGACGAGGAATTGTAAATGAAGTCAGTTTTCCAGGTATACGTCATAGCGTTGAACATGCGCAGAGCCTTTTTAATATAGAGCCCGTTCTCAGCATCTGCCCAAAACACATTTGCGCTATCAGATAGCCGTAAGGCCAACTGTTGCCGTGCTGTTGCGTAGGTCAGCCAACTGTACGAAGCCATTCATCACCGTTTACTGGTTGCGATCTTGCTCTTTCCCTTTTTGCCTTTGCCTTTTTTCCCTTTTGCTTTGGAGCCACAGCATTCAATGTGCGCCGAAGCAATGCGCAACGCCGCATCGTGAGTCGGAGCAACAAAAGTCTTGCTCACGTACGAACTTCCCGGCCCGCTTCCTTCGCTGCTCGTGTGAACGATAAACCCGTTCTCCGCACTATCAATCGACGTTGTCACTCTGCCAGATCCACCGCCCATGCTAGGGGATGCTGATTGTGATTTTTTCTTCGCCATTTCTTATTCCTCACGCACAAAAGCAGCAATGGCTCAAAACCATCGCTGGTCTTGAGCCATTGCTTGTTCTCCCTGCGTAGGGGAGGGCATGTTGCTCAGTGATTCTGCATCATTATGTTCGCAATCATCTCTTGCTGACAACTCTTTTCTTCCGTCCGCGTTTCTTCGCTTTGCCTTTTTGCGGGCCGATTCTGCCTTCCTTCCGCAGATAACTCAAAAGAATAGCTTTTGCTTGTTTTTTGTTCCGCACGATATTGCCGCTTTTCCCAGAATGCAGCTTGTGTTTACGGAACTTCTCCATGATCTCGCTCGCTGGCATAGCCTCTCCCCCTATCAAAGCTATTGCTGGTTCCCTTACAGGGGGGCATGCTGCTCGGCATCAAGTTATTGCGCGGTTGGTCAGGACTCACACCCGACAGGAGGCATATTCCAAGATGGACCCCACGTTGCTCAGAGCACCACCGCGCAAACCGTTACAGTTTCGCCTTGTCAAGAACGCCAATATCCGCTGCAATTTCATTCCATTGGCTCTTATAAGCACCGACCTTCGACTGGAGAAAGTGCGTATCACGCAACGGTACGCGACCGCGATGTGGATTGCCTTGCGCAAGCGCATTTACCTTGACCGATACCTTGTTTGTCTTGACGAAGGTAGTCAAAATTGTTTCAATAACGCTTACCAAAAGATCGATAAGGTTGGAATAGGCTGAAGTCACAGGAATGACTGCCAAGATAGCTTCTAAGGTATCCAAGGCGCTGATTACTGCCGAAACAGCGGTAGATGCATCCCAATTTGCCTCTGTCGCCTTCAGGGCGGCAATGGCATTGCTAAGCGTGATAAACCAGCTATCAGTTGAGCTTGACAGAGCCAAAATCTTTTCTGCGCTATCCAGGACTGCGTTGAGATAGCTTTTCAACGTAGCCGTAGAGCATCCTTCCACGGTCAGCAATGAAGCTGGTCCAACTACGGCCACTCCCGCAATTCCCGAAGACTTTAAAAACATTCTGCGGTTCATACCACTCCTCTGCTTGTTATTGCTTGTTTAAGTTCAAGCTGTTTGCACCGTCCACAGGTGCATTGTCGACGCCAGGAAGGGGAGACTGTTTTAAAAGCGTCAGCACGGGGATGATGGCTCCCGCCAAAGCAATCTTCCCAATGTTTTCCCATCCGGCCAACGTAAAATTAAATGCATTGGGATCTACAAAAACAGCGCCCAATGCGCTTGCGGCCCCGCCAATCGCTGCCGCAACAATAGAGTGAATCCACGATTTCCAGGTCATAAATTCCTCCAAAAATTTTTCTTTAACTTAGAGCAACAATACGAGCAAGGAAATGCCCCAGCGATTGTTTCGATCTTGCCGCGGCCTCCGCAGTGCGGACAACCAAAAAACAAAATGCGTAATTTGCGCCACCAAGGCATTTTGCTTTTACCCTCATATTGCTTAAGCACATGTTGACGACTTCTGTTTCAGTGGTCAATGCTAAAATTACTTTGAATTCTTGTCTGATTTCTTGTCAGGTTTTTTGTCGGTTGAAGACGCCTTTTGCGAACTTTTCTGTACGTCTGCAAGCAGCAAAGAAAGCACTCTTTCTTGAGAATTTTGTTCAAGTGCGGCCTTGGGATGATCGTGATAATACTCCGCAACTACAACCTTGGCAGCAGGAACAATGATTCCAAGCGCCCAAATAGCGACAGCCAAAAAAGCAGTCCAAACAATGCCAAGAACCCATGAGGCACCGTACACAAAACCAATCTTGCGATTTATGCTTGATTGAAACCGCAGAAGGCTGGTCACGCCTTTTTCTACAACTTTTAGGCGATCGCTGTGGTTGGTAAGCTCTATGGATACTTCTTCGTTTGTCATTGCCCCTCCTCTGCTTAAACTTAAATCCCCTTTGTTTTTTTGATTCAAAGACTAATAAGCTACGCACGGCCCCCAAGAAATTACGTCGCCTGATACTGTCGTTCCTGACAACGTAAGTGTTGTTTGTGTACTGGCAGTTTGCTGCCATGTTGTCGTATCAGCCGTAGTTGTCAAATCTGAAGGACGCGGGCAAGCCCATCCGTTTGGAGCTGTATATCCAGCGGTAATCACCACCGTGCATGTTCCAGAAACCCCCGACGTAAATGTACCGGCAGTATTTCCTCCTGTTTGTGAACCAGAAGAACATCCTGTAAGTGAGGTTATTCCGTTCACTGCGTAGTATGGCGATTGGACTCCATACAAAGCTCTAAATAAAAAAGGATGTGATGGGGTCGTTGACGGCGCAGTTCCTTGAAAACCTCCAAGATCCGTTGTTCCGTTGTAAAACTCTTGCCCGTATGTATTTGATCCAGCGGCGCTATTGGCTGTAAAACGCTGAGAGGCTGTTGCCGAGCTATACCAGTTTCCTCCAGTCATCATTAACCATGCCGCATTTCCTGACCCGTAAATATACTGCGCTGACGATCCATTATTCATATGAATATTGCCCGTCGTAATTGCCAGGTCACCGCTAGAAACGGTAGGTGAACTAAACGTAGGAGAAACAAGTATCGGGAAATAGGCTCCGACGCAATCTGTGCCCATAGTCAATGTTCCGCTGACAGCAAAGGTATCCCCGGCATTACCGTAGACTCCACACACAGGAAGATCGGATGGAACGAACAAAAAGCTTCCAGGGCTGTAAGTTCCATTAGTTATGCTATTGTTTGTAAATACTGCGTCTTTCCAGGCTCCGCCGCTAGAAATATTTATTACAGCATGCCCAGCAGAGACATCGGATATATTGTTCCATCGAACTCCGTTAACCAAAAGATGGCCACCGTTTGTTCCGATTGAATACAAACCATACGATGAAACATTTTCGACACTTCCACCATTGATTGACACATTATAGGCACCATTAATATAAATACCGAATTGATACGTTTGCGACGTAGCGGATGCATCAAATGTATTGTTTGTTAACTCGATATTGGATGCGGAATAAGTTCCGCTTGATGGGTTTCCAACTCCAATCGTCGCGGCACCAAGAGCCCCAAGAAGAACGTTTCCGTCAAGCTTTACATGATCTGCGATATGCGCAGTTGATGTAGACGTGACATAGTTTCCTCCAATAAATGCAGCGGCACGGCGAGTAGATCCATAGCACGTGTTGTGGCTCATGGTTACATAAGTAGCATCTGACGTGTTATAGCTGCTTCCGGCCTGGACTTCAATGCAGGCATCAGCAGTGCCATACGAGAGGTTATCATGATAATCAATATGATTACCACCATCAACCATCCACGAACGCGCCAAACCATTCGAGCAGTAATTGTCATGTACATCTGCATATGATACTGGCGATGACTGGTATGCGTAGGAAACAATCGAATGACAATCGTCGCCGGGACTATCTACCCAATTACCATATTCAAAAACTTGCGACGATCCGTTGGTAATTTGTATGCCATCGGCTACAGTGTATTGCAACCGATTGTTTGAGATATGCACATCTGTTGAGCTATCAACAATGATTCCCATCAAACCGCAGTTTGAATAGCCCGAACCTGGCGTACATCCAGTGCCTCGCCATCCTGAAATTTTGACTCCATCTACTGTAGCTTGAGTGGCTGCTTGCACAACGACAGCAATCCCCGTGTACCCAGAAAATGTGGAACGTCCATAAGCATATGTTGACGTGATTGCCACATTGCTTAAGGAAGGCGCTGTGCCAGTAAGTAAGATTTCTTGAACTGGTGCAGTTGTCACCGTTGGCTCTTGAATAATATGCGTAAGCGGTCCATCGCCACGAACGGCAACAGAATCAATTGTTAGAACCGCATCTTTTACGATATATGTGCCATCTGCCAAATGCACACTACGACCGAGCGTTTTACCACACGCAAAAGCCGCGTTAAGGATTGCCGCGTCATTGGAGACCCCAAGCCCCGCACCAAGCCATCGCGCTTCAATAGGACCAGCAGCATTGCCCTGTCCATCTGACATTGCCGAGTATTTTCCAGAGACACATTGGCTATACAATGTCCAAGTCATATAGATATTACTCCAAAACGGAGTAACACCAATAACTGTAACTGGAGATGAATATACGTTTGGACTTGTTCCACCGCTAAGTACAATATCATAAGATTGTCCCGTTGCTGCATAGAACAGCCATGACGCATCTGCATTAGCAGTAAACGGGTTTGTCAATGGCGTGCTTAAACTGTCCGAATAAATTGTTGCCAACGTAGTTGTTCCCGTAAGATAAACCTTTACAGTGCAATCGGGAATTACCCCTTGCAAATAATTCGTTGATTTTAAGCCAGAAGTATTGGCTTGTGTTGCGCCAAGGTTGCAGTAACCGGATACTACTCCAGTCTGAGAAAACATCGGCGTAACAATTAAAAACAAAAAAAGCAAAACTTTTTTCATCGTTTACCTCACTCTCTCCAAAATGGCATCAACGCGATACACGCCACCTGTATTACTCGTAACAGTTGTGATATATGCGATAGCTACGCCAGAAGGCACATAGCCCATGCTTACAACGCTCCGCGCAGCACCAGATGTTGTAAGAACAATCGATCCGGTAACTGTTGAAAGTATCCCGTTTGGAGCAACGGTGAATGAGCCTGCAGATCCAGCCGTCGTGCATTGCCCTGCAATTGATAACCGGTAATATCCAGCCGTCAATGTTGTATAAATTGTTGTCGCTGCAAGGCTATCTGTTTGTCCGGTAAGACTGTACTGAACAATTTCCATTGGGCCGCTAAACTGCAAATTCGTTCCAGTGAGCAACGGCATGTAACTGTCTGGAGCAACCCTAGTAAACGAAGAACCTGCGGCTACCCAAGCCGCCTCAATGTTTGACAAAATGTTTGGGGTAGATGCTCCAACGGCACTGCTTCCAGAAAGATTTATGTTTGCAACGGTGCCGTTATTGGTTGCAATAAATCCACGAATAACTGCAAGACCGCCATTTGACATATCAACATTCGTGTATGCTCCCGTTGCCAACGATTGCGTATCAATAATTGTCAAAACTGTTGATGCTGTAGCTCCACTTGCGCTTTTGAATAATGGGGTACCCACTACATTTGTAAAAACGGGGGTGGCTCCTGAATTTAAAGTAATTAAAGTATTTGATAAAATTGACATGTCAAAAAAATGCTCATATCCGCTTGTAAAAATTCCACCGGTAACAGTCAGTGATCCAGCTATGCGCTGCGACTCTGTTGCCGAAGTCGAAGCATAAGTAAGCGTGCCAGATATAGTTGTATACAGATTATTGATATAAAAAGTGTTATTTATAGTAACATTTCCCGTAATAATATACGTTGCTCCGTTTCCGATAATAGTCATCGGATAGGCGGGAAAGGAAATATCTCCTGTGTAAGTATATCCTCCAACAAGTGGGACAACATTAATGACAAATGGCCCCGTAACATTAGCAATTCCAGCAGAAAGTTGAGCTAACGTTTTGTATGGTAACAGCGCCGTTCCATTTGGCGTATAGCTGTCAGTTCGTGTTCCGTCTAAATAAAAAGACGCCGTTGACGTACCTGGATACGCAAACAAAGTGGTACTAGCTGCGGACTGATAAGGCTGCGCTCCTATTGAACCGCCATATAAACTTGCCGCAGTAGTTGCTGGCGCACCCGTACCAAACACGGTGTATGTGCCATTATTGCAATAATAGGGAGTCCATGTCGTCGTTAAAGTAAACACAGCACTTCCGCTGCACGATGTTGGAAGCATGTTTCCCGACTGAAACGATGTAGCCGTATAATTTCCGACAATAATCTGCCCGTGCACTGCTGTAACCAGTGTCCCCGCCACAAACATCGCCAATAAAAGCACAATCAGTTTTTTCATCGTTCTACCTTGTCAACAACACAGACGTAGTTACTGCGTTCGTCAGGGCAACGAGCTTAACGCGCACATACTTTGCATAAAATGAAGGCAACTCGATCCGAGTCACATACGAAGCATTCAGCCCGACAGTAATTGCGTCGACTGTTACGTAGTGCGAATCCTGATCAATATCTGCGTCTTGAAGATCAACTTCAAAAGCGCCAGGATTTCCGCTGAAAAAAATCTCCAGCGAAATACCCCACGGATAAAAAGAACGATTGACTCGTTCAATCTGGCACGCAATGCTTGCCGTTCCAACGGCAACCGTTTCCTTGTTAAACAAGTATTTCTGTTGGTTGTCGCGAATCAAAGTTGCTTGCGCTGTTCCTGCATAACCTGGCATTACCAACCTCCCCAGCCGCCCACATTGAGCTGGCCTTCCACGGTCGAGTACGGCTCGCCAAACGCCGATGGGAATCTCTGCATCCGCGTGAAGTACAGATCCACAAGACTTTTGTCCATCACACGAATTGTCTTCAAGCGATCACTGTATTCAGCGCGCGCAGCCTGTGTAAGAAATTGCCAGTTTGCGCCGGAACCACGTTCCATCTCGTCGCCCTTTTGCGATTCTTTCCACAGGTAGAGCATTTCGTATGCACGTAACTTCACCAGTTCTTCCGTCAACGGAAATGGCAGCGTATCGGAATTATTGATCAACGGTGGCCAATTGGCTTGGTAGCCAAAGGTATACGGCAATTGCGAAATTGGATGGGGCCACAGTTCATAAAGCATCTGGCCCAATGTCGCCGAACCTGGTCGCGTATCTTGTGCGTAAGGAACAACGTAAAGAGGCTCATCAAAATCCGTGCGCTCTGCGTCTTCGTTTGCCAAATCAATCTGCGTCTTGCTCCACCAATCCAGTTGGTTGTTGTTGGTGGTGTCGCGGATGTTGTACCAACGCTTGAACCCTGCCGGAGCTGGATAGTAGGCTTGGTACGCCATGTAGGTTCCATTGGTCTGCTTGGGTTCCATCCATGGACGATCAAGCGTCAGCACCACAGCAGAAGTGTTTGTCGAGTCCAGCGAAATGATGGAGTACAGCGAGTAATAAGGAACTCGAATTTGATATTGCGTAATCAACGGAGGATTAGTGATGGTGGCCAGCCATGCGGCTGAGGCGATGGCATCACCGGTGATCGTATTCGTAAAGGGAGTGACCGTGATTGTTCCAGGACTTAGAAACGTGCGTGTTGGAGCACCCAACAGCGACGGCGTCAACCACCCACCCGTCTGCAGTTGAAATGACCACACGTTTTCGTTTTGAATCGCGGCGTATGATTCATTAATCTTGGTTTTCACCAAGCCGAGGTTGCAACCGGGAATCCCGAGCATCTCTTGAATCATGTTAAAAAAAGCCACGTTTCACTCCTACTTCCTCGAAGTGCGCTTTGTAGTTCTTTTGGCTCCGCGCTTAGCGCTTGTTCTAGCTGGTCCCGCAAAGCTACGAACAGTAATCTCTTTGCGGATGCGACTTTTGTTGCTTTTTGCCTTGGGGAGCTCCGGTCCATACAAAGCGCCAAAACCCTTTTCTGCCTTCACGTCTTTTGTCTCCGTGTAAGGACGTTTAGCACCAGCCTCAGACAGTTGGTGGTACGCGCCGCGTTTGAACCGCCGTCTGCCATGAAGAACCAATTCCGTGTTTTTTAATTCCGCCATTTCCCCTCCTGTTCGAAAACCGCTCCTACCAAAACGCCCCTCGCGAGTCGTCCCCGCAAGAGGCGTTTGGTTTGTCTTCGGGAGAAGACCCTGTTAGAACTGTCCGACGAACGCTAAAAGCTGAACGGTTTCTCCGGATAGATTCTGACCGGATACAACCTCTGACCCAACGGAAGCTGATGCACTTACAGTCGCAGTGGTAGCCGCAGCAATGGTGACTGCGCCTGTCGTAGTAAGCGCTCTGCCATTAAGCACGCCGCCGCCAAGATTGACTCCGCTTACCGCCAAAATGTTTCCGTTCACTGTCGACGTTGCTACTGAGGTAAAAGCACTTCCAGCCACAAAAACAACATTTGCGGCTTGTGCGCCGTTGACCAAAGCAATTGTCTGCCCACTGGCAAGGTTGATCGTTGATCCCGCCACAAACACAAACACGGCACTTGAATTTCCCTGAGCGTCCAAAATGATACCCGTAGGCATCGTCAAACTGGTCGACCCAAAATAATTTCCAGGCGTGTACGTCGACGCTGTCGAGCCATTACCGCCCGTGCTCAGGTTAGTCAGTCCAGACAATGTCGGCGTCAATCCCTGGTAATAAATGATTGCTGCCGTCAGCGCTGTCTGCGCTGCCTGCGCGGCAACGTTGTCAATCACTGCTGGAGGAGTCAAAGTTCCAGGAGTTGGAAAACCGGTAATGCTTGTAGTGGGATAGCTCCCGATGTTCCCACCAGTAATGACGGAACTTCCCGTGTTTGTGATGCCGGAATATGCCAACAGCGCATAGTTAGCGGCAGTACCAAGCCGTGTCGCAACAACAGAGCCGCCACCGCCCCCGGCACTCGCAATAAACCACCGCAAATACCACTGTTGCCGAGCACCAGTTCCCGTGGGATTGGCATACACCACGTAATTTTTGCTGATGCTTACTTCGCCGCCGATGAGAGCATCAATGTAATAGCTCGGCAGGTTCAGCGTCACCAGATCACCCGTGCCAGCGACGTAGGACGCAGGCCCGCTACCACTCCCGACAAAGAGTCCACGCCGTCCAACAAAGTCCGGATAGAGTGGTCCGGCACCGGTACCTTTTCCAATCGCTGTGAGAATCACGATGACTCCTTGCCGCGACTACTAAAACTGCCCAACCATTGCACCAAGCTGAACCGATTCGCCGGAAAGATTCGTTGCGCTTGTCACTTCGGTTCCGACTGTGCCCGCAGAAGCCAACGCGTAAAACCAGCGGAGATACCATTGCTGGCGCGCACCAGTTCCTGCAGGTGCTGGGTAAACCACATACTTTCCGCTCACGCTTGTCACGCCACCGAGAAGAGCATCAATGTAGTAGTTCGGCAGATTCAGCGTTACCAGATCGCCCGTACCAGCAACGTACGACGTCGGTCCAGTACCACTCCCGACAAAGGTCGCACGTCGACCGATAAAGTCCGGATAGAGTGGACCGGCACCACTGCCTTTTACGATTGCTGTGAGAACCATGGTTGCTCCTTGCTGCAATGACTCGATGACGGGGTGCGGGAGCGGGCATTGCTGCTCGCTCCCGTCCGCAATTAGTCCTGAACCACCGGAACGTACTGCAGCTCGATCTTGAACAATTGACCAGCCACCGGAAGATCAATCGCCAAGCCGATAGAAGTGTTGAGCACTGCGGTGGTTACCGTCGGGACATCAACAGTTCCAGCACCTCCGGCCTTTGGCTGAATCAATACGCCTGCCGCAGGGGTACCTGTGAGTGTTGCGTTGCCCAGAACCGTCGCCGTGCCAAGTTCCTGAATGAATCCGTAGTTGCCCGGAGTAATTGAGTTCAAGAACACGACCGGACGAACCGGAATGGCAGTGCCGGCGGCGACTTGGTCAAAGCTGGTCACCAGATTCGGCGTAGTATTCAACTGCGCCGCCACTGTGCCAACAGATCCACCAGTGACAAGCGTGAAGGTCGGCACCGAACTATAGCCGTATCCGCCCTGCAACACCGTCGCCGAAGTCACCGTTCCAGCAGAACCAACCACCACCTGAATCAAGGCACCCGTTCCACCATTACCGGCATTGGCTGCGACGTTATAAGTCCCAGCGGTCTGGCCAGAACCGGCACCGGTAATCACGACCGACTGCACAAAGGTTCCATTGCGCAGGTAACCGACTGTGCCAGTCTTGACGTTGGCCGCTGTCGCGCCCGAGTCAACCTGCACAAAGCGGTAACGACCGGAGAACAAAGTGCCGTTGGTTGTGTACGACCCTTGGAACGCTTCTTGATTTGTGGCATCGAAGAAGTCGCCAAGATTCAGGCCGCCTGCCGCGAACGGCTGGCCGGTACGGACGTCAGTGAGCGCGGTCGGCGAGGTAAAGTTTCCGTTATTCCACGCTAACCAAGTAGGTACAATTGGCTGAAATGGCATTCCATCCTCCTATGCCGTGAATCCAAACGCGTAATTTGAATGGCGCGGCTGCACGTTGTACAGATTGATGCCCAACCGCATAAACAGAGCGTCGATACTCACGTTGTTCGGCATCGGAGCGCGACGAAGACCAAAGTTCCAGCCCTTCTTGTTGGTCGGCCGGATCTTGAAGCTTTCCGGCTCCAGGAAGTACAGAACTTCCGAAGGCTGAATCACGGTGTTGGAAGGCAACCCAGAACCAGTCGGAGAAGTAGCAACCGGCGCACCGTTCTTGGTGAACTGCGGGGTCGTGAACGTCACGGTTGTGGTGCTCGATCCAACGCCATCAGCGAGGTTTGTATTGCCAGCCGCGCCATTCGCAGGAGCCAGCTCAATGAAGTTTTGAGCCTGAGCCGAAGGAGCCAGCGGATCGGCGTAAATATCCACGCCGTTAAAGTTCAAACCATCCCACTTAATGTCGTGCCGTGTATTCGAAATATCGCGGCGCTGCGCATCGAGGGCAACGGCAATGGCCTTAAACCCGAAAACGTTGGTGATACCCAACGTCGGATTTCCGCCAGTCACCTTGCACTGCGACCACAACTGCATCAGAGCAGCAAAGTCAATCTGCCCAGTGCCACCTGCCGAAGTTCCCAGATACAGCGGCGTCGAGTTCAGCGCGGTTCCGATGTTCCCGTTGCGCGCCTGGCCACCGTAGTTCGCGTAGATGTTGCCGTACACGGACGGATCGATGCCATTGTTCAACGCCTCATCAAGACCGTTAATAGTCTTAATGCGATTGTCGGAAATCGTGGCGGCAGAGGCTTGGCCGTGACGGAACGAATCCATCTCCTGCATGGTGTTCATGGTCATCACCATGGCTTCCATGTAGAGCTGATACTCGTCCACAATTCTCGACGGACCGGAGTTAATCACGCCTCCGGTGCCGGAACCGTCATCCATCTCCCAGTCGTCCAGCGGATACCAAGTGGCATACGCCTTCGGCAGGAATTTAATGCCGGTGTTAATCTGCTGACGGGTCACGGTGACGGTCTGGCCGGGGTTCACAGCAGCGCCCTGCGTGCGCCCGTAGAGGATGCCTTCCATCATGCCCGCGCCGCCCAGGAATTCATCCCAGACGCCTGCTCTGCGGAGCTTCGCCTGGAACGGAGTATCCACGAAGAGGTTGTTAAAAACTACGTTCTTCCGAACACTCTCAAGGTTCGATGCGTCGATTTCGTTATAGAGCGGATCGGTTGGCACTGGTCACCTTCTTGGGTATGAAATAGAAATGGCCCAAGCCATTTCTGGTCTTGAGCCATTGCTGATTCCCAAAGAGGGGGGCATGCGTCTCGGCTAATCTTTTTGTCCTGCAACTTCAAACGATTACGCTGCGGCAGTCTCTGAAATCTCCTGCCGGATCGCCTGCGATGTTGCCTGCCGACGCTGCGAATCATTCAAGTTCAACGGATCGGGCCGTTCATTGGCCTTCACTGCACGCGCCACATCAGCAAAGCGAGAAGGCTGCGAAATCCGCACATCCGGGTTCGATCCAACCTTTTCAGCCCACTTTCGATCAGTTTCCTCAATCGCTTTTTGGCGTGCGACTTCGGCTTCCTTCAGCTTCGCTTCAAAGGGTGCTGCGGCTTCCTGCCGAACCTTTGCATCATGCTCTTCTTGCGCCTTACGCTGAATCTCGGCCTGTTTTCCTGCAAAGTCATACTTCCGCGACACGTAATCACGGAACGGCAACCGAGCATTGGTAGCTTCTTCAGAGAGCTTGTCAAAGGAATCGGGAAGGAACTGGCCACCAGACAAACGCTGGTATTCCTGCATGGCCCAGCCAACATTGCTAATTCCGGTGCCCAAACGTTGGTCAATCGCTTCCATCGTGAATGTCGGGCTACCAGGGGTGCTACCGGGAGCGCCAGCCACATAACGACCCTGCGGATCGCGCGGCTGTGTGGTTGCTTCCTGCGGTTTATAGTTCGGCGCTTCAGTGGGAACAAATCCGGCAGCGCGTGCGGCTTCATTCTGCGCACGGTAGAAGGCGGCTTGCGCTTCCAAGTTTGCCTTTTCGGTTCCCCAAGTATTCAATGCCGGCGCAATCTCTTTGTCGTAGAATTCCGCGTTAGAACGCTGAGCAATTTCGGCCGCTTCTTTTGCTGCTGCGGCATCCTTCCGTTCTTGCTCTGCTTTTTCAGCTTCTTTCTGTGCAGCCAAGCGCTCTTGTTCGGCTTTTGTGGCTGCTTCCCCTGCAGTCTTCCGTTCTTGTTCCGCGGTAGTCAAGACTCCGGTGAATGCGGTGATCGCTTTTGCATCGAGTGCGGCGATCTGCTCGTCAGTCAATCCGGATTGCTTCAAAATCTCATTCACTGTCGGCATTTTTTGTTCTCTCCCGAAGCGTTAGTATTGCGGTTGCTGGCCCATCGGTGTTGGCTGTGGCGGACTTACCAAAGCTGTTTGCATTTCTTGAATTCCTTGAGAAACTTTCTCAGCACCCGAGGCAAGACGCGGATCAGAAGCAGCCATTTGCTTGGCTGTCTGATACCAACGCGCAAGCAACATCTGCATTGGATTAGCAGGAGCTTGCGAAGGGGGGCCTTGCTGAGGAGCATTTTGATCCGGCGAAGGAGTAGCGCCCTGCGGCGGAGCACCAGCTCCCTGATCGGGAGGCGGTGCACCTTGGTCTTGACCTTGCGGCATGGGTTGAGAGCCTGTAGCCATTACTGAATCTCCTAAGTTGATATCCCCAACGGCAGCATAGCTACCGTTGGGGAAAGGTAACTACGCCTTGATGGCGCTCCGCTTGCCGCGACCCTTGCGACCACGAGCCTTGCGGCCCTTCTTCAGATGGCTAACCTTCACTGCGCTTGCCTTGCGACGCTTTGCCATGGTGTTCCTCCTTGGATGCAAAATAGAAATGGCCCAAGGCCATTTCTGGTCTTGAGCCATTGCTGATTCCCCAAGGAGGGGGGGCATGCCGCTCAAAAGATTCTGTTAGAGCTATAGGCCGAATTTTTTTTCGCGTCAAGTGTTATTTTTACAAAACTGTCTCACCTACATCCAGAATCTTGCGGATTTCCTCTGCTTGAGCATCAGAAATCTTAGTACGCTGTTCAAGGTTTACTCCCTGCACCGATCCTTGGTTGTATTGGACTACCATCTTTCCTGTCGTTTTTGTTGCCTGGAGCAACTCGTTGACTTGCTGAATGTCCGCAGGTAATTCAACGCTTACCTCGGTCTGGTAGTAGTCTTTTTGAACTTTGATTTGGACTGCCATGTCTTCTCCTTAGCTCTCCGTCACAACCGTGCGCGGTTCTCCACCTTGCGCGCCTTTTTGTTTGATCTTGGGTGGTTTTTCTCCCGATGACGGTCGACCACCGCCAGATCCCTTGCCGCCACCACCGCCTTTACCGCCGCCCTTTCCACCGCCACCACCTTCTTCGGGTGGCTGAATTCCAAGCTGTTTCATAAACTGCTGCGCTGCCGCTGCTGCAAGAATCTTCAGTTTCTGCGATTCCAGTTCTTCGTTGAACCACTTCTCATGCTCTGTATTTCCTTTAACTTCGCCGTAGTTTGGAATATCGAGGTTCTTCATCACTGTCGACCAAGAAATCGGCGCACCGCCGCGCTTCAATTGCAGCATCATTAATTGACGTTGCATCTGCGTCACCTTCAACAGCGTGCTAGGCACCGATACCAGCCGAATCTGCTTGGCAAACCAACGTGCACGCGTCAGTTGGTTATAGTGCGACGGATCTTCTGGAAAATTGCCTTGGACCATTTCATCCGGCAAATGGCTTGGCACCAGATCATCGGGATTAAAATCAAAAACTTCGCGCGCAATGTTGTCTGGACCTACATATTCCATGATTCGCTTGACGTTAAACCATTGCAAAATCAGGAATTTCATACGATACCCAACAGCCTTGTTCGCCTTTTCAATGCGCGCGGCAATTCCCTTTGCAATCGGGCCAATGGATTCCAGCATCTTGTCGGCTGTATCGTTGGCAATGTTCATCTTCATGTTTTGAAGATTGCCAAGATCAGTCAGGCCCAATTGCGCCTGTTTGGCCTCTTTCAGATACTTTAAGAACGTGAAGTGCGCTGAATCTACGCGAACAGTATCGGGAAGAATTGACTGAAGAATGTCTCTGGGCTTTCCGTCAACTCCATAGCGCACATCTTGTTCAAAGATGTCAAAATGCTCAATCTTTGCGCCGCCTGTGGCTGTGTGGTCATAGCCAATCGGCGGATTCAAGGTGATCGTAATGACATCATCGATCTTGCGCTCAATTTTGCGCGTTGTTGTTTCGATTGACGCCACATCGCCAACCAAAGAACGTCCCAGCGGTTCCCAAGCCCAATCATCCACGGTGTATTGAATCACAGGAATCTTGCCATCCCAGTCAAAACTGGGTCCGTCGTACAGAGGCCGATCAAGACCGTTGGATGTAATGATGAGCCGCAGGTTGGGATAGACGCGGCAGTCTTCTACCGTTGCCGGCCGCAAGTGCGGCATACCATTGTGCATGCCACCAAAAATCAGTTGGCCAACATAGGGAACCTTGTAGAACCAACTGGTGCCAATGTCGCCCATTGGCAACTCATAACCAGTATTGTTGATTCGCAGATCGCGAACAAATGTATAGCGGATCTCGCAATAGAGGTTGCCAAAGCTGCGATTCGGGCCACCGTAGCGGAATCGTTCGGCGTAATCCATTCGCCGCGCTTGAACTTGTGTCTTGTAGCTACGCGGACCAACAGTTTGAAGTTTTCCCTGAAACAAAGGAAAGCGCCCATGTGCTTCCGCGATTGGCATGTAATCGTAAACGGTGACGGCATAAGCATCCTGTACATCATTGCTTCGAGGAATCTGAACAGGGACTACGTCCAACAAGCCCAAAGCATCGAACACCATTTTGCGTTCGCCGTAGCCGTATTCATCTGCACGCACCTTCGGCCACAAATAACCGATGCCGGTAACACTGGCGTACTGCAATACCTTCAGAATCTGAAAAGGAAAATCCGATTCAAGGTAAACGCATTTCGATACCTTGGTCAGCATTTCTGCCATTTGCTTGAATGAAGGAATATCCGATCCATATCCGGCAATTTCACGGACTTCTGACAAAGTTTCGCAGAATTTCCGAATGTCGTACTTTAGCTCATTGGTGACAAGGGTAGATCGCGACTTATCGCGAAAAATGGCATCGAAAATGCGCATATTCGTGCCCAGGTTCTTGTAGCACGTCTGGCCTTCAAGAAAACCTTCACCTTCTGCGATTTGTTCTTCTACCCATCCAGCGCGCTGTTCAGGCAAGGATTCGAAAGATGGTGCCTGCCAAGCTACAGTCTCGAGTTCCATAGATCACCGTTTCCATGCTCGGTGAGTTATTGAGCTATTGCGCATAGTAGGCAAATTTAACTTACACGTCTACGCTAATTTTACATAGCGTAAGTTATGCGCAATCTAGCGACCTTTTTCGTACGCTTCTGCGTGCAGATAGCTTTCACGGCGCATTTTAGTTTTGTCTGGCCGATTGCCATATGCCTCCAAATGTCGGCGTAAAAACTCACGGTTCAAGTTATTTCTCGCATTTGCCATTTGGTGTTGCATGTATCTGCGCAAGGTGTCGCGGATAGGACCCTCGATCATTTCTCGCTGCTCATCTTCCAGTTGGCATTTAAATGCTTCCCACTTACGCATCCGCTCAGACCACGCTTCCGCTTCATGTGCGGTGCTACAAACAATCTTTTCAAAACCATCTGGTGCCGGGAACTGCTCTGGAAGCCCCATACGGACTTCACCGCGTGTTCCGTCATACCAAAACACAATTTTTGTGGTTAATTGCGCGTTCAATCGAGACCTCCCACAGACACCATGTTTGTATTGCACACAGCTTTGCTCATCGGCGGCACTTTCTCCGTTGGCAGCGCGTAGCGCTTTTGTGATCTTTCCGCAAGGATGTCAAAGTCATGCGCAGTAAAGAAAGATTGCGCCGCCGCACGCACGCGATCATCATGCTGGCCACTGCGGTGCTCCATCTTGGAAATTCTGCCAGCCGCTGCATGTCGTTCCAGCGTTTTTAATTCTTCAATCAACCAGCGCGATGCCGGGCGATACCAGCCACCATTTACCGCTTCGGTAAAGCGAGTCATCAGGATTGGCACGCTCCACACGTTTGAAAACCAACCTTGTTTCTTGCCAGCATCGTCTTTGATTTTTTTACTGTCGTAGCGCCGCGGAATGTGATGCCAATGGAACCCCATCAGTTTTAATTGGTGCTGGCATGTATCACCGGGTCTTCCGATCTGTTCCACGCAAAACTTTACACCGCGCGAATCTTTTGAATTTTCGCCATACCAGGCAGCAATGCAAGCTGCAAATCCGACGACCTGCGCAGAGTTGATTCGGTTCGATACCAGCTCAGCCACCTGGTAGTCATATTCATCACCAAAGCGGTTGCGCGTTACTGATACGCAGGTTCTGTCTTCATCTTCTTTGCCAAGTCCATCAGCCGTATCGATGCCGCAACTGTAGGTGTATCCACGCTTGGGCTCTTCATATACCAAGAGCTTGTCAAAAGTCTCTTGCTCCACATCTTCGTCAAAAGGAAGAAGCGGAACTAAAACCCAGTCATAGCGCTGGCCACGATCTGATTTCCAGCTCACACGGATATGTGCCTTGTCGTAGTCGATCAGTGGTTCTGGCGGCTCAAATCCATCGTCAATAGAATCTCCAGTAATGGCATACGCTTGTACCGGGTTTTTTCTTTCTTTGGTACTTCCACGCACTTCATAGATGTGATCTTCGATTTCTTGAATCGTTTCTACGTCAAACACGCTATCGTGCACACCCGTCAACGCTTCAAAATCATCGGCCGGCATCTGAGCGAGCCAAATTTTTTGGCTGTGGTTTTTGCACGATTTGGCAAAATTGAATTCCCAGAACCACTGCTGCTCCAGCGGCATCCGCCAATCCTTGCCGGCAATCCGTGACAAGAACGGCGTATTGCGGATGTAGGATTCCGCGCGGATCACATGCTTGCGTGTTGCTTCCATCCGCTTCTGATAAAAGCCTTCTGGAACTGGAAACTGACGAATCCAGGCAGCTTCCGGATAAAGATCCGTCGCCATGGGCCATGGAATGAATACCGGGCAAAGATCATGCAGTCCTTTGGGAAAGTCTTCCTTGGCTGCACGCCAGGTTTCAGCCAGCCATCCTGTATTTCCGCCACCAGTGCCTTCAAACACCATAAAAAGGTTGGGAGTAGCATGCGTAGCACGCAACAATCCTTCTTCGATAACCTTTTTGGGCTTTGGAATGTCCGCAAGTTCCGAGACATGAATGCAGTTATGTACTGCAAACTGCTCCGTCTGGAATGAATGATCCGCATGATCAACTTCAACATCCCAGAACTCTTTTCGGAATCCTTCTTCAATATGCGTAATGACGGTATCGACGATTTGGCCTTCATCGTTCATACGAGTCATCAACTGTCCAGCACAAAGGTCTTGAGCCTGCATCCAGCCTGTTGCTGTGTAAATTGCGTGATCAAATGTGCATTCAAGCGGCATATCAACGCCAGCGACCCAAATAATTTTTGTTGGCTCGTCTGTGCGTTCTGTTTTCCACGCCTTCTTTACATGAGCAGCAACATTTTGATGCGTCAAAATTACATCGTTGTCTGTCAAAGTGTCAACGCGTTTTAACGCGCCGTCTGCAAGGCGAATCAGCGTGTCTGGAGCAAGGCACGTTGGCGTCCAACCTTGTGCAATGCCGGTTGCCTGCATACCAGACTGAATCGAGAGAACCGACCCGTTGTCAAAAGCACCCTTCGGCAAGCGCCGCGGCACTAGCCACCAGGGGCATTGGTTGTAGGCAATATCCAAGATGCGCCCAATCAGCTCGGATTTATCTGACTGCACAGAAGCCATCACGGCCTGCGTATGCGGAATGAACAGCATTCTTTGAAGAAACTTCAAAGCGGTTTTTGTGGTAATGCCTACCTGCCGCGCTTTCAGGATCAAGAGACGGATAGCAACTTGCTGCTCGTCGAAATCGGCAATCACAGAATCAAAGACTTCCTGCGATTTTCTGTTTTTAAATTTGAAGATTTCGCCGCCCTCGTTGCAGACATAGGCGTAGCACTCGTCAAAGTAGCCGCTATCGAGGCCACACATGACCTGCTCGTTCTCAATCCAACGCCAAATTTCCTTGCGACGTTTTTCTGTAATGGAGCGAACAAGGGAGATGTAAGAAGATCGCGAGTTCGATTCAATTTTTACAATCGAGTCGATATAGTGTTTAAATTCTTCTACCTGAGCAAACGTATGAGGGGTAGGCATCCACCCCTCACGCGCGGCAAACTTGTCCAGGTTCTGAATGATAATCTTTTCGGAATACATCAGCCCTCATGAGCTAGCCCTTGACGGCAATCGTCTTGCTGGCTCTCTTACCGAGCTTCTTCACATGCTTCGTGTTTTTTCTCAGATGCTCCAGTTTGGTATTGGAAACAGCCTTGAATTTTGCCATGACGTTCCTCCTTGGGGGTATGCAGCGGCCTGGAAAACAGAAATGGCCCAGGAGCCATTTCTGGTCCTGAGCCATTGCTTGTTCCCGCGAAGCGAGGGGCATGTGTCTCGGTGATTGCTTTACATCTATACCGAATTACTTTTTGCGTCAAGCGTAACTTTTAATTCTCTGAGCGTAACTGGCGGATCGGAACAAGCTTTTGCAGCGTTTCGCTAGGCGAAGGGAAAAGCTCGTCAATGTCATCCTCGCCGTCAAAAACAGTTTTGTCATCAACTTCTTCCTTGTCCGCATTACCTGAAGGACCAAACACAGCTTTACCGATAAACGTCGGGCCTTTGGGCGTAGGAAGGAAGCCCAGCGCTTGATGCATCATTGTGCGATCCTTTACGCCGCCCGGCATCTGCGCATACTCGATCGTTCTTTTCATGATTGCCGGATGAGAACTAAGCGCAAGAACTTTCACAGTGTTTACTGAAGCAGCCTGCAACGCAAACAAGATTGCGCCTGTCAATCGCTGCAGATCAATCTTGGCAGAAAATGCGACAGCTTCCCATGGCAACACTTCACGATCACCAGTAGGGATGGAATCATACTTTTTCAAAAACTCTGCGATGATTTCATCTTGTGCGCAAAAGCGCATGGCATTCAAGACAGACTTCAGGCCGCCTTCTGCATTTTTAAACAGCGGGGTAATCGCTGGCAGAGATTCCACCGTCTCTGGCTTAATCTTTAGGCGTCTCAGCGCTTCCTGCTCCCGATTTATCTTCGCTGGAAGTTTCTTGGGCACCGTCAGCGGCTTGTCTCGCAAGGAATTCTCTTTCGCGTTCGCCGATGTATTCTTCTTTTTCAGGGATGGTAAGCCATTCGTCGAGAGATTCGTTGCTGGCTCCAAGCTGTTCTCGTATGAGGTCTTCTTCATTCGGAACCCGAGAGTAAACAGCTTCTCTGGCTTCTTTCCGTTCTGGCCACTGCTTGGCGAATTGTTTTTCTTGTGTGTCATAAATGCCTGCCAGTGCAATTGCAATCTGTTCAAATGCCGATACAATGCGCTCTTCCTGATTCTCCGTCATGGCTCTGGCTCCTCCACCCAACCCGCGCGGCCTTTGCCGAAATCCAGATTTACTTGTGGGCTGTTCCATGTGCCATTTTCTTCGTCGAACGTCGAAGGTAATGCCGGAATATCCAGCATCGTATCAAGTCGTGTGCGCAAGATTTCTGGAGTCGTTTGCGGACCAACATCATCCCACACCACAAACATCTGCCCATCGCTTCGAACGGCTCGAAGAAACTGCACTGCGACTTTCTTCCAGTGGCCAGAATCCTCTTGATCCCAGCGCGGCACCGGTTTCATCCACTCCGTGCGTAGCCAATGGAATTCGCTCATTGAATCTTCTCCCGATGACTGTCGCTGTAAGTTGGAAAGATGTTGCCATCAACAAGCGGTCCGCTCTCTAGATCTGGTGGATCGAAAGGCAACTCTGGCGTCAACCGCTGCGCGATTTGGTAGGGCGTTTCGAGTGTTGGGTTGGCGCAATTTTTGTGCTCAACCTTGTCTACCCAAAACGGCCCTACCTTGACGTGGTGATACTTGTGCCCTTTTAAAATGCGCCTGTGGCACAGTCGGCAAGTCCGATGATGGACAGTCTCCAAATCAAAGAGCGCGGTCAGTCGCTCGAACCACGTCTGCTTTTTCTCTTTCATTGCGTGCCTTTACTTCTTTTCCGGCAATGCGGGCTTGGGCTGCTCCGACTTTGTTTGATCCGGCTCCACAACAAAGTTCTGCGGGTTCACTCGATAGCCAGGATGGTTAGCGTTGAACTCCGAAAAGATTGTTTGCTCTTGTTGAAAAGCTTCCTGCCACTGCTTTTGCGCATCCTGTTTGTTTTTTTCGCAACTTTGAAGCGCAATACGATCAGCAGTGCTCAATTGCGGCATAGGATTTGATCTCTGCACCGATTGTGCAAACGCTGGCGTTAATGCCAACGCAAAAATTGCAATCAAACGCTTCATGGTCTTCTCCTTATTTCTGCTTTTTGGCGTAATGCCGCTTCTTCACAACAACAGTACCTTCTTCGTTCTTACCAAGAGTAGGTACGTCTTGCCCGCTACGTTCGCGCACGAGGTTAAGCCGCGGCTCAAGCGGAATCTCAAACTCGGTGTCAACTTCCGTGTCAATGACAGGCGATTCTCCGTCCACGGGAAAGTCTTCGGTCGCTGGTGCGCTGACAGCGATCTCGGTTTTGACCTCTGCCGCATCAAGCCCATGCAAAATCAGGTGAACTTTGACTGAGCCGTTGTAGCCGCCAGTATAGGCATCCGTTTCGCGCAGATTGCAATCACTGCGCAGTTTTTCAGCGACCTTGTCAAGCAAGTCGTTGATAATCTCTTCTCCCGTCAAACCCTCAACGTAATCGTCTTCCACAAAGCACCTCTCCTGATTTATTCCTTTGTTCTTGCCTTGCATTCCATGAAAAACCAGAACTTTGCCATTTCCAGCAATCCAACGAGATTGGAATTTTGAAGGTGATTGGAAGAAAATACCAAGTCGCCTTTTTGAGTCTTATAGATCACCACGATCTCAGTTGGTTCATCCTGATTGAAGTCTTCCAGACAATCAATCAGTACCTGGCTTGGGCTAGTCGGACCTGTAAGCTTGTCTCCCATCTCAGGCAGCCTCTTCGTTGCTGTATCTTGCTTTCAAGGCCAGGAACTTTCTCAACGTATCCGGGAAGGGGCATACCTTCCCTGCCTCGATCAACTGCACCGTGCGCCGACTCAAGCCCAGCACTTCAGCAAGCTTGACCTGTGTGAACAGATGATCCTTGCGAAACTTGCGCCATTCTTCTCGACGGCTGTCTCGATCCTTCAAATCTTCTTCGGTTGGCTTTGATCTTGACATTGGTTAACTCCCTCTAGCACCAAACCACTTTCATTCCCACAGTCAATTCCACAGCACACCCACCAATGACTTTGCGCATAACCTACGCCAGTCCTGGTTTTCTGTCTACTGTGATTTTTTATTGCGCAAGGATTACGCGTACTTGCCACGCGCAACAACGTTTACAAATGCGGCAGCGCAAATGAAAGCCAAAATCTTCAGTTTTTGATCAGTGCGTTTTTAGTGCGATTTCCGTGGTAGTATATGGCTTGGAGGTTTTCATGGCACGCATGACAATTGCACTTCCCGCCGAAATTGTAAAAATCGTTAACGACACTGCGCAAAAAGAGTCGGTTCCAAAGACAGAGGTTATTCGACGCATGTTTACTGTGCTAAAGCTGGCGCAGGAGGAAAAAAACAAAGGCAATTCTCTTGGCATTGTGAATGGAGACAAGGTCGTTGCTCGTATTGTTGGGGTATAAGTTCTATGGAAAATAAGGACAAGGAAAACCCGATCATTGTTGATCTTGGACAACGTGGAGATGTGCCTCGTCCTGACCTTGATCCGCAAAAACTTCTATCTTTTGCGCAGCAAATCCTTATGGTTTTAGCTTTTTTGGTGCTTTCAGCTTGCGGGGTTTTATTGCGCTGGCCTGGATCAAAAGAAGCGCAAACCATTTTTGAACAAGCAAGGACGATTCTTCCGCCAATGGTAACGCTCGTTCTTGGCTTTTACTTCGGCGGTCGCCACTCACGATAATTACTTGGGATAAAGGCGCATCAAACCGATGATGCGCTTTTATTGCAGAGGAACGTTCATGATGTGCCAGGCGTTGCATCTGCTCGATGCACTATTCTTCTTTTGGTCCATGTTGCGCCTATCCAGCGCACTTTGATTTCCGTCAGCAACCCCAAGTTGCGCTTGCCCAGCGCACTCATACCCCATTGCTGCACGCAGTTCAAAATTGGTACATAATGACGATGATTGTTGCGCCTACTCGACGCACTCTGACTACATTGCTACTTCTACAACCTTTACAGAATCACTTTCCCAGTTGCACCTGCTCGATGCACTTGTGCTTTGCAGTGGGCCGGCCTTGATACCGACTTCCGGATGAGGCTCTTGTAGATCAGTTGCTGATGGCATTAGCGATGCCATCACTAGGCTGGCTCTTCCAGCGGCGGCCGTTCCGGATCTCCATTTCAAGAGCGTAGCTGCTGAATCGGTTGCTTGAGTCCGATCCGCAGTTGTGCACGTCCTTCCGTGCTGCCACTGCAAACTTAAATCAATCTGCCGATCTTGACATGCGGAATAAGCGCCATGTAGTTGTTGCGCCTGTTCGACGCACTCATACTATCCGCTACCATACTTTGCGCTGTCCCGCTGCCTTGTCAACAACTTTTTTCGTTTTCCCTACCCCGTACGAAATTCAATCGCACATTCCGTCCACCCCACTACTTGTGTTCAAGCTGCTCCATCAACCACACACAAAGATCCGCGTGATCAGGCCAAACCCGCTCGTTGCCTGGATGCGCCTTGTGCCAAAGCTTCATCGCTCTGCCATCAGCTCCCCGACGCACATCACAAGAAGCTTGCATTCCTTCAACTTCAACCAGCAACGCATCAACGTCGTCGAGCAAATTGCCAGCGTCAAGATAAGAAATATCCATCTTGTCGCGAACCCTTCCAAGAACCTTGCCACGCATCGCCTCTGTCGTCTTCAAGTCCATGTCTACTTTCTTTTCATATCTTGCAGTACCGCATCATTCATTCCATGAATCCGCAAAGCCAATAACACCATACCCGTCTATCGTAATAATGAAAAGATCTTGCCACCCAATGCGCGGATCACCATCCTTGCTGTAACGCCTTGCGTGTATTGAACCAGAAGCAACGTCAATATAGGGCTTTAAGTCTTGAACAATATGCTGTTTTACATCATCCACACTGGCAAACGTCAGTGCCGTCTCCATTGACGCATCCAAGCTACCACGATGAAAACGAAAACGTATTCCCATTTCTCCCCAGCTTTTCGGCCACATGCTTAGCACAAAGCATACAAAATTGCGCTTTCATTGCGCTATACCTATTGCGCTAAAATTGCGCTGCCAAAATTTTCGTAGATTTTTCTTTGCGCTTTCTTTGCGCCTTAGGGCTTGGAAAATGAAAATCCTGGGTGGAGTGCAAAGGCGTCATAGACAACGGCGCACCCCCCACCCCCGGACAACTAAAACGCGCGCGCGTCTATAGGGGCGACAATCCGGCCGGGCTCTGCGCACCCACGGCGCATTGTGTAGAGGGGGGCGATAGATTGCGCCGCTAAATCTACAGAATTGGCGTCGACAACGCAGAGAGACAACTAAAAACACGTGCCGGACAGCCTAACAGGGGCATAACTCGCACCCTGGGGGCTGCTAGACGCGTCGATGCGCACCTAGGGCTCTCTCTCTCGCCTGCCTATGCGCGCGCCTGTAGCGGGCCGCACGCGGCTTAGATTGCGCCTGTTTCCGCATTTTGATAGGGGCCGGGGAATCTTTGATAGGCGCGCAAGGCTTTATTCTTTCCATCCTGTCTGCCCTAAAATGCCGTTTTTGCCGGTACTGGCATATACAGCAAAACGCACTATGCGCCGTGGCGCCGCGCACCCGCAATTGTGCTAAACGCGCATATACGTTAGGGTTAGAGAGATTCCGTATCTGTTACTGCGATACGCTTATAAAACTAATTGGCGCTACAGTGAGTTTTATACTTGTATCGCCATAACAGTTATGGCATAGTAGTAACAGCACGACGGGAGGCGGCACAATGAGAGTTTTCAGCACGCGCGATAAATCGGAGATTGAAACGGCAATCACTGAAACCATTACCATTGCAAAGCGCAATCGTAAAATCTGGCGCTGCATTGTGAATGACACGATGGTAAGCGTGAATCCCTACGGAATGATTCGGTTTACACTGAACGGCATCGATCATCGTCATGACGTAGCTTTCCCTATCGACTATCAGAAAGCGATTGACGCGCTTTGCGCGAACGCACAAGATACACAAGAGGAAAGCGCAATGAATGTTGATACCGCCATCCTTATCGAAGACGCACTAGACTGCATGCCTAAGATGATTCGTGAGGATTTTATCGGATGCGTCAAGCCAGAGCATCGCGAGAGTAATGCAGCCGCATGGGATAAGGCTTCGGAGTTTGTCGCGCGGCTTGGATCTGTCCAAAAGGCTAAGAACGCAATCGAACAAGAGATTGAAAAGGCGCGTCGAGCGTTTTTCCCGGCATAGTTCACGCACACGGCGCAAACATTCACGCACCACTAACGGGGGCAGAGCCCCAAAGGACACAAGGCAATGGCGAATCCTACAGGGCCGCATTTTGATTACGTGAATCAGGCATGGACGATAGACGGGCGATATGTAGTTTGTGCGCATCCTGATTCCCCGCGCTGTAACTGCTACGGCACACGGCACGCGGGCGAGCTTGCGCCGCTTGAGAATCTGCCGACTGCTACGGAATGCGAGGAACCGCCTGCGCCCGCTCCGCTTGATCCTGCCCGTATCGCGTGGATAGAGTCGATTCTTTCCAACGATGAAAACTCAACAGATTATGAGCTGGGGATGTTTTTTATCGCTCATGCCGTGCCAGAACAGACGGCGCAAGAATACATTGCGCGGCGCACCGATTACCTCAACACGCTCTAGACTTTTTGAGGACACTCATGCAAAGCAAGCTGAATATTAAACAATCGTTGGCCGTTATCGAAAAAGATAACAGCATCATTATCACGTGCGCGGACAGGATGCACAATTTCCCGCCGCGCATCATGCCAGCATTCGGCTTTAACACCTACTGTCTTTCTCAGGCCGCTTTTGATCATCTGCGCAAAAACAGCTTGATTGAATTTGATCATGCGATACGCGAAAACTCGCCGAATGCCTGCGCATACTGGAGAGTCAAGCCGATGTATAAGGTACACATCGGCTATACAAAGGCAGGGCGCGACAAGTGGCGGAAGTTTGAAACGTTGGCTACCGCGAATGCGTTTTGTTCTGAGGTTTTTGAGAAAACCGGCATAGTTCTTTCAATCACGGGAGGAAAATGCAGTTAACGCTTGAGCGAATCATTAGGCGCGAAGATTGTGTACGATCATTCGGTGATCGGCGGCACAAGGTGATAAGAGTCACTGCGTCTTATCGCGGGGAAGATGGTTTCGAGTATCGCAAGGCTTTCGAATTCCGCGAAAAACCAAACGATATTTTTATGCGCATTCCTCGCAAGGGAACGCATGCCGAGTTAAATGCTTTAGAGTTTAACTATTAGGATTGATAGGCGTTTACGTCTATCGCATTTTCAACGATTGACTAGCAGGCCATAGGCCAGAGGAGCACCATGGAAACGTACCTTTTGAAAGCCTACCCTGAACTATTGAAAGTTATCCGCGCAGCCCTGCCGGGATACCGCAAGACTAAGGCTTTTGTGAGCGCTTTTCCCGATTGCGGCAAGGATATAAACACTTATTGGAATGGCGGTTCGCGCGACTGCTATGTGATTGTGCACATTCCGACTTTGCAGCAAAAGCCGCTTCCTACGCACACACATCCATACTTTGACATTGCCGCGCAAGGCCTTGCAGGCGCGGAAAATCAGGACGTGGCAATTGATCAGCGCGGAGGCGTTACGCTCAAGCGCTTGCCCGTCGATTACGTATTGATTCAGGCCGGAACCTTTTGCGGCAAGCCTGCAACCGCTCACGTCTTCTTTAATCCGGAAAACCTTACAAAGTTGCTGCCAGCTTAGACGCATTCGCTTCCGCCCTATGCCTGCCGGGATACACTCCCGGCATTTTTTATCTATAATTGTCGAATTCATGCGTTTTATAGTTGTAATACATAAACAAGTATAGTACAGTAAAGAAGTCGGGCGAACGGGGCCGACACTGGAAAAGCGCGGCCAGTGAATCGCGCGTAACGGGAACATAGTTCCGAGCCTCAAGGGGGGCAGAATGAACACTTTTGCACATAACTTTTCTATCGGCGCATCGATCAATCCCGGCGTAGCTCTTCGCCTGCAGAATCCGCTCACTCTTGACGAATTGCGCCATTATGCGCCGTCCGCTTTTGCCACTTCCGCGCACGAATCGCGCTCTGCGCGTTATACCTATATCCCTACCTCTGAAGTTATCGCCGGGCTCATGCGCGAAGGATTCCAGCCTTTTAAGGCGACACAGGGCCGCTCGCGCGTTGCAGGCAAGGCCGAATATACAAAACACCTTATCCGTTTCCGCCATCCTGATTCTTTCAACGCCATTCAAAAAGTGGGCGATTCCGTTCCCGAAGTTGTTTTGGTGAACAGCCACGATGGCACAAGCGCTTACAAACTTTCGGCTGGCCTGTTCCGTTTGGTTTGCTCTAACGGGCTCATGGTTTCCGATTCCACCGTTCCGATGCTCTCCATCCAACACAAAGGCGACATTGTGCGCGATGTGATCGAAGGATCTTTTCAGATCGTCGGCCAGTCCGAAAAGGCTCTTGCACGCGCCGATGAATGGAATCAGCTTCAACTCACGGCGGGCGAACAAGGCGCATTCGCCGACGCGGCGCGCCAGCTTCGCTTTGCCGATGCCGAGGGCGAGATTAAAACGCCGATTACCGCTGAACAGCTTTTGCGCCCCCGCCGCAATGAGGACGCAGACGGGCCTGTCGACTGGCGCCGTCCCGCCGCGCCTAAGCCGGACCTCTGGCACACGTTGAACGTTGTGCAAGAAAATACCGTACGCGGCGGCCTGCACGGCACACTACGCGGTACAGATCCTCAGACCGGCCGCCGCACCATGCGCCGCGTGACGACTCGTGAGGTTCGCGGCATCGATCAAGATGTGAAGCTGAATCGCGCTCTTTGGATGCTAGCGGAGCGCATGGCAGAGTTAAAGGGCGCGGCCGTAGCGGCTTAGTTTACGCGCTCGGGGGCGGGCGCAATGTCCGCCCCTTTTTTTCTAATCAATCACAGCCACAACTTTCAAAGGATGCGCCCCTATGTTCAGGATTGAATTCCATCTTAGCTATCAGGACCAGACGTGTTATGACGTTTACGGCCATGACACGATTCGGCAGATTGAGGCCTATTCCGCCTCACCGCATACGCTCGATTACATGCGTACCACTTTTAACCATAACGGCGACGATACAGCCTTTGAACGTATTATCTTGAGCCGTCAAGGTGGCGCGATTATTGAGTCCGTACGCGGCGATAAGGATAGTTACCCCTATCGCTGGACGCCGGAAGGATACACGCTTTTCGCGGGCGAACTGTACCGCAAACATGCCGACTATCTGGCGGATTATGCGCGCAAGGTGGAAAAATACGGGGCCGACTATGGCGACCCCCAGCCGATGCGCCCCGTCCCGCGCCCTATCTACTTTGATAGGGATTTAAACCGCTTTCAGGTCGAGCCGTGGTATAACTCTGCCGTCTCTGCCAGCATCGTAAACGCGATTATTCTTGCCGAGCGTATGCGCGCCTATGACGCGATTCAAGGGCCGCGCGTAGGTGACTGGCTGGACACTTCCAAGGGACAATTCAGGATTGCGTACCGCTCGAAGGATTCCGTCCAGCCCACCATGTACACGGCCGAAGAGAATCAAGGCTTTTACCTGGGCGGGGCTATTTCCTATAGTGGCAGCCTAGGCGAGCCCGTTCAGCTTGACCGCTTGCAGCCCACGGAAGAAAAGCGCGCGGCTCTCGTTTGGATCTTCAGCGAAAATGACGTATGCGCCCATAACAGCGTTTATCAGAAGGCCGATTTTCGCGTCTTCCGTTTGGCAGGGGAGTAACGGCAATGTACACAACTTTTGAAGATGAGCGCGCCGTATACGTGGCCGCAAACGGCGAAGCGCTGGTAACGGCAACAATCAACGGCAAGCGCGAGTATGTTGCTGCTACAAAAGACGGATTCCGGACCGATTACCCGCTCAACTATGGTAACGGGCAAGTGGGATGGGATAACCCGGAATGGTTCACGCAAGGATTCAAGAAACGCGTGCGTACGGCAATCCTCGCCGGAAAGGGGCTCTAAGTGGAACACATTCGTACAGTCGTGAATCAGATTGGAATCGCAATGGAGTTGCATGAACACGCTGAAAAGCCGATCATGCTCGACCTAATTGGTTATCATGAATTAGGGATGTACCGGGATGAATTGGCAAAGTCGAATCCCGGCATGATTCACGCGACCATTGGGCAACTCGCCGTCATGTACGCGAACCGGATTTTTCAGAACGTGCGCATCGATCCATCGCCCTGGACGTATCACGCAAGCTCGGACACGTACGAGCGCGGAAACTAGAAACGCGCTCATGATTGTTTACATCGATTACGTTGACGGGTTTTTCGAAAATATGGTTTGGTGCAGGCGCAAGTTTGGGCCGCCCATCTTGCTAGAGATTGAGGATTATCAGGACGTAGCTTTTCTGGTGGGCAAAGTTGTATCTGTCGGAGTGGCACCGGACGGCCTGAGTACCTTTGATCCTTGCGTATTGGATGCCGTGCCCGAATGGGCGCAACGTTGGGCAGCGAGATAACCGGCCCGCCCGTGGGCATGATACGCGGGCAAGGATGGCAGCATGCTGAACACTGAAACCAACACGCCGGCAATGGATGCGCGCATTCTCAAAGCGGCGCATAAGGCACTCAAGCGCCGCAATCTCACGACTTTTTTCGAACATGGCCAGTGGTGGGTTGAGCACCACCCGAGCGGCGCGCAGTGGTCCGTGTGCGACGCGTCCGGTCCGAGCTGCCCGGATGGATTCGACTTCGAGCAGGTAACGCTCGGGAGCGAAGACTAGGCGCATAGTCCAGATTCTAGACTCGCTTTGATAGCGGTCACTTTTTTGATAGGTGATCGGCGATTTATCTTCTAACCGGCTAACAGGCGCACAGCGCCAAGAATGGAGTTTTCACCGTGGCACAGGAACCGAAACAGATTATTGCAATCCCCGCACTCGACAGCGCAGAAGGCGCGGCACAGATGGAATTGAGCACGCAGAAGTATGATAACGGCCGCCTAGTTTCTGCCGCTCACATCCATTTTGTCAAAGACGGCTGCATCACATTCGAGTGTTTTGGCGACTTCCGCAAAACCGTTTTTCAGGCTCTTGCCCGTGGCACTCAGAAGAATCTGAACACACAACACTCCAGCGTATTCACGCCTGCAGCCATCGACGCGCTGAAAGCGGAAGCGCTCGCCTTTTACGCGGCAAAGCAAAAGAAGGCCTAAGCGGCTCTCTGCGCATCGCGCCTAACCCATAACCCAAAACAGCGGAGAAAATCAGAATGAAGTTTTTCAAAGGTGTACTTATTGCCGCGCCGCTTGGCCTTGTGCTGTACGCGCTTTTGTATATCGCGGTCCGGCATTTTCTTCACCACTAGCACCCGGCCCGCCCGTGGGCCTGTACGCGGGCAGGAAAAAGGCCGATGAATTCAAACGATGCTATTTGGATTGCCGTAATTATTGGCGGCTTTTGGTGCTGGCGGCTTGACGCGCGTATCAGCAAAGCAGAAAGCAGCATTCTTACCCGCCTGGACGAGTTGAAAAAGAAGCAAAGCGCAGACTAGGCGCATAGTCCAGATTCTGGACTTTGATAGGCAACAGATTTTTAACGGGCGCACAGCGCCGAGAGGAAAAAAGAGTATGTCTGAACAGAATGATTTTTTTGGCGAAGTGATTTACAGCTACACGCGCGCGCAGGCGATTGACGACGGCGTTTTGGTGGATCTTTCGGACGCGTCTTTTACCTTTAGGCGCGGGCTGAACATTCTGCAAGAGGCGGGAATCAAGTTTCCCGTGGCAATGACGCGCGCCGCGTTTGATAGCGCGGTACAGAAGCAGGGCGAGCCGCTCCCGCCTGCCCAAGACGTTAGCAGGCGACTGTGGGACGTGCTGACCGTGCTGAAATACACCATTCGCACCAGCGGCGACGGCGACCTGCTTTTCTTCCCTGTTCGCGTCCGGAATTGGGTTTACCGTGACGGCGAGCGCACGGAACGGACCAAGCATGAAGACGTTCGCCTAAAGGCCGTGTGCGGCCCCGGCGACAATGCAGAACCCGTGATTACGATCATGCTGCCAGATGAAGACTAATTGCCTATTTGATAGGCGACCAACGTTTTCCAACTATCCGGAATTTCCGGAGAATTGAGCACACCATGAAATTTGTTTTGGAAATTGAGTTGGGCAATGACGCCATGCAAACAGCCGAGGACGTTGCCGAGGCTATCCGCTCGAAGTTGAAAGGTATTGAAGCATCTACTTTTAATACGCCAGAGGGGCCGTACAACATCCTCGACCGGAACGGCAACCCCGTGGGCAAGTGGGAAGTGATTGAAAGCGCGCCCGCGCTGCCGGCGCCTGCCGTGGTTCCTACCTGCCCGAAGTGTGGCAGCCATTCCGTACTGATTCGCGTCGACGCCTATGCGAATTACGCACTGCAGGGATGGAACGCAAAGGGCGAAGTCGTTGCCGAGTTTGAAGAACCCGCCAGCGTCACCACCTTTGACGACCGGATTTATATGTGCACCGAATGCGGCCATGAAAGCAACTGGAGCAACGGCGAAGAGTTTCGCCCGGAAGATCCAGACGCAACTGGTAAGTAATTCTTACCAGTTCAATCACGACAGAGAGGACACCATGATTTTTTCGATTCCTTTGGTTGCAGATGCGCGGGCTTCCGCCCGCGTCGAAATCGACGCCGATACGCTGGAAGCCGCGCAGGCGCAAGCAATTGAGCAAGCACGGTACGGAAACGTCGAGTTTGAATATGACGGCATTGAAACCGACACCATTGAACTAGGCGACGAGTAGCAGCGCCGCCTCAACCGCAACCAGCAACAGCCGGGAACCGGCATGAGGTAACACGATGACACAAAAAACCTATGTGTTTTCTGTGACGCTGAAAGGCACGGGAGACAATCCCGATGCAGCTTGGCAGGATGCCGTCGAAGCATTCTCGACAGATTCAGGCGTCACGCCCGACGCCTACGAAGAAGAGGAAGACGAAGACAGCGACGACGAAGAAGACAACTAGCGCGCCCATATTTGATAGGGGATACTTTCCCCGAGACAATAACGCATTTTAACCGGGGCACAGCCCTAGAAAAGGAACACACCGCCATGGCTACCATGACCATGCCCGCCGTCCGCACCGCCACCAGCGCCAACGCCAAACTCATTGCACGCTTCCGCACCTGGGCCGATGCCCTGCAGCCGAAGATCGAGCACGCAGGCCGACCGATGACGGAGACCCCGACGCCCAAACGCCAAAGGCAATACCAGAGCCGGATGCACGATTGCCGCAACCTGGAGCGCACACAGCGGGCACTGCGCGCCTTGGCCGATGCTCACGAAGCCGGAACAGTCCCGCCCGAGCTGGCTGCACTAGCCAAGAAAGCTGAAATTGAGCACATGGTGCACAAGGGAATCGATTGCGGCAGAAGCGGCTATTATTCCGTGATCGAGTCGGACGATTACGCCGAGACCTCCCCAGCGGCGCGGCTCCTGCAGTCCATGATCGAGGGCAATTCCGCCGAGCGCACCGAACGCGAACGCCTGCGCAAGATTGACGCGCTCAAGGCTGAAATCGAACTATCCGATTTTCCCGGATACTTCCCGACACAGAAACCCGTGATTGAAATCATGCTGCGGCGCGCGCGGATTCTGCCCGGTATGACGGTTTTAGAGCCTGAAGCCGGTAGCGGGCACATTGCCGACGGCGTAAGCGCGGCGGTTCCCGGCGTCATCTTGGAAGTGATTGAGCCGGTTTTCAAACTCCGCCAGATGCTGGAGCTGAAGGGCTACAATCTGGTGGGCTCCGATCTGCTACAGCTTTCACGCTCCGAGCTGGGCCAGTATGACCGCATCATTATGAACCCGCCGTTTGAGCGGCAGCAAGACCTGGACCACATCCGCCACGCATACAGTCTGCTCGCCCCGCGCGGTATCCTGGTTTCTGTCTTGAGCCCTAGCTTTGAATTCCGCTCAGACCGCAAGAGCGCCGAGTTTCGCGCATGGCTTGAAGAGGTAAACGCCACATGGGAAAACCTGCCCGATGGCGCTTTCAAGGCCAGCGGTACAGGCGTCAGCACGCGGCTCTTAGTCGTCGAACGCAACTAGCAGCCTTTTTGATAGACGATTAAGCATTTTCAATCAATCCGGTTTCTGAGTAAGAGAGGGCATAATGACCAAAATTGCAGATAAACTCCACGATGCGATTGAAACGACCACCACAGATGCCAGCCTGGATGCGCTGACAGATTATGCCAGCGGCGAGACCATCGACATCACTCCGCGCGGCTTGAAGACGCCCGAGGGCAGGGCACGCGCAGACGCGGCGATGGAAGCCTGGAACGAATCGACCGCAGGCGTGGCAGAAAAAGCTGAATCGTTTATCACTACGTACAAAGACACGATTGTACAGGCCGCGAAAAGCACAGCCCCCGCAGACAGCGAACTCCTAGCGGATCTGAAGGAGCTTTGCGATGCAATCACCGAACGCACCACGAAGCAAGATGCATTCTTGCGCACTCTGGCCGGCACTTCGGCACTCTAGCCCTTTTGAATAAATAACCAGATTTATGCTCAGATGAGTGCTATAGTTGGTTCACGGAGGAAACAAAACATGAGGGCAACCGTATCACTTGACGACAACCTGTTGCGAACGGCAGAAGAGTACAGCGGTTTGACAGAACGGGCAGCATTGATTCGCGCTGCATTGAACTCGCTGATTGCGAGGGAAGCCGGTCGCAGACTTTTGGCACTGGCCGGAACCGCTCCCGACATTGAGGACGTGCGGAGATTGCGAGTAGCAGAACAGTGATTCTTGCGGACACGTCAATCTGGATAGCCATGTTTCGCAATGGCGATTACAAAGATGAGCTGGGGACGTTGATTGCCAATGATCAACTCTGCACACATCCATTCTTAATTGCGGAATTGGCACTAGGCACGTTGCCAGAACGCCCGAAAACGCTGGCGTATCTTGACCAGCTAATCTCTATTCCCCCCGTGCAATTGAAGGATATTCGGTACATGATCGAGGCACGGGGGCTTGTTTCAAAGGGAATCGGACTGACAGACGCGCATTTAGTTGCCTCCTGCCTGGCAATACCTGGAACCTTGCTTTGGACGCTTGATAGAAAACTTGGCAATGTTGCCGAATCTCTGAACATTCGCGCTACTCTTTGACATTTTTTGCGCACGACCACAGAAACGCATCTTTAACCGGGGCCTAGCCCCAGAAAGGCTTTTGCTTTATGCCTCCTTTGGCTGCAGTGTCCATGCCCACGCCGATCAGCACGCCCGAGCCCGAGCGCCACAGGGGCCGACCTTCACTCACAGACGAAGAACGCGAAGCGCGGCGACTTGCGAGGAACCAAGCACGCCGCGAACAGCGCAAGGCCGCGCGCGCCGCCGCAGTCGCACCGCCGCCGCCGATTGTGGAGCCCCTGCCACCGCCGCCGCCGCCCTCCGTCGAATCCGCTCCACCAGCGCCGCCGCGCATCTACTTTGCTCTTGGTCGACGCGCGCGCGCCCTTCTCGGCTTTGGCCTGGGCGCGTTCGTTCCCCTGGCCAGTTACACCGAGATTCACATGGAAGTGGGCAAGCACCCCGAGCTGTGGTTTCTGGTGGCTGGCGCGCTGGTGTACTCGGCAATCAGCGTCTACACCTGGGCCGTCGAGGCCTTCCATTATCGGCTCAAGGCCATTGGCTTTGTCGTGCTGCTCGAGGGCACGATGACATTTTGCAGCATCCTCTGGCTGAGTCTGGCCGGGCTGGCCATTCTCATGATTCTCAACGCCATCACCGCCGCCGTCACTCTTCAGGGCCGTAACAGTCCAGATTCTGGACTTTAGCCCAAAACGCCTGATCAATACAACTATTACTTGACGATGCGATACGAATAGCTCAAAGTAGTTAGTAGGCGTATTTGATAGGCGAATATTGATTTTGGGGCAAACGGCAAATTGGACAAAAAGGGGCGCAATGGAATTCAAACACGATTACCAAAAGCAGACTATTGCCAACCTGCCGCCGTTGGCCGAAAACGACACCTGGAAGGCGATCGATCCGCAAAAGCAGCATGCCTTTAAGTGTGAACGCTTTACCAGTTGCGGACAAGCTGCCCGATGGGTGACACGGCAGGGCGATTTATACGCTTGTGACTATCATCGCTTTGTGTTTGAGGTTTTGCGCGCAGCCGGTTTTATTCAGGCCGAGAAAGTTGGGGTGAAGGATGTATTTGTTTCCTGAAATGCTTGAAATGACGGAAGTAAAGTGGCCCTCGGATGCTCACCGTAATGTGGCAGAAAAGGTACTGCTGGGCAATTGCCGCTATGATCGGCTCTCCGAGCTGACCAGCGCGGCACGGATTATCGCAAGCATTCCGGCAGACAAGATCAAGAAAGTAACCGGCGCTGATCTTGCGCGCCTTGGCATTTTGATTGGGTAAGGAAAGAGAAAACAGAATGAGCGTTGAAAAAGTCGTAAAAACCGTGAATAAATGCGTGTGTGAACGGGCAGACTGCCCTGGAAAGGGCAAGCCCTGGTTTTCCGTCGACGAGAGGATTCCCAAGCGCTGCCACTGGTGCCACAGAACCACATGGACCGGCGTCGATCTACGCTTCAAGTCGGTGGGACCGCGCTGGACGCGCGCGCGGTTATGCCCCACGTGCGGCGGCACGAAATGGACCACAAACGCCGCAGGAAAAGCCGTCTGCATTCACTGCACGACCGCCGCTGCAGCACCTGCCACGGCAGAGGCCAAGCCAAGCAAAGAGGCCGCGCACTCACCTGGCTGCACCTGCACGCTCTGCCGCATGAAGCGCGCCAAGAAGCCTACCGCAACCATTGCGCTGCCCAAGCCCAAGAAAGTGAGAAACCCGGAATGAACATGCAAGTAATCTTGCGGCAACTCGATACCGAAGACTTCGGGAAGATGCTGCGAGCCTGCAAAAGCTCACATGAACGGTTTTATTTGGAAGCCGCACGCATCAATCCAAACTTTGAGTATCACATCGATCTTCCTGGCCCCGATGGCCTCACCGAACCCATCGACATGCAGACGTGGCTTGCCGACGAAAAGAGGTTTCCCGATGACTGAGGCCGTGAATCCCACGTTTTACGGCCTATCACTCGACGGTGAAAGCCGCTCTCAAGAACAAGAAACGCTGCGCACCTACGAGCCGGAACACCCCTATCTTTTAGGCGCTGTGATCATGCGCGATGGAACAAGGATGGCCGTTTCACAGGAAAAGGCACGTCTGGCAGGCTGGGATGATCTGGCCGACAGGATGGCTGCAAGGGGCATAAAGTGACGAAGGCGTTTGTCTATCTCCGCGTATCAGGCCGCGGTCAAGTTGAGGGTGACGGTTTTGATAGGCAGATGCTTGCCTGCACTGTATTTTGCGCTGCCAATGAAATAGAGGTTGTAGAAGTCTTTCGGGAAGAAGGCGTATCCGGCACCAAAGAACTCGATGACCGGCCTGCGCTTTCTGAACTCTTCGCCGCGCTCGAAGAGAACGGCATCAAGACCGTGATCGTCGAAAAGCTGGATCGCATTGCCCGCGATCTGATGGTGCAAGAAACCATCATTGCCGATATGCAAAAACACGGCTATACGCTTTTATCAACAGCCGAGCCCGATCTATGCTCACAAGATCCCAGCCGCGTTTTGATCCGGCAAATTTTTGGCGCGTTGGCACAGTACGAGCGAGCCATGATTGTGATGAAGCTGCGCGGTGCCCGCCAAAGGAAAAAGGCGCGTGGCGAACGTGGAGACGGCCGTCACGCTTTTGGAGAAAAGCCCGGCGAAGCAGAAACGCTTGAGCATATTCGCGCATTAAAGGCGGGTGGAGAGACGACTCGGGCCATTGCCGACGCCTTGAACGCCGCCACCATTCCCACGCGCATGGGGGGCACCTGGAAGCCCGGCACGGTGGCAAAAATCCTGGCCCGCGAATCAAAGAAATAAAAAAAACAAAATGCTTACGCGCAAATTGCGCATTTTGGCAAAATTAGGGGTTTCTTTGTTCCTTATTCAGAAACGAGTGGATGGTTGCATCTGTCCGATGCACTTCAACTGCATTGCTACGTTGGCACCCATCCGTCGCGTAGAAGCGTTATGGTTGCATCTACTCGATGCACTTTACGTTCGTTGCCACGGCAAAGACATCACAGTGTGCGCGGCAACTCTCTTTGTGCTCTTCGTTATGCTTTTCCGCGTAACGACAGATTTATTTTTCCTGCGGGGCTTGTTCCCTGGTGTCGCCTCGATGAGTAAGTCGGCAGAAATTCCCAGACCAGACTTCAAGCGCCGAATCATGTTGAGGGTGAGGGGGCGGCTTCCCCTCAAAATTTCAGAGACGCGCGCTCGCGTGCCGATCAACGGTTCGAGATCCTTGCGGGTGAGTCCCTGTTGTTCCATGCGGAACTCAATGGCGGCGATGGGACTTGGCGCATCCATCAGATAGTGCTTTGCTTCATAGGCGTCAACGAGGGTGGCAAGAATATCTAGCTCGTTGCCTTCGGCGCTGTCGGGAGCAGCGCCGATGAGCGTGGCAATCCTCTGTACGGCGCGCTCATGATCTTCTTCAGTCCGAATCGGATAAATCTCCATAGTGATCCTTTGGGCTTTGCTCGGTTAAAGCGCTCATGATCTTCTTCAGTCGAATCGGATGAATCTGAGCTTAATTTGCAATTGCTGCTCCGTAGCGCATTTTAGCATTTTGAATGCGCAATGCAGGCGTATTTTTATCCTACCTGCAACACTATAACAGAAAGATCTATAAGGCGTATTTTTGCACTTTACAGCCGTTGCCACGGGCAACTGCGGCATCGTCAAAGCCAGTAGGCCAGTTGCATCTACACGATGCACTTCGACTGCATTGCTACCTTCAACTTCGACAGCACATGGTTGCTCGAACAGGTTGCACTTGCCCAGTGCACTTCAACCACATTGCTACTCACAAACTTCCCGTTCAATTTCCCATTCTCTTGGTTGCATCTACGCGATGCACTCAAACCACGTTGCTACACAACCATTAAATGATCCTCGCTATTTTTGTAATGTTGCATCTACGCGATGCACTCAAACCACGTTGCTACAAGATCAAGGCATTGCGCAACGCACCGAAGATTGGCGTTGCATCTACGCGATGCACTCAAACCACGTTGCTACCCGCACGGTCGAGCTTGAGGATAGAGTTGACGCGGTTGCATCTACGCGATGCACTCAAACCACGTTGCTACCTGCAAATGCTTGGCACTGCAGTCGACGAACACGGTTGCATCTACGCGATGCACTCAAACCACGTTGCTACTCCGCCAGTATAACCCTTTTGTTTTGAATCGGCCACAAGTAGTTTTCCGCTAACCTCGCAAATCTACGCTCTTCGTTGTGTGACGCCCGATACAATGCCATCGCTATCTTCCTCAAAATCATCTTTGTATACCTTCCGCGAACCCACCGCCTTTTTGCCAGAGCTACAGGTTCGCGGAAAACTTCAGATTAGGGGATCATCGCGCTGAAGATGCCAACCAAGAACGCAACACTTCATCGGCGCGCACTTGCCATCCTTCTCCTGTAGCACGCAGACCGTCAACAACATCAGGGGACAAGCGAATAGAAACGGGCACTTTGCGAGGCGTTTTCTGTTTGCCGCGCCTGCGAACAGAGCGAAGCACTTGTTGTTCGGCTTTTGGCAATGCGGAAAACGGCACGGCACGAGCAAAATCCTCGACCGTCAGTTCGCGCACTTCGCCCTCATCATTAGTCAATGTTTTGCGGTTTGCCATACTCTTATTGTATATGCAGATTGCTATTGTCAAACAACTATTTTAGTTGACCTCAGATCGTCGGCTGATAGGTTCCGGCCAGCAACTGATCGGCGATTGAATAGTCCTGGTCCGGCCACGCCGCCCGGCGCGCCAGCCCTTTGCGCAGTGCTTCGCGCACGGGATTCGCCTTGATCCATCGATCATAGCTCTGATACTGCACGAGACGCATCCAGCCCAGCACCAGCGTGTTCGGTGCTGCGTTAGCCGCCGCCAGCGTGGCAGGCCCAAAAAGGCCGTCGACTGCCACTGGATGGTTGGCGTGCACAAGCGCCGCCTGCAAATGCTCGATGCCGGTCTGTGTTCCCTGATTCACGCAATCGTCGAGGATCTTGGTTCCCAAGTCCTGGTTCGCAATCTGGCCATACAGCGGATTCCAAAAATACTTGAGGTAAAGCGCAGTCGCTTCCTCGGCCGTTTTGGGCTGAGCGATTCCCCACAAATCGCAGGCCGCTTTAGACCATCCGAAACAAGTCTTCCCCCCTGGATCGCCATCGAGCGTTCCGATGCCTCCCTCATGCCCTAGAACAACTTTGATTGCTACATAAAAATCAGCCACGGCCAACCCCCGTTTGCAAAAATTGTTTGTACGCTTGCAGCACGATGTGTTTGCCCATAGGCTGGCAACGGTCGATAAAGAAAATTCCCTGTAGGTGATCAATCTCGTGCTGCACAATCCGTGCGGCCGTCCCTCGGTAGACGGTGATCTTTTCCGCGTCAGGGTCTTCTACCGTGCCGCTACACACATGCACAATCTCGCTGCGCCAGATTCTGGCTGTGGCAAGATGAATAGGCGGCAGACTCAGGCAACTTTCTGTTCCCAAAAAGTCCTTTCCCCCCAGGTTCACAATTTCCGGGTTGATCAATGCCTGTATTTTATGGAAAGAAGGAAGCTCCACAACTGCGAGCTGCAAAAATACACCTACCTGTGGGGCCGACAGTCCAGTGCCGTCGTGCATCTTCATCAGCCGCGCCATCTCGTCGATCAGCGCGCCCACGTCATCCGACTTTTTTACACGGCGGCAGGCTTTACCGATCAGATCCTTGCGGTAAAACTGCAACGACAATTCGTCTAAAACTGGCATAGGTGATTCCTTTGCCTACTCAGTTGAAAATTTTTCGATGTATTCTTGATCGCACTCGACGGAGCTGCATCGCATAAGCTCCCGCTCAGAAGCTGCAACGCCGCGTACGCATTCCAACAAAATTGAAAAGGCGTTTGGATCTTTTCTCAATTTTTCTTGTGCACTTTTCCAAATACTGTGCGCGCTTCTTTCGGAGATGCCCATCCGCTGGGCAATCACATGAATTGGCATGACGCCGTAACCAGATTCTTTATAAGACTTTCTTCCGCGCTTGCCCATATCGCACACTCCTTGAGGCACGATGCGCAGTCTAAGCGCACTGCTAGGGCGAATTATAGACAGAGGTATTTGAATCACTCTTCGCGGGCGCAGAAGGGCGAGAAGGGTTCTATTTGAACTAGAAAAACAGTGAGAAAGGCGAAGAAGTCTCTATAGGTTTTTAGTCCATTTTGGAAAGATCATTCAAAGGATAGATGTCCTGCTCCACGCATTGCGGAGCGCCGACAGACCGCTTTTCTCCTGTAGAAAAAATCTGCGTCATCAACACAGCAATTTTGTCATTTTTCTTTTTTAACCTTGCGATATATTCTGCTTGCGCATTGCTTTTGTAAACCCACATGATATTTCGGAAGACAACGGCAACGGAGACAACAAGCGTAACCGTCAAGAGCAACCAAAAATTCGAGCGTTTTTTCAAATAGTCAAAGTACAGCATTGCTCCAGCAAGAACAAGCCATTCGCAAACCATGAAGTCGTACGTGACTAAAAGTATCGTCCGCGTCACAGACGGAAGGCTTTTCCAAGCGGTTTGAATTCGATTGTAAATATTCTGAACCATTGGTCTTTCCTTTTCCGGTATCTGGCTAGTCCAGATTCTGGACTGCAGTTTATATCCAGACCTCCACAATGCACGGATCGTCACTAGCAAAACGTGGAAGGCAATAGAGCCCTGGCGGTACATGCTTCCGAACCTCTTCCAGTGTGTCGGCAAGGACTGCATCTGGAGAGGGCACACAATCACCTGCGAGAATGTCCCACCGTCGCAAAACGAAGTGATCGGGATAATCGCGCGGATGATTGTAAATTACCCACTGGGAAATGATGCCGCGAGACTCGTCCGTTGAATCCTTTTCCATCTTTACTGCTCCTTACGATTCTCAGGTTACGCTCTTGTTGCATCTGCTCGATGCACTCAAAACTCGTGACTACTTACGGTAAGTACAGCATTGTCTACTTGTTGGTAGTTGCATCTGTCCGATGCACTTTGACCACATTGCTGCCACGGATGGTTTGACATTGCAAAAGATGCTTACCTGTTGCACTTGTCCAGTGCACTTCAGCCACATTGCTACCAAAAACGAATACCTCAACAAAAGAGGCTGAGCCGTTGCATCTATCCGATGCACTTTGATTGCGTTGCAGACTCAAGATAGACAGTTGCATCTGCTCGATGCACTCCAACCACATTGCTACCCCCAACTACAAGAACGGCCGATTTCTGATAGATGTTGCACTTGTTCAGTGCACTTCAACGTCAGAGAGCGCGCCTTTGGACGCGCTCCCCTCTTCGCAGTTTATTGCTTGGTCAGCTCGGCAAGATTCGCAGCCGCAATCCGAGTAAACGCTTCTTCGGGCAATTGATTTTCCCGTGCAATTTGGGCTGCAAGACTCTTGAGCATGCCCATGGCATAGCCCACTAGAACCGGGGGAATTACTGGAATCTCCGGCTTCTTCACAATCGCGATTTCTCCCGGCGTTGTGATCGTGGGAACCACTACCTTCTTGTGGTGGTCCTTCTTCGGTGCCGTTTTTGAGGCTACTTTCCCTTCCTTCTTCTGCTTCTCGTGGTAAGCAATCGTGGAAGGCGACGTGCCATTGACTGACCTTGCCCTCAGAATGCGTCCCTCATATACGCCCGGTTTGAGGGAAATATCCCGTCGTCGTCGAGGCTGTGGGAGTGTGGGAATCGCCGCAGCGATTTCCATACTTCCACAGCCTGCCTCTCAGGCCGCTTCGCGCTGCAGCCACCACTTCTGTTCAAACTCTTCCGGGCTCTGGTAGCCGATCGTCGAGTGCATTCGTTTCTGGTTATACCAGAGTATCCAGTCGATCACCTCATCCTTGGCCGTGCGCGCTGACACGAAGCTCTCGCCGTGCAACCGTTCGACCTTGAGCGAGCCGAACAGTGTCTCGGTCACGGCATTATCCCAGCAGTTTGCCTTGCGGCTCATCGATGCCATCAGCCCGTACATCTTCATCACTTTGCCGTAATCTTCGCTGGCATACTGGCTGCCGCGGTCGCTATGAAAGATCGTTTGGCCAGCCACGGGCCGACGTTGCAAGCAGGCCATCTCCAACGCGTCGATGACCAGCGTGCGGTCAACCGTCTGCTTCATCGACCAGCCCACGATGCGGCGGCTGAACAGATCAATCACCACGGCCAGGTAGAGCCAACCCTCGTCGGTCGCGATATAAGTCACGTCGCCAGTCCACACCGTGTTCGGCCTCGCGACGGTGAAGTTGCGGTTGAGCAGGTTCGGCGCAATCGGCATCCGGTGGTTGCTGTCGGTGGTCGCGACGCGAAATCGCCGCTTGCCACGCGCCTGAATGCCGTGTCGCTGCATCGTAAGACGCACCCGCTCCTTACCCACGCGCACACCGCGACGGCGCAACTCGCGCCACATCCGAGGCCAGCCGTAGGCACCACGCAGCTCCGCATGAAGCGCGCGGATGTGGACGTGCAATGCGGCCTCGCTCATGTGCCGACGCGAGCCAATGCGCTTGCGTCGCGACTGATGCTGATGGTAGCCAGAAAAGCTCACCTTCAAAACCTCGCACTGCACGCGGACGGGCCAGAGAAAACGATGCTTGTCGATGAAGGCGTACTTCACTTCTGGCTCCGCGAGAAGTACGCCGCTGCTTTTCCCAGGATGTCGCGCTCCATCTTCACCCGCGCCAACTCGGCGCGCAACTGTCGCAACTCAATCTGCTCGGCGGTCAGCTTCGACCCGCGCCCGTTGGCCACGAGTTTGCCCGCCTTGTGCGCCTTGATCCAGTTCGATAAAGTCTGCTCGACCACGCCCAGCGTGCGCGCTGCTTCCGCAACCCTCTGGCCAGACTCAACCAGACGAACCGCTTCCAGCTTGAACTCGTAGGTGTAAATCTTCCTCGGTAAACGCTCCATCGTCGCCGCTCCTTCGCAAGTATCGCAGAGCGCCATATGGGGGACGTTTTCAGGGGGCAAGGTCACTTGCTCCCCCTGCTTGTACCAACC
>Ga0224525_1000025_pt1 | contig 121943 bp, 102 predicted proteins | sample CFST100metaG_FD_179874 | JGI IMG/M metagenome (GOLD analysis project Ga0224525, IMG submission 179874) | Peat soil microbial communities from Stordalen Mire, Sweden - C.F.S.T100 | ecosystem: Environmental > Terrestrial > Soil > Wetlands > Peat | place: Sweden: Norrbotten County, Stordalen Mire...
GGCGTGAATGCGAATTCTTGGTAATCGTTGGCGGTTCCGCCAAAATGACCGCTTGCATAAGCGCCTGAGCAATATTCCGCATAATACGGCGTGTCTACCTGCATTACGGTCGTCGAGGGCGCGGGTTGCTCGTTAAACGCCCTGACCCAGCTCTTTGACAGGTGCGCCTCCTTGTCCAAAGACCCGGCAAGCCACCCAAAATAGTGGCCGAAGAGTGTCACATCGTTCGCGCGGTAAGTGGTGTCGCTGAGAACGTCGAGGGAGATGGTGCTTGTCAGGTAATTGTCCCAATTGACGAGGGAAGAAAGCTGGCCGGAAAAATAATTGACTTCAAAAGAATCGCTGCTCGTCTTGTAAAGCAGGGGGTCGGTGGTCGGCTCCGTTTTGTCCGAACCGGCGAGGCAGAAATCGTAAGATTTGGGGAGGTTCGTATTGTCATCGGTGATATCGAAGTTATTGCCGTTATTAAGATCCGTTTTATTGAGGTGAAATCTTCCGTTAGTATCCTTTATCATCTGCGTGCATTCGTTGACGTAGTCGACTTTGAATTGGTTTACAGAGATATTGTCAAAAATAAGTTCCACGGCCACGGTTGCCGCCGCCGCCGCATATGGATTTGGAATTAGTGAAGCTAATCCGGAAGCCGCGAAATTAAGCAGTTTAAGAATCTGATCGGCATATGGTATCGAATAATCTCCGTAATCTCCTTTCTGGGCAACGCCGTTTGCAATCATGCTATAGCCTTGGATATAGTATCCATAGTCCTCTCGTGGTTGATAGTCGGTGTCGCCGATATTTGGATGGCCGATATTCCCCATCCCAACCGTGGCGTGCACGTTTCCCAGGGCCAAAGTCGAGTCGCTGCTGTAATCCCAATGGACGGCGTCATATGTCTTGTCGTATTCCACAAAGCCGTTGATGACGGGGGTTATCATGATTTCTCCGGGTTTACTTGAGATGGGGGTATTGACAATATCGAACACGATGATGTTCGATTCGTTGTTGCTGCCGCTGGCGTATGTGTTCACGTAGAAACCATACGCGTCCCCGATATAGCAATACGCGCCGGTGGCCGTGAAGAGGCTTCTTGGGATAATGTTGACGATGTTGTCGTCAGTCACGAAGAAGGTGGTCCCATCGCACTGGAGCATCTCGTGGCCCCCTTTTCCGCCATCTGAGGAGCCATAGGAAATTATCGAGGAATCGGTGTTGGTGTATTGGTCGTAAATCGAGTTGGTGATTTGATTCGTGATGCTTCTTTTGATGCCGTTTGAGCCGGAAAGAGTCTTTCCGTTCCGAAGGCCCTTTTTACAGGACGCTTCCGAAATCGTTTGGACCGTTTCTCCCGCCGAGTTGAGCTTGGATTCAAAGGGCTGGGAGAAATTGATCGACTCATAGACCCATTCCCCGATTTCGGAAGAGAGCCCGCTCAGGGGCCGCGAATTTGCTAGAACGATGGAGGAGACCGATTCCGGCAAGGCGAAGTAATCGACGTCCATCGACGTTTCGTCCGCCCTGACGATCTCGAGGGTGTAGTGGGATGCCTCTTGAATTTCGGGGCCCTCCACCTTGTATCCGTAATCCCACGAGTTCTCGACGACCTTCACTTCGGCGACGCCGCTTCGCGAGGCCAGCCTTGGGGCGTACGCGGCCCAATATGGGTGGCCGTTGAACTCCACGGAGCAGAAGGGGAGGGAACCCAAGTCGACGGAGACGCCGGCGCTGCCGTCGTAGACGACCGCTCCCTCCGCCATTCCATCGTAGGAATAACGCACCTTCGCCGGCGAGGCCACTGACAAGCCCAAGTCGGTCAACGCGGCGCTGTTTTTTCTCTCTGCCGAAGCCTCGGCTCCCCTCCCCGATTCCGCGGAGAAGCACGAGAAAACGACCAGAAGACTCCCTACCAAATTGAACAAAAACATATGTCTGCCCCTTTTCAAAATAATTATGCACACGACCCATTCCGCCGATAAAAAAATCTGTGAAGTTGCATTTAATATAAAAAGAAAACGAGGCATTATTTTGATGAAATGAAATATTGTAAAAATTCTTTTTTGAAAACCAAAGCGTTCCCGTTTTGCCGAAATCCAATATTTGATACTCGCGGTTTCCATCTCCTCGCTTTTCGGTCAAAACCGACACATCGAATCCTTCTTGGGTTTGGTTTGCGCCAACCCGGGGTCAGAAAATAAAAACCGGTGGGAAGCGTTTTTTCGAAATGGAGGGGAAAAAAGCCCCTTTTCGCGTTTTCCCCAGGAAAGGCCGAAGCGATTATCTCAATAATGGAAAACCCGTTTCCAGTCATCCATTGAGGGCGGAAACGGGGAATCCGGAATTAGGAGGCCCGCTTTGCCCCCGTTCAAGAGATTGTCGACCCCTATTTTATTCGTGTCGGAAAATGCCCCTCGGCTTCGGCGGCGCTGGCTCTGCTTGCCCCGTTCTTCCGCTTTCTCGTTTCCTCGTCCCATTTGGCCGCTGGGAAGCGATCTGTTTCCAGGGAAAACAAAGAAAGAAAAAAGCGCTACGAATCGTAAAGGGTTTGAGTACTTTTTTCTCGGCCGAAATCCTTTTTGGCTGCGGGTGGCGTTTTCGCAAGCGCGAAAAACGGCGCTATCGTCGGCGGTGTTCGGCTGCGTCGGCGGGCGAAAAATTCTGCCTTGGGCCACCAGATGACGAAAACCCCCGATGATATCGGGGGTTTTATTATTTTTATATCGCAAAAATCAAACGAGCGCTCCAAACTCAAGATTGAACTGATCTATTGATTTCTTATGATGAGCTGGAGACTGAAATCATCCTTCATTTTTCGAAGGGAATGACCACGAGGTTTCCTTGGGACAAATGATAAGCTTCGTTGATCCAACGGGCCTCTTGTTTTCCTTTTTGCCGTAGAAGGCCGCTTGCGAAATCGGCTAAGAGATAGGAACGGTTGATGACCCACCATTGGTGGGGCAAAGCGGCCCGGTCCAGATCGTCCTGAAGCCGCTTGGCTTCGAGAATCGGGGTTTGTTCGGGCAAGGCCACGATCACGATGCTCGTTTCCGAAGACTGCAGCCGGGGAAGAAGATCTCTTAAAGCCGCGGTGGCCTCCCCGCCGTTATGCCGGATCTCGCGGTTATAAGCCTCCGCGGAGTTGAGGAGCAATAGCGTATGCCCGGTCGGGGCGGTGTCGATGACGCAGATCGATCCCTTGGCCCCCTCGACGATGTTGGCAAAAGCTCGGAAGGTCGCGATTTCCTGGGTGCAGGGGCTTCTGAGATCCTCGGCGATATAAGCCAACTCGCCTTCTCCGACGTTGGCTTTTTTGGCCTTCTCGAGGACTTCCTCTTGATAATCCGCGAGCTCTTTTTTCTCGTCGATGTGTCGTATCGTCAAGCCCTTCTCTTCCTTGAAAAGCTCGGAGATATGATCCGCCGGATCCGTTGAGGTCAGGGTGACCTTCTCCCCGTGATGCAGAAGCTCTAGGGAAAGGCGCTCGGCAAGGGAGGTCTTGCCGACCCCGCCCTTGCCCATCATCATGACGATTTTCTTCTTTGAGGAGACGAGGTCATCGACCAACGCGGAGAGATCCTCATAGGGAAGCAAAGCTTCCTCTTTTTCTTTAGTCTCGCCTTCGTCTTCATGAAAAAACAGCCGGAGGCCTTTTAGCCCCGTGAGGTCATAGCCGCGCAACGGGAGATAAGCGACCTTTTGAAACAGCGGATCGATGCCCTTAAGGGCGTTTCTTTGTTTCTCAAGGAGAGGCTTCAGTTTGGGGTCAGCGTTCGCTTTGAGGAGGGCGTTCACCACCAGCAGGTGGCTGTGGATCCCGATGGTTTCGAGCTCCTGGGCGGCCCGGGCGGCTTCCTTCAGGGAATCGTCGGCCCGGGCCACGTAAATCATCGTGGTCCGCGTTTCGTCTTTGAGGGCGTTCATGGCTTTTTCGTAGCTGGATCGTTTCTTCGAAAGCCCGCTCAGCTGGCCCAAGCAGCTGGCCCCGAGATCATTGCTGGCGATGAATCCGCTCCAGGCGGAAGGGAGCTCCAAAAGACGGAGGGTATGCCCGGTCGGGGCGGTGTCGAAAAGGATATGGTCGTATTTTTTCGCGTAAACCGGGTTGGATAAGAAGGCCGCGAAGGCATCGAAAGCGGCGATCTCGACCGTGCAGCTGCCGCTCAGCTGCTCCTTCATGTTATCGATGGCGGATTCAGGCAGTTTTCCTATATATGGGGCGACCGCCGAATCCCGGTATTCTTGGGCGGCCTTGAGCGGATCGAGATTGACGGCCTCAAGGCCTTTAACCCCTTGGATCGGGGTTGGTTTCAGGCCGATCGGCTGCTCATAGACATCCTGAAGATTGCTGGCCGGGTCGGTCGAGACGATCAGGATTCGCTCCCCCTGGTCGGCCAGATCGAGAGCAGTCGCGGCCGCCAGCGAGGTTTTGCCGACCCCGCCTTTGCCCTCGAAGAAAAGGAACTTGGTCTGAGCCAAGCCCGAAGTGTAGATTTCCATGAGAACTCCTTTACTTGCAGCCGCAGGAACTCTTCTCGCCGCAGCAGCAGGGCTTTTTCTCTTTGAACGCCAAAACCTTTTCGGCGAGGGCGCCTTTGAGGCCGAAGACTTTGACAAAATCCTGATCGGAGGGGTAGCCATAAGCCCAAAGGGCCTTGCCCTCGACGAGGGTGATCGGGAGCGCTTCGGCCCCGTATTGGGTGATGAGATTTTTAACGTCTTCGTTTTTGAGAAAGGCTTGGGGGTCGGTTGATAGGTTGTGGCGTTTGACGATTATCCCGTTTTCGCCAAGGAGGCCGATGATTCCTTTTATCCTCAGAAGTTCTGGATCGACGGAAGGCCCGCAGGTTCCCGATTCACAGCACATCGCCGGCTCGAATAAATCCATTTGTTTCATCGTTTTATTTCCTTTCGCCACGGGCGCAGCCGTCGGACTCCGCTTTTAGGGCAGGGGCGGCGGATAGATAAGAGAGAAGCTCGGATAGTCTCGTTTCGTCGACCGAGTAGTGGCACCATTTCCCCTTCCGCTCACAGGTGACGATCTTTGCGGCCAAGAGGTATTTCATGTGGTAGCTGAGGGTGGGCTGGGAGATCTTGAACTCCTTTAAGAGGACGCAGGCGCATTTCGTCCCTCCCCGCAGCAAATTGACGATCTTGAGGCGGGTCGGGTCACCGAGGGATTTGCAGATTTTGGCTAATTCTTTTTCATTCATTCCATGTCCTCACATCGATGTTTATCGATGAAAACATGATAGATAACATATAGATAAATGTCAATGAATGTTGCTTTTCGTTCTATAAAATAGATAAATGTCAATGAATGTTGCTTTTCGTTCTATAAAAAGGGTGTGCGAGACGGATTCTTATGATTACGGAGAAACCCATCAAAAAATATTTTCCGCCGAGGGCGTAGATCGATGTCCGTTTTCATTTCAGCACCAACTCTTCAAATCGCCATCTTTCAAGTCTCAAAAGAAAGTTGAACTGAACCATATTCTCACATCTTTTTGAAAAACTTCTGGCTATATCAAAAGAAATATGTCAAAAGTTTTTTCGCCAATCACATTATTATTATTTATTTGCCATCAATGGTTTTTCATCATGACATTTAACTTTGATATGGGGGAGAAGCGGAAAAAAATATTGCAAAAGCCACCAACGCCAATTATCATAAAAAACATAGATAGTTCGGAATTTGTCGAATAAAGGGGCTTGAGAAATAATTGGTTTACAAAGACTTTTTGGGAATGTATTATATAGGTGCCCTATTTAATAGGGTTTCATAAGGACGCGCCGCAACATGAGGCAGTGGTGCGTGATTGAAGATCCAGACGAGGTTTCCGATTTCCTAGGGACTTTTTCAAATCCCTTTGATTTGAAAAGCGATCTCAAAACAGCTAGGAAATACATCTCTATCGGAGCCCTTTCAGCGAATCTCATCCTTGAGGTTGACGCCGGGCCTCGCGGAGAAACGTATCATGTCATTTCTGGTGACAAAAAATCGGCCCATGCAGCAAAGATTAGAATCGGCTATGGTAATGTCGGAAAAAGTAACGGCTTCCGTGTTTATGCGTTGGTGGTTCCTCAGCTTGACAGAATTGTTTTGCTGGGTATTACAATGCATTCTTTGGGAAACAAAGAAAGCGAATACGATAAGCCAAACGTTTCATTATTATTAGGGGAGGTCATCAACGATATTTGCAAAAAATGTCAGCAAGAAAAAAGCGCTTAGAAAACGGGGACAAAAAAATGGGAATTAATATCAATGCGTTAAAAACAGGGAAGGCGATTACCATTGAAACGCCGGATGTGGAGGAAATCGTTAACTCTTCTTTTGAAAAAGGCCTTCGCGAAAGATTTCAGCTTACGCAATCTGCCATGGCGGCAATGCTTCATGTCAAAAAAAAGACCATTGAGAAATGGGAGCAGGGGAAAAATCCAATCAAGGGCGGCGCCGCCGTTGCATTGTTCCTTCTTAATCAAGATCCGAGCTTGATCGAAAAACTTCTTATTGTCGAGGAAATCGACCTTCAAACAAAGGAGAAGAAGCCGATCCCCAATTCTTTTGCTTACGAGTTCATTCAAGACATGGCTCCAATCGATGTGACCGTCAATCAGCCTTTCGAGCCTTCTGGCGTTTCTTGCCATGCAAATTGCCATAAAGGGGCATCCGTTTCAGCCGCTTGCTAATTATGAAAGAACAAATTGACGAACCTGTTTTCCTGCTTGATGGTTATTGTGTAAAAAACATTTCATTTTCGCAATCTTCAATCGAGCCTCGAATCATTGAGACATTTGGCATAAAAGCCGACAACGTCGTCCGAAAAAAAGGAGCCGTCTCTTTTGACATCTCAGTAAAACTCAGCGGCAGCTCCTTCAGCGGCTCTTATACATTTTCTTGCTTTTTCAGGATTAACGATGAGAAATGGGCTGATGATATCCCCGGCGGAAACTCCTGCCTTGTGTCAATTCTTTTTTCATCGGTTTTTTCTTTCATTAGGCAAATTATATTTTCCTCGACCGGGGATTCTTTTTTTCCTCTCATGCTTCCTATCATTGACATGAGGGCAATCGATATAACGAAAGGGGCTAGTTTTTCGCGCACCGTTCCAAACGAAAAACAAATGCCCCAGCGGAAAAAGGGATAATAAGGTTTGTTCGGGTTTTCTCTCTTCTCGATGGCATGGTTTTTGTTCTGATAAAAACCTGCTTTTTTGAAATAAAATTTTTCTGGGCAGATGGCCAAACCTGCAAAACACGGTTGAGAAGAGGGGCAGTTGGAAAAAACGCCCACGCTCAAGTGTGACGCGATTTTCTTTTCCGGCCTTCGCGCGATAGACTAATCCCATGATCAGCTTGCGGATCAGCCCCAAAAACTATCCCGCTTGGCCGCGAGGGCTCCGGATCGTCTGGAACGCCGCGATCGGCCTTGCCGCTTTCGGCGTCTGCACGGGGCTGTGTTTTTGGCTCGATGGCCTCCAAGTGAACACCCTGAACTTCCCGATCATCTACGTTCTGGGGGTCACCTGCGTGGCGGTCTTCACGGACGGATTCCTTTATTCCTCCGTCCTGTCCCTCGTTTCGGTCCTTTCCCTTAATTTCTTTTTCACCGATCCCCGCTTCACGTTCAACGTCAGCGATCGCTCCTATTTCCTGGCTTTCTTTTTGATGCTGGCGGTCGGTCTTTCCGTCAGCTGGCTGACCTTCCAGCTCAAGAAGCGGATGGCCGAGATCGGAGCCCTTCAGGCCGAGAAAGAGATCCTCAAGATCGACTCCGCGAAGAAGCAGGAGAAGGCGACCCTCCTGCAATCCATCTCCCATGATCTAAGGACCCCGCTCACGACGATCAAAAGCGGGGCTCAGACCTTGCATGACAACCCTGATCTCCCCCTCGAGGAGCGGCAGGAGATCCTTTCCGAGATCACCCAGAAATCCGATTGGACGGTCAAGCTCGTTGAGAACCTCTTGTCCCTCACCCGGATCGATGGGAGCAGCCTCACGATCAAAAAGCGCGAGGAGGCGGCGGAGGACGTGATCGCCTCCTCGGTCCGGGCCATGGGCTCGGAATTCGGGAAGCGGACCCTCGCTTACGACACCCCGAAGGATCTGCTCCTCGTCCCGATGGACGCCACTTTGATCTCCCAGGTCCTCGTCAACATCCTCACTAACGCCATTCAGCACACGAAGGACGACGGGCATATCGGGATTAAGGTCTATTCGGCGCTGGGCTTCGCGCATTTCCGGATCTCGAATGACGGCGTTCCTTTGCGGGAAGCAGATCTCCCCGTCATTTTCGACCTGTACAACAAGCGAACCGATCGGAGCCCCGAAAGCCTGGCGGGGCTGGGCCTAGCCACCTGCCAGCTCATCGTCTCCGCCCACGGCGGGGCGATCAGCGCGGCCAACGTCAAAGGCCAGGTCGTCTTTGAGTTCAGCCTTCCGCTCGCGGAAAAGGGGAAATGATGGAAAAAATCCTGATCGTCGAAGACGACAAAGCGATCGCCAACCTGATGCGGATCGCCTTTGCCCAGGAGGGCTATGCGGTGGTCGCCGCTTCTTTGGCCCGCGAGGGCATCGATGACGTCGTCAAGGATCTGATCGACCTCGTGATCCTCGATCTGGGGCTCCCGGATGCCGATGGCAAGAGCGTCCTCGAGACGATCCGGAGCTTTTCCTCGAGCCTCCCGATCATCGTCGTGAGCGCCCGCACCGACGAGGAGGAGAAAGTCCGCTGCCTCGACTCGGGGGCCAACGATTACATCGAGAAGCCCTTTTCGACCAAGGAGCTCTTGGCCCGGGTCAGGGCTTGCCTGCGGAACGCCAAAAACGACGATAAAGCCGCCACGGTCTTCGTGAACGGGGCTTTGAAAATCGATTTCGCCGCCCATTCGGTCTTCATGGAGGGCAAAGAGATCCATCTGACGAATTACGAATACAAGATCATCGCCTTATTGGCCCAGAACCTCGGGAAGACCCTGACCCACAATTTCATCATCTCCAAAGTCTGGGGCGAGGGCGGCAACGACTCCAACGGCCTCCGCGTCTTCATGGCCGGGATCCGCAAGAAGATCGGCGACGATCCGATCCGGCAGGAGTTGATCCGGACGGATATCGGCGTCGGCTATCGCATGAACAAGCTGAATTAATGCCGTCTTAATGGTTGGGGGCACCCCTTTAACGCCGTTTTCGCACGCTTTTATCTATCCTTTCTTTGACGGAACGGAAACCGCCAAAAAATGGAAATCGTCATCATCGTCGCCTGCGTGCTCGCCCTGCTCCTTCTGGGGTATCTCTTTTTCGCCCTCTTCAAAGGGGAGGATTTATGAGCCAGGAAGTCCTTTTCGCCATCCTTCAAGATGGCGTTTATTTCGCCTTATTGATGGGCTTGGCCCTCCTTTTCGGCTGGGCTTTTTACAAAATCTACAAGGGCGAGCCGGTCTTCGGGAAGCGCCTTCAGGGCAAGGTCGAGCGGTTTTTCTACGAGGCCATGGGGATCGACCCGGCGGAGGAGATGAGCGCCAAGCAATACGCTCTGTCGGTGCTTCTCTTCAGCGTCGTGTCCTTCGTTTTCCTCTTTGGCTTATTGCTGCTCCAAGGCTTATTGACCCTCAATCCCAACGGGGCTTCGGGGATGAGCTGGGATCTGGCCTTCAACACCGCCGCGAGTTTTGTCACCAATACGAATTGGCAGGCTTATTCCGGGGAGACTCAGGCGAGCTATCTCACCCAAACCCTTGGCCTCACGGTCGCGAATTTCCTTTCGGGAGCGATCGGGATCGCCGCGCTTTTCGCTTTGTTCCGGGGCTTCACCCGCAAAGAAAGCTCCGGCCTCGGGAATTTCTGGGCCGACCTCATCCGGATCGTTCTTTTCATGATTCCGATCTGCCTCGTCGGAGCCCTCATCCTCGTCTCGCAAGGGGTCCCTCAGACCTTTCAGGCCTCGATCAGTTATACCTCCCTTGAAGGGACGTCCTCGACCCTTTATCTCGGCCCCGTCGCGAGCCAGGTCATCATCAAGCAGCTATTCACCAATGGGGGCGGGTTTTATGGGGCCAATTCGGCTTATCCTTATGAGAACCCGACCGCCCTCACGAATCTTCTGGAGTGCCTTTCCATCATCGTCATCCCGGTGGGGCTTTGCTTCACCTTCGGGAAAGCGGTGGCGGACCGCCGCCAAGGCCTTTCCTTATTGACGACGATGAATATCCTTTTCCTCGTTTGCTTGGTGGCTTTGACCGCCTTTGAATTCTCCTATGCGAATTCTTCCGGCATTTCCGGCCTAGGCAACATCGAGGGCAAGGAAGTCCGCTTCGGGGTCGGCTCCTCGAGCTTGTGGGCCGCGGCGACGACGGCGGCCAGCAACGGGTCGGTCAATTCCATGCATGACAGCCTCACCCCCATGGCGGGCTTCGTGACGATGCTCCTCATGATGCTGGGGGAGATCGTCTACGGCGGGGTTGGGAGCGGCCTTTACGGGATGATCGCCTTCGCGCTTCTCACGGTGTTCATTGCCTGTCTGATGGTGGGGCGGACGCCGGAATACCTCAAGAAAAAGATCGGAAGCTTCGATATGAAGATGGTGTGTCTGATCTTCCTGCCCCCGGTCCTGCTGTCGCTCGTGGGGACGGCCGCGGCGGTCATGGTCCCCTGCGCCTCCAGCTGGCTCGCCAACCATGGGGCCCATGGCTTTTCGGAGATCCTTTACGCCTTCGCCTCGATGGCCAACAACAACGGCTCGGCCTTCGCCGGGCTGGCGGCCAATAACCCCTGGGTCAACAGCCTCGGCGGCGTCATCATGCTCATCACCCGTTATGTGCCCCTCTTCGCGGCCCTCTTTCTGGCGGGCTCCTTGGCCCAAAAGAAGATCACCCCGCAATCCGAGGGGACCCTTTCAACCACCAACGCTACCTTTGTCGGCTTGCTCCTTTTCGTGATCCTGATCATTGGGGCGCTCAGCTTCTTCCCGGCCTTGGCCCTAGGGCCCATCGCCGAATTCCTCGGATAAGGAGGGCCGAATATGGAAAACCAAGCCAAAAAAGAAAATACCCTCGAGAAGGGGAAACTCCTGAACCGCCAGATCGTGTTTTCGTCGATCGGCCAATCCTTCGTGAAGCTCAATCCCCTCTCCCAGATCAAAAACCCCGTGATGGCCATGGTCTATGTCGGGGCGATTTTCACGAGCTCGCTTTTCATCATTTCCTTCGTCGGGATTAGCGATGCCGATCGCTGGCACATCCTGGCCGTCTCCCTCATCCTGTGGTTCACCTCCCTCTTCGGCGATTTCGCGGAAGCCTTGGCCGAAGGGCGGGGCAAAGCCCAAGCCGAGAGCCTCAAAAAAGCCCGCCGGGAAGTCATCGCCCATAAGTTGGAGGAACCCTCATTGGACTCCCCCTCCATCGACATCCGGAACCGCGATCTCCACACCGGGGATTTCGTCCTCGCGAAAGCGGGGGAGCAGATCCCGATGGATGGCGAAGTCGTGGTCGGGGTGGCGAGCGTCGACGAAAGCGCCATCACCGGCGAATCCGCGCCCGTCATCCGGGAATCGGGCGGCGATCGGAGCGCCGTGACCGGGGGCACGACCCTCACCAGCGATTGGCTGATCATCCGGATCACGGCCGAGGCCGGATCGAGCTTTCTCGACAAGATGATCGCGATGGTGGAAGGGGCCAACCGCAAGAAGACCCCCAACGAGATCGCTCTTCAGATCCTTTTGGTGACCCTGACCATCATCTTTTTGGTGGTTTCGGCCTGCCTTCTCCCTTTCTCGCAATTCGCGGTGGCCGAAGCCCACGTGGGGTCTCCGGTCTCCCTCACCAACATCGTGGCGCTCCTCGTCTGCTTGGCGCCGACCACGATCGGGGCCCTTCTGTCCTCGATCGGGATCGCCGGGATGGCCCGGCTTAACCGCTCCAATGTCTTGGCCACCAGCGGCCGGGCCATCGAGGCCGCCGGAGACGTCGATATCCTGCTCCTCGACAAGACTGGCACCATCACCTTGGGGAACCGCCAGGCCAGCCAGTTCATCCCCGCTTCTTCGGTGAGCGAGAAAGAGCTGGCCGAATCCGCGCTTCTGTCCTCGATCGCCGATGAGACGGCCGAAGGGAGAAGCATCGTCGTTTTGGCCAAAAACCGCTTTGGGCTGCGGGGCGAAGGGATCGCCAGCCTGGGGGCTTCCTTCATCCCTTTCACCGCCAAAACGCGGATGAGCGGGGTCGACATCGGATCGAATCGCATCCGCAAAGGCAGCGCTGACGCCATCGAGGCTTTCGTGAAGGCCCAAGGCGGGGCTTTCCCCACGGAGACCATCGAAGCGGTGGCCAAGGTCGCGAGCGAGGGCGGGACCCCGCTCGTGGTGGCCTGCGACCAGAAGGTTCTGGGCGTCATCTACCTCAAAGACATCGTCAAGGAAGGGGTCAAGGAAAAGTTCGCCGACTTGCGGAAGATCGGGATCAAAACGATCATGGTCACCGGCGACAACCCCCTCACGGCCGCGACGATCGCGGCGGAGGCCGGAGTCGATGATTTCGTGGCGGAGGCCACCCCCGAGACCAAACTTGCTCTTATTCGGAAGCTGCAGGGGGAAGGGCATCTCGTGGCCATGACGGGAGACGGCACCAACGACGCCCCGGCCCTCGCCCAGGCCGACGTGGCGGTAGCCATGAACACCGGGACCCAAGCGGCCAAAGAAGCTGGCAACATGGTGGATCTCGATTCGAGTCCGACCAAGCTCATCGAGGTGGTCCGGATCGGGAAGCAGCTTCTCATGACCCGCGGCGCCCTCACGACTTTCAGCATCGCCAACGACGTCTCCAAGTATTTCGCCATCATCCCGGTCCTTTTCTCCGGTATCTATCCGGGGCTGGCGGCTTTGAATTTCATGCATCTCACAAACCCCACGACGGCCATTCTGGCCTCGCTGATCTATAACGCCCTCATCATCATCGCCCTGATTCCGCTTTCGCTGAAAGGCGTGGCCTACAAAGAGGAGCCGGTCGGGAAGATGCTCTCCCATAACCTGCTCATTTACGGGATCGGCGGCATCATCGCGCCTTTCGTCTTCATCAAACTCTTCGATATGCTGCTATCGTTGTTTCTCATCTAGGGAGGTCATAACCATGGAAAACACCAAAGAACCCGCCCTCCTCAGGGGGGACGAGGGCTTAAGTCCAATCAATCCCGGGAAGCCCAAGAAGAAGCGCTTCGCTTTATGGCGCGCGGCTTTGGTTTCCTTCGGCCTGCTCACGGTCCTCTGCGGGATTATCTACCCGCTGACGGTGACGATCATCGCCGAGACCGTCTTCCCCTATGAGTCCAACGGATCGGTCATCACCGTCACCCTCAAAGACGGGAGCCAAGCCGTCTATGGAAGCGTTTTGATCGGCCAGGAATATGAGAATCCCACCCATCTGCTCGGGCGGGTCAACACGGGGATAAGCAACCTCGCCGTCGAGAGCGACGAATACAAGGCGCTGATCGCCGATAGAAAAACCAAACTTGAGGCCGCCGGTTTCCTGGATCCGATCCCCTCGGAGCTATTGACCGCCAGCGGCAGCGGGGTCGATCCCCACGTCTCGCCCGCCGCCGCCTATTATCAGGTTCCCTATATTGTCAAGGCCCGGGCCGATACCAGCGACCCCTCCGACGATCTCACGGCGGAGGCTCTCGATGGCCTCATCGATAAGTACACGGAGGGCCGCTTCTTGGTGATTTTCGGCGAGCCCACGGTCAACGTTTTGCTCGTCAACCTCGCCATGGATGGGCTTTTATAGATGGCGCGCGGGCAACTAAGGATTTTCTTCGGGTATTCGGCGGGGGTCGGCAAGACCTACGCGATGCTTAAAAGCGCCCAGGATCTCAAGAACCAGGGGGTTGATGTCGTGGTCGGGTACTTGGAGCCTCAGGAACGGCCCGACACGATCAAGATGGCGGAGAACCTCGAGACGATCCCCTTCCGGCTTCTCAGCTACAAAGGGGTTCTCCTCAAAGAATTCGATTTGGACGCCGCCCTAGCGAGGCACCCCCAGCTTTTGCTCGTGGATGAGCTCGCCCACACGAACGCCCCGGGCTCCAAAAACCCGAAGCGCTATCTCGACGTCGAGGATCTGCTGAAAGCCGGGATCGACGTTTTCACGACCGTCAACGTCCAGCACATCGAGGGGCTGCACGATATCGTGGGCGAGGCCACGGAAGTCGATGTGGGGGAGCGGATCCCGGATGAGATCTTCGATTACGCCGATGAGGTCACTCTGGTGGACATCGAGCCGGAAGAGCTTCTCGAGCGCATGAAAGCGGGGAAGATCTACAAGAAGACGAACGCCGCGATCGCTCTTATGAATTTCTTCAGCAAAGAGAAACTCTCCTCGCTTCGGGAGCTGGCGATGCGGCGGAGCGCCGACCGCCTCGAGAAGCAAGCCCATAACGGGCAGCTCCGGGGCAACGTCCTCGTTCTCATCAGCCCCTCGCCGAGCTCGGCCAAAAACATACGGGTGGCCGCGAGAATGGCTTCGGCCTTCCACCAAGGCTTCACGGCCCTTTACGTCGAAAGCGACGCCGATATGGGCGAGGAAGCGTTGGCGAGCCTCAACAAGAACATGCAGCTGGTCCGGGACTTCGGGGGCGAGCTCGTCACCAAGCACAGCTGGAATCTCCTCGACACCGTCTCCGATTTCGTCCCGGTGATCGGGGCCAGCGAGCTCATCATGGGCAAGACCTGGCGAAAGGGCGTCAAAAACCAGGGCTTTGAGGAAAGTCTCATCGCCAAGATGCCGCCCAACGTCGAGATCCTGATCGTGCCCGGCGACGAGACCGTGACGAAACGGCCGCATTTCCTCGCCCTCCTCAAAAGCGCCTGGGGCGAGTTATCCTTTACCCTTCGGGGCAACGAGACCCAGACGAAGAAGGTCCTCGAGGCCATTTCGATGCTCTCCGCCGCGGCCCGCTATGGCGGGGGCGAAGCGCCGGAGACGCGGATCGGGATCGCCCTTTCCCAGATTTTCCGCCGCAGCTGCGAGCTTTGGCTCGGGCAGGAGACCGTCCTTTCCTCGTGGGAGGGCGAGGATGCCGCCTTCTTCAGCAACCCCAAAGAAGAATCGGTCGCCCAATGGGGCTTGGCTCACGAGGCCAAATGCGGCCACGGGACGGGGATCCTCAATGACGCCAAAGCGGTTTATTTCCCTCTTTTCTTTGACCAAAAATTACTTGGGGTCGTGGGCTTTTCCTGTCAGGCGCGGCCTTTCGGAGCCCCCGAAGTATCGCTTTTCGCCAACGTCTCGGATCTTTTGGAATTCATCTTATCCCACCTCTCGTCCCAAAACGGCATAACCCTTAAGGAATAATCGCGGGAAGTTGGCCTTGTTTTTTCCGCTCGCCCCCAAAACCCGGTTTTGATATGCTAGTATTTCCTCAAAGAGGTCACAGCGATGAGCCTAGGGAATCCCGATGATTTGACGCCTGAAGTCAACGTCACGAACGACGATCCGGAAGGCAAGACCGTGGTCACGGCCACACTCAAGAACGGCAACGTCACGACCACGACTTTTTCGACTGCGTCTTCGAATAGCGACGCCTCAAAAACACCGATAGCGACCGCCAGTTCGGCGCCTAAGGCCGCTTCCGTCATCCCGCTATCCGAATTCCAGTCTTTCCCCGGCGACCCCATGCCAGGGGTTAAGGGAGGAGCCGTTCCCCCGGTTGGGAAAAGCGGCAATAAAGTCCAAAACGGCAAGCGTTTCAACCTGGCGCGGGCCATACTTTTAGCCCTCCTTGCGGTCATCAGTTTCGTTTTCTTTTTCTTCATGGTCTTCGGCATCGGTCTGAATGAGGATTCTGGTTGGATTTTTGCTTTTGCCTTCACCGCCCTATTTCTTGGCGTGATCGGCTTGATTGAATTCATCAAGGAACTCAAGCGTCCTCGGATCTAGGCTCCTGGCTTGATCCAGCGACTTGAAGGGCAGCACATTTCCGAGCCCCCTTCTTTGTTTTTTTCGTGGACATTTGCTCGGCCTCTAGTAGAATATCGGAATGACCGACCAAGAAATCGTCGCCGCGATCCTCGCTCCCGCGCCCCTTGGCGAGGCGCCTCTTGAAGAATGCTTTCGCTATTTGAGCGAAGGCGTGGTCAAGAAACCGCGGGGCCGGTGGGGGGATCTCGTCTTCGCTTTCCGCTCCAAGATCGTCTCCGAGAATTCGGTGCGATCTTACGCCGACATCGCCGCCCTCGATCTGCTTTACGTCCAAGCCGTCCTCAAAGAGGGGACCCCATGGAAGGGCCGCGCCTCGGCGCTTGAGGCCCTCGAAGCGGTCACAAAGGGCGACACCGTGATCTCCCGCCTCGACAAAATGGACATTTACGCCGAACTCGGCGAGGATTTCCTCACCCTGGAAGACGTCAAGCGTTCCAAAGACGCTTTCCGCGAAGCTTCGCTTTTGGCCACCCAATTGGCCAAAAAAGGCAAAGCCCTGGAGTATATGAAAAAAGTCCTTGATCTGGCTTGGCGCTACGACGGCGCCGATCGCCTCCTCGAGATGCCGAGCAAAGAATCCCTCTGCACCCAATTCGGCGGCGACGAGGCCAAAGTTTTGCTCGATTATGCCAAAACCCCGCACGGGGAGAGCCACGACCCCATCGAGACGAGCCCGCTTTATCTCAAGCTCATCGATTCGGTGAACGAAATTCTTTATGAGTCGTTTGAAAAATCGAAGAAAACCCTTTCTTTGAAAGAATTCAACGCGAAGAAAAAAGAAGTCATCGCTAGTTTTGGGCTCGAATGGAATGCGCCCACCAGTCGTAAACAATCGTGAAAATTTCATACATCGTTTTTACCAATGATTCTCATTGTAATTATTTTCGGCCGTTTTCAAAAACGGCAGTCGGTCGTATAATCAACCGCGGAGAACGACTGTGAAAAACGTGGCTCTCATCACCGGCGGATGCCAAGGGCTCGGCTTCGCCCTCGCGGAGGAATTCGCGAGCCATGGCTTTAACCTTTTTCTCGTGAGCAACGATGCCCCGCGGCTCCGGGAAGCGAAAAAATACCTCCAGGAAAAATACAAATCCGAGATTGTTTTGCTGGCGCAGGACCTGAAAGAGAAAGACGCCGCCAAAAGCATCTACGCCTTCGCTCAGGACAACGATATCGAAGTGACGGCTTTGGCCAATAACGCGGGGGCCGCCCTTTATGGGGCTTTTGCCGAGGCTTATTTCGAGGACAACGCCAACATCATCAAAGTGGATATCGCGGCCGTGGTGGATCTCACCCATCTGTTTTTGCGCGAGATGATCGCCCGCCATAACGGCTATCTTTTGAACATCGCCTCGACGGCGGCCTTTCAGCCCGGCCCCAATGTTGCCATTTATTACGCCGCTAAATCCTTTATTTTGTCTTTTTCCCAGGCCCTTTCCGAGGAACTGAAGGATAGCGGCGTCAAGGTTTCCTGCTTCTGCCCGGGGCTCCTCAAGACCGGGATGCTCGAGACGTCGGGGATCTCCCAAAGCAACATTATGACCACCTTCAAGCCGATCGAGCCCCGGAAAGCCGCCAAAATCGCTTACGAGGGTCTCCTGCGGAACAAACTGGTGGTGGTCCCCGGGGCCAAAAACCGCTGGAGGGCCTTTCTGCCCCGCGTTTTCCCTCGGAAGATCGTGCTCCGTCTCATGAGCGGGATCACGAGCCCCCGTCCAAAGAAGACGAAGGACTGAATTTTCCCGGGAGGGCGCGCTACGCCCCCATTAGCGGGTTTCTTTGCCGTTCCTGTAAGTGCTTTCAAGGAGCTGGCTCTCGCGCCCGGTGGTTAATTTTTTTATAAAGGCTATTATTACTAGGCAATATGTCGTATCGCAAGCTGCACCCAAACCTTAGCGATCTCAGGGGTGATATTGATCTCACGACCGGGAACCTTTTCTGGAAGATCATCGTCTTCGCCTTGCCGATTATTTTAGCCAGCTTCATCCAGCTGCTTTACACCTCGGCCGACCTCATCTGCGTCCAGTATTTCGGGGGCGGCAATTATTCGATGGCGGCGGTAGGCGGGAACGGGAGCCTGATCAACCTCGTGGTCAACACCTTCGTCGGGGTCTCGGTGGGGGCCAACGTCGTGGCCGCCATCTACAAAGGGGCCCATGACCAGGAATCGGCGGAGCGGGCTCTTTCGTCTTCCCTCATCGTGGCGATCGGCTTAGGGGTTGTCGTTGCCATCATCGGCTATTTCGGATGCGAAACCTTCCTGCGGTGGATGAACACGCCGGCCGACGTCGTCGCGTTGGCCGCCACCTATCTCAAGATCTATTTCTTAGGCGTTCCCTTCCTCATGTTCTATAACTTCGGGGCCGCCATTTTACGCGGTTGCGGGGACAGCAAACGGCCGCTGTTCGCCTTGATCATCTGCGGGGCCATCAACGTGGGGCTCAATTTCCTTTTCATCTTGGGCTTCGGGATGCGGGGCAACGGGGCCGACGTCACCGCAGTAGCCATCGCCACCGTCATCTCGGAATTCCTCGAGTGCCTGTTCCTCATCTATTTCCTCACCGAGAAGAAAGATCAATTCCTCAAGCTGCAATGGAAGAAATTCCGCTACTACAAAAAAGAGGCCTGGCAGGTTCTTCGGAATGGCATCCCAGCCGGGGCGGAAGTCCTGACTTTCTCGATCACCAACGTGGTGATCCAGGGGGCCGCCAACACCTTCGGCTCCTCGACTTTGGCCGGCAGCACCGCCAGCGACAACATCGAAGGCTATCTCTATGCCGTCCTCGAGGCTTTCGCCGTCATCATCTGCTCGGTCGTGGCCCAGAATTACGGGGCCAACAAAAAAGAGAACCTCAAGAAAGCCATCCTTTATTCCCTCGGCATCATCGCCGGTTTCGGGATCGTGCTCGGGGTCATCGCGTATCTCCTCCGCTACCAGCTCATCGGGATTTTCGTTCAGCCTTCCGCCAGCGGGGATTTTGACTATGCGGCGGCCATGGAAGCGGGCGCCGGGCGCCTCGCGGTGATGGGCACCTTCGCCTTCTTCTGCTCGATGATGGATTGCTTCTCGGGCTTCTTGCAGGGGACCAAGCATCCGATCGCTCCGACCCTCGTGACCTTGGCCTGCGCCCTTACTTTCCGCCTTCTTTATGTCTTCGTCTTCTTCGCCCAGTTCTCCTGGCTTCATAACATCCCCGCCCTCTATGCCGCCTATCCCCTCAGCTGGGCTTTATCGTGCCTCGTTTATGGTTTGCTCTTGCCGCATTACTACAAGAAAGCCGCCAAAGACATCGACGCCAAACTGGCCCTTACGGCGAGCCACTGAAAAGTCTCGCTTCCTTTAGGTAACAAATAAAATAGGCCTGATAAAGCCTTCTCATAAAAGCCCTCATAATTCGGGGGTTTTCAGTATTTTATAGGAAGTCTTATATTATAAATCGCAGGGCCGATAAGTCGATAGGAATATCGACAGTAAACCGTTTTCAGCGATATTTTCGCCTCTTTTCTCCCACCTCTTCTTAAAATAGAAAGCTGCAAACGGGTTCAAGAATGACAGGCAAAAACAAAGGTTCCACAGTTGAGCGCGAAACGCGTGGGGCTTTTCGCTTTTTCATCCTGATCAAAACGGGCTTGAATGCTGGAAAATGAGGATTTATCCTCAGAAGGGAACCATTATGTCAAAAACTGCTCGTTCGACTCTCATCATGGGTGGACTCCTTGCGATAGCCACTCTTGCCGGCTGCGGCACGACCGCGAATTCGTCGGCTTCCGCTTCGAGCGCCGCCTCGGCTTCGAGCGCGGCTTCCGCCTCGAGCGCCACTTCGAGTTACTCCGGCGCCGTTCAGGACATCTACGTTCAGCTTGTCCCGTCCAACGATCCGGTCACGCTGATGAAACGAGCCGTCGCCCTTGAGCCGTTCCTTGATTCCTATGAGCCGGGGTTCAAATTCCACATCTCCGTCGGAACGTCCTATGCCGCCACGACGACCGCGCTCGCCAACGCCCAAATCGATGCTGGCTTTTTGACCGCTTCCGGCTACGCCGAGTGCACGATTGAGCACCCGGGCGCCGTGCAAGTGCTGCTCTCCGCTTCGCGCGCCGGCTACAAGGTCCAGGCCGATGATTTCCCGGGCTTCACCGATACGGCTAAAGAAAATCAAAGAAAGGCCATGAATGGCGAAATCACCGCGGCGGGCGCCGCCGTCACTTCCGCCAACACCTCTTCCGCTTATGTCTATCGGGGCGATCAATCCACGACCCAGGTCATGTATTATAGCGGCATCATCATCTCCCGCCGCGATAGTTTCAGCTCGACCATCTCGGGCGCCAAGACCCTGGATGCCAATCACGATGGGACCATCACCTTGGCGGAGCTGCATGCGGCCAAAGCCAAGATCGGCATCATGGGCTCCACCTCGGGCTCGGGCTTCATCTATCCGACGTACATGCTCTACAATCTGGGCTATACCAAAGGCTTCGTGACCGAGGACGCCTACGACGCTTTGAGCGCGGATGACCAGGCGAAGGCCTTCATCGGCGTCAACGAAACCTCCTATCCGAACGCCGTCGCCAGCATCATGAACGGCCAGCTCGACGCCGCCTGCGGGTTCATGGATATCCGCTACGGCAGCGCTTATGTCCAGAGCGGCAACCAGTACGAAGGCGACAATACGCTTTTCACCAAGACGTACACCGTGGCCATCACCGACCCGATCATGAACGACACCATCTCCGTGGCCGGAGGTCTGGCCGCTGACAAGAAGGCCGCCATCAAAGACGCCTTCGTCAAAGCCACCAAAGACGGCACCACGACCGCCGAGAACACCCCGGCCTGGATCCTCTATCAGATTTACAGCCACACCGGCTATATCGATGCCAAAGACAGCGATTACGATGCCGCTCGCACGATGTATGAGTGGCAAGTCGCGCATGCCAGCTGATTGATTCGCCCACGATATTGCGGCCGCAAGGCCAGGCCTAGCACCGAAGGGAAGACACCATGATTGAGCTCAAACACGTCGACAAAGTATACCCAAACGGGTATAAAGCCCTCTCCGACATCAACTTGGCGGTGAAGGATGGCGAGTTTGTCTCCATCATCGGCCTCTCCGGCGCGGGCAAGTCCACGTTGATCCGCTGCATCAACCGAATGCACGACATTCAGGCGGGCCAGATTCTCATCGAGGGGGTCGATATCTCCAAGCTCCGGGGCAAGGCCCTTCGCCTCGAGCGTCGCAACATCGGGATGATCTTCCAGTCTTTCAACCTCGTCAAACGCTCGACGGTTTACAAAAACGTCCTCGGGGGGAGGGTGGGTTACCACTCGACCCTCGAGACGCTTTTTTCTTTATATTCGAAAAAAGAAAAACTCCTGGCCCTCCGCTCGCTCGACAAGCTGGGAATTCTCGACAAAGCCTACGTGAGAGCCGATCAGCTCTCGGGCGGGCAGCAGCAACGCGTGGCTTTGGCCCGCGCTTTGACCCAGGAGCCGAAACTGATTCTCGCGGATGAACCAGTTGCGTCCCTTGATCCGATCACGACCCTATCCGTCATGGATGATTTCACGCGCATCAACCGGATGGGCATCACCATCATCGCCAACATGCACCACGTGGATTTGGCCAAGAAGTATTCGACCCGCATCGTCGGCATCCGGGGCGGCAAGATCGTTTTCGATGGCGCCCCCGAAGAGGTGACCGACGAGGTTTGCGTCCGCATCTACGGCCGCTCGCTCAATGGCAACGAGAAACTCGGCACCGTCGAGTTGAGCCCCGAAGAAAAGGCCAAGCGCGAAGAAGAAGAAAAGCTCGTCGGGGGTAAAAAGAAATGAGCGATTCCCCGAACAAAGCCCCGAAGGCCTCGCTCAAAGAGCGTTTTCGCCGCAGCTCTTTCGGGCGCTTCGCCGCCAAATTTTTGGTTTCGCTAAAAGCCCTCAATGAGGCGCTTTGGTATGAGAAAAAGATGGTCGACCTCTCGGCGGCCCAGGATGGCTCCGCGCTTCGCCTGATTCGAAAGAAAAGGCCGATCGCCCCGATCCTCGGTCTGATTTTCATCGTTTTGTTCATCTATCTTTCCTGCCTCACCATCAGCGTCAGCCGCCTCAAGCTTTCGTGGTCGGGGGTGGTGGAGATCTTCATGGCCCTTTTCACCCCCAAGCGGACTTCCCTCGTCACCTGGGATCGTTGGTGGGCCTATCTTTGGAATAGCGCCGTGCCGCTCATCTGGCAGACCGTCGAGATGTGCTTCATCGCCACGGTCGTTGGCTCCCTATTGGCCATCCCAATCTATTACCTGAGCGCAAGGAACGTGGCCCGCAACCCGTTCATCTATCAGCCCGTCCGCATCGTCAACGACCTGATCCGGACCTTGCCCACCCTCTTGCTCGCGGTGTTCGCCGTTCTCATCTGGGGCTATTCCTCCTTATCGGGCATCATGGCGATGATCGTTTTCACTCTTGGCATCATGTATCAGCTCATGTACGAATACATCGAGACGCTGGAGATGTCGCCCTTTGAAGCCATCCGTTCGGCGGGGGGCAATCAGCTGCAGTCCGTCCATCTGAGCCTTCACCCCGAGATCAAGCCGATGTTTTTGGCCAACTTCCTCTATACCTTCGAGATCAACATCCGGGCCTCCGTCATCCTCGGCTATGTGGGGGCCGGCGGCTTTGGCTACGAGATGGAGCAGCGGATCGAAGCGGAGCAATATGACCGCGTGGGCGCGCTCCTCGTGCCGCTTTTCGTTCTCGTTTGCGTCTTGCAGATCGTCACGAACGTCGTCTCGAGGAAAATGCGATGAAGACCGAAAACATCGTCTTATTGGTTTCCGTAGGCCTCATCGCCGCTTTCCTGGCTTTCCTTTTCGTTTACGCCGCCTCCCGCCGGCGGCCAGCGACGGAAAACGGGACGGCGGCTCCTACGCCCGTCAAAAAGGCTTGGCGATGGGCTTTCGGGACCCGCCATGCCGAGCACTTCAGCGACCCCGAGGAAGCCCTCTATCACACGCCCCATCGCTGGGTCATGGACGTCGTCTTCGTGATGGTTCTCGTGGCGGCCCTTTTGTACATGGGAATCGATCTCCATCTGCCGGAGAAGTTCCAGGTCTATCCGGTTTGGAAAGACATCAGCTTCAACCTCAACGAAGTGGTCCATCCGGACTGGGATTACTTCTGGGGGGTTAATTTCTATCACTGGGATGAAGGGGTGGTCTATCAGGTTTTCCAGACCTTCGGCATCGCTTATCTCGCGACCTTGGCCGCCGCCGTCATCGCCTTGCCTTTTGGCTTATTGGCCTCCCATAAGCTCTTCGGCCGCTATGCCTGGTTCAGCGAGATCTTCCTGATCGCCGTCAGGACCTTCCCCGAACTCTTGTTGGCCATCCTCATGGTGGCCTTCAGCGGCATCAACCCCATCACCGGCATTGTGGCCTTGGGCCTTCATTCCATCGGCATGATCGGAAAGCTTTACGCCGAGGAGATCGACGAGATCAACATGGAGCCTTTGGAGGCGCTGACCGCCGGGGGCGCCACGACTTGGCAGCGGATCCATTTGGGCATCATGCCGCAATTCACCCCCAGTTTGTTTTCGGTCGCCCTCTACCGGTTCGACATCAACATCCGCACCGCCACGATCTTGGGCGTCGTCGTCGGGGCCGACTGCGGCATCGGCTATTCCATCTTCGTCATGAGCTATGGCCAGCACTGGAATCTTTTAGGCTCTTGCATCATCGGGGTCGTCATCCTCATCATTATCATCGATCTTTTCTCCAGCTGGCTCCGCAAGAAGCTGGTTTAGGCCATGAAAACCCTGATCATGCTGGCGGGGATCCCCGGAAGCGGCAAAAGCACCTGGGCCAAGGCCTACGCCCAAAGCCATCCTCACACCTTCATCATTGACACCGACGAAACGCGCAAGAAAATCACCGGCTCCTATTTGATCTTCCCCGAGAAGATGGAAATCATCTTCGATGCGATGATCCAGGAAGCCAATGCCCTTTTCGCCACGGAAGCGGGGGACTGCACGGTCATCGAGGATTCGATCTTCTTGGACGATTATCGCCGCAATTATTACCTGGATCGGATCGTGGGCTATGACAAAGCCATCCTCTTCCTCATCAAAATGCACGATTATTCGATCTGCTACGCCCGCAACAAAGCGCGGCCCCGCGACAAGTGGGTCCCCGACCAAGTCATCACCCAGATGATCGCGGATTATCAAGATCCGGCCCCTGCGGTCGCCAAGCGTTTCGACGAGGTCAGGGTCGAGTATTGGAATTAGACTGGGCGGCCCGCAGGGAAATTCTTCTTCGATGGCAAGGAAGCGCTTTCAATTTTCACTGAAAGCCCTAAAATAGAGGCATTATGGAAAATCAAGTTAACGATCAGCCGAGTGTCAATCCGACCACGCCAGCCGGGCCTTCGCCTCTCGGGAAGCCGCTGAAATTGAACTATCGGCGGACCTTCGTCATCGGTTTCGCCTTCTTCGGGATCCTGATGCTGTGGCAGATCTATAATTCCTATTGCTCGAAATTCCTGACTCAGATGTTCGCCTCGACGATCTACAGCCTCTCGTATAGCGATCTTGACCTGCCGGAGCACGCCGGGCAGCTTTTGGATGTCCAATATCTCGTGGGCATCATCATGGCGCTCGATAACATCGCCGCTTTATTCCTCTTGCCGTTGTTTGGATTCTTTTCGGATAGGACCCATACGAAAATCGGCAAACGCATGCCTTACATCATCATCGGGACTCTCGTCTCCGCGATCGCTTTCCCTTTCATCCCGCTTTTCTATTATTACAACAATCTGGTCGGGGTCATCGCCATGATGGGCATCGTCATTTTCTTCATGATGATGTACCGGAATCCAGCAGTATCCCTGATGCCGGATCTCACGCCCAAGCCCTTAAGAAGCCGCGCCAACGGAATCATCAATATCGTGGGCTTTTTGGGCGGCGGTGTCGGGACCATTTTGGCCATCCCGCTTTCGTTTGCCAACTATATCAAGAGCAAGGGCAATAACGGGGCGGGCAACCTTTGGATCATCGAGATTCCGTTTTTGGTGGCTTCCGTCTTGATGCTCGTGACCTGCGGCATCCTCTTCTGGAAAATCAAAGAGAACAAACTTGAGACCGATCTCGCCGACGAAATGGCGCGGGGCGAGGAAACGGCCGCGGTGGTCGAAAAAGTTGATCCGAATGGGAAGATGGGCAAAGCGAATCGGACCATGTTGATCCTCATTTTGTCGGCCGAGGTCCTGTGGTTCATGAGCTTCAACGCCCTGGAGACCTTCTTGGGCTCGTATACGCTATGGTATCTCCATTCCAACGACAACAACACCTCGATCATCTGGATTGTCGAAGGGGTCTGCTCCGTTGTGGCTTTCCTTTTGGCTGGCCGTTTGGCCGACAAAATCGGCCGCAAATGGACAATCTTCATCGGCTTGTGTATCATCACCTTGGCTTTGGGACTCTTCTGCTTCGTCACCCCCGCGGGAAACGGGACCCTCGTCAACGGCTATAACCAATACGACGCCACTTTCCCGTGGCTCATGTACCCGGTTTTTGCGTTGGCGGGCATTGGCTGGGCGATGATCAATATCTGCTCGTTCCCGATGGTGGTGGAACTCTGCGCCAGCAAGGACATTGGGAAATTCACCGGCTTCTATTACGCCGCCTCGATGCTGGCCCAGTCCACGACCCCGATCATCATCGGCCTGATCTTCAAATTCACTCAGCAGTGGTGGGTCTTGCCCATTTATTCGGCTGGCCTCATGGCCGCCGCCACCGTCGTTTTCTTCTTCGTCAAGAGCGTCAAAGGCGGAGAACCTGCCAACAAAAAAGGCCTTGAAGCCTTGGATAGCGACTGATGCCGGCGATCATTACCCATTATACTTTCGCCAAAGAGGTCATGGTCGATTCCTCCCGGGCTTATCCCGCGGCCTTGTTTTTGGGGGCCCAGGGACCCGATCCTTTCTTCTTTTACGGGCAGATCCCCTGGAAGAAGCGGCCTCGCGCGAAAGCGGTCAACGCCTATGGGGTCCGGATTCATCACATCGACGTCACCGACCTTTATGAGAGCCTTTTGAAACACGCGTCCGCTTCGAAGGATTCGGAACTCTTGATGTCTTACGTGGAGGGCCTCTTCCTCCATTACGCCCTCGATCGGAACTGCCATCCCTACGTCTTCTCGAAAGCGGGTTTTTCCGATGACCCCAAATATGCCCAGGTCTATAGCCTCTCGCATATGCTTCTCGAGACCTATTTGGATCTGATCATCGGAAAGCGGGCGAAGACCTTCACCTACCACGCCGAGCGCTACCTCAAAGTCCCGAAAGAGCAGCTGGAAGCGATTTCGGCCTTATGGAGCGAGGCCAACGCCGAGGTCACGAAGGACCCTTCCATCGACAAAACCACTTTTTACTCCGCCGCCAAGGATTATGAGGGCATCCTCCGTTTCGTGAACACCCCCCACGCCCTCAAACGTTGGTTCATCGGGGCTTTCATCGGGAAGCAAAGCCAGCCTTTTGCGATGAATTATCCCAGCCAAATCCCTCCGGAATTGCGGAATCTCGATTATCTCAATGAGAACCATGGCGAATGGCCCGACCCCGTGAGCGGGGGCAAGCGGAACGAGAGTTTCCTGGACCTTTGGAACGCCGCCCAACGCGATTACATCGCGGTCCTCCCGCTTCTTCAGAAAGCCCGGGCCCACGAGGCCTTCCACGGAGAGCTCTCCGCCTACATCCGAAACCTCGACCATGATGGCTTCGAGCCTGAGGAAAAGATGAATTTCATGGATCCTTTGTGGCCCTCGATTCCGGGCTTGGAAGAACTCGAAGACACGAAATAATGCGGTTGAGCCTATAATCGGGGCTCTTTTTCGGCTAGAATACTCGCGATGAAAATGTTCCGGAACGGTTTTTGGCAAAAACTGATTCTGATCCTTGCCATTCTGGTTGAGCTTGGGGTCCTCATCACTTTTTTCTATTACTTTGCTAATGGCATTCTGAAGAGCGAATACGCCCTTACCTTTATCGTGGTGCTTTGGCTTTTTTCCTTGGGCTTAGGGATTTTCATCATCAATTCCAAAGCCGAGGACAGCTATAAGATCGCCTGGATATTCTTCGTCGCCGGAATCCCCCTCATCGGCCCGGCCTTCTACCTTCTTTTCGCCCACAAGATGCGAACGAAAAAGCAAAGCCGCCACCTTGACCTTTATTTCTCGGCCCTGCGCAAAGAGAAGACGACGCCGGAGGTCGAAAAGAAGCTTGAGGCCTTCTCACCCGACTGCGCGGCCTTGGCCCGTTACATCGAAAAAGCCTCGGATGGGGCCATCTACGAGAACACTTCCGTCGAGTATTTCTCGCTCGGCGACGAAGCCCTTTCCGTCATGGCGGACGAGATGGCCAAAGCCCGCCATTACATCTTCATCGAATATTTCATCATCACCCCCGGGAAGATCTGGAATCGCCTTTTGACGATCCTCCGAGAAAAGGCCCGGGAGGGCGTTGACGTCCGGGTCGTCTACGATGATCTCGGGAACCTCGGGAGCACCCCGATCGATTATGATGAGTTCCTTCGCAAAAACGGTATCCAGTGCCACGTCTTCCGCAAGATGACGCCGGCTCTCGACATCCGGATGAACAACCGCGATCACCGCAAGATCCTGATCATCGATGGCCACACCTGCTTCACCGGCGGGATCAATCTCGCGGACGAATACGCGAATGCCCAGGAGCGCTATGGGCACTGGAAGGATAACTGCATCCTGGTCAAAGGCAAGGCCGTTTATGGCTACACCCTCCTTTTCCTCGCCAACTGGGTGTCCTCTTTCGAGCCCAAAGCCAAAATCGACTACGATTATTACGCCTCCGAGACCTACATCGACGAAGTGGGGGGCTTCCCCGTGAGCGACGGCTTCGTCCAGCCTTATGGCGATCTGCCCTATGCCGATAATTCGGTGGGGGAGGGCGTCTACCTCCAGATGCTGGGCCGCTCCAAGGAATACGTCTATATCTCCACGCCATATTTGGTCATCGACGAGAAGATGCGGGCGGCTCTCAAAATCGCGGCCATGCAGGGGATCGACGTGCGGATCCTGACGCCTGGCATCCCCGACAAGAAACTCGTTTACGAGCTCACCCGCCTCAATTACGGCCCGTTATTGAAAGTCGGGGTCCGGGTATACGAATACACGCCGGGCTTCCTCCATCAGAAGATGTTCGTCGCCGATGACAAAGCCGGCACGATCGGGACCATCAACCTGGATTATCGCTCCCTTTACCTCCACATGGAGAACGGGACGTTCATGGCGGGCACGAGCAACCTCGCCCTCATGAAACGGGATTTTCTCAACACGATTGGGGTCTCCCGCGAAATCACTTACGCCGAATGGAAGCTCTGGAAGAAGAAAAAATGGCTTCTTTGGTCTTTATTGAGCTTGGCCGCCCCGCTATTATAGATGAGGTAAAAGCATGAACATCTTCGCCGTCGCTTATTGCCGGAGCTATCAATTCGTCCTTTCCGTGGCCGTCCGCTTCCTCAATTTCAAGGAGCCCGAGCTGATCGCCGGGGAGGGCTCTTCCGCCCAAGTGCCCGCCCTTCTCAAGAAACACGGGTATCTTCATCCGCTCATCGTGGCCGATCCCGGGGTCGTGGCGCTCGGCCTCGCCCAGAAACTCGAGGATTCCCTCAAGGCCGCGGGCTATGCTTATGCCATTTACGACGGGGTCATCCCCAATCCGACCTTCGATTGCATCTATGAGGCCAAAGCCTTGGCCCTCAAGAACAACTGCGATTCCATCGTCGCCATCGGCGGCGGGAGCGCCATCGATACCGCCAAAGCGGTGGGGGCCTTATTGGCCAACCGCCACGCCACCCTCAATTCCTTGCGAGGCCTTCTTCGGGTTCGCCGCCGCTATAAAATGCTGATCGCCATCCCGACCACGGCCGGAACCGGCTCCGAAGCCACGGTGGCGGCGGTGGTCGTCAATCCCAAGACCCATGAGAAATTCGCGATCAACGATCCGAAACTCATCCCCGAAATCGCGATCCATGACAGCGCCCTTTTGGCTGGCCTCCCCCCCAAGCTCATCGCCACGACGGGGATGGATGCCTTGACCCACGCGGTCGAAGCCTATATCGGGCACTGCCGCACGGCCAAAACCAAGCGTTACTGCCTCGAAGCGGTTCGCCTCATCGCCGATAACCTTGTCCCTTTTTACGCCACCCCTTCGGATGCCAAGGCCCGCTTGAATATGCAACGGGCGTCCTATCTCGCCGGGGTGGCCTTCACCCGCTCCTATGTCGGCTACGTCCATGCTCTGGCCCATGCCCTGGGCGGGGAATACAACGTGCCCCATGGCTTTGCCAATGCGGTGATCCTCCCCCACATTCTGAGAAGGTACGGCAAAAAGGCCGAGAAGCCATTAGCCCGTTTATCCGAGGCTTTGACTCTCACCCCCTATAATGCCTCCCGGCCGGAGAAGGCCGCGGCTTTCATCCGCTGGGTCGAGGCGATGAACGCCAAAATGGGCATCCCCAAAACCTTCGATCATCTCATCAAACCCGAAGACATCCCTTTATTGGCCCAGCGCGCGGCGAAGGAAGCCAATCCGTTTTACCCGGTTCCTTTAGAGCTCTCCTCGAAAGAGCTTCAGGAAATAGACAAGGAGATTGATCCCCAATGACACTGGAATCCTTTTCGAAAGGCGCGTTGACGTTCATTCGGGCCACAAACGCTTCCGGCCTCAGCGTGACCCTATGCGATTATGGGGCGGCGGTTTACGAGATCCGATTCCAAGGGAAGCCCATGAACATCGCTGAAAAAAACGCCGAGGAGTGGAAAGCCTCCTCGTCTTATTTCGGCAAGACGGTGGGGCGCTTGGCGGGCCGGATTCTCAACGGCGATTTGGATTATCTCGGAAAGCACCACCAGGTTGACGTCAACGAAGGCATCAATTGCCTCCATGGCGGCAAGGAAGGCTTCAGCTTCCTCACCTTCAAGATGGATGTGGTCCATCTGGGCAGCGGCGTCTCCGTGGATTATTACCTCGTCTCCAAAGCCGGGGCCATGGGTTTCCCGGGTGAGGTCGATCTCCGGGTGCGTTATTTCATCCCCGAAAACGAATCCTCCCTCAAAATCACCTATGAGATGAAATCCTCAGAGCAGACGCCACTCAACATCACCTGCCACGCTTATTTCAATCTCGGCGGGGAGCCCACGGTCGAAAAGCAGAAACTCTACGTCAAAGCCGCGGAGACCGAGCATTATGATGAGCATCTCGCGCCTTTGGGTTTCCAGAAATCCCCGGAGTGCCTAAACTTTCTGACGCCCAAAGCCATCGGACGCGATATCGACGATCCCTTTCTCCAGAAATCCCGGACCCTAGGCTACGATCATTGCTTCCTCTTGGAAGAGCACGAGCCTAAGGAGCCTGTTCTGACGCTCGAAAGCGCGGAGGCCAAGATGTCCCTTTTCACCGATTATCCGGCCCTTCAGATCTATAGCGACAACTACCCGCGGCTCACTCATCTCCTCAACACGGGGATGAAGGAATCCGTCCATGCCGGATTGGCCATTGAACCGGTTTATAAGCCCAACGACTTCCGGGCCATGACCGTGCTCCCTTACGAAACGAAGAAGACGTGGATCGAATACGTTTTCACGTCCAAGGGGGCCTGAGCGGATGATCGAGAAAACCATCAAGGAATGCGTCTATTACGCCGAAGGGCACCTTTATCTCCGCGAGGACGATGCCATCTATCTCACGAACCTTTTGCTCCATTTTTTCGGGAAGCCAGCCCCTTATGAAGGGCCGATCGACGAGAAAGCCCTCGACCGGTTGGAAGTCCCGGATTTGCTTGTGGCCGAGATTGTCGACCATCTGACGAAAGAGGAGCATCTCGACGAGGCGGAAGCCTTTCGGCGAGCCGACTGGGTCATGGGGATGCTGACCCCGCTTCCGAGCGAGGTCGATGACGCTTTCGCCGTGATGTATGATCTCTCGCCCGCCAAGGCCCTTGATTATCTTTTCGAGCTCAGCGTCCACAACAATTATTTCCAGAAAACCAAAGTGGAGCGCAATATCGTGTGGGAAGCCCGCTATAAAGACGGGCCCTCGCTCACGATTTCCGTCAATCTCTCGAAGCCCGAAAAAGACAACAAAGAGATCGCCAAACTCAAGAACGTTCCTGCGACCGGCTATCCGAAATGCCTTTTGTGCAAGGAGAACCTCGGCTATGCCGGGGACGAGACAACGCCTTCCCGCGAGCCGATCCGCTTCGTGCCCATCACTTTGGCTTCCGAGGACTGGTACCTTCAATATTCGCCCTATGGCTATTTCGACCATCATTGCATCGCGTTCAAATCCGAGCACGTCCCGATGCTGATCGACCGCAAGACCTTCGTTCGCCTTTTGGACTTCGTCGATCTTTTCCCCACCTTCTTCATCGGCTCCAACTCCGATCTCCCGATCGTCGGGGGCTCGATCCTCAACCATGAGCATTTCCAAGGGGGGCTCCCGGTGCTGCCGCTATTGAGCGCCAAGGTCAAGGAAGTCGTCCGAAAGACCAAAAAAGGAACCGTCATCGCGATTCTGGATTTCTATGACACCGCTCTCAAAATCACGGGCTCCGATCGTAAGGAAGTCATCGACCAAGCCACAAAAATCCTGGCAACTTGGCGCCATTATGAGGATCCGAAGCATAACATCGTGGCCGATACCGGCAGCGAGAACCATAACACCGTGACCCCCTTCGCCAAGAAAACGAAAGAGGGCTATGAGCTTTTCCTCATTCTGCGGAACAATCTCACGACCAAGGAATATCCCGATGGCCTCTTCCACGCCCATCCGGAATATCACGCCATCAAGAAGGAAGGCATCGGGATCATCGAAGCGGCCGGCCTCTTCATTTTGCCCGCCCGCCTGATCCGCCAGGTCAAAGCGGTGGAAGACGTCGTCGCCCACCGGCTCAGCGAGAAGGATTACCTGGCGAAATACCCCGATTTGGCGATTTTCGGCCCCATGATCGCGGAAATGGAGAGAACCGGCCTCTCCAGCCGGGAGTACATCGATCTCGCCTGCCAGGGCATTCTTCGCAACGTCGCGGTTTACAAAGACGATCAAGAAGGTCAGGAAGGTCTTCAGGCTTTCCTCAAGGAGGCCTTAAAATGAGCGAGCAAGAAGATTTGGCGCGGGCGGATGCGCTGTTCGAGAAATCCTATCACGCTAAACCCAGCCGCCGTTTCGTGTCCTATGGGCGCCTTGAGATCCTGGGCAACCACACCGACCATCAGCACGGGCATTGCATCGTCGCCGGCTGCTCGCTCGGCATCAAAGGCGCGGTCGCGCCCGCCAGGGACGGCTTCGTCTCCATCATCAGCGAAGGCTATGGCCGCTTCGTGTTCCCGTCCTCTGACCTTTCGATGAAAGAAAGCGAAAAAGGGAGCCCGATCTCCTTGTCCCGCGGCGTTTTGGCGGGATTGGCCAAAAAAGGCTACAAAGTCGGGGGCTTCCGGGCCGCTCTCAACAGCGATATCTTCGCCGGGGCCGGCGTCTCCTCGTCGGCCGCTTATGAGCTATTCATCGCCGAGGTCGAGAACGTTCTGTATAACGGCGGGAAGATCGCCCGCATCGAGCTCGCCAAAGCCGGCCAATACGCCGAGAACGAGTACTTCGGGAAAGCCTCGGGCCTCCTCGACCAGACGGGGGCGAGCTACGGCGGGGTCGCCTTCCTCGATTTCACGGACATGGATCACGTCAAAGTGGATCCGCTGCCCTTCCCCAAGTGGCCGCTCCGCATCGTGCTCGTGAATCCGGGGGCTTCCCACGCGGGGCTCAGCGATCTTTATTCGCAAATGCCCTCCGACATGAAATACATCGCCAAGACGTATTTCGGCAAAAGCGTCCTGAGCGAAGTCCCGCCCAAGGTTTTCTACGCCAAGGTCTATAGCGTCAAGATGAGCCCCGAAAGGGCGCGTCTAAGAGCGCTTCACTTCTTCGAAGAAGACGCCAGGACCATCCGGGCCAAGCGGGCTTTTGAGACGGGCAACATGGAGATGTTCCTCGAGATGGAACGGGCCACTCAACTGTCTCAGACCTTCCTTCTCCAGAACGTCATGGTCCCGGGCCGCTATGCCGGCTCGCCTCTCGAGGCCGTCAACCGCGCCAACGAGGCGCTCAAGATCGGCTCGGCCCGCGTCATGGGCGGTGGGCTCGTCGGAAGCATCATCTGCTTCGTCCCCGATTCGGAGTTCGCGGCCTTCAAAAAGACCATGGTGGGATATTATGGCGAAGACAAAGTGATTGAGGTTTCGATTCCGCCTTTGGGCGCCCACGAAGTAAAATAATATCAAAGATTGGAGAGACCCTTTATGAAGATGCGCTCAAGCGGAGTGCTTTGCCCTGTCAGCTCCTTGTCGTCCCGTTTTGGGATCGGGGATTTCGGGGCCGAAAGCAAGAGATTCGTCGATTTATTGGCTCAGGGGGGCTATCGGCTTTGGCAGATCCTGCCGCTTAATCCGCTGGGCTATGGCCATTCGCCTTATCAGCCTTTCTCCAGCTTCGCCATCGACGAGCAGTTCGCGGATTTGGATGCTTTGGCGGAAAAAGGCCTCATCGCCAAAGCCCCGGATTTCGACCAAGCCGCCCCCAAAGTCCTGTACGAAGACATCCGAGCCTTCAAAGACCCCTATCTCCATCAGGCCTTTGCCGCGGAGATGGCGAAGCATCCCCAAGCCTTAGCCTCTTTCCTCAAAAAGCATTCCTGGGTCCGCGATTGGGCTCTTTTCATGATGAACAAACGCCGGGAAGGCTATCGGAGCTGGACCGAATGGGAGCCCGCCCATCGCGACATGATCCTCCATCATCCGGTTCTCACTCCGGAGGAGCAGGCGGCCTTTGATTATGAGATTTGGCTCCAAAAAACCCTTTACGAAGAATGGGGCGAGCTGAGGGGTTACGCCAATAAGAAGGGCATCCGCCTCATCGGCGACGTCCCTTTCTACGTCGGCTTCGACAGCTGCGACGTTTGGGCCAACCAGCAGATGTTCCTGCTCGACCCCGCGACGAAACAGCCCTTGTGGATCGCGGGGGTCCCGCCGGATTACTTCTCCGTGACGGGCCAGCGCTGGGGCAACCCGATCTACGACTGGGACCGCTTGGAGAAGGAGAATTTCTTTTTCATCATCAACCGCCTTCGCCTCAACGGCGAGCTTTACGACATCGTGCGGCTCGACCATTTCCGGGCCTTCGACACGTATTGGAAGATTCCGGCCTCCTGCCCGACCGCGGTTGTCGGAAGCTGGGTCGAAGCGCCCGGCTACAAGCTCTTCGACCTCTATTTCAAAGAGGTCAAGAATCTTGAGATCATCGCCGAGGATCTGGGGAATCTCCGCCCTCAGGTTCTGGTCCTCCGCGATCATTATGGCTTCCCCGGCATGAACGTCGTCGAATTCACCTTCCGCGATGCCATGATCGCAATGAAGCCGGATTTGGATCGGCCCAATATGGTGGCCTATGTTGGCACCCATGACAACGATCCGCTCAAAGGGTATTTCGCCAAACTGGCGACGGACGAGCAAGCCTTGTGGCTCGCCGCCTTGGCCGCGGCGGGTTTCGCTCAGGGCGGCATCAACGAGAAGATCCTCAATTACACGCTGTCCTTGCAGGCCAACTACGCGATCGTGGCCCTTCAAGACCTCTTGGATCTCGGCAGCGAAGCCCGGATGAACGTCCCGGGCGTCATCGATGACGTGAACTGGACCTGGCGGATCCCCGATTACGCCGCTTTCGCCGCCCTCCTTCCGCATTTAAAGGGCCTCAACGCCAAGTACGGGCGCTAACGATGGCGAAAATCGGTCTTGTTTCTTTGGGTTGCGCCAAAAATCTCATCGACAGCGAGATGATTTTGGCGATGTTCGCGGGGCCGGGTTACGAGTTCACGGACGATCCGAGCCAAGCCGATCTCATCATCGTCAACACCTGCGGCTTCATCGAGCCGGCCAAAAAAGAAGCCATCGAGACCATCTTGGAGATGACGTCTTACCATAACGCCAAACTCATCGTCACGGGATGCTTCGTCGAGCGCAACCTCGAGGAGCTCAAGAAAAGCCTGCCCGAAGTATCGCTCTGGGTGCCGCTCAAGGATTATCCCAGGATGCATGAGATCGTGGGGGCTTTCTTAGGCAAAAACGATATCGCCCCGATGGATCCGCTTCAAAGAATTCTCTCCACGCCGCCATATTTCGCTTATTTGCGGATCAGCGAAGGGTGCGACAATTTTTGCTCTTTCTGCGCCATCCCCTATATTCGGGGACGCCTGCGCTCCCGTCCGATCGAAGAGATCCTCGCCGAAGCGCGGGCCTTAAAAAAGCATGGGGTCAAGGAGATCGCCTTAGTGAGCCAAGACCCGATGCATTACGGGAAAGACTTCACGCTAAAAAAGCCCGACATGCTGGTTTTATTGAAAGCTTTGGAGGCCCTGTCCTTCTATTCCGTGCGTTTGCTGTACCTCTATCCCGACGAAATAACCGACGAAGAACTCACGTTCATCCAAACGTCCAAAACGATTGCCCATTATTTCGATATTCCGATCCAGTCGGCTTCCGACAGCGTTCTGTCCCTCATGAACCGCCATGGCACCCAAGAAAGCATGCGCCGGCTTTTCGGGAAGATCAAAACGCTCATGCCCGATGCCGTTTTGCGGACGACTCTGATCTCCGGCTTCCCAGGGGAAACCGAGCAAGACCACGAGGAAACCCTGCGTTTTCTCGAAGAAGTGCGTTTTGACCATCTCGGGGACTTCGCTTTCTCGAAAGAAGAAGGAACCGCGGCCTACGCCTTGCCTCATCAAGTGGAAACCGCGGTCAAGGAAAAGCGGCGGGAAGAAATCATGACCCTTCAGCGCAAGATCTCTTATGAGCAGAATAAAAAAAGAGTGGGAGAGGTCATGGAAGGCCTCGTCACCGGCTATGATGAAAAAAGAAAATTGTATTCTCTCCGAAGCTATTGGAACGCCCCCGACGATATCGATGGCAATATCTTCTTTTCCGCCCCGACGAAACTTGAAAATGGGGATATCGTAAAAATAAAGATCACATCGTGCTTTATTTACGATTTAATGGGCGAAAAAATCTAAATTCGTCATTGCGCCGGAGGGGTCGGATTCTTGATGTGCGACCAAAGAATGGCCGCTGCGGTGGCGGGCACGCCCAATAAGAAAAGCATCCAAAGCCGCCACCCCTGGCCATTGGAAAGATCAACCCCCAATTCGCAATAAACCGCGGCCAGAGAGGTCCAAACCAAAAAAGTCAAAACGGCCGGCATCCAGATTTTTTTGCCCCAAATGGCATTAAAGACGAGGGACACCAGCAAAGAAACCGGAACGGCCCAGACGAAAGCCATCCAATAAAGCTGTCCTAAAATGATGTCGCTGGAGATGGCCAAAACAATGGCCCCAAGCCAAACCAAGGTGATCGATAATGCGGTGATGACGCTTTTGTTGATGTTGTTGAATTTTCGGGAAAGAAACGAATGTTTGTTTTGAGGCGTGATTTCATGTGTTAAGTAGTCTAATGTGACGCCATAAAAATCGCAAAGTTGTTGGAGGGTCTCAATGCTGGGAATGGTTTCCCCATGTTCCCATTTGGAGATTGATTTGTCCGAATAATTGAACTTCTCGGCCAACTCGGATTGAGTCAATTTGCGGCTTTTTCTTAACTCGATCAGATTATGGGAAATGTTTTCTTTTAAGTTATCCATGTATGATATTGTATCAAATAGGCAACAAAAATAGAAGATAAAATCTTAAGTATCTATTATTGCGAGAGTCAAGGAACACCTCTAATGTAATGAGAGCCTACTCTCGTTAGGATTACTTCATCAAGAGGGGAACAACCGCATTTTGGCGTTTTATACTATCGTGAGCCTTTAATGAGGCAAAACATGAAACGCGACGATTTGGCCAAAACCGTTTATTACACGGATGTCGAAAACGATGAGTTTTCTGGCATCTCACCCAAGGGTTTTTTCATACCCGCTGATTATCGATACATTCACGACAATGTTTTCTATCGTTTTTTTGCTTTTGTTTCATATCGGCTGATTTTAACCCCGATCGCTTTTTTCCATCGCGTTTTCGGTTTGCATCAGCGTTTCGAAAACCGAAAGATTTTGAAGGCTTTCAAGCACAAAGGATATTTCATTTTCGGAAACCATACGAATCTTTTGGGGGGAGGCTTCACCCCTTCTCTGATTTGCTTTCCCAAGCGCGTTTACATCATTGTGAGTTCGGACAACGTGGCGGTCAAAGGGCTTTCCACCCTCTTCAAAATGGGGGGAGCGCTTCCGCTTCCTTCGACTTTGGCGGGCATGCCCAGTTTCATGGAAGCCATAAAAAAACGTTATTCTCAGGGTTCCGTGATCTGCGTTTATCCTGAAGCGCACATCTGGCCTTATTGCACCTGGATCCGGCCTTTCAAATCCGTTTCCTTCAAATTCCCCGTTTCTCTGAACGCGCCTGTTTTCGCTTTCACGGATTGTTACAAAAAACGACGCTTTGGAAAAAAACCGCGGACTGTGACTTATATCGACGGCCCTTTCTACCCTGATGAATCGCTCCCTCTCGAACAACGCCACAACGAACTGCGGGATCGGGTTTTTGCGGCCATGAAGGCAAGAGCCGATAAAGAAAGCACCTACTCCATCATCAATTACGTCCTCAAGGCTGGGAGCGCAAAATCATGATCGAGCTTTGCTATTGCGCCAACGAAAAGGTTTTCAAGGGTTTGGTTCTTTCGATTGTTTCGGCATGCGAGAAGACCTCGGACGCGCTTTCCATCACGATTCTCACCGGCGACTTCACTTATTTGAATCCTTCTTTTCAACCTTTGAGCGAGGAGCAGGCCGACATTATCAAGAAGGTCATCGCTTTGAAGAATCCTCGTAATATCCTGAGGGTGGTGGATGGCGCTCCCTTTGTGAAAGAAAGCCTCGACTCTTCCCCGAATTTGAGCAGCTCCTTCACGCCCTACACCCTTCTTCGCCTTTTCCTGGACAAGATTCCGGGTCTTCCGTCCAAGATCCTTTATCTCGACGCCGATACCATTGTGATGAAAGATTTGGCGCCTTTATTCAGCATCGATGTCACGGGATATGATTTCGCGGGAGTGAAAGACGCATATGGGCGCTGGCTCATCAATCCGCATTATTGCAATGCCGGGGTCCTGCTTTTCAACCTTCCGGAAGTGACGAAAGATCGCCTTTTCGAAAAATGTTTGAAAGATTTGTCCAAGCGCCGGCATTCCTTTCCGGATCAAGACGTTTTGAACCGTTACGCCAAAGGCAAAAAACTCTTTCTCCCTCGCGAATACAACGAGCAAACGAAACTAAGGTCTCAGACCGTCATTCGCCATTATTGCAATCAGCCCAGGATTTTCCCTTACGTCCATGCCCTCATCGCCAAACCTTGGGACATCGAGCGAATTCACAAGGTCTACAAAACGCGGGTCCATGATGTCTTGTACGCGGAATGCGAATCGTATTGGGAGGGGATCATATGATGTTTGATCTCTTAATCATCATGGTGTCCGTCTTCGGCGGCCTCCTTTTCGCGATTTTGCTGGCCTATTCGCCGCGGATCGTGGCCTGGTTCGGAGCCTTGTTTCCTTATCCACGCCTCAAAAACGCGAAGCATAACAAAATCGCGGTTATCATCCCGGCTCGGAACGAAAGCGAAACCATCGCCCCGCTTTTTGACTCCCTTTTACGTCAGAGTTACAAGGATTTCGAAGTTTTCGTTATTGTTAAGGATCCTGCCGATCCCACGATTCAGATGGCCCATATCAACCATTTCCACGTGCGGATTGAAAAAGGCCAAAGTTCCAAGGCCGATGCATTGGATGGGATCCTTCATTCCATCGTCATCAAAGATCCCAATGCCTTTGATGGTTATCTCATTCTTGACGCGGACGCCATGATCAAAGACGATTATCTCGAAGAAATGAATAACGCCATGGCTTCGGGGCGGCAGGTCATCGTTTCCAAGAAAATCGTTAAGAATTTCGCCATGGGTCGAGACGCTTTGAGCGTTCAAGGCGCCGCCAACGGCTATATTTGGACCCTCTTCGATGATATGGGCAACCGTTTCAAAAGCCTCCATCATATCGCCCTTTTCACGGTTGGCAGCGGTTTGCTGATCTCGAAAGACATTATTATCTCCGGACATGGCTGGCCTTATAAATCCACTTTGACGGAGGATTGCGAACTGGCCGCCGATATCATCGCCAATCATTGGAGCACTTATTACGCCCCTTATGCCCCGATCTACATGGAGGAAGCGCCGACGCTTTCGATGACCAACAAGCGGCGGACCCGTTGGATGACGGGTTTGACCGACTCGCAGCGTCTTTACCAGCAAAAGGATTTCTCGCTGGGCTCTTTTTGGGACATTTATTTCTCCTATTCCATCTTCCTTACTTATCTTTACTTCGGAGTCCTATCTTTCAGTGCTTTGTATTTCTTCGGGATGGGAATCCTCTTATTCTTTATCAACGATCCCGTTTTCGCCTTGTTCATTCTCGCGGGGTTATCAAGTCTGGCCCTTATTTATCTGACCTTCTTCGTGATGGCGCTTTTCGCCTTCTTCGTCCAGTTGCGCGATGTTAAAGGCCACCTGGGGTTCAAAATCGCGACGCTCTTCGCGGTTCCTTTCCATTATGTCGGTTACTTCCCGATCATGGCCAAAGTGTTCTTAGGCAAGAGTTCCTCGAAATGGGACGAGATCGCCCGCGTGAAGCAGAAGGAAGCCCGTTGATATGGCGGCGGAACACCTGACCCGGCAACAGGTTCGGGCCAAATACCTCGAACTCGAGAAAAAACATATTTTCGATCAGCACGTCGATCCGATTGATTATTCCCTCGTCATCCCGGTGACGCGAGAATACCATTATTTCCCGGTCGGCCTGAAAGAAAGCCTCTCGCGGAAAGCCCGCTCGTTTTTCGTCGTGAAGCCCTTTATGAGCCATGTCAACCGCGTGCTTTTGGAAACCGAAGTGACGGGCCAAGAAAACCTCAAGGGCATCAAGTCCGCCATCGTGACCTCCAATCACGTGCAGATGTTCGACTGCGTCGCCCTCAAAAAAGCCATGGGGCGGCATTACCTCAATATCGTCGCCGCTTCCTTTAATAATTTCAAAGGGACTTTGGGGGATGGGATGAGAGCTTCTGGCATGTTGCCCCTCCCCGAATCCTACGATGGGATGCCGCATTTCGAGGAAACAATGAAGAAATGCCTCTTGAAAAAACACTATGTGCTCTTTTTTCCGGAGCAATCGGAGTGGTGGTATTACCCCAAAGTGCGGCCTTTCAAAGACGGTGCTTTTCATTACGCCGTCAAGTTCAACGTGCCCGTGATCCCTTGCTTTATTTCCTTCGCCCCGCGGAAAAAAGAAATCCGCGATCCCGAAGGAATGTATCCCCAAAGAATGATCGTCCATATTTTGCGGCCGGTCTATCCGCTCCTCGAAGGAACGTTCCAAGAGCGGCGGGACTGGATGAAAGATCAGGCTTTTTCCGAAACCAAAGCCTGCTACGAAAAAACTTATGGGAGACCTTTATCCTACGAGGAGCAATGATCTATTATTTCGTCGGCCACGAAGACAAAGCAAATGGGTGTATATGTAATAATCTACTTAAAAAATATAATTTATGTATGTAAAAATATAAGCATGATGTGAAATAAATTGGTTAATCAAAATATTCAGAACCCCAAAAGAGTTGAGTTTCAAATCAGACGTTTTTAAGAAAACAAATAATCCATTTTTATGAGTATATATATGGAAATTCCATTTAAATATGAGCAAACATTGCCGCTAATTTATGGGCTAAAATTATTAAAACTGGCGATGTTTTACATTTTTTGGAAATAAATAATGGGATATAAAAGCCCTTTCAATGGTATCTTATAAATCGTAGATTCCATATTTGCTATTGAAAGCGCTTTGAACAACAATAAATCCGTTGATTGGAGCCATGCATCGGCTCAGGTTCCATAGACATGTTCATTTTCGCAAATCAAGGAGGTTTATCAGAAAATGAAGAAGCCATTGTTCGCTTTCGCCATCCTTGACGTGGCCCTTCTTGGGCTGGCCGCCTGCTCAACTTCAATCGTCGGTTCTTCTAGCTCTGCCGGTTCGACAAGCATCGTCAACGACGGGGTGACCCACAATCTCACCATTTGGGGCGGCGAGCTCACGCCCGCTCAAAACTTTCTCAAAGAAATGGAAACGGCTTTTGCGGCCGCCCACCCTGAGACCAACTTCAACTTCACGACTGGCGCCGTTTCCGAAGCTGACGCCAAAACTCAGCTTCTCAAAGATGCGGCCAACGGAGCGGACGTCGCCATCATCGCCGATGACCAGCTTTACGCCTTGGCCAACGGCCACATCGCTCAGGATATCAGCGCCATCGATGCTACCATCGCCGCGGATGTTGAAGCCCGCAACTCAGCTCTCTCCGTCAAAGCTTCGATGTTCAACTCAAAAATCTGCGCCTTCCCGGTTTCGAATTCCAATGGTTTTTTCCTCTATTACGATTCAAGCAAGCTTTCGCTTTCCGATTGCGATACTTTTGAAGGGCTTCTGAGCGCCATCAAAGCCAAAAGCCTTGCCGACAACAAAACTTATAAACTTGGCATGCCGTGCGGATCCGGCTGGTATGAAGATGGATTTTGGCATGCCGCTGGCTATGATGCCCAGCGCAACGACGCCACCGGGAAAATGGTCTGCGATTGGAACAGCAAAACCAAAACTCCAACCGGTCTAAAAGTCGCCGAATCCCTTCTCGCCCTTTCTCAAGGTCAATACAAAAACTATTGGGTTGGCGATGCCGAGGCGAACCTCATTCCAAGCACGGCGCCTGGCGGAACCTATCAAGTAATCGCCACGATTGATGGAACATGGAGCAAAGCGACGATCGATACGAACTTCGGCACCGGTGCGGCTGCAACGGATTTGCCGAGCTGGACCGTTGACAAAACCTCTTACCATATGAATAGCGTCGGCGGCTGCAAACTCATGATCGTCAACTCGTACAGCCCTGAAATCGTCTGGGCCACCGAGTTCGCCAACTTCGCCACCAACGCCGCCAACCAAGTCATCCGCTATAACGATTTGGCGGAAGCTCCGACCAACGCCGTTGCCGCTGGGAAAGTCGATACTTCGAAAAACTACGCCGTTGCGGCCTTGGGTTTGCAAGGGGCCTACGCCTTCACGCTCAACGCCACTGATCTTTATTGGAGCGCGACCCCCGCTTTATTCACCGCTCTTCTTGGGACAGGCGTAAGCGGAACCACCAACCTCATTGCTTCTGGAGCCGGAACGTCCTCACCCGTTTATAACGAAACCGGCATTCAAAGCATTCTCGATACGACCGTCAACGCGATTGTCTGATCGCCGACTTTCATCAGCTGACGGCTGCGCTGACTTATGTTGGCGCAGCCGTTTCGAGGTTTAGAATATAAGAAAGATGAATTTTCCCAAATAAGGAAGGGGGGGATGAAAATGAGCGAAGAAAAGCCAGCCGCCGATGGCGATTCGCTTTCCACGAATACAGCGTCTTCTCCTCAAAAAAAGCATCCGCAGCCTCAGCAGAGGCCAATTCTTGCAACCTTCCAAAAACTGATGAAAAAAATCCGGACTGGCTTTCGCCGTTTTTTCATTGCTTCGGGGCAGGACATTCAGCAAGGATTCGTTCATTTAGGCAAAAGCATAGGCGGTTTTTGCAAAGATATCGTTTTATCCTTCATTCGCGGAGACTGGCCAACGAAACTCACTTACCTCATTTTTGGTTTCGGCTATTGGTTCCGGGGCCAAAAAGTCGTTCTGACCAAACACGGGAAACCCATTTTGTACAAAAATGGTTTGAGGAAAGGCACCCCGGTCGCTTATTATCAGGTTCAATGGCTCAGGGCTTCCTTGCTTTTGGCGGTTCAAACGGGCGTCATCCTCCTTTTCGTTTTATGGGGGCTGCCCAATTTGTCCAAACTTGATCTGCAGAATCTGACTCCTTATACCTGCGTGATTGACTCCGCGACCAAAAAGAATGTTTGCGGCGGGGACAGCACTTTCCTCATTTTGTTATATTCAATTGTCATGATCGTGATTTTGGTGGCGTTCACAGTGATTTATTTCATTCAGATAAAAGACGAACGGAAAAGCGAAATTCAATGGCGGGAAGGGCGTCACGTCAACAGCGCCCTTGACGATATTCATGATTTATTCGATGGCAAATTCTACAAAACCGTTCTTTTCGTTCCTATTTTAGGCGTCATCGTGTTCACCATCGTTCCGATCCTTTTCATGATTTGCATCGCTTTCACCAATTATGATGGCGACCATCTTCCTCCCGGCAAATTTTTCAGTTGGGTGGGCTGGACGAATTTCGAAACGATGTTTTCTTCCTCTTCGAATTCGGGCTTCAACACCGTTTTCGTCTCGGTTCTGACCTGGACTATTTTATGGGCGATTCTGGCCACTGTAACCTGCTATTTGGGCGGGATCGTTTTCGCCTTGATTCTCAACAGCAAAAACACGAGGTGGCCCAAATTTTGGCGGACTTGCTTCGTTGTGACTATCGCGGTCCCCCAATTCGTCTCTCTTATGCTTGTTCGCTTCTTTTTGAGCGACAACGGGGTGGCCAATGCCCTTTTGAACCAGTGGGGGGTCGTGAGCTGGGCCCAATCCATCGGCTGGATCTCCAAGGCTTTTTTCCCTTTTCTCAGCGACCCCGTTTGGATCAAGTGGACGGTGGTCATCGTCAATATGTGGATCGGCTTCCCGTATATGATGCTCATCACGACCGGTATTCTCATGAACATCCCCTCCGACCTTTATGAATCCGCCCGCATCGATGGGGCTGGGAAAGGGCGGATGTTCTGGTCCATCACGATGCCTTACATCTTGCAGGTGACAGGCCCTTATCTCATCGCCAGCTTCGTGGCCAACATCAATAACTTCAATGTTATTTATCTCTTGACCTCCGGTTATTCGACTTCGGATGTCACCTTCGGAACCGTCGGAGCCAAAGAATCGGATTTGCTCGTGACCTGGCTCTTCAATATGTGCACAGGCTCCGGCTATAAGTACGACATGGCTTCCGTCATCGGCATCATGGCCTTCGTCATCAGCGCCATCGTGACCTTGCTGGCCTTCACCCAAACGACCAAGAACCATCGGGAGGAGAGATTCCAATGAGCCCCATCGAAAAAACGAATCTGAGCAAAGAGCCGGCTTCTCAGCCTTCGCGGCCGGCTCATCGGATCAGCGAGCATAAAGCCAATCTTGTTAAGAAGAACGTGGCGGTCGTCCTTCATAACGTTTTGATCGGCCTTATGGCGGTTCTCTGGCTTTTTCCGGTTTTATGGCTGGTGCTTTGCTCTTTCTCAACCGCGACATCGCCGAGCGTCACGACCTTTTTCCCCAAAGCGTACACGCTCACCAACTACCTGAGCATCTTTAATCCGAATGGCGACACCGCCAACCAATTCCCCACTTGGTTTCGGAACACCCTCGTCGTCTCATCCTTGACCTGCCTCATCTCCACGGTTTTCGTCCTTCAGGTTTCCTTCGCGCTGTCCCGCATGCGCTTCAGGGGACGGAAATCCCTGATGAACGTTTCGATGATTTTGGGCTTATTTCCCGGCCTTTTGTCCATGATTTGCATCTATTTCCTTTTCCAATATGTTTTCAGGATCAATGACTTCTTGATGCGGCTCGTCATTGCCTATAGCGCCGCCTCGGGCCTGGGCTATCTCATCGCCAAGGGATTCTTCGACACGATTCCGAAGGATATCGATGAGGCCGCCAAGATCGATGGGGCTTCGGAGTTCCAGATTTTCACGCGCATCACGATCCCGCTTTCGAAACCCATCATCGTTTACACGATTCTCACCTCGTTTATGGGGCCCTGGGTCGATTTCGTTTTCGCTTACATCATCCTTCCTTCCGGGAAAACTCAGTATTATACCGTTGCCATCGGGCTTTATAACATGCTTAATCGCAGCCTTTTGTCGACCCACTATGGCATCTTCTGCGCCGGGGCCGTCATCATTTCGATTCCCTTGTCGGTCCTCTTCATGTTCGTTCAGAAGTATTACGTCGCCGGCATCACCGGCGGCGCGGTCAAAGGATAGGAGGAAACATGGTCGCCCGATTATTCGACGCTTCGAAATACTTGGAGCTCAATATCCGTGAATGCGGGCGGGAGATCTGCCTTCCCGCCAAGGTTTTCGAATTCACCCCCAAGGAATACCATCTTTTCCATTACATCACGTCGGGGGCCGGGACGCTGGCGGTGGGAAGCAAAGTCTATCACCTTCATCGCGGCGATATTTTCTATATCGCTCCCGGCGAGCATCCCCATTACGCCCCGGATCCCAAAGATCCCTGGTCCTATCTTTGGCTTGGCTTCAGCGGGGCCAACGCCCCGGAGCTGCTCAAAGCCGCGGGCTTCGATGCCGAGCATCCGGTCGTGCATGGGAAAAACGCCATCAAAGGCCATCTCGAGGCGGTCTACAGCCAGCATTTGGCCAAAGGCTATTTCGATCTCGTGTGCCTGGGGGAGGTCTATTCCTTCTTCGGGGAGCTCGCCGAGGGCCGCGGTTCCGAGGATTCGACCAAACTCGGGCAAGCCCAAGGGCATATTCAGGAAGCCAAGGAATACATCCTCAACAACTATCAATTCCGCCTGACGATCGGCGACATCGCCAATAATGTGGGGGTCACCCCCAATTACCTCGCCAATATTTTCGCGAAATTCGAGCATACCTCGCCCAAGCGATTCCTGACCGAGGTCCGCATGAAAAATGCCGGGCTCCTTCTGAAAACCGGGGCCTATCGGATCGCTGACGTCGGCAAGAAAGTCGGCTATCCCGATCAGCTTCATTTCTCCAGCGAGTTCCGCAAATTCTATGGCCTGTCGCCGCTCAATTATGTGAAAGAAGGATTCAAAGCATGAAAAAAACCTTTGCCTTGCTGATCGTCGCCTCCGCTCTGGCTTTGGCGGGTTGCGGGAATATGCCATCCTCCGGCAGCTTCTCCAGCAATGCCTCCAGTAGCGCCTCCAGCGGCGCCGTTTCGAGCGCTTCCTTCCCCTCCTACTCCAATGGGGGCACCACCAATAGCGAGGCCCACGATTACGACAACATCATCGTCAACGGGCCCACCAAGGCCCTCAGCTCTTCCTTCATGTACGGCGTCGATTGCTCGATCGTCCACGACATCGAAAGCTTAGGCGGCCGTTATTATAACGAGCAGGGCCGCGAAGAGGATATCTTCAAGATCTTGGCCGCCGACGGGGTCAATTACGCCCGCTTCCGGGTTTGGGTCGATCCCTACAACGCCATCGATGGCAAGTCTTATGGCGGGGGCGCCAACGATACGGCGACCGATATCTACCTCGCGGAAAGAGCGAGCGCCGCCGGTTTGAAGGTCATGCTCGATTTCCATTACAGCGATTTCTGGACCGACCCGTCCCATTATTGGGCCCCCAAGGTCTGGAGCAGCCTTCCTAAATCGAAGATCGCCGCGGCCTTAGGCACGTACACGACTTCGACCCTTCAGGCCTTCAAAGACGCCGGGGTTACGGTTTCGGCCGTGCAGATCGGCAACGAAATCAATACGGGTTTGGCGGGGGTGGCCTCTTCCGCGAGCGTGTCTTCCAACAATTATTTCGCCAATATGATCAAAGCCGGCATCGCGGCCGCCAAAGGCGTTTTCCCCGCGATCCTCACGAGCGTCCATCTGACGAACATCAAGAGCGCTTCCGCGGTTTATGAGCTCATCGACAGCCTCGTGAGCAACGGCTGCGCGTTCGATCAGGTCGGGATCTCGTATTATCCGTATTGGCATGGCACCAAAGCCAATCTCCAGGCGGTCCTCAACACCGTGGCGGCTTCGACCGGGAAGCCGGTCTTCATCGCCGAGACGGGCTGGGGCTTCACCGACGAGCAGACCGATTACGCCACGAATCAGTTCTCGACCTCGGGTTTCGGGCAGACGGGCGGCTACCTCACGAGCGAGCAAGGCCAGCTGACCGAAACCGCCGACTTGGTGGACATTCTGAGCCAGGTCCCGAACCAAAAAGGCATCGGCATCTTCTATTGGGAACCGGATTGGCTTCCGGTCGAAGGCTCGTATTGGGCCACCAAGGCCGGGGAGTACTATAACGACAAAGGCGCCGATGCCGCGACGGCGGTCTACGAAGCCGCCTATTCGGATTCCTCGCAGAAACAAAGCTGGGCCAATCAGGCCTGGTTCTCCTATACCGGGAAGGCCCTATCCTCCGCCTCCGTTTATCGGCACCTTCAAAACCGCGACAAAGAAGCCCCGGAAGTGGTGGAGGGCTTGGTCAAATCCGCGATCTCCCTCAACGTCAATCTCAAAGGCGGGAGTTGGGCGATGCCTTCGACCGTCCAGGGGTACACCAATACGGGGGCCTATCGCGATTTGGCTGTCGTTTGGGACGCGACCGCGGTGGCCGCCATCACGGTCGATGGGACGTATCCGGTGGCGGGAACGGCCGATGGCTTCGCCGTCACGGCCACCGTCGTGGCGGAAAGCAACTTCGTCCAGGACTATTCCTTCGAAAAGCAAGCCATGTCCGGCGATGAGGCGGCCGTGTCGTCGCCCTGGGCCGTCCTCGATAACACGGCTTACGGGGCTTACGGCACCGGCCATATCGAGTCCAAGGGCGAAGGCGACCTCGACGGCACCAAGTATTATCACTGGTACAACAGCGTGGCCTTCACTTGGAATCTTGAGCAGACGCTGACCGTCGACTGGACGGGGGTCTATCGCCTTAGAACCCATCTCATGTCCAACGTCGCCTCGGGCTACACCAAGATGAACCTCTGGATCCAAGTGGGGGGCGGAGCCATCCAAACCGTCGATTGCCTGCCGGAATGCGCGGGATGGAGCAGCGACCTCGCGGTCGGGATGAAAGAATGCGTCCTGAGCGGCATCGAAATCCCCACGGCGAACACCTCCGTGACTTTCGGGATGGATTGCGCCGGAAAAGCGGCCTCCTGGGGCCATCTGGACTTATGGTCGCTCGTCAAAGTCGGGGATCAATAAGCCCAAAAATCAACGCCCCGGAAAGGACCTTTTATGTCGGATACCTTCATCCTCAACCTCGTCGACCGCCCGGAGATGGCCCCCGAATACGCCCAGAAAACGACCCAAAGCGGCCAGAAGGACGATATCGCCGATGATGCCTTGATCCGCGAATCGCTCGCGATCTTCCTTTTCCAGCAGAAAGCCGCCCATGACCGGGGCCTCAAAACCACGATCGAGATGACCTACGCCTCCCTTTTCAACGACGAGGTCGTGGCGGCCGCCAAGCACGACCGCGAGGTCTATGGCGACGAGATCGCCTTGACCCTTTTGGGCCTGCCCTGCCGGGAATTCTACGCCAAATACAAAACCAAGGATTTCTGCATCTGGATGTTCTCCGAAAAAGACAAGAAGCGGATCGTCGACGATGTCTTTACGCTCTTCCATAAAAAATTCGGGTTCTATCCCAAGAGCACGGGCTCCTATTATCTCGACGCCTTCACGATCAACTACATAAAAGCCAAGTATCCGTCGGTCGTGGCGGCGGTGGCGACCTGCTGGGAGGAGGGGGTCAAAGCCTATCACACCACCAACGATTCCTGGTACACCTTCCTCGATGGGGGGCCTTGGGCCCCCTGGATCCCGAGCAAAGCGAATTCGGCCGTGCCGGCCTCGTCCATAGAGGACGACTGCGGCCTCGTGGGGATCCCGCACCTCAGCCGCGACCTCATCGCCTGCTACGATGGCAACGGCTCCAATTTCGGGACCCACCCCCAAAACGTCCTCCGGGGCATGGTCTACAAAGACAACGAGATCCCGTATTTCTATAACCTCGTGGATATGTACCGCCACCAGGCCAAATACAATAACGGCTACGCCTATAACATGATGTTCGTGGGGCCGGGCTGGCTCAACAAGGCCGGGCGCTGGGAAGCGCCTTACGCGCTATTGAAGAAAGCCTACGAGGATGGCCTCGACTATTACGCCAAGCTCAAAAAGGAAGGGCGGCTCGTCGACATGACGATGAGCGAATTCGCCGCCTTTTACCGGAAGAGCCATCCTTCTTATATGACGCCCGAAGTGGCCTTATGGAAGGACGTTCTCTATGGCTTCCAAAAGGAATATTTCTGGTATTGCGACCCCTTTCTGAGGACCTGCCTCGATTTCAACCAAGGCGGGGCCATGATCGATCTCCGGCCTTACGCCGCCAAACTCGCGATCCCGGTGGGCATCGGGACCGGGAACGCCTACGACGCGACCTATCCTTATATCATCGAGGCCAACTACCGGGCCGGCTATTTCACCCATTACGCGGGCCAGGGCACGATCAAAAGCTGCCGGGTCAAGCGGAAGGAGGAAATCGTGGATCTTTGCCTCGAGCGGACGATGGCGACCTTCTCCAAAGAGGGCGACGACGCGGTGGTCACGACCGATCCCTTCGAGGTCAAGCTCGCGGACACCACCCTGACGATGCAAAGCGCCTTCCGCTTCGAAAAGGGGAAAGGCATCGTCGAAGTCACCCGGAGGATCTTGGCCAACTCCGCTTCCGTCCCGGTGACCCTCGAGGAATATCTCGTGGGCTGCTACGGGCGCGAAGAGTATTCCCTGGATATGACCGGCATCCGACTCGAGGTGATCGGCGCCAAGACCAAGCGCCTATCGTATGCCTACAAAGGAAGGGCCCTCGAGGAGGACAAGGCCTCCGCGAAAGCCACGATCCCCCCGATCGACACGGTCGTGGCGCTCACGGGCGAAGGTCTTCTCGCCCGCGTCGAGGAAGGGATCGCCTTCTCCCCGATGTTCACCCTGAGCGTCGAGAAAACCCTGACGAAAGGAGAGCTCACCTCATGCCTCAGTCTAAAAAAGGCCCGCTGAATTACCGCTGCCCCTCGTGCTTCAGCCGCGAGATCGACATGGACATGTTCTACGACGAAGCCAAGAAAGAATATTATTGCCTGAGGTGCTGCTACCACGGCACCGAGGAAGAGGTCCTTAAGGCCAATGCCCTCGTCAAAGCCAAGTACGGCCTCCTCGACCGACGGGTGGACGACATCGGCTTAGACGACCAGCCCCTCCACACCCATCCTTATAAGAAAGGCGAATTATGAGACTCGGGATCGATCCCTCGACCTATCTCGAGGTTTTGGCGGGCCATCCGCGTTTCTCGTATCACGGGGGAGCGGTGGAACCCCTCGCCTTTTGCCACGACCATAACGGCGTCACGATCCTGCGGCTCCGCCTCTGGGTCGATCCCTATGACGAGAACCATCGGCCCTATCACGGGGGCACCGATGACTTCGCCGCCTTCGTTAAGCTGGCCCGCCTCGGGATGAGCAAAGGCTATGCGATCATGCTCGACCTCCAGTACTCCGATTTCTGGTGCGACCCCTCCAAGCAGACCCTCCCGAAAGCCTGGAAGGGCCTGACGTTCGAGGGCTTGCTTTCCGAGGTCTATGCCTACACTTTGGCGACCCTGGAAGAGGCCCAAAAAGAAGGGGTCGCGATCGCCTACGTCCAGATCGGGAACGAGGTCACCAATGGGATGCTCTGGCCCTATGGGGCCCTGACCGCCAATCCCCAGGGCGGGGTCCGCTGTGGCTATGACAGCCTTTGCCTTTTATTGGGCGCCGGGATCAAGGCCGCCCGGAAAGCCGCCCCCCAAGCGGCGGTCATGCTCCAGCTCGAGCGAAGCGGCAACCTCCCCCTCCATGAGGAATTCTTCTCCGAAATCGCCGCCCGCGGCCTCGATTATGACCTCATCGGCCTTTCTTACTATCCGTTCTGGCACGGGCCCTTCAAGGACCTCTGGGCCAACGTCGACAACCTCGCGGCCAAATTCCAGAAGCCGATCCTGATCGTCGAGACCGGCTATGGCTTCACGCTCCTCCCGCCGCCAAAGGGAGGCAATCTCATCGACGCGAAGTTCCTGGCGGACAGCCCCGCGACCGCCTATACGCCTTATCCCCTCACGAAGGAAGGGCAAAAGGAGTTTCTCGAGGAACTTCTCCGAGGTGCCGAGGCCCACAAGGTGGCCGCCGTCGTTTATTGGGAGCCCTTCTGGCTTCCGCTCCGAGGCCTCGAATGGGCCTCCAAGGCCGGCGAGGCCTATCTCGGCGACACCAGCAAACCCACCCACAACGAGTGGGCCAATCAGTGCCTTTTCGACTACGAGGGCGAGGCTACCCCAGGCTTGGAGGCCTTCAAGGTCTAGCTTCGCTCAGCCGTCCGGCTTAGCATAAGGGGCCCTAAGCCGGCCCCTAAGGGAGACGGAAAAAGGTCTTTCCCTTGCAAAGGGCGGCGGAAGAACGTATACTCCATGTCGCTGCCCATCAAAGCCCTTCTTCTTCGATCAGAAGATAGGCCCTGGATAGCGTGAAAAAACCTTTTCTTGGGCCGTCTGAGGCCCAAACGAATGATTCTCCCGGCGATCGCCCAAGGCGATCGTTTTTTTGTTTCGGCCGAGGGATAAAACGCGTTTCCTTCCGCCCACGTGCTAAGATGAAGCCGATCAATTAAGGCGAGAACCTCGATCAGCCCCATCGGAAGCCACGGCTTTTTCGGGCGAATCCGGTTTTGGCCGGGAGGCTTTATGGCCAAAGGGAAACAGACCGAGCGCGCAAAATCGAGGGCGGGGGAGGCCAAGGAGGATCCGCGGCTTTTCCCCAAGCCTTTATCGAGCCGGAACGAGACGGTTCCAAAGTCTAAAGGACTCACCAGCGCCGCCGGGGCTCCGGTGGCCAATAACCAGGATGCGATGAGTGCCGGGGTCCATGGGCCTCTCGTCATGGAAGACCCTTGGCTCCTCGAGAAGCCGGCCCATTTCGACCGCGAGGTCATCCCCGAGCGGCGCATGCACGCCAAAGGCTGGGGGGCTTTCGGGACTTTCACGGTGACCCACGACATCACCCGCTTCACCAAAGCCAAGATCTTCTCCGAAGTGGGGAAAAAGACGAAAATGTTCGCCCGTTTTTCCACGGTGGCCGGGGAGCGCGGGGCGGCCGACGCCGAGCGGGACATCCGGGGCTTTGCCCTCAAGTTCTACACCGAGGAAGGCAACTGGGACCTCGTCGGCAACGACACCCCGGTCTTCTTCTTCCGCGACCCCCTCAAATTCCCGGATCTCAACCACGCCATCAAGCGCGATCCCAAGACCAACCTCCGGAGCCCCAACACCAACTGGGATTTCTGGACGTCCCTTCCCGAAGCCCTCTTGCAAGTGACGCTCGTGATGTCCGATCGCGGGCTGCCGGCCTCCTTTCGCTTCATGCATGGCTTTTCGAGCCATGCCTATAGTTTCATTAGCGCCAAGAACGAACGGGTTTGGGTCAAATTCCATTTCCGCTCGGAGCAGGGCATCCGCAATTGGACGGATCAGCAAGCCGCTCGCTTAGTGGCCATAGACCGCGAAAGCTCGGGCCGCGATCTTTACGAGGCCATCGCGGAGAAGATGTACCCGAAGTGGCGCCTTTACATCCAACTCATGAGCGAAGCGGAGGCGAGGGCTTATCCTGGCAACCCCTTCGACCTCACCAAGATGTGGCATAAGAAGGACTACCTTCTTCGCCCCGTCGGGGAGTTCGTCCTCGACCGGAACCCCGAGAACTATTTCCAGGACGTCGAGGAAGCGGCCTTCAATCCCGCCAACGTCGTTCCGGGCATCAGCTTCTCACCGGACAAAATGCTGCAGGGGCGCCTCTTCGCCTATGGCGACGCCCAGCGTTACCGGCTCGGGGTCAATTCGGAGCAGATCCCGGTCAATTCGCCGCAAGGGGTCGCCCATCCCCATAGCTACCACCGCGACGGGGTGGCCCGGATGGATGGGAACCGCGGCGGCGAGCTCCCGAGCGAGCCCAATAGCTTCGGGGACTATGCCGAAGACCGCTCGGCGACCGTTCCGCCCGAAGCGGCGGGGGATGTCTTCCGCTACGATTACCGCGCGGACGACCACGATTACTACAGCCAGCCGGGCGAGCTATTCCGGGCGATGACCCCAGATCAGCAAAAGGTTCTTTGCGAGAACACGGCCCGCAATCTGGGCGATTCCACGCTTCAGGTCAAGCACCGCCATATCGATCACTGCTACCGGGCCGATCCCGCCTATGGCAGGGGGGTGGCCGCCGCCCTTGGGATTGACCTTAGGACCGTCGATCTCCGTCTTCCGGAAGCCGATTCCTTCGAGGGCCTGAGGGCTGCCAATAACGCCCATCCCGAGCTGAATGTCCCGACCGAACCGGCCGATCCCGGCCATGAGATCGACACCAACGGCCCCGATTACATCGATCCGGATAAAGATCCGTATCTGTTGTAAATCGACTTAAATGAGAATCCCAAGGGCAGGGCAGGGCCACCCCGCGGGGTTTTCTGCCCGCGATGGAGCATGAAAGATAGGGCCTAAGATTATGATAAAGCCAGATGGGAAGACGCCTTTCCAGAGAGGCGAAGGCCACACTGGGAGACCGGAAACGTTCTTTTTGAAAACCTCCTTGCCGTCCCCTCGCGAAATTAATCGCGACCTGAAATGGTTCTTCTCTTGTCAGAGCGGGGCCGAAACATTATAATTTCTCCCGTTGCCTCACTGAGATGCTCTTCCTGACCCGACGAAATATCGAGTTTCCAAGATGGGCTCATCGACGGTAACGGCGCGCCCCGCTAGTTAAACGGTATAACGGGTCCATGGTAAGGACCAATTCGTAGTCCGACTCTGCGGCGGGGCACCATTGAATGAATAACCTCGATTAAATCGGGGTTTATTTTTTATATGAGCAAGAATCCTGTTTCCTATAATGAAAGTAAAGAGCGGCGCTGAAGGGCGCGATTTCGCACAGGATTTCTTTGCCAGAGCCGTCGTCAAAAACGAAATCTGTCATCCTATTCCAAAAACCTCATTATTTTTAATCTTTTTGGAGTTGCGTTTTCGATGCTCTATATCTCCTCCGCCCTTCGATGATGCGCCAAGAAGCGATTTTCGAGGGGGGCTGCCCCGATGTCGGTCGCTGCCCTCGAAGGCGCGTAAATGAGGCCAGGCGGGGCTGCTTTGCTTTTCGTCGCCAAGAACGTATACCTGAAGAGACTCGTTGCTCGGACGGAGCAACCTGTATACAATGACCGTAGCATTAAAGCCGTTGATATCGGAAAAACGGCTGAAGGAAAAAGATGGTTGATGGGCAACTAGCCATGAGGAGAGATGATGAGGTTGTTTTAAGAGACATGGCGGAATCGGATATCGAAGACTATGTCCGGTGGTTCACGACCGAGACCGAATGGAACGACTTTGATTCGCCTTGGGCGCCGATCGATTCGGATGAAAAGTCGGAAAGGGCCTCCTGGGCCGAATACTTCCAAAAGGTGAAGACCCTCCCCCGGGATACAGTCCGATGGAAATACGAGATCGAGGTAGAGGGCAAACACGTTGGCTGGGTTTGCTCCTATAAAGATCTTGAATACTTGAGCAATGGCGCGGGAACCCCCGCTCTCGGCATCGATATACCGGAAGAAGGCTTCCGCGGCAGGGGCTACGGGACAAAAGCGCTTGTGCTTTACATGGACTATCTAAGAAGGAACGGCCGCCCATCGTTCTTCATCCAAACCTGGTCCGGCAACTCCCCCATGATAAGAATCATCGGTAAGCTCGGTTTCAAAGAGCGCCTCCGCAAGAAAGATTGCCGGTTGGTCAACGGCAGGCGCTATGACGCGATAACCTTTGAATCCGGCGACCAAGCGGCAGGTTAGCGGCAAAAACATCATTGACTTTTTGCTCATTCTGAAGCTAATGGATTTCATTGGGGACAGCGAAGCGGAGAGGCCTTTCTCTTGGCATGGTCTCAATTTGAAACCGGAGAGCAAGCCCATCGAGCCGTTTCAAAACCTGGGATCGGTCCCTCCAGGCCCAGTTGATCGTTTCTGGAGTCCGGGGTTATTGGTCTACTGCAGGTTCCGCTTGAAGACGGTGGCGAAATGGGTTTGATCGATGATCCTTTGCGAGAGAAGCGAGACCAAGAACGGAAGGGCGTAGGCTAAGGCGGCGGTGGCGAGGAAAGCCCAAACGGAATTCGAGAATGGATTGAAGGGCAGGGACAAACGGCCTTGAATCGCCGCTCCGATCCAAAAAGTGATTCCGGCTCCGGCCGCGAAGGACAAAAGGAGCGGGATCGTGAGATAGAGGACATTCATGAGCCAATAGGCCCCGGCGATCGAAGCGTTGCTTTTCTCTAGCGATTGGAATCCGGCGATGTCGCCTTCGCTCTGCCGCATTCGCTTGAGGGAATGGCGGGTCAATAGCCAAACCGAAAGCAAGGCGAAAAGGCCCCCCATGACGAAGAAGGCGATCCGGAAATTCGCGCCGATCTCCTGCGAAACGCCGCTGGCGGTGGCCAGCGGATCGGCGGAGGGGGCGGGGGACACGACGATGTCCTGGGGCTTTCCGGCCTTCACGTAGGCTTTGAGGCCGGCCCTCCCCAAGAGGAATTTCGCGGTTTCGTACTGAATATCGCCTTTGAGCGCTTCGAAGAATGGGGCCGAGGCATAAATAGCATCGGCATCCGATCCGCTGAGGACGCCGCTGACCTTGAGGGTCGGGAAATGCGTGGACATCTCATAGTAATCGTGGGTGAAGGGATAGACATTCAAGGTCTTCCCGACCGCGCTTGCGATGTCGCCCCCTCCGATGACCCGGGCTCGGCTGTCGCTCACCACGATTTCGTCGGCGGTGGTGGGGTAGCTTCCGTAAAGAAGCGGCGTGGAGTCGAGAATCTGAGACGTCAGGTAGCCGCGGGCGAGGCTGTCGTTATAAGGCTTGCCTTCCGCAAGAGGGCTCCACATCCAGATGCCCTCTTTTTCAATCATCGAAAAATAGGTGTTGGTGTTGATGATGGCGAAAAGATAGCTGTTCGAAATGAGGTAATCGTAATAGTAGTCCCCGGCCGTATCGTCCGGGAAATGCGCCCGCGCCGTTTCGTACCCAGTCGCGGCTTCCTGGCCGATGATCAGGCCTTTGAGGGAGGCGACGAAGGCTCCGAGATCGTCCCCGGCCTTGGTTCCGAGGACCGAATCGAGGCAATCGCTCACGACCGCCTCGCCATCGGCAGGGGCGTAGCTCACCCCTTGGATGTCGAGCGAGTCGGCCAAAAGAAGCCGGGCTTGTTTGCCGGTCCCCGCATCGGCGAAATAACTATACGAACTGACCTCATAGGTCGGGCTGATGCCGAGCGACTCGAGATAATCGGAATAGTCTTTTCCGCTCTTCACGGCATCGCCGTTTTTCTGCCAGGAGGTATCGAAGAAAAGAGGATCAGAGGCTTCCACCATCGCCTTTTCCGTGGCGGAGCCGTCATAGAGGGCGGAGTTGAAAGCCAAAAGCAGCAAGGTCCCCGCCAGGAAAAGGGCGAGGAAGAGGGAAACCGAAGGCAAGAACATCATCCGCCAAGCGTAGTGCCATTGGACGGAGGACGGGATATGCGGGTCCTCGGGGGCGGGCTTGAGCCCTTCGTCGGAGAGGAGAGGCCGGGCTTGCGGGGCCTCGATAAGTTTCCCGTTTTGGAGGGAAAGGAGGGTCCCCCCGGAAGCTTTGGCCACCCCGAAATCGCGGGTTGCGACTATCACCAACCGCTCCTTTGAGGCCTGGGCGAGGAGCTCGTAAACCTTAGCGGCGTCCGCGGGGCCGCAATTCTCGGCGGGCTCATCGAGAAGGATCGCGCTGGCGCGGGACAAGGAAGCCCGGGCCACCGCCAAAAGGATGCGCTCGCCCTTTGAAAGGCGCGCAACCGAGACTTTCAGTTTGCTTTGCAGTCCGATCAGCGCAAGCGTTTCTTTGATTTTGCCCTCATCGGGCTCGGCCAGTCGCAGATTGTCGAGAAGGCTCAGCGACAAGATAAGGCCATCCTCTTGGAACACGTAGGAGAAAGTCGTTCCCTTCGCTGAAACAGCCTCGCCCAAAGTCGGTTTTCGGAGGCCCCCGATCACGTTGAGAAGGGTGCTTTTTCCCGCATCGGCCTCGCCGACGATGAAAAAAAGGCCCCGGTCGCCGAACTCATAGGTGAAGTCATCCACGGCCTGGAATCCTCTTCGGCCGTCTTCGAAGGATACCGAAACGTGCGAAAGCTTGATCATCGCCCTCCATCATACAATCTTTTTGTTTCGCTGGCTTAAAAAGCGAGGCCGAGCGGCTTTAATCGGAAGACAAATCTTCCGCCGGCGGTCCGTTTTGGGCCTCTGGGTCTTGCGCTTCTTTTTTCTCGTCTCGCTCTTGAACGGATGGGGCCTGGCGTTTTCAAGGCCGTCCCGATCTCAGTGGATCATCGTATAGGGGGCGACGTCGACGAAGCCGAATTTATGGTAGATCTGGCCCGCCTCGGGGTTGTCGTAGAAGAGGCAGACGAATTTCTGGCCTTTCCCGAAGCGGTCTTTGAGGAGCGACTGCACGGCCAAGGACGCGTAGCCTTTCTTGCGATAGCCCTCTTTAGTGGCCACCCCGACGACCATCGAGCATTCGGGGGAATCGGCGGTGGAGGCGGCCGTGGCCACCAATTCGTTCCTCACATACACCCCATAAAGGACGGAGCCTCGCGCGACCGCCAGCTTTTTGCCGTCGGTGGCTTCCTTTTCGGTCTCCGCCGCGAAGGAACGGAATTCGGCGATGCTTGAGAGAAGAAGATAGAGGGCATGGAAATCGCCCTCCCCGAGGGTCCGCGCCTTCACGAAAGAAGGGTAGCTCTGGGGGTGGGGATCGAGCCGGTCGCAGCGGGCCATCATCGTGTCCTCGGGCGCCAAAGGCCTGAGGGAGGGGGCGATCGGATCCAGCAGCGCCTTCTTGCCGCTCAAACAGACCCCGCGGAGGGTCGGATTGTCCTTTTTGATCCGCGCGGCGATTTCTTTCGGGTCGAAAGCCCCGCGGCCATAGAAGACGTAATTCCGGTCCTGGTAGCGGAGGAGCACGCTTTCGAAAGCCCCTTTCTCGCCAAGGAAGGCCGTCACCTGGACGTGCGGGCTTTCGAGCCCGAAGGCGGTCACGTCCCCGTAGATGAAGAGGTTGACCTCGGGCTCGGGGGCGATGAAGGCCTTCAAAGCCGGGATGTCGGCGTTCCGGAGTTCGATAAGGGATTTTGCCATGGTCTTATTCTCGAAAAGAGAAGCCCCGATGTCAAGGCTTGCCCGCAAAGTCAAAAAAGCCCTCCGCGGGGGAGGGCGCAGGCTCAGAATTTCCCGAGGTGGATCTTCGCTTCATCGTAGCGGTCGACTTGGGCTTTCTTCTCGGAGGGCTTCCCGAACATCAGGACGGCGATCGGGAGATCGCCTTTCGGGAGGGCGAAATAGGAGGCGAGTTTCTTCGCGAAGTCGCTGTCGGCCTTGACCCCGGCCCACAAGGACCCATAGCCGAGGGCTTTCCCCGCCAGAAGCATGTTCTCGGCGACCGCGGAGCAATCCTCGTAAAGGAACTCCGGCGTCGGATTCTTGTTGGAATCCCCGACGAGCAGGACCGTCAGGGAGGCGTTCCGCATGATCTCGCAGGTCGGCTTCTCCTTGACGAAATCCTTCCAGAAATCGTTCTCGGCGTTGACGATGAACTCGTAAGGCCGGCGGTTCATCGCGCTGGGGGCCTCCATCCCGGCCTTGAGCAGGGCCCTGATGTCCTCTTGGCTCATGATTTTTTTATCGTATTTCCGAACCGAGATCCTCGTTGCGATGCAGTCCAAAGCGTCCATGTTTCTCGCTTCCTTTGCCTTTAGTGATTATTATAGACTCCGCCTCGGATTTTTTCTAAGCTTTCCGTTTGGGTCGCCTTTGGTATAATAGGACGGAACAAATAGAGGAACCATCATGAAAATAGCCCTGACGGCGGAATCGACCGTCGACCTTCCGAAAGAGCTGCTCGCGCGCTACGACATCGCCACCGTCCCCTTCGCCCTCATCCTGGGCGACAAGGCCGAGTGGGATGGCGAGGTGAAGGGCGAAGACCTCTTCGCCTTCGTCGAGAAGACCGGGACCCTGCCTCATACCTCCGCGGTCAATCAGGCCCAGTTCCTCGAGTTCTTCAAGAAACAGCTGGCCGATCACGACGCGGTGATCCATTTCTCCCTGTCCGGGGATTTCTCCTCGGCCTATCAGAATGCGGTGGTGGCCGCCGCGGCCTTCCCGGGCCGGGTCACCGTCATCGACAGCCGCTCCCTCTCGACCGGGATCGCCCTCCTCTGCCTCTATGCCCATAAGCTCATCGCCTCGGGCAAAAGCCCCGAGGAGATCGCCCTTCTCGTCAAGGCGCGGATCCCTTTCGACCAAGCCTCTTTCGGCCTCGAATCCGTGGACTATCTCTACAAAGGCGGGAGATGCAGCGCCTTAGCGGCCCTCGGGGCCAACCTCCTCAAGATCCGCCCCCAGATTCTGGTGAGCGAGGGCAAGATGAAAAGCGGCAAGAAATTCCATGGGCCGATGATGAAGTGGGTCAGCGATTACATCGACGCCACCTTGAAGGAATTCGACAACCCCGACAAGGAAGAGGTCTTCCTGACCTATTCCTCGGCCCCCGACGAGGTGGTCGCTTTGGGGAAGAAAAAGTTGGAGAAGGTCGGCTTCAAGACCATCCACGTGACCCGCTCAGGGGGCACCATCAGCTGCCACTGCGGGCCCCACTGCCTCGGGATCCTCTATCTCAACGACGGGCCGCATCCGATCGAATAAGCCTAAAGAAAACCCCTCCGTTTCCGAAGGGGTTCTTTTTTAGCTCGCGGAGGCCGAGCTCGAGGCCCCGCCGGCGCTGACGTTGGAATTGGTCAGATCTTCGTAGTGGTATAAGACCGAATCCCCGAAGGTCGAGGCGATGTAGGTGGATACGCTAGCATCCGCGGCCACCTTGACGAGTTCTTTCGTCTTGGCGGAGGCGAGATTGCTGGTCTTGACGGCGATGATGTTGGCCTTGGCCGCGATCGTCGCGGCGGTGGCTTTCTCGGAGAGGACGATCTGGGAGGCGTAGGCGCTCCCGAGCCCCGTCATCGCGGTGTTGCCCGGAATGATCCCGAAGTGATAGTCGGGGAGGGAGGCGCATAAGCTCGACTCCTGGACGCAGGTGAGGGTGCAGCTGGCGTAGCCGCTGCTCCAGGTCACGTAGTCGTTGGGCTTCGTGACGTCGAAATTCGTGAAGGCGCCGCTGACGTAATCGGAGGCCTTGATCGTGAGATAGCTGTAGGATTGCAAGAACAGCAGCGCCCGCTCGATGTTGCTGACGTCGTTCACGAGCTCGATCGACTCGCCGTCATCGAGGGTTTTGTTGGCGTCTTTGCTGGAGGCGTACAAGCAGAGCTTCTCGTAGTGGATCTTGCAGGCGGCGGAGAGGGCGACGGATCCGGTATAGGTCTCGAGATAGGGGACGTGCTGGAAGTAGTTGGCGTCGTAGTCCCCGGCGGCCACCGCCTCGTTCTGGAGGGTCCAGTCGAGGACCGTGACCTTGAGGGTGTAGCCATCGGCCTTCAATAAGGGGGCGAAGGCTTCGTTCAGGATCTTCGCGTGAGGGAGCTCTGAGGCGCAGATGGTGATGGTTTTGTCCGTGGACTGGCTGCAGCCGCCTAAGGCGGCGGCCCCGGCCAATAGCGCGAGGGCGGCGAAGAGATTCTTTTTCATTGGATGGTTCTCCTTTTATCGGTTTTCTTTTCGACATAGAGCCCCGCTTCCTGGATCAGCTGAACGATCACGACGACGGCCAGGATGAGGACCCAGATATCCGGGTGCCCCAGGTAGTCGCTGGTGTGATTCGCGTAGTAGCCGTAAGCGGAGGCGATGAGCCCGCCCGCCCCTAAGTCATAGGCGAAGGCGGTGTAGCCGAGGATGGTGATGGAAGCGAGGGCCAGCCCGTTATAGAGGTGCGGCTTGGCTTCCCGGAATAAGACGTTTTTGATGAGGAAGGCATCGGAGGCCCCCATGCTCCGCACGGCCTCGATGGCGCCTTCGTCCACTTCGTTGAGGGAACCCTCGACGAGGCGGGAGACGAAGGCGAAGGAGGCGAAGAACAGGGGGATGATCATCGTGTACCATTCGCCCGACCCCCGGCCCACGACGGCCCGGGTGAGCGGCATCAGGATCGCGATGAGGATGAGGCAGGGGACGCTCCGCATGACGTTGATGAGGACCCCGAGCGGCAGATTGACCCAGCGGTTCGGATGCAGGCCCTTCTTGGACGTCACATTGAGGAGGACGCCTAAGGGGAGGCCGACCAGATACGCGAGGGCCGTCGAGAGGACGGTCATGAGGAGCGTCTGGGCGCCCGCCAAGAGGAGATTCTGCCAGTTCATGAGGGGCTCACCTCCTCGAAGGCGATGGCTTTGATCGCGAGGTAGCGCTTCAATTTGGCGCAGTCCTTCTCCTCTTTGGGGAGCTTGATCACGACCTGCCCGTACATCTTCCCGGCGATCACTTTGCTGTCCGCGTAGACGATGGAGACGAGGAGCGAGCAGTCTTCGACGATCTCCGCGATGATCGGCTCGTCGAGGTTGCCGTTGAAGAGGAGCCGGAGCATCCGCTTTTCGTCGAGCATCGTTTTGACGTGGGTGGCGTAGATGAGCTCCTTGGCGAGGGCCGTCTTCGGATTGAGGAAGACCTCGCTCAGCTCGCCTTCCTCGATGATCTTGGCCTTGTCGAGGAGGGCCACCCGGTTGCAGACCGACTCGATCACCGAGATCTGATGGGAGACCATGACGATCGTGAGGCCGAGCTCCCGATTGAGCTTGCCGAGGAGGGCCAGGACCTGCTCGGTGTTTTCGCCATCGAGCGAGGAGGTGGCCTCGTCGCTGAGGAGCACTTCAGGCTGGAGGGCGATGGCGCGGGCGATGGCCACGCGCTGCTTCTCCCCGCCCGAGAGCTCGGCGGGATAGGAGGCGGCTTTGTCGAGGATCCCCACCGTCTGAAGGGCCGCCAAGGCTTTTTCTCGGCGGTGGTCCTCTCCGGTGAGCTTTAAGGCCAGCTCGACGTTTTCCTCCGCGCTCAGTTGCATGAGGAGGTTGAAGGACTGGAAGATCATGGCGATCTCCCGGCGCCGCCGGCGCTCGATCGGGTGCGTGTGCCCGGCGAGCAAGGTTCCTTTGTAATAAACGGCGCCCTCGTCGATCCGCTCTAAGCCATTGATGGATCTTAAAAGCGTGCTTTTGCCCGCCCCGGATAAGCCAAGGATCCCGTAGATGTCGCCCTTGTCGATCGACAAGGAGATATCGTCCAAGACCTTGTGGCCCCCGAAGGATTTGCCGAGGCGCTCGATTCTGATTTCTTCCATCCCTTCCTTCCCTAGGCGGAAAATAGAAAAGCCCCGCCTATTCTAAGGACGGGGCTATAGGCCACGTGTTACCACCTTATTTCGCCCCCTCATCGCTAAGGGAGCCTTGATGAGTGCAGACACACTCCTCGGCTTTAACGGGCGATCCCGGAAGGCGCTACCTATCGCGCCCTCAGCTCAGAGGCCATGTTCGGCTTTGCTTCCTCGCCCGTTTCCACCATTGGGGGCTCTCTATCGATTCGGCCAAGCGTACTCTTCCTCGTCACCGCTTTTGCGCCTTAACTAAAACACGTTTTCGGGAAATGGCAATCACTATTTGCGGGAGGCCTCAGCCCCGAATATGGGATCTTCCACCTGCCATCGGAAGATTATCGCCATCGACGAAATACGTGTTTCTTCTTGCATGGCTCCTCCAGGCGAGGCTATAATCAAAAGCGCGGATGATCCTCGTCGAGGCTCCGCATCGCTCATGGAAAGATTTGAGTGGCGCCTTCGGGGCCACTCTTTCTATTATTGGAGGCCATTTAGTGGACGCAATCTCACAAGTTCTGGAGGCTTTGACCCCGCCCCTGAAAAAGGCGGGCTACGAGCTCGCGGAGGTCAAACTCACGCGGGACAAAGAGGGGCTGACCCTCCACATTTACGTGGACCGGGACGCTCCGATCTCGCTCGATGACATCGTCAAGGTCAGCGATCTCATCAATCCGCTCCTCGATCAAACGGATCCCATCGCCGAGCCTTATACGCTCGATGTCTCGAGCCTTGGGTCGGAGAAGCCGATCAAGCTGGACCGCCTCGAGCATTACCTCCATTATCACGTCAACCTCCATTTGTCGAAGCCTTACAAAGGGCAGAACATCCTGGAGGGCGACCTCGAGGACGTGACGCCCAGCGAAATCAAGCTCCTGGTCGCCGAAAAGACGCGGAAGAAGGAAATCAGCTTCCCCCGCGGAGACGTCGACAAAGCGCGCCTCGCCATTAAATTCTGAAAGGGAAAAATATCATTATGGATGCAACCGCATTTAAGACCGCAATCGACGAAATCGCCGAAAGCAAAGGCATCTCCCACGACGCCGTGGTGGAAGCCATCCGGGAAGCCCTCCAACGGGCTTACGTCCGCTATTTAGGCGGCGGCGATGACGCCGTCGTCGAGGCCTCGATCGACGAGGCCGCCTCCCCGATCATCACCTTGGCCCAGATCAAGACCATCAAAAAGGACGTCGAGGATGATTACCTCGAGATTTCCCCCGAGGACGCCAAGGAAGACGCCGAGGAGACGATCGAGCACCTCAATGAGGATCTCAAGGACGCCAAAGAGGTCTCCTCCAAAGCCGATCTCAAGGGCCTCATCGAGAAGGTCGATGCCGCCAAGAAGGGCATCAAGATCGGCGGCACCTATGCCATGTATTGCCCGCTCGGCGAGCTGACCAAGCTGACGGCCATGGCGGTCAAGAACAACCTCCGCCTCAAGATCGCCGAAGCCGAGCGCGTCGCGCTTTATGACGTCTATAAGGATCACATCGGGGAGATGGTGACCGGCACCGTCGAAAAGGCCGATGACCGCTCCGTCTCCGTCAACATCGGGCGCACGACCGTGGAACTCGGCCGCCGCGAGATGATCGGCGACGAGTACTTCAAGGTCGGGGACCCCATCAAGGTCTACATCCAGGAAGTCAAGCAAGCCGACGCCGAGGGCAGGCCGACCCATGGCCCCCAGATCGAGGTCACCCGTTCCTCCGAGGGCTTCCTCAAGCGGCTCTTCGAAGAGGAGATCCACGAGATCTATGACGGCACCGTCATCATCAAAGGCATCGCCCGCGAGGCTGGCGTCCGCTCCAAAGTCGCCGTCATGAGCAATAACGAAGACGTCGATCCGACCGGAGCCTGCATCGGGCCCGGCGGCTCCCGCATCCAGAAAATCGTCTCCCAGCTCGGGAACGGCAAAGACAAAGAGAAGATCGATATCATCGCCTATAGCGACAACCCGGCGCTTTACATCGCCGAATCGCTCCGCCCGGCCCAGGTTTTGGGCGTGGCCATCAAAGACGCCTCGGCCCTTCCCCATCCTTTGGCGACCGCCATCGTCAAAGACGAGCAGCTTTCTTTGGCCATCGGCAAGAAAGGCGCCAACGCCCGCCTCGCCAATAAGCTCACCGGCTGGAGCATTGACATCGTGGAAGAGAGCGAGGCCCAGACCGCCGCGCTCGTCTACTCCACGGTCGACGATCTCCAGAAGCAGGTCGAAGAAGCCAAGAAGCTCAACGAAAGAGCCAAATACGCCGAGAAGAGCAAGCTCGACATCGAGAAGCGCGAAGCCGAGGCCAAGGCCCAGAAAGACGCCGAACAGGTGGCCGTTCCGAGCGTGGCCGCGCCTGCGGAAACGGTCGCTCCCGCCCCCGTGAGCGAAGGCGCGCCCTCCGTGGCCGCCGCTCCGACGCCGGTCGCCCCAGCGGCCCCCGCCGAGATCAAGAAAGAGGCCCCCGCGCCGGCCCCGACCGTGGTCAAGACCACGACGACCCTCGACGCCCTCGAGAAAGAGCTCGCCGAATCCGCCAAGATCCAGAAGAGCTTCGTGCCCTATGACCGCGATCGCGAGCATGAGCATGAGCATGAGCACGGCAAGTTCCAGAAGAACAAGCGGCCGCATCAGATCTCCGATAAGGAGGTCGCCCACGTCAAGCCGACCGAGGTGACCCCAACGGACGCCCCGGTGCTGCCGATCTACACCCAAGAGGAGCTCGCGGCGATGGCCAAAGAAGAGGACACGGCCGGGACGACGGAGGAAGCTCAGGAAGACGTCGACGTCGAGCAGTACGACAAGTACTACGACGATGACGAGAAGAAGTGATGCGGATCCTGAACGCCAGAGAAGATTTTCTGACTCGAGCCAAGCATCCCAAAAAGGCGATGCTTCGCTTCGTCCTCGTGAAGGGCGAGCTCGTCCTTGACGAGGCCCAGAAGCTGCCGGGACGGGGCTTCTATCTCGAAAAAAGCGAGATCCCGGAAGCCTTGGACAAAAAGGCGTTCAATCGGGCGCTTCATCGCGCCTTAAGCAAAAAAGAGGAGGAGGCTTTGCGAAAACTATGAATAGCGCGGATCAAAGTCTCGGTTTCCTCGGCCTCTTATTCGTCTCCCGGAAGGCCCTCATCGGGGAAGAGCTCGCCGCCAAACTCGAGCAATGCAAACTGCTCCTCTACGCGACGGACGCCACGAGCAACCAAGCGCTCGGGATCCGCCACAAAGCGGAGCTCCGCCATACGCCCCTATACGGGAAATTCACGGAGGAGGAGCTCGGCCACGCCTTAGGGCGCGACAAAGTCACCTTCGTCGGCATCGTCGACAAAAAGGCCGCCGCGGCCTTCCTCGCGAAGACGGGATTATTGAAAGGACCTCAGAAGCCATGAAGAAAAAAACCGACCACTATTTCTCGAAGAAGAACATGCTCCAGCAGCAAGAGCGGAATCGCCAGGCTAATTTCGACGAGCACACCGCCCACAGCCGCCGCAAAGAGGAATACGCCAAAGTCAACGGCGGGGTTTTCGTGTATTCGAAACCGATGTCCGTGACCGATCTCTCCAAAGCCATCAACGTCCCGGCCTCCGCCATCATCAAATTCTTGTTCATGCAGCAGAAGATGGTCACCATCAACCAGATGCTCGACGACGACATGATCGGCGAGATCTGCCTGCAGTTCAACTACGATTTCAAGAAAGAGAAGATCGTCGACAAGGAGCACTTCGAGGAGCTGGAGATCAGTGATGATCCCAAGAATCTCGTGGAGCGGCCTCCGGTCGTGACCGTGATGGGCCACGTCGACCATGGCAAGACCTCGATCATCGACGCCATAAGGCATAGCGATGTCGCCGCGCATGAGGCGGGCGGCATCTCCCAGGCCATCGGCGCTTATCAGAAAGAATACAAAGGCAAGAAGATCACCATCATCGACACCCCGGGGCACGCGGCTTTCACGGCCATGCGGGCCCGCGGCGCCGACGTGACCGATATCGTCATTCTCGTGGTGGCCGCCGATGACGGGGTCATGCCCCAGACCGTCGAGGCCATCGACCACGCCAAGGCCGCCAAGGCCCAGATCATCGTCGCCATCAACAAGATGGACAAACCCGGCGCCAACCCCAAACGCGTCGAAGAGCAGCTGATGTCCCACGACGTCGTTTCCGAGGATTTCGGCGGCGAGGTCATCTGCGTGCCTTGCTCCGCCAAAACCGGGCTCGGCATCAACGATTTGCTGGAAGCCATCCTGACCAAAGCCGAGATGATGGAGCTCAAGGCCAACCCCAATCGCTATGCGAGCGGGACCGTCCTCGAATCGAATCTCGACAAGGGCGAAGGCCCCAAAGCCACCCTGCTTGTCCAAAACGGCACCTTGACCAATTCCGACTACGTCGTCGTCGGCGAGATCTATGGCAAGATCCGCCGCATGAGCAACGAATATGGCACGATCCTCAAAACCGCCGGGCCTTCGACGCCCTGCTCCGTCACGGGGCTGTCCGCCGTCCCCAGCGCCGGCGACCGCTTCATGGCTTTCCCGACGGAGAAAGAAGCCAAGGAAATCGCCGAGAAGCGCGCTTTGGCCAAGCAGGAGAAAGACCGCAGCGGCTCCTCCGCCATGTCGCTGGCCGATTTGAACAACCTCGTGAACACCGGCAAGATCCAAGACATCAACGTCATCATCAAAGCCGACACCGACGGCTCGGCCCAGGCCCTTCGCTCCGCCCTCGAGAAGCTCTCGGGCGAGGAAGTGAAGGTCAAGGTCCTCGAAGCCTCGGTTGGGGCCATCAACGATTCCGACGTGCTTCTGGCCCAAGCCTCGCACGCCATCATCTATGGCTTCAACATCCGCCCGGACGCCCGCATCCAGGCCAAGGCCGCCGAGGCCAAGGTCGAAATCCGCCCGCACCGGATCATTTACGAGCTCATCGATGAGATGACGGCCGCCATGAAAGGCCTTTACAAGGCCGAGAAGGTCGAATCGGTGACCGGCCAGGTCGAAGTCCGCCATATCTACAAGATCACCCACGTCGGCACGATCGCCGGCTCCTATGTCACGAGCGGCCTCATCAAGGCCAACGAAAAAGTGCGCCTTTTGCGCGAAGGGGTCATCGTCTATGAAGGGCAATTGGCTTCCCTGAAGCGTTTCAAAGACGATGTCAAGGAAGTGAAGCAAGGCTTTGAATGCGGCTTGGCGATCGCCAATTTCAACGACCTCAAAGAAGGAGACATCATCGAAGGTTACGAGATGGTGGACAAGAAATAATGGCCTACCGCCCAGGACGCATCAAAGCGGTCATCGGGAAGGATATCTCCGAGATCGTGACGACCCAGCTCAAGAATCCCCACATCGGGCTTCCCTCGGTCAACGAGGTGGTCGTCAACGACGACTACAGCGTCGCCAAGGTTTACGTTTCTTTCGTCGGCTCCAAGTATCCCCATCAGAATCTCTTGGAGCTCCGGCGCTGCAAAGGCGTGGTGCGCTCCGCCCTCGCCAAAATGGTCGATTTAAGGAAAGTCCCGGAGATCGATTTCATCTACGACGAGCGTTTCGAGAAGGCCGAGCGCCTCGAAAAAGCCTTGGCCAAAGAAGAGGCGGACCTGAGCGCCGCCAAGAAGGACCAATAAAAAGACGGGTTTTCCCGCCTTTTTTTGCGGACCCAGCAAACAAGTCCTGATATTTCTTAATATGGGTGGTGCCTTCAAGGGGAACTAACATGAAAAAGAAGCCGCTTCTCCTCTTCGCGATTTCGGCCCTCGCCCTTTCTTCCTGCGCGCTTTTGAAAGGGTCTTCCTCCGCGACCTCAACCGATCCTTTCGCTTCGAGCGGAGACAGCTCGGCCTCCTCGAACGACCCCGCCAGCGGCGCTTCTTCGGCGAGCTCTTCTTCGACTGCCGCTTCCAGCGCTTCCTCCGCGATCCCTTCCAGCAGCGCCCTTTCCTCCAGCTCCGCCCCGAGCGTCCAGGCCGATGGGGATTATGCGGCCTTTTGGACTTATGGCACCGCGGTTTCGATGGCGCTGTCCTTCAGCAACGCCGCCCTCTATGCCCTCAGCGATTACGGAGCCAACTATTCCCGGCAATACGCCGATGTGTATTTCCCGGCCCAGCTCCAGGTCACCGTGGGCGCCGATGCCTTCACCTACGCCGACGTCGGCGTGCGGATGAAAGGGGCCACCTCGCGGACGGAGATCGCCGAGAGCGATGGCACGATCACCGACGTCTGCCATTTCAAGCTCAATTTCGGGGCCACCTTCGACAGCGATTTATATGATCTGGCTTTGTTCACTTCCTTCCGGCACGATTGGTCGAGCGATTCCGTCGGTCGCAAAGCCCGCAAAAAAAGGACCTTCGCCGGCATGAGCAAGCTCGATCTCAAATACCTGCCCCGCAACCAAGACGATCAGGCCTACAGCCAGGACATCTATTGCTATGACGTCTTCAACCAGAATGGGATCGCGGCCCCCAAAGCGCGCTGGCTGGCCTTGAATCTGGCCGATGCGAAAATGAATGAGGATCTTTCTTACGAAGCGGTGGAGGACGTCGACGAGGATTTCCTCGACCATCATTTCGGGGCCGACGGAGGCGATCTTTACAAATGCACGCAGGTCATTTTCTCCAGCAATAGCTATTCGGTCGCGGACCTCGCTCGCGCGAATGCCGTGAGCGTTTCGGCTGATGCTTCGGGATACGCCAACGGGACCCGGATCGCCCAAGGCTACATCGGGGTTGAGGATAACCTCGATGGCTACCATCCGAATTACGATCTCAAGACCAACGACGATGGCGAAAACAGCGATTTCTCGAAGATGGCCCATCTCATCAACGTGGCTTATTCCTTGCGCTACGCCAAAGCGCCTTATGCGCTTCTCGACGCCACGCTCGACATCCCGGAATTCCTCAAATTCGAAGCGGTCTCCTATCTTCTCGGCAATTTCGATGACCAGAGGAATAACTACAATAACTATTACGTCTATTTCCGGCCCGCGGATGGCAAAGCCGTTTACATCCCTTATGACTGGGATTATTCCTTGGGGGCGCACAAAGGCGTGGATATCTCCTCCTTTATGCCCTTCCATCAAAGCTCCACCCACGACCTTTTGAACAGCAACGATCTTTATTGGGATACGATTCTGACCAATTCGAGTTTGGCCTATGCCTCAGGGGCGAGCCAAAGCCAAGCCGCCATGCAAAAAGAATACAAAGCCGATATCTCCGCGGCCATGGATTTGGGGGCCATCACTTACGCGAGTTACATGGCTTTCCTCGCCAAGCTGGCCAACCGCCTGTCTTCCGCGCAGGAGCTTTCCGACGTCAAAGCCTACATGGCGACCAAAAACGGCCTTCTCACCGCCTACTGAGAATCAAAACGGCGGTTCGTCCGCCTTTTTTTAGAGCTGGATTCGTTTGACGAAATGAGAGCCCTTGATCCCGGGCTCTTTCTTTTTCGCAAAGCCGGCCGCTTGGATGACTTTTAAATCATGGCTGCTTAGAACGAAGGTCACGGGATTGACGACGCGCGAGATCCGCTGCATCAGCTCCTGGATCGCCAAGACCTGAGTTCTCGAGGATCCTTTTAAGGCATAGAGGGCGATCCGATGATCGGTGAGATGGCGGTAGGCAATCTCGCCCACGCGCCGATGCTGATGGAGCACGAGATAATCGCATTCGCCCTCCAAAGGCTTGGCTGAGGCGAAGGCGGTTCCGCGCATCGAGGCCGCGGAGAGGACTGGCTTCAAAGCGTAGGCGTGGAGGTCTTCGCTCTCGAATTCGAGTTTGTCGAAAAAGAGCTGGAAGGGCTCGTAATTGATGAGCATCGTCCGGAAATTGTCGCGGGCTTGGGGATAGGCGGCATAGATCTTTTGGAGCCATTCCTTCATTTCCTCGCGATCGGTGTGCTTGTTGGCGGGGCAGCCGGCGTCGAGAATCGGGAGGTGCTCCTCCAAGGCCAGATTCCTCAGATCGTCTTCCCGGCAATAGATCAAGGGGCGGATGAAAGTGACGCCCGCCCGGTCGAGGGTCATCTTGGGCTCGAAGGTGGCCACCCTGCCCCCATGCACCATGTTGAGGAACAGCGTTTCGATGGCGTCGTCGTTATGATGGGCGAAAGCCACTTTGTTGAAGCCTTCTTCTTTGGCGATGCGGTTCATCGTGGCCTTTTTCATCCGCGAGCAGATGGAGCAGGGGATGTGTTTTCCTGGCTTCTGATGGGCTTTTAGGATGTCATAGACGAAACGCGAATCGCTCACATAGAGCGGATAGCCCAGCGATTGGCAATAGTTCTTCAAGGGCGTCAGATCCGGGGAGGCGAAACCCAAATCCAGATAGACGGGCTTCACCTCGAACGTCTTGCCGGCGAAGCGCCCATAAACCGACAATGCCCTGAGCAAAGAAAGGGAATCCTTGCCTCCCGAGAGGCCCACCAAGATCTTGTCCCCGTCATCGATGAGGCTGAAGTCCCGGTCCGCCCTTCGGACGGCCGCGAGAACGTTTCTGATATATTTCATAAGAAGTTTTCCGAACGAGACATTATAATGTCTTCGCCATGGAAAACGGAATCCTCTTGCTCGACAAAGACCCCGGGATGACCTCTCGGGACGTCGATAACGCCCTTCAAAAGAAATTCGCCACTTCGAAAGTGGGCCATTTGGGGACCCTCGATCCTTTCGCGACGGGGCTCTTAGTGGTCGGGGTCAACCGCGGGACGAAGTTTCTCCCCTATTTTGACGACGCCAAGAAAAGCTACATCGCCTCGCTTCAGCTGGGCATCGCCACTTCGACGGGCGATCCTGAAGGCGAAAAAGGGCCTGCCAAGGCCATTCCTGAGCTAACCGAAGCAGGTATTGCGGAGATATTGCATTCGATGTTGGGGCCTGGCGAGCAGATTCCGCCAATGACCTCCGCCATCAAAATGAATGGCGAGGAACTCTATAAAGCCGCCCATCGGGGAGAAGTCAAAGAAAGGGTGCCCCGGAAGATCGAAATCTTTTCGCTTCACCTCATTGAATACAAAGATGGCGTCGTGGTCTTTACCTGCACCGTCAGCCGCGGGACCTACATCCGCGTTTTGGGCGAGGACATCGCTGAGAAACTTGGGACCGTTGGGTATCTTCTGAGCTTAAGGCGCCTTTCCGTTGGGGTCTTCGATTTGGCCCACGCCCATAAACTCGCGGATTTGGCTGAGAAGGATCTGATCGATCCCACCGTCTGCGTCACCACGATGAAACACGTCGAAGCGGATACCGAATGGGTCGCCGATATCAAAAACGGGAAAGCCCTCACGTTGAATGCCGATGATGGCGAAAAAGTGCTGCTTTGCCTTCACGGCGAAGCCTTGGCCGTTTATAAAAAAGTCGCCGATCGCTATTATGTGGCGGAGCGAGGCCTCTTCGCATGAGAATCGTGCGTTTTTCTTCGCGCGATGTCCCGACGATCGAAGTCAAAACGGCCCTTTGCCTCGGAACCTTCGACGGGGTTCATAAAGGCCATCAGGCGCTTCTTGAGCGCGCGCTTGACGTGACTCCAGACGAAGTCGGGGTCCTGCTCTTCGACGCCAATCCCTCCGACCTCCTCCAGAATGGGAAAAGCCATTCGATTCTCACCACCCTCGACGACAAACTGAATCTCTTGTCGTCCTTGAAAGTCGATTCCGCTTACGTCGTCCATATCGATAAGGAATTCTTCGAATTAAAACCTGAAGAATTTGTTACCCGAGTTCTCTTCAAACTTCATCCTTCCTCCTTGGTCGTTGGGGTCGATTATTCGTTTGGGGCCCAAGCGGCCGGAACCGTGGCGGACCTCCAAAAAGACTTTGAGGTATTCTCGGTTCCTTTGCTGAAAGAGGGAAATTCCAAGATCTCCACCCAAGGCATCATCAAAGAGCTTTCTACTGGCCATATCGAGAAGGCCAACCTCGAACTGGGCCGCCCTTATGAAATAAAAGGCCTTGTCGGCCATGGGCTGGGCAATGGCCATAAACTGGGATTTCCCACGGCCAATCTCGTGATGAAAGATCCCTATGCCTTGCCCAAAAACGGGGTTTATGTCGGGGCGGCCTACTCCCGTGGCTTGCCGTATAAAGCCCTCATCAACGTCGGGGACAATCCCACGGTCGGGGTTTTGAAGACGCCCAAAGTCGAAAGCTATCTCGAAAGGCTCGCCCACGATATTTACGGGGAGACCCTTTACGTCAGCTTTCTGCGCTTCCTCCGCGCGGAAATCAAATTCCCGTCGCTTGAGGAATTGAAGGGCCAGATCGAAAAAGACAAAGCCGCCCTTCGATAATGAAGGAGAATAGGTTAAAATAAACCTATGGAAACTTTGCTTAAAAACGCCTGCATCCTTTCGATGAACGACGCCGAACCGATTTACAAAGGCGATGTGGTCGTCACGGAGGATGCCATTTCCTATGCGGGGCCGGCAGCTCCCAAGAAAAAATACGACAAGGTTGTCGATTGCGAAGGCAATCTTCTGATCCCGGGATTCAAGAACGCCCACACCCATTCGGCGATGACATTCTCGCGGAGCCTTTCCGATGACCTCAATCTCCATGATTGGCTCTTCGACAAAATCTTTCCGATGGAGGCCAAGTTAGAGCCCCATGACCAGTATTATCTCAGCAAAGTCGCAATCCTTGAGTATCTCACCAGTGGCATCACGGCCTGCTTTGACATGTATTACAACCCCGAGGAGATGGCCAAAGCCTCCATTGACATGGGATTTCGTTCGGTCTTATTGGGAACCGTCACCAAATACCGCGAATCGGTGGCTGAAATGGAAGCGAGTTATCACCGAATCAACAACGCTCATCCCTTAGTCACTTATCGCCTAGGCTTTCATGCCGAATACACCTGCACGGATGAGATCTTGAAGGCCTTAAGCGAAACCGCGCATAAACTGAAAACCCCGGTCTACACGCATAACTCCGAAACCGAGGCCGAAGTTCTGGAATGCCAGAAACGCCATCATGGCCTGACCCCAACCCAATATGAGGAAAGCTTGGGTTTATTGGATTTCGGTGGCGGTGGCTTTCATTGCGTCTGGTTCTCCGACAAGGACATCGCGATCTACAAAAAACACCATTGTTCCATCGTGAGCTGCCCAGGTTCCAATTCCAAAATTGCCTCGGGGATCGCTCCTTTGGCCAAATTCGTCGATGCGGGGGTCAACCTCGCTTTGGGCACCGACGGGCCAGGCAGCAATAACGGCCTCGATTTCTTCTACGAGATGCGGCTCGCCTGCGTCCTTCAGAAACTTTTGAATAAAGATGCCGCTTCCTTCGACGGGATGCTGGCGCTGAAAGCCGCCACGGTCGGAGGCTCCAAAGCCATGGGTCTGGAGAATGCCAGCACCTTGTCCAAAGGCCAGCAGGCCGACATCGTGATGATTGACCTTTCCCGTCCGAATATGCGGCCTCTCAACAACCTCGCCAAGAATCTGGTCTACGCCGGGGCCAAAGACGATGTCAAGATGACGATGATCGCCGGCAAGATCCTCTATAGGGATGGGAAGTTTGAGGTGGGGGAGGATATCTCCGCCATCTATGCCAAGGCCCAAGAAATCACCGATCGGCTGAAAGCATAAATTTAAGAATAAAGGTAAAAAATAAATGTGCATATTATTGATTATTTTGTTACCTCTTTAACAAAGATATTTAATCCCCGCATAAAGTTTTTCTTAACAATCTTGAAAGCGCTTTCTATAATTGTTTGAATATGGGGAAGGATATTTCCATGAACCTGAAAAAAACGCTTTTTGGGCTACTCGCTTCGGCAGGGTTGATCGGAATCGGACTCGGGGCTTTTTTGTTCGCTAAGACTCCCGTTACGAAAGTCAAAGCCAGCGCGAATGGAATAATTCTCCTTTGCCGTGTGAAAACCGGGTTTTCCGGAACCGTCAATTGCTATTATTGGGGAGGAACAACTTCCAGTGCTTGGCCTGGAGCGGCCGCTTCCGCTGACGCCGCGGATAACACGCTTTTTTCTTGTAGCGTTCCCGCTGATTCGACCCATTTCATTTGGGACACCCCTTATACAGGAACCGATTCAAAGACTTACTATCATCAATCCAAAAATCTTGTTATAGGCGATTTCATTAAAAACACTGACCCTTCAACCGAAGTGATCTACAACGTTTCGGCGAATGACGATTTTTATGATTTTGCCAATTTTGGATATGTGAATTATCCGACTTTGAACCCCAACTACATGAGGCTGTGGCTGGACCGAAACGGGCATGAGGAGGGATCCGACTATTTTTGGACGCTAAGTTATATGGTGGGAGGAACCGTTAGCGAGGTTTTGCCGCGAGATTATCAGTCGATTTACAATAATAAATTCTTTGCTTATTTCGATATTCCGGTTTCGGCTATCGGGGGAGCATGCCATTTCTCTTCTTACGTCAGCTCCATAGGCGGAGGCGTCAAACTCAGCGAAACCATCACGCTTGGCGAAAGCGGGACTTTGGTTGAAAAAACGGTGGATACGACTTTGTCGGGAGGCAACAACGCCTACGTCTTTCAAATCGGCGACTCCAACGCTCTGAATTTCGTCACGATCGATGGCAGCAGCGCGACCAAAGTCGACGTCAGCGCCCTTCCGACCGTTTTTGCGGCTTATTTCACCTGCCTTTCCAGCAAGAACAACGGCTACCGTTCGGCCAACGTTTTGCAAAGGACTTGGATCGAAGACGCTTCCACCTCGACCTTTTTCACGGTGGGCCTGATGAGCGATGTTTGGCTTTATGATTTTTCGAGCCAGGCCGATTATGCCGCGGCAACCCGGGACACGACGAAAGAGGTTACCGTTCAGCAAAAATACGATGCTTTGATGGCGCAATATAACGCCCATCCCGTTGGGGTCGGCTTGCTTTCGCCCTCCGAGGATTCAAGCGACAATTCCACCCTTCCCGCCGTTATCATCGGTCTTTCCATCGGCGCCTGCGCTGCCATCATCGCTTTCTTCAAGGCCCGAAAGAGAGACGCTTAGCCTTTGTGATCCTCAGCCTCCTTATCGGGAGGCTTTTTCTTATGAAAAAAGGAGCGGTGGAGCTCCTTTTTAGAGGTTCGGATCAAGCGGCGGCCTTAAGCTCTTCTTCCAAATCGTGCTCAGCCTCGGTTTTCTTATGGGAGTCATACTTCTTTCGCTCCGAGGTATCCAGGATCCGTTTCCTCATATGGATCGCGTGCGGGGTGATCTCCACGAGCTCGTCGAGGTTGATGTAATCGAGGCAGGCTTCGAGCGTCATCTTGCGCGGGGATTTGAGGACGATCATCATCTCCCGGGTGGAGGAGCGGACGTTGGTCATCGGCTTGCTCATCGTGCAGTTGACGGCCAGATCGACCGGATAGCGGTGCTCGCCGACGATCATGCCTTCGTAGCAGATGTCGCCCGGGACGATGAACATGGTCCCGTGCTCTTCGACTTTCTGGAGGGCGAATGAGGTCGCCTGCCCTTTATCCGTGGAGACGAGAACGCCGATGTTGCGCTCCCCGACCTCATGCTTATAGATCGGGCGATATTCCTTGAAGATGTGGTTGATGATGCCATAGCCCTTGGTCATCGTGAGGTAGTTGGACACGAAGCCCAATAAGCCTCGGGAGGGAATGACGTAATTCAGGCGGGTGTTGGTGCCATTGTCGGTCATGTCGACCAAGGTGGCGCCCCGGTTCCCCAAGGACGTCATCATGTCGCCCACGAACTCGTTGGGGACGTCGAGCTGAAGATCCTCGTATGGCTCGCATTTGACGCCGTTGAGCACTTTGATGATGACCTGAGGCTTCGAGACCTCAAGCTCAAACCCTTCGCGCCGCATCGTTTCGATGAGGACGCCCAAATGCAGCTCGCCGCGCCCGGAGACGATCCAGGTTTCTTTATTCGGGATGCGCTTGTAGCGCAGTGAAACATCGCGCTGAGTCTCTTCGAACAAGCGCTCTTCGATGAGACGGGCGGTGACGAATTTGCCATCCAGCCCGCGCAAAGGCGAGGAGTTGGTGCCGAATTCCATCTGCAGGGTGGGTTCATCGACCCGAAGCGGGGGCAGGGCCTCCAGCTTCTTCGGATCGCAAATGGTATCGGAGACCCCGATATCGGTCAATCCCGCCATGCCGCAGATGTCGCCGGCTTCGACGTCGGTGACCTCGCTTCGCACCATGCCGTAGAAGGTATAGAGCTTCATGACTTTGAAATTCTTGGTCGTGCCGTCTTTGCGGACGTCGGTCATCTCATCGCCGACCTTGATGACCCCGCGCTTGACGGTGCCGATGCCGATCCTTCCGACGAATTCGTTATAATCGAGCAGCGCGCATTGCCATTGGAAAGGCCCCGCGGGATCGCATTTCGGGGCGGGGATCTCTTCGATGATCTTGTCGAAAAGGATATCCATGCCTTTTTGCTGGGAGGCCGGGTCCGGGCTTAAGGACGAAGTGCCGTTCAACCCCGAGGTATAGACGACCGGGAAATCGAGGAACTCATCGGGGGCGCCGAGTTCGATGAAAAGATTCAAGACCTCATCCAAGGCTTTCTTGGGGTCGGCGTTGGGGCGGTCGACCTTATTGATGCAGACAATCGGCTTGATGTGATTCTCAAGGGCGTTTTTGAGGACGAAGCGGGTCTGCGGCATCGTGCCCTCATAGGCATCGACGAGCAGCAAGCAACCATCCACCATGTGCATGATGCGCTCGACCTCGCCGCCGAAATCGGCGTGCCCCGGGGTGTCGACGATGTTGATCTTGGTGTCTTTGTAGCGGAGCGAGGTGGTCTTGGCCAGAATGGTGATGCCCCGCTCATGCTCGAGAGGGTTCGAGTCCATCATGCGGTCTTGGACGGCTTCGTTGTCGCGGAAGGTATGGCTCGAGGTCAGAAGCGAGTTGACGAGGGTGGTCTTTCCATGGTCGACGTGGGCGATAATCGCGATATTTCTGATATTCATGAAAAGCACCTCCTTTTGACGTGAAATCCGTGAGAAATCATAGTCTTTCGCGCGCGTAGGCGCAATACAATTCATTCTATAGGCCCTACGGGATGCCAGCGGCGGGGGCCCTCCAAAAACATTTACAATTGCCTTTCCGAACTTAATTTAATCTTTGGCTCGATTTAAAAAGCCTGTTATCTCCAAAGGAATACTCCATATTTCATCGTTTTTGCTATTTTTTCGCGAAAAAAACTCAGGAAACCGATTTATCGGAAATATCTTTTAATTTTTGTTGAAATGCTTGAAAACGCGGATAAAATAGCAGTTAAGTAAGCGACAAGAGCGCTTACATTTGATAATTATGTTAAAAAAGACACTTAAATTAGGAATTACCGTCGCGGCATTATCCTGCCTTGGTTTAGGCACAGTTGCGGTCACTTCTATGCTGAACAAGAATCAGGAACTGTCCGTTAACGCCGGATCTACTCCAACGAATTATCGCATTTACCTCATCAATGAATGCGATGATTGGTCCTCTTCCGCAATTTATGCGCATTATTGGGGTGGTTCTTCTTCTTCAACTTGGGGGAGCGACCCCGCCATGACGAAAGTGGTAAGTGATTGGTCACATGGTATTTGGTATTATGATATCCCCTTTGACACCACCGGAATTCTTTTCAAAACAGGTGCTGGCAATATCCCTGTTTTGAATGAAACTGTTGATTTACTTTTAAGTTCTTACAGTTCACAAACTTATGTATTTTACGTAAAAAACGATGCCGACCCCTCTTCTGGAAAACGTTGGTGGGATAAAATGACCACGGCTGGATGCAATAACGGTCAGCTCGCGGCTATTCTTGGAAAGCTTCAGGTCTGCGAAGCCGACTATGCTTATGGCTACTACGCGTGGCCCCAAGTCAATAAGTTGTTTGTGAGGCCTTCTACTTATGATGGAACGTATTCTTTCACGAACATTAACGGCAGCGTGACGACGCTGGCAGATACTGTTTCAACGCTTTCCAGCCTTTATTCGGCTCACGTTGCATAAAAATATCGGATTTTGGCTGAAGTTCACACTTCAGCTTTTTTATTGCTTTTTCCTTGTGACGCGACTATATTTTTCCTTGCGACATGCCCACGTTATGGCCGTCTCCGTGACCTAGCCAAGGCATTGCCAAGTTCGACCAAGAAAGGAGAAAAGCAAACATGGCTTTATCTAAAGAAGAAAAGAACGTCATCGTTTCGAAGTTCGGGAAGAAACCTGTCGACACCGGCAGCGCTTCCGTCCAGATCGCCCTTCTCACCAAGAGGATCGCCGATCTCACCGCCCACCTCAAAGCGAACGCCCAAGACGCCACGGCCAAGCGGTCTCTCATGACCTTAGTCGGCAAGCGTCATAGCTTACTCGACTATCTGGCCCAGCACGACCACGAAGCTTACGAAAAGCTTATCGTCACGCTTGGGATGAAGAAGTAACGAACCTGAATCCCCCTAGGAAATCCATCCCTGGGGGATTTTCTTATGAAGAAGAGGATTTTACGTGAGATTTATGATAAAATCTCAGCGTTAATCAATATTCCCAAAAGAGGAAAAGAGGAAAAACATGAAGAAAACGTTTGAACTCGACTTTGAAGGCCGTCACCTTCAGGTTGAGACTGGGGAGATCGCCAAGCAAGCCGATGGGGCTGCCTTCATTCGCTTCGGGGAGACGGTCGTCCTTTCGACGGCCTGCGTCGCCGACGAGCCCAAAGAAGGGGATTTCTTCCCGCTCACCGTCGATTACATCGAGAAACAATACGCCGCGGGCAGGATCCCGCAGAGCTTCCTGCGCCGCGAAGGCCGCCCGGATGAGCACGCGACGTTAAGCGCCCGCCTCATCGACCGCCCGATTCGCCCCTTATTCGCCGAGGGCTTCCGGAACGAAGTCCAGATCGTCAACACCGTGATGTCCTGCGACCCCGACAATTCGCCGGAGATGATCGCCATGCTCGGGAGCTCTTTGGCTCTGGGCATTTCGGATATTCCCTTCGATGGGCCGGTCGCCGGGGTGCTGGTGGGCCGCGTGGATGGGAAATTCGTGATCGATCCGACCGTGGAGCAGAAAGCCAAATCCGATATCAATCTCACGGTGGCCGGCACCAAAGACGCCATCATGATGGTGGAGGCCGGAGCCGACGAGGTCCCGGAAGAGACGATGCTCGATGCCATCACGTTCGGCCATGACGCCATCAAGAAGCTTTGCGCTTTCGAAGACGAAGTCATCAAGGCGATCGGGAAACCGAAGCGCCACATCGATCTTTACGCCCCCGACCCGACCATCAAGGCCGACATCGAGAGCCGGATCAAAGACCGCCTCGTCAAAGCCATCGCCCTCGTCGACAAACTCACCCGTCAAGACGCCATCGAGGCCCTCAAGAAAGAGATCCTCGACGACTACGATAACCGCAAGTACGAAACCGAGCCGCTTCACCAGAAGACCATGATGATGGTCAACGACATCCTCGAAGGCCTGGTGGCCGAAGAGGTCCGTCGTCTCATCACCGCCGAGAAGATCCGCCCCGATGGCCGCAAGGTCGACGAGATCCGTCCGCTCGACGCCCAAATCGATTTATTGCCCCGGACCCATGGCTCGGCCATGTTCACCCGCGGCCAGACCCAGGTCATCTCGACCACGACCTTAGGGCCGCTTAGCGACGCCCAGACGATCGACAATCTGACCGGCGAGAGCGAAAAGCGCTTCATGCATCAATATAACTTCCCGCCCTACAGCGTCGGCGAGATCGGGCGAACCGGCAACCCCGGCCGCCGCGAGATCGGCCATGGCGCCTTAGGCGAGCGCGCGCTCAGCTACGTCATCCCGAGCGAAGACGCCTTCCCATACACGATCCGCGTGGTGGCGGACGTGGTGGAGAGCAACGGCTCTTCGTCCCAAGCCTCCATCTGCGCGGGCTGCCTTTCGCTGATGGCCGCCGGCGTTCCGATCAAGGCCATGGTCAGCGGCATCGCCATGGGGCTTATCACCTCAGGGCCTTTAGATGGGCAGCATCCGTATACCATTCTCACCGACATTCAGGGTCTTGAGGACCACTTTGGAGACATGGACTTCAAATGCGCCGGCACCGAGAAAGGCCTCACCGCCCTTCAGATGGATATCAAGATCCACGGCGTCACCCGCGAAGTCCTGAGCGAAGCCCTCACCCAGTCGAACAAAGCGCGAGCCGAAATCCGCGTCGCGATGGCCAAAGCCATTGCCGAGCCGCGGAAGGAAGTCAGCAAGTACGCGCCGAAGATGGTCACCTTCCAGATCGATCCGGACAAGATCCGCGAGGTCATCGGAACCGGCGGCAAAGTCATCAACGACATCATCGCCAAGTGCGACAACATCAAGATCGACGTCGAAGACAGCGGCCGCGTCACCCTCTATCACGTCGACAAAGCCACGATCGAGAAGGCCAAGGCCATGATCGACGACATCGTCCGCGAGGCCAAGGTCGGCGAGATCTACGAAGGCAAGGTCACCCGCGTCGAGAGCTACGGCGCCTTCGTCAATCTCTTCGGCGACACCGATGGTTTGTGCCATGTCAGCCGTCTGGATTGGAAATACGTCGACGATGCCTCCAACGTCGTCAAAGTGGGCGACACCCTCAAGGTCGTCGTCGTCGGGCTCGAAGAGGGGAAGATCAAACTCTCCCATCGCGAGTTCATCGAGAAGCCCGCGGATTACGTCGAGCGTCCGGAACGCCCGGCCGGCGATCGTCCCCATGGCGCCTTCCATGGCCACGGCGACCACAGCCACGGCCCGAGCCGCCATTAAGCGTTTCTCTTAGAAAGCCCCACCCCTCCGGATGGGGCTTTTTGTTCGCTACGATCGGATCTTTTTGTTTCGCTCTTCTTTCCGATTACCTTTTGCGTTTTGGGGGGTATAATTTCCCCTGTATGGAAGATGTCCTAATCATCGGAGCCGGCGCGGTTGGCTGTTTCATCGCTCGCAGCCTCTCCCGCTATGAGCTCTCGGTTCTCGTCCTCGAAAAAGAAAACGACGTGGGCGACGTCACCAGCATGGCGAACTCCGCGATCGCCCATTCGGGCTACGATCCGGAGCCCGGGACCAAGAAAGCCAAGTTCAACGTCTTGGGCAACAAGATGATGCCCTTGCTTTGCCAGGAGCTCGACGTTTCCTTCGGGAAGGTCGGCACTTTGACGGTGGCCGTCGATGACGACCAGGTTCCGCTATTGGCCGATCTTTTGGCCCGGGCCCAGCTTAACGGCGTCGAAGCCAAGCTTCTAGGCCCCGCCGAGGTCAAGGCTTTGGAGCCCAACATCAACCCCGCCGTCAAAGGCGCCCTTTTGTGCCCGACGGGCGGGATCGTCAATCCTTTTACCCTGACCGCGCACGCCATGGAAAATGCCTGCGACAATGGGGTGAAGCTCCATCTTTCGGAGACTGTCCTGGCGGTCAGCCGGCTTTACGATCATTACGTGGTGAAGACCGACAAAGACACCTATGAAGCCAAAGTGGTGGTGAACGCCGCCGGGCTTCACGCCGACGAGATCGCCGCGATGATCGAGCCAGTCTCTTGGAAGATCCTGCCCCGCAAAGGCGAATACTACGTTTTGAACCATTACGCCCCAGGCCTCGTCAACCATGTCCTGTTCCCGCTCCCAAGCGCCAAAGGCAAAGGCGTCCTCGTGACCATGACGACCTCAGGCAATTATCTCGTGGGGCCCTCGAGCGAAGTCATCGACGACAAAGAGGATCTCGCAACCGATACCCCGACCCTGGCAAGCGTCCGCGCCCAGGCCCAGTCCCTGGTTCCCAATATCCCGTTCGGGGAGCAAATCCGCGTCTTCTCAGGTCTGAGAGCGACGCCGTCGACTCATGATTTCATCATCGAGGCGAGCCAAAAATACCCGGATTTCATCAACGTGGCCGGCATCGAATCCCCGGGCCTCGTCTCCTCGCCCGCCATCGGCGAATACGTGGCCAAAGACCTCGTCGGAGCGGTTTTGCCTTTGAAAGAGAAAGCCGCTTATACGAAAACCATCAAGAAATACGTCTGCCCTTTGTCGCTCCACCGCGACGAGCGGAACGCCCTCATCCAAGCGAACCCCGATTATGGCGAGATGGTGTGCGATTGCGAGAAGGTCACCCTTGGCGAGATCAAGGATGCGCTCTCGCGAAGCGTGCCCTGCCTCACCGTCAAAGCCCTCAAAAAGAGGACGCGCGTCGGCTTTGGCAAATGCCAAGGCGGTTTCTGCCAGCCCAAAGTCGTGCGCCTCCTGGCCGACTATTACCACATCAGCCCCCTTGAGGTGCTTTACGATAAGAGCGGAAGCGCCATCATCCTCGACGAAATCAAGAAGGAGGCCAAGTGAGATGGAAACCAAGGATCTCCTGATCATCGGCGGGGGTTCCGCCGGCATGGCCGCCGCCGTGGGAGCTTACGATCGCGGCGTGAAAGATATCCTGATCCTCGAAAAGGGCCCTTTTTTGGGCGGCATCCTCAATCAATGCATCCATAACGGCTTCGGCCTCACGGAGTTCAAGGAAGAGCTGACCGGTCCCGAGTTCGCCCAGCGTTTCATCACCCAGGTCCGCGACCGGAAGATCCCCTATAAGCTCGACACCTATGTCACCTCCATCTCGAAGGAGAAAGTCGTGACCTACATGAACGGCGTCGATGGGGTGGTGGAAGTCCAAGCCAAGGCCATCATCATGGCGGCGGGCTGCTATGAAAGAAACGCCGGCGCCATCGGCATCCCAGGCGACCGCCCCGCGGGCATTTTGACCGCCGGCCAGGCCCAGCTTTTCCTGAACGAATATGGGTGTTTGGTGGGCCATCGGGTTTTCATCCTCGGCTCGGGCGACATCGGCCTCATCATGGCCCGGCGCCTGACCTTAGAAGGCGCCAAGGTCCTCGGGGTGGCCGAAATCTGCCCCTGGAGCAATGGCTTAAACCGCAACATGGTGCAGTGCCTTTATGATTATGACATCCCTCTTTTCCTCAGCCACACGGTGACGAAAGTCATTGGGAAGGCGCGGCTCGAAAAGGTCATCATCGCGATGGTGGACGAGAAGAAGAACCCCATTCCGGGAACGGAACGGGAGTTCGAGGCCGACACCCTGATCCTTTCGGTCGGCCTGGTCCCCAACAACGACCTTCTCGACAAGCTTGGAATCCCGACCTCAAGGAGCCGGGGCGCTTTAGTCAACGAACACTATGAGACGTCGGTGGAAGGCATCTTCAGCTGCGGCAACGTGCTTCATGTCCACGATCTGGTGGATAATGTGGTGGAGGAAGCCCGCGAAGCCGGCGAGGCCGCCGCGCTTTATCTCAAAGGTCAGCTGCCGGCCCACAAAGAATCCATCACCATCGTTCCGGGCAACGGAATCGGCTATGTGGTCCCCGGCAAGATCGACCTGGCCGACAGCGGAGATGACCTTGTCTTCAAATTCCGGGTCCGCCAGCCCTCCCGAAGCGTCTTCATCCTCTATGAATTCAACGGGGTCATCATCAAAAGGATATTCAAACCGGTCATCATACCTTCGGAAATGGAAATCGAGAAATTGCCTAAAAACATACTAAATAGCAACCAAGGAACGATTACGATATCCCTGGTGGACAAGGAGACGTAACATGGCGGATACCAACCTTATTTGCATCAATTGCCCCCGCGGTTGCCATCTGACCGTCGACGAGCACCTCAACGTCACCGGGAATTTCTGCCCCCGCGGCGCCGTCTATGGGAAGCAAGAGGTCACCAACCCCACCCGGGTCGTCACCTCAACAGTGCGGATCGACCAGGCGGAACTGGCCCTCTGCCCCGTCAAGACCGCCCAGCCGATTCCCAAGAAAAAGATCTTCGAAGTCATGGCGTCAATCAACGAGGTTCATCTGACCGCTCCGGTCCATATCGGGGACGTCGTCATCGGCGACGCCGCCGCCACCGGGGTGGCCGTCGTCGTCACCCGCAACATGGAGAAAATCTCATGAAAGTTCTGATCGCCAGCGATATCCACGGACGCCTTTATCGGATGGTGGAGCTGTCGTCTCTCATCGGCAAGGTCAAGCCCGACAAAATCATTCTTTTAGGCGATTTCCTTTATAACGGCCCGCGCAACGGGGTACCCGATGATTACGATCCCCTGGCGGTCTCTTCCCTGCTCAACGCCTACGCCAAAAGCGCCATCGGCATCAAGGGCAACTGCGATTCCCGCATTGATGACGATCTCTTGGGCTTTCCCCTCAAAAACAACCGAGTGCTCCGGATCAACGGCTACCGCTGCGACCTTTATCACGGCGACGCCTATTCGATCAAAGGCCTCAAGCCCCATCTCGGGGACATCCTGATGTCGGGGCACACCCATATTTGGGTTTTGAAAAAAGAAAACGGCTATTTCTATCTCAATCCGGGTTCCATTTCCTTCCCCAAGGGCGGAAATGGTCCGACCTATGCGCTCTTTGAGGATAAAACCCTGACGGTCAATTCGTTCCCGGATGGCGCGGTGGTGGCCTCCCTTCAGCTCCCATAAGAGGGCTTTCCTGCGTTTGCCTGTGGCCTCGCGCGGGAGGTGCGCTTATAATGTGTTAGTGCGTTTTTTGAAATACGCGAATCCTTGCGATTGGAGAATGAATCAATGAGTGATGTGATCAAAATTTTCGCCTTGGGCGGACTTGACGAAGACGGCAAAAACTGCACGATCGTCGAGATTAACGGCGACATCTTCGTGGTGGGGTGCGGCGTCGAATACCCCGACAAGACGATGCCCGGAATCGATTACGTGATCCCGAACTTCGACTACCTCAAGACCCACAAAGACCGGGTCAAGGCCTATTTCCTGCTCCATGGGCATGACGATGAGATGGGCTCTTTGGCCTATCTCTACAAAGACGTGCCGGCCCCGGTTTATGGGACCCAGGTCACGATCCAGATGTTCAAGACCTTCAGCGCCCGAGCCGCCATCGACCAAAACCAGTATGAGTTCCATCAGATCGAAGGCTCCTCCACCATCCAGGTCGCCGGAAGGAGCATGAGTTTCTTCCGGACGAGCCATAACATCGCCCAGTCCTGCGGAATCGCCATCGCCACGACGCTGGGGAACGTCATTTTCACCTCCGACTTCGTGGTGGAGAACAACTCCAACAAGAACTACCTCTGCGATCTTTCGGCCATCGCTCGGATCGCCGAGGATCCGACGCTGGTCTTGTTGACGGAATCCGTTTATGCCTCCCGGGCCGGGTACACCGCCCCGAACTACAAGCTTTTCCCGCTCATCGAGCAAACGGTGAAAGACGCCCCGGGCCGCGTCTTTGTCTCCCTTTTCAGCTCCAATTTCTATAACATCGACGAGGTCATCTCCTTGGCCATCGCCACCAAAAAGAAAATCATCCCCTATGACGAGGAGACCGCCAGCACGATTTTGGCCATGCAAAACTGCGGCCAGCTGATCATCCCGCGGGATGAGTACGCCCCGATCGACGATCTCAATCGCTTCCGGGCCCAAGACATCATCGTCCTGATGCTGGGGACGGGGACCAAACTCTATTCCAAGACCGCTCTATTGGCTTCCAACATGGCCGAGGGACGGCAGATTTCCCTCACGCCAACCGATACTTTCATCGTCGCCTGCCCGAGCAACGACAACACCGAGATCGAGGCGACCGATGCCTTGGACGAGCTCTATCGGAGCGGCTGCATCGTCGACAACGTCCCCAAGAAGTCCTTCCTCAAGATGCACGCCTCGGAAGAGGACCTCAAGATGATGATCGCCCTCTTGAAACCGAAGTATTACATCCCGGTCCAGGGCTTTTACAAAGATCTTTTGGCCAACGCCGAAGTCGCCCTCTCGATGGGCATCAATCTCAACCACCAGAACGTCTTCCTGCTCGAGAACGGCCTTAGCGTCATCTTCGACGACACGGGGGCGCGGATCCTCAACGAAGGCATCATCCACGGCGACATCATGATCGATGGCATCGGGGTGGGGGACGTCGGAGCCCAGGTCATCGAAGACCGCGAAAAGCTCTCCCAGGGCGTCGTCATCCTGGCGGTCACCGTCTCGAAATCCCGCAAAGTCATCGTGGCGGGGCCCGACGTCCAGATCCGGGGCCTCGTCTTCCTCAAAGACAGCGACGCCATCTTGCGCGACGTCTCCAAGATTTTCCTCTCGACGGTTCAGGATTCGCTCAAAGAAGCGGATTATTCGGCTGAGAAGGTCAAAGACGAAGTCTACGACAAGTGCCTGCGGGCGATTCGCCGGCAAACCGGCAAAGAACCGATGATTCTCCCGCTCATCATTGAGATTGACTAGAGAAAATCTTTGATTTTCTAGTGTACGGGTTTCCTCCCGCTCTCTATAATGTTTCCATGGCGAACAAACCTTCGCATGTCATCACGGCGAAAAACGTCGCCCAAGCCATTGGCGTGGGGCTTATTTTCATCGTTGCCGTCTTCTTTGTGAGCCCTTTCTCCAGACTCTCTTATTTCGCCTATGGCCTCATTTATCTCTTCGGGACCCCCGGATACTGGGCTTTTTTGCCCTTTGTGGGGCTCCTTGGCTTCGTCCTGGCCATCAAAGGCACGGACATCAAAAAGATTTTCTCGTGGCGGATTTATGTGGGCTTCTTCCTCTTCTTTTTGGGCTTGTTGGCCCTCATGAGCTATCTCGCCTTCCAAGGGACGGAAACCACGGCCGATCCGACGATGTTCCTCAATGCCACCGGCTATTATTGGTCCGCGGGCGCCCCTCAGCATATGAGTTTGCTGCCTTTTGATCTGAATATGGGCGGCGGCTATGCCGGCTATTACTTCTCCGGGCTCCTCCTTATGGGCGGGAAAGCCCTCGATCTCGCGATCTTCATCTGCCTCCTCGTCCTCGGCGCGGGGGTGGCCTTTTTCTCGCCCCTCAAGCGCTTCATCCTCTGGCTCAGCCGGAAAATCCAGGTCCATAACGCCAAGCGCGCCAGCCAGAAAAAACTGGCCCAAGAGAAGAAGGAAGCGGATGCCGCCCTCAAACGGGAGCAGGCCAACGCCCCCCTCAATAAAGCCCCGGCGCCGGGTTTTTACGCCGCCGACATCTCGGTGACGGCGGCCCCCGAAGCCGCTCCGGCGGCTAAAGTTCCTGCCGAGCCGCCTTTGCCCTCTCGGTCCGAGATCTACGGCCGCAAAGACCCCGCCGATGGCGATGGCCTGCCCCACGAGATCCCGACTCCGGAAACGGTCAGTTCGCCTGTTCCGGCGGCGCTGGCCCGCTCGGGCCTTCACGAGGCGGTTTTCGACCCCTCGGCGGCCTCCGCTCGGGTTTTCATCGACAAAGACGTGACGGCTCCGACCTTAGAGGCGGCCTCCTCCGCCCCCCAAATCCAAAGCTCGATTCACTCCAACGAAGTCCCGGTGTTCCCGAACGGAAAAGCGGATGGCAAGGCCGTGGCTTCTTCGCTTTCCAATCAGATCACGATGCCTTCCGCGGCCAAGCCCCTGGAGGCTCCGGAAGCCTTGAAAGCGGCTCCGGCTCCCAGCGACGTCACGGCCCCTTCTTCGGAGACCGCTCCCTCCTTCAAACCCAGCCCCTCGTTCACGGTGGTCCCCGCCCCGGTTGTTAAAAAAGAGGCGGTGGCGGATGACGCCGCCCCCAAAGCCGCCGTGGCCAAGCCTGACAAGGCCGCCCCCGCTTCGGCTCCGAAAGCCCCCTCTCCGATCGATCAATGCAACCAGCCCAAAGCCGCCCCGCGGCCGCCTTACAAGTTCCCGCCCCTCGATTTGCTCAAGACCTACGCCTCGACGGGCAGCGAAGCCCAAAACAAGGTCGATTGCCAGAAACGTTCCGAGATCATCAACCAGGCCTTCGCTGATTTGGGCGTGGGCGCCCGGGTCGTGGGCTTCACGATCGGGCCCTCGGTCACCCGCTACGACCTGCAGACCGACAAAGATGTCTCGGTCGCCTCAATCGGCAAATACATCCAGGACATCTCCGTCCGCTTAGGCGGGGTGGCCACCCGCTACGAAGAGGTCGTGCGGGGCAAGAGCACCTCGGGCTTGGAGATCGCCAATACCACGACGACCACGGTTTCCCTCCGCGAAATGGTGGATTCCCTGCCCAAAGGCCCGGACAAGAACCTTTACATCCCCTTCGGCAAGTCCATCTCCGGCGATTACGTCTGCGCCGATCTGTCGGACTTCCCCCATATGCTCGTCTCCGGCTCGACCGGGAGCGGCAAGTCGATCTTCATGCATGGGGTCATCATGTCCCTCATCATGCGGAACCGCCCCGAGGATCTGAAGCTCGTGGTGGTGGATCCCAAGCGGGTCGAAATGACCAAATACGCCGATCTCCCGCATCTCCTTTGCCCGATCATCAAGGAACCGGTCGAGGCCAAGGTCTGCTTCCAGAAGCTCATCGACGAGATGGAGCGCCGCTACATGCTCTTTGAATTGAGCGGGGTCTCGAACATCCGTCAATTCAACGCCGACTACGCCCCTTCGGCCGGTTTCGCCGGCCTTCCCTTCATTGTGGTGGTGGTCGACGAATACGCCGATCTCGTCGATTCCTGCAAGGATTTGGGGGATTCCGTCGTGCGCTTGGCCCAGAAGGCTCGGGCGGCCGGGATCCATCTCGTCATCGCCACCCAGCGCCCCTCCGTCTCAGTCATCACCGGGGTCATCAAAGCCAACCTCCCGGTCCGGGTCGCCCTTTCCGTCGCTTCCGCCGTCGACTCCATGACGATCCTAGGCACCGGCGGGGCCGAGGAACTGGTCGGCCACGGCGACATGCTCGTCGATTGCTCGCTCGTCGCCCGCAACGGCTTCACCCGCTGCCAAGGCTGCTATGTCGATAACCGCGAAATCAAGTCGGTGGTGGACTTCATCAAGTCCGAAGCCAAGGTCGACTACGACCCGCGCTTCCTGGATCTCGTGGACCACGACGCCCAGCAAAGAGCCCAGGAGGCCCTGACCCCCCAAATCAACAAAGAAGATCTGCGGGCCGAGGCCAGCGAGGATTTCTTCGATACGGTCAAAGCGGCCGTCATGACTCAGGAATACACTTCGATTTCCCGGATTCAGCGCGAATTCGGGGTCGGCTTCCCGCGCGCCGGCAAGCTCTTCGCCCAGCTTCAGCAAGAGGGGATTGTGGCGCTGGCCCCCGAGACGGCCAGCAGCTCCAAAGGCTGCCGCGTGCTCAAAAAGAGCGGCGACGCCCCCTCAGCCAATCCGGGCTCGACCGACAATTCGACTTTGGCCCCGACGCCGCGGCCTCAGCCCGCCCCGGTTTCCTCGCCCGCCAACGTTCCCTCTTCGCCCATGACGAGCCCGGTCTTGGCCCCGTCTCCTTCTTCCGCCGTTCCTGGCGGCAACGCCCCCTTGGGAGGGAATAAATCGTGAGAGTCGGCACCGACATCGTGGAGATGGACCGCCTTCCGCTCACCGATCCGGCCTTCGTGCGGGGCCTTCTTTCGGATCAGGAGCTGGCCCTTTTCAATGAGCGGAAGGACCAGATCGAATTCCTGGCCGGCCGCTTCGCCGCCAAAGAAGCCTTTCTCAAAGCCCTGGGGACCGGCCTCAGCGGGGCCCGCTTATCGGAGATCGACGTTTCCTACCGCCCGGGCGGGCAGCCCGTCCTGCGCTTCCATAATAAGGAGTACGAAATCTCCATCGCCCATGACGGCGGCTACGCCATCGCGGTGGTGATCCTCCCATGAAAGACACCTTCCTTTCGGCGCGCCTGGTCGCCCCCGATCTCCTCAGGCTCGTCGTTTTCTCGACCCTGCCTTACGAAAAGATGGAATACCGCCTCGTGACGGACCGCGCCTGCGACGTGAAGCTCACGCCGAGCAAGCTCATCTCGACCTCCAGCACGCTGATCGTGGATTTCCATCTGGCCGCCCCTTTGGAGCTCGGCCATTCCTACGCCTTGGCCATCCCTTCTTACGGGATCGTGCCCCTCGACGTCAGCGAGGCCACGACGTTCCCGGATTTCGACGCCGCTTATTTCTACGAGGGGAAAGACCTCGGATCCACCTACGCCCCGGTCGCCACCTCCTTCGCCGTGTGGGCGCCCTTGGCCAGCTTCCTCCTCCTCAAGATCAAGAAAAAAGACCAAACGGAACCCACGCTTCTTCCGATGATGCGATCGGACAAAGGGGTTTATCGCCTGACCCTCGAAGGGGATTATCTCGGAGCCGAATATTCGTATCTCGTCACCAACAGCGAGATCACGGTCGAGGCGACCGACCCCTACGCCAAAGCCTCAACCCCCAACGGCGGGGCTTCCGTGGTCGAGGATTTCGCCGCCCTCCGGAAAGACTTCCATCGCGAGGGCTTGCCGGTCCTCAACTCCTACACGGACGCCATCATCTACGAAGGCAGCGTCCGCGACCTCACGATCGACAAGCACACCGATATCGTCCACAAAGGGACCTTCGCGGGCCTCAGCGAAAAAGGCCGCAAGACGATGGGGGGCCTCCCCGCCGGATTCGATTACCTCGTCTCGCTCGGGATCACCCATCTCCAGCTCCTGCCGATCGCCGATTTCAAGACCGTCGATGAGCTGCATCCCGAGGCTTCCTACAACTGGGGCTATGACCCCGCCCAATATTTCGTGCCGGAAGGCTCTTACGCCTCCGACGTCGCCGATCCCCTTTCCCGGATCAGCGACCTCCAGACGCTCGTGGCTTCGTTCCATGAGGCCGGGGTCCGGATCGTGATGGATGTCGTTTTTAACCACGTCTACGATTACCTTTCGTCCGTTTTCGAGCGGCTGGTCCCCAATTACTGGTTTCGGCGGGCCCGCAACGGACGCATGGCCAACACCTCCTATTGCGGCGACGACATGGCTTCGGAGCGGCCGATGGTCCACAAGCTCATCGTCGAGGCGGCCGCGTGGTGGATCGATTTCTACGGGATCGACGGCTTCCGCTTCGACCTCATGGGCCTCCTGGACGTCAAAACCCTGCAGGAGATCGCTGCCTATGGCAAGGCCCGCGATCCCTCCTTCATGGTCTATGGCGAGGGCTGGGACATGGGCGAGGAGGCGCCCCTCCTGCTCGGAACGATGGAGAATTACCGCCTCTTGCCGGATTTCGCCTTCTTCAACGACGGCTTCCGGGAATTCGCCAAGCGCTATCTCACGGGGGACGCCTCGGCCCAGGATCTGTTCAAATACGCCTATGTCTCCTCGTCCTTCGATTATGGGACCCAGAAAGCCCGGTTTTTGAACGCCAATCAGACCATCAATTACGTCGAATGCCACGACAATGCGACCTTTTTCGATTTCGTGGACGCCACGCGGCCGGCCCTCCCCCTCGAGGACAAGCTCGATTTATGCAAATTGGCGGTGGCCTCGGTGCTCGTGAGCTTCGGGATCCCTTTCATCCACGCCGGCGAGGAGATCGGGCAATCGAAATTCGGCAAGGACAATACCTACAATCTGCCGGATCTTTATAACCATTTCAGCTATCGCCTCCTTGACGAACGGAAGGAGATGTACGATTATTTCGTCAGCCTCGTCCGCTTCCGGAAAGAGCATAAATTCCTCCACGCTTACGACCGCCGGGTCATCGCGCCCCTTCTCGATGTCACCGACCTCGGCCAGGGTTTCCTGGTCCGGCTCACCGATTTCAATCAGATCGCGCCCTACCAAGAAGTCGATTTCTTCTTCAATCCGACCGATTGCCCGATTCCCTATGCCTTCTCCTCCGACCGCGAGATCTTGCTCGATTCCGTCGGTCAGGTGGCCCAAGCCCATACGATGGTTCAGAATGCGCTGGTCCCAAAGCATTCTCTGCTCGCGACGTGCCTTCCTTAAGGCTTTACCATTTGGGATAACCGCAATTCCCCTCCATAGATCCAAAGCGAAAGGAGTCTTTTCGGTATGCTGAGCAGTTTCTATCTTTCGGGACGTTTGGGCGAGGTCATTTCGCGGGAGATGCGCTACATCGAGGTCGATCGGGTGGTCCCCAACGATTGCGGGCGCTTCGTCGTGGACCGCTTCCCGGTCAGGGCCATGACCGGCCCTTCCGGCCATTTCATGAAGAGCCCCAAAGGGGCCCTCATCAATTGCAAAGGCCGCCTCGAATGCGACGAAAAAGAGGGGCTCTACCTCGTCGATGAGATGGACGAGATCTTCCTCCTCCCGCCGGAGATGAAAAAGACCTCTTCGCTGGGGGAGTGAGTTTAAGCGTCCGCCGGGGGTGGCTGAAGCGGCCGATGGCGCCCGGGCGAAGGAAATGCTAAAATCGTAGCCATGTTGAAGTATCCGCGCTTGCTTCTCCGCTGCGGGCCCAAGCTTCTGTGGACCTATCTTTTTTACCTCAACCGCTACGCCCGGCACCCGGAGCGTTATCCCTTGGCCGAGCGCTATAAGAAAATCCGCGAGCTCGTCGTTTTCATCCTGAGCCGCTTCCGGATCGACTGGAAAATCCGCGGCCTCGACAACCTCCAGGCCCTCGAGAAGGGCGAAAAGAAGTTCCTCATCGTCGCCAACCACCAGTCCGACCTCGATCCGCTCATCCTCGTCTCGCTGTGCGCGGAGCCGATCAGCTTCGTGGCCAAGAAAGAAACCCGGAAGATGCCCTTCATCGGGACGGCCGTCAAGGCTCTCGACGGGGTTTTCCTCGACCGCCGGGATCTGCGGCAATCGCTCGAGGTCATGAAACTGGTGGAGGGGCGGCTCGCCCAAGGCTACTGCAACTACGCGATTTTCCCGGATGGCACCCGCAACAAAAGCCCGGAGATCACGCCCGTAGAGCCCTTTCACGCGGGCTCCTTCAAACCCGCCTTTTTGGCCTCGTCCCCGATCCTTCCCTTGGCCCTCTATGGGACCTTTCGCTCCTTCCGGCCGGCCCCCGATCCGAAGCGCGACCCCGTCGAGCTGACGTTTTTCACCCCGATCGGCCCCGCCCGGTATCCTTCGACGAATACAACGGATCTCGCCGCGGAAGTCCACGACCTCGTGAGCCGCGAAGTGGAGTCCTTCAAGAAAGAGGACGCCGCCTTCTACGCGAACCACAACGAAAAAGTCCCTCTTTCGAAGGGACCTTTGCGTTAGCTTTTCACCAAACGCGCCGCAGACCTTTGGGGTAGTGGTTTTTGGCCGTGCCCTGGGTGGCTTTGACGAAGCCCATGTTCTGGCCGTCGTAACTCACGATGTAGAAGCCATCGGGCTTGTCGAGCTTGAAGGTGTCGCCATGGATATAGGCTTTGGCGTCCTCGAGGGACACCGGGATCGAATAGGCCGGGGTCAGGAAATGGGCGAGGTGATGGTCCGGGATGTAGATGTTCCGCATCTCGAAGAGCTTGACCCCGTAGCGGAGGATGTTCAGATGGGTGACGTCGAAGCGCTCATAGAGCGAATAGAATTTCTGGCGCATCATCTCGTTGCTCCGGCCCGCGAGGCCGTATTCGCTTAAGAAGTCCTTGTAGCGGTCGTTGGTGAGGGTTTCCCGTTTCGACTTGATGAGGAGGCCCGGCTTTTTGAAGAGGCAGACGAACTGGCCCTCGCCCTCGAAAAGATGGGGCAGGAAATGGATGGCCTCCGGCAAATCCGGATGGCGGTAGAAGGAAGGGTCGCTCGGAAGCTTCACGAGCGCGATCTCGGGATGGCGTTCCTTGAAGCCGAGAATCACGCCTTCGTCCTCTTCATACGAGAAGGAGCAGGTGCTGTAGGACAAGGTCCCGCCGTCTTTGAGCATATCATAGGCCAGATCGAGGATCTCGATCTGCTTTTTGGCCAGGGAGCGGACTTTCTCGTATTTCCAATCGGCCTTTTCCTCGGGGTCCTTCCGCATCATCGCGGAGCCGCTGCAGGGGGCATCGACGATGATCTTGTCGAAGAGCCCATGGAAATGGATATGGCTGAAGACGAAATCGTTGGAGGCCACGATGATGTCGCCGCGGCCCATCCGCTCGACGTTCTGGCTCATGGCCTTGGCCCGCGGATAGGAGATGTCATTGGCCACGATGACGCCTTTGTCGGCCATGGCCAAGCTCGCCCCGATGGACTTGCCGCCGGGGGCGGCGCAGACATCGAGGACGATATCGTCTTCTTGGGGGGCCAGGAAATAATTGACCATCATGGCCGCGGCGTCTTCGATCGAATAAACCCCGTTATCGTAAAAAATGTTCTTTCCGAATTCGTACTCGGCTTTGTCGTAAAGGTACGCGCTCTTGACGAAAGGATGCTTGCGGACATGGGGGAAACGCCTGACGAATTCCTCGTCGCTCATCTTCTTCGTGTTGAGAAGAAGAGCGTGGGTGACGGGCCCATGTTCGATGGCTGCGATGAGGGCGTCGACGTCTTTTTCCGGGAAATGGGCAACTAAAGATGTGCGGAAATCCATGCACTCATTATAATTAAAACCGAACAAAAGAGAAATAATCTGGGAAAGGTTGGCCTCATTCTATGAGAATGGTTGACATCATCGAGAAAAAAAGAGACGGCGAAACCTTAGGGGACGACGAGATCCGTTTCTTCGTCAAAGGCTACGTCGAGGGCTCGGTTCCGGACTATCAGGCCAGCGCCTTCGCCATGGCCATCGTCTGGCGGGGCATGGACAAGCGCGAGATCGCGACCCTGACCGACGCCATGGAGCATAGCGGGGACACGATCGATCTCTCCTCGATCCCGGGGATCAAAGTCGACAAGCATTCGACCGGCGGCGTGGGCGACAAAACCTCCCTCGCCTTAGGTCCCCTCGTGGCCGCCTGCGGCGCCAAAGTCGCCAAGATGTCGGGCCGCGGCCTCGCCCAAACGGGCGGCACCCTCGACAAGATGGAATCCGTCCCCGGCACCACGATCGCTTTAAGCCGGGATCGTTTCATCGCCCAGGTCAAGACGATCGGAATCGCCATCATGGGTCAGACCGCCGATCTCGATCCGGCAGACAAAAAACTTTATTCGCTCCGCGACGTGACGGGAACCGTCGAAAGCCTTCCGCTCATCGCTTCCTCGATCATGTCGAAGAAACTCGCGAGCGGGGCCGACACGATTCTTTTGGACGTCAAGTTCGGGAGCGGGGCTTTCATGAAGACGATCGCGGCCGCCCAGGAATTGGCCGAGACGATGGTGGAGATCGGCGATTCCCTGCATCGGGATACGCGCGCCATCATCACCGACATGGAGGAGCCGCTCGGCTTGGCCGTCGGGAACGCCCTCGAAGTCAAGGAAGCCATCGCCACGCTGCACGGGCAAGGGCCCCGGGATTTCGTCGAGCTTGTGACCGAGGCGGGCGCCATCATGCTGGAGCAAGCGAAAATCGCCAAAGATCATGACGACGGGGTCGCCCGCATCAAAGCGGCCATCGCCGACGGCTCGGGTTTCGCCAAGCAAAAAGAGCTTTTCGCCGCCCAAGGCGGGGATGTTTCTTATCTCGACCATCCCGAGAAATTCGTTTTGGCCCAGTATCGCCTGCCGATCGTGGCGGCCTCCAGCGGCTACGTCAAAAGGATCGATTCCCTCACGATCGGGGTCTCGGCCATGAAACTCGGAGCGGGCCGGAGCACGATGGCGGATACGATCGACATGTCGGCCGGAATCGTTTTGAACAAGAAGGTCGGCGACCGGGTCGCCAAGGGCGAGGTGCTCGCGACCGCCCACACGAATAAAGAAGGCCTCGAGAGCGTTTTGAAGGAGATTCATGACGCCTTTGTCCTCAGTTCCACGGAGGTAGCCGTGCACCCCATCGTGCACGCCTATATCCATAAGTGAGGGTTCTCGTCCAAGAGGTTTCCGCGGCCGCGGTCACGGTCGAAGGCCAGGAAGTCGGGTCCATCAAGCGCGGATTCCTGCTCTTCGTGGCGTTTGCCGCGGGCGATGACGACCGGACCATCTCCAAAATGGCCGACAAGATCCTCAAACTCCGGATATTCCCGGACGGAAACGGGAAGACCAACCTTTCCCTGAAAGACGTCGGCGGCAGCCTCCTTTCCGTCAGCCAATTCACGTTGTACGCGGACGTGAGGGAAGGGAACCGCCCGTCGTTCACGGAAGCCCTGAGGCCCGAGGAGGCCAAGCCTCTTTTCGCCTTATGGAACAACGTCCTCCACTCCTCGCTCCCCAGCCTCGCGACCGGGGTCTTCGGGGCGGACATGAAAGTGTCTTTGATCAATGACGGGCCCTTCACGCTATGGCTCGACAGCGCCCTCCTTTTCGGAGCCAAAAAATGAAGGTCCTTCTAGGCTTGTCGGGCGGCGTTGACAGCGCGATCTCGGCTTATCTCCTCCAGAAAGAAGGCCATGAGGTCACGGGGGCTTTCATGCGCAACTGGGATGCCCTGACCAACAACGACTATCTCGGCAACCCCACCCTCAACGACGCCCAGTGCCCGCAGGAGAAGGACTATCAGGACGCCAAAGCCGTGGCCCAGAAGCTGGGCATCCCCCTCATCCGCCTCGATTACGTCAAGGAATACTGGGATGAGGTTTTCGCCTATTTCTTGGCCGAATACAAGAAAGGGCGGACCCCGAATCCCGACGTCTTATGCAACAAGAACATCAAGTTCGGGCCTTTCCTCGCCTATGCCACAACCCATGGCTTCGATCGGATCGCGATGGGCCATTATGCCCGGAAAGACACCTTCGAAGGTCTCGAATATCTCTATAAGCCCCGCGATCTCGCCAAGGACCAGACGTATTTCCTCTGCCAGCTGAGCGAAGCCCAAATCCGGTCCTGCCTTTTCCCGATGGCGGAGATCACCAAACCCGAAGCCCGGGCCTTGGCCCAGGAGCTGGGCTTAAAGGAAGTGGCCGCCAAGCACGGCTCCACCGGGGTTTGCTTCATCGGGGAGCGGAATTTCCGGCAGTTTCTAAGGAATTATTTCCCGGCCACTCCTGGGGATATCGTCGATGTCGAAACCCACAAGGTCCTGGGCCGTCACGAGGGCGTTCTTTACTACACGCTGGGCCAGCGAAAAGGCCTTGGGATCGGCGGCGTCGCGGGGGAGCCCGAGGGGGCCTGGTTCGTGTGCCAGAAGGATGTCGCCAAAAACGTTTTATATGTCGCGAACGGAAGCGAGGATGAGCATCTCAACAGCGATTCGTGCCTGGTCGTCGACCTCAACTGGGTGGGGCCGAAGCCCGAGAAGCCCTTGCATGCGGTGGCCAAGTTCCGGTATCGCCAAGCCGATAACCCCGTCACCCTCGAGTTTCGCGGAAACAGCCTTTTTTTGACTTACGATAAAGCGGTAAAAGCCGTGACGCCGGGCCAATTCGCGGCCTTTTATTGGGAAGGCCGCTTATTGGGCGGGGGCATCATCGACGAAACGTTCTACAAGGGGAAGCGCGCCGATGAGTGAAGCGAAGGCGCCAAAACCCAAGGACCCGAAAGAAAAACTTTCGGCCGCCAATTCCGGGAAACTCTTGGGCAAGGAGCGGCCGCGGCATTTTCCGCTTCCATGGTGGGGTTGGGTCCTTCTTTTGGCGACGGCTGCGGGTCTCGTGACCGGCGCTTTCCTTTTGTTTGTTTTCAAGGTGTCGCTGACGGATGCTTTTCTTGCTTGATTAAGAATTCGCCAAGCCGCAAAATTTAACGATGGGAAAAAGGGAAACCAAAAAATTTTCCGAAGCCGCCCTGGTTCTCGCTTTGGGCCTTTTCGCCTTGGTGGTTTTCTCTTTATCGGGCTCCGGATCGGTTTGGGCTGATGCGCCGAGCTCCCGCACCTGCGCCGACCTGACGTTCGGGACCACGGCCTCCGGAACGACCAAAAGCGGGCTTGATTCTTCCGATTATTCAACCACCAATATCACGGTTTCTTCTTTGACCAGCTCCTATCTTTATTCCAATGGGAGCACCTACGCCGTCAAATTCGGAACCGGTTTCAACGGGGGGGCCGTCACTTTCGTTTTTGACAAAGCTTACCTCATCACCAAAGCCAAGATTTTGGCTTATCAATATTCCGGTGACGGAGCGGTTTCCTTGAGCTTTCAAACCTCCGCCTTAAGCGGCGCATTGGCTGGAACCGTCACGGCGGCTTTGGCTCCGGACATTTCCAATTCTTCGACCGATTCCGGAATCGTTTTTTCGGATTTGGATAACGGAAATGGGACTTCTTCGACTAACCTGACCGTTTCCTCGACTGCCAACAAGCGATTTTATCTCTGCAAAATCGTCTTGACCATTTCCGCTTCGTCAGGTTCTTCGCCATCGTCAGCTTCGACTTCTTCTTCGGCTTCCGGCTCCTCTTCAAGCCCAGTTTCTTCTGGTGGCGGAAACAATTCGCCCATAACCTTCAATTTCATTGAGCAAGGAGACCAATACACCGGCGATTGCGCTTATATCAAAGCCGGCGACAACGATATTCTCATCGATGCCGGCAATCGTTATAGTTGTGCTTCGACTTTGGAGAGTTTCATCGACGATTCCTCGCGGACCGGAGATTATGTTTCCGATGGCAAACTCGAATACGTGATTGCCACGCATGCCCATCAAGACCATATCGCGGGCTTCTACGGAGTAGCCGATTCTTCGGCGGCGGGTCATAACGGGATTTTCTATCATTACAGCGTCGGAACCATCATTGACTTCCCTCAAGACAGCGCTTCCTCAGCGGTTTATACGGATTATTTGACGGCCCGAAACTATGCAGTAAGCAATGGTGCCAAGCATTTCACGGCCTTGCAGTGCTGGAATAGCGAAGGAAACGGAGCTTCCCAAACCTACCAACTCGGCAACAATCTGACCATGCAGGTCCTTTATAACTATTTCTATGATCACACTCCGGATGAGGCCTCTGGGCTCAACAGTTCTTTCTCTTCGAGTGGTTTTAGTGACGAAAACGATTATTCGGTCAGCGTTTTATTTACCCAAGGGAACAAGCATTTTCTCTTCGCTGGAGATTCGGAAGCCTATGCCGAGTACAGCTTGGTCAAATATAATTCGCTTCCTGTCATCGATCTCTACAAAGCCGATCACCATGGCAGCTATACCGCGAGCACCGACGCCTTATTGAGCGTGATTCAGCCCAAACTCGTCTGCGTTTCCGCCTGCGTGGGCAATGCCGAATACGCAAAAACGAATAGCAGCAATTCCTTTCCGGCTCAGGCTGCTATAGATCGTTTGGCTCCTTACACGGATCGGGTTTATTGCACGACTTTGGGGAGCTATACCGATTCAATCTTTCATACCCCGATGAACGGGAACATCATCGTTTCTTATGACGCTTCCTCCAACGAAACGTTGACTTGCTCCAACAACACGACTAAATTGAAAGACTCCGCGTGGTTCAAAGCCTATCGGACCACTCCCAGCGCATGGGCATGAAAAACAACTTAGCAAAACACGGCAATCGTCTGGGAGCGTTGCTTTTCGCGGTGGCGTTTTTGGCTTTGTCGTCCTGCGAGCTGGTCAAGCAAAGCTCTTCAAGCCTTGGAAGTTCGACCTCTGGCACCAGCGCTTCCGCGGAATCATCATCCACGAGCGTGGGTTCTTCCTCGGCTTCCTCTTCGACCGACGAAAATCAGAAAATGCTCGTTTACGCTCTGGAGCAAACCGGCCTTTATGGCGACTGTACGCTTTTTACGTGCGGGGATACCAATATCCTGATCGACGGGGGCAACGAAGGCAGCGCCTCGACTCTCCAAACCGCTCTCACGGCTCATGTCACCGATCACGTTTTGGATCTCTTGGTTTTGACCCATCCGCACGATGACCATTACGGCGGATTCAACGCCAACGCCACCTTGCTTAACGCGGGGATCACCGGCATTACAACGATCGTGGACAGCGGGGCCGATTCCTATTCCTCTTATTACGTCAGCAGCTGGGTCAACTCCGTCCGCAAGTACTGGATCAACAAAGGCTCGGCCTATTATCCGGTGGAGCATTTGGTCGATGGGACCTACAATTCGAGGATTTCTTTTGCCAACGGCCTGTCCGTGACTTTCCTCGACACGGGGAATTACACCGCCCCCGGGGGCGCGGCTTCGAGCGATGCCAACCCCACGAGCGTGGCCTTGTCGCTTCACTATGGCAAGAGCGATTTCGTCATGGTGGGGGACCTTCCGACCGACGCCGAGGGGACCTTGATGGCGAAAAACCCGAGCCTGTCGGCCTTCATCCCGACGGTCGACCAGGTGATCTATAAAGCGGCCCACCATGGCTCAAACGGGGCCAATAGCGCGGCCTTCATGAGTTATCTCAAGCCTTCTTATGCGTGGGCCTCCGCGGGCCTCGATCCCGCGAATACGAGCAGCCCGAGACCTTCTACGGCCCAACATCCGTATACCTCCGCGCGGGCCCGGATTGAGGCCTATACCACGGTTTCCCATCTTTGGTGGAACGGAACCTCCGGGACGCTGGACATGAGCGTGACCTACGGAGGCGCTTTCTCCATCGCTGGGGAAGGGCGGACGACCAACTATTATTCCGGCGGCGCGATTGTCGATGCCGCCAGCGAAAAAGACACGCCTCTCGAAGCCACACAATGGGCGAAGATGGGTTTCTAAAATGCAGTCAATAAAAAAGAAATTTGTTACCTTTTTCCTTCTTTCGGGCTTTTTGGGCGGTTGTGTTTTAAAGACTGGTTCCTCGTCCTTTTCGGCCAGCTCTTTTTTGGATTCGTCAACTTCGCCTTCTTCAAATACGTCAAGTTTTTTAGGCTCTTCCGGGAGCGCTTCGTCAAATGCTTCTTCGAGCGCCGCCACAAGCGAATCAGCTTCCTCCGCTTCTTCTCAGAGCCAATCTTCGCTTCCGGGTTCCTTGAGTTCCGAAACTTCCAGCCCGAGCAGCGCTTCCTCAATGGTTTCTTCCGAGGAGGGCGCAAAATATTTCAGGGTGGCTCCGATGGTTGCCGTTTCCAGTGTTTCCGATGTCTATAACGTTGCGTTTGAAGACGGAAAATACGTTGGGACGAAAATAACCACCATCTCAAAGGCAAGCGACTGCCTTAACTATCAGGATGTTTGCCTCTATTACGAAGCCTTCCGGCAATTCCCGCCCAATTACAAGACGAGCAGAGACGACGCCGTGGCTTATGGGCTGAATGGACGTTATGTTTCCATCTATAGCAAAGCGTCGTACCATTCGGATAATGACTATACCAAAAAACTGGGGACCTTCAACGACGGATCCATGGGCTTTTATTATGAGTTGGATATCGATTTGGACGGAACTTATAATAATGGAACGCGCCTCAGCCGAGGGGCCGCGCGCGTCGTCATCGTGGCCGCCGGCTTAACCGGTTACGGAAGCGAACCGGTCTGCTTCTACACCTACGATCATTATGCCGATTTCGTGGAATTCTATAATTTTTATCAGGGATGGTCGCCTCTGTTCGCCGGGATCGATAGCTGGAGCGGCAGCTACCACGATGTTCCAACGACGGATTTGGCGCGGCCGGTCCCCGTGACGGTGACCCTCAGCGTTTGAACCCGAAAACCATGAAAAGAAAAACCCCTAAATTCCTTTGCTGTCTTATCGCCGTTTTAGGTTTCGCGTTCGTGGCCGCCATGCCTTTTTTTGAATCCAGTTTTGTTATCGCGGGAGACAATTCAACGAAGATTTGCGGGGATATCACATTTGGCACTACTACGAATGATTCCAACGGAACCACGGCCACAATCGCGGAGCTCACCACGACCAACGTTTCGGTTTCCACGATCCTGCCGACCAAGGCTTTTTGCACCGGATCAGGTTATGCCTGCCGGCTCGGAACGGGTTCGGCGGTGGGCAGCCTCGTTTTTAATTTTTCCACCGCTTACGTCATCACCAAAGCCAAAGTCCTGGCTTTTGAATACGGAACGGATGGAGCGGTTTCTTTGGCCGTTCAGACTTCCGCCCTTTCTTCGGCTTTGACTCAAACTATTTCTGCCGTCTCCGCTCCGGATATCTCGGATTCCTCTTCCGATGCAGGCTATGTTTTCAGCGGTCTTGACGGCGGGGCCGGGACTTCTTCGAGCACGCTGACGATCTCCAGCGTCAAGAACCGTTTCTATTTGGCCAAGATCGTTTTGACCCTGGGCGGTTCCTCTTCCTCGGGAAGCTCCTCCAGCCCAGGCTCCCTGACCTCGAATTCCTCGGGCGAAAATTCTTCCAGCGGCGTTTCTTCCTCCAGCGTCTCGTCTTCGTCGTCTCCATCCCCCTCCTCGTATTATCGCGTGGCCCCGAAAACCTCTTCGACCTCTTCGGCGGCCGTCTACACCGTCAGCGCTTCCTCCGGTTCCTACTACGCCACCTCGGTGAAGACCTTGACGAAGGGAACCTATTACACGAGTTATGGCGACGTGGCGGCCTATTACCAGGCCTTCGGCGAGGTTCCCGTCAATTACGCTTTCGCGACCTCCAGCAACGCCAGCACGGTCAAAGCGGCGGCCTATAAAGTTTATGGGGAGTCCGCTCGTTTGTGGTTCTCCTATGATCGAACCGATGGTTATATGACGCAGGTTCCCTCTTACAATACCAGCGGGGGAAGCCTGATTTATTATGAGATCGATATCTCATCGGACTGGTCCAGCTATAGCAGCAACCGCGGGGCTTTGCGCCTGGTCTCGATGCCTTACGGAGTGGTGGAATACGGAACCGACCCCGTGATTTTTTACACCTCCGATCACTATTCCTCCTTCTATGAGTATTTCAATTATTCGGGAGGCTGGGGACCGAACTTCGCGGGACGGGCCGATTACGTCGAACCCACGACCGTAGCCTGCTCCTATTCCTGATCCCGAAGTTGTGGCTTAACGCCTTTTTCGGTGCTAGACTACTGGCGAAGTAAAGTCTCTCTAAAGAGAGGGCCGCATGATGGGAAGACCTGGGAGACGCGCCACTTCTAAGAACCTGCGGGCAATGCCGCCATGGCTTCGCGTTAAGAAGCGAAATTGAGATGCACCTCGAGTGAAGAAGGATGGTACCGCGCTAAGTGGCGTTCCTTCGTGGGGTGTTTTTGTTTTTTAGGAGGGTTTTCTCATGAAACCAATGAGCGGAGACGAAATTCGGCGGACGTGGATCAGCTTTTTTGAAAGCAAGGGCCATAAATGGCTTCCTGGCGTGAACCTCATCCCCGCCAAAGACAAATCGCTTTTGTGGGTCAACGCCGGGGTCACCGGCTTAAAACAATACTTCGATGGATCGGAAGTGCCCCCTTGCCGGAGGATCGTCAACGTCCAGAAATCCATTCGCACGAATGATATCGAAAACGTCGGCCATACCGCCCGTCATCAGACGTTCTTCGAAATGCTGGGTAACTTCTCGATCGGGGATTATTTCCGGCCCGAGGTCATCGCTTGGGCCTACGAGATTCTGACGGACCCCGTGCACGGCTTTGGGATCCCCACGGAGAAACTCTACGTGACCTATAACCCCTCGGACTTGGAATCCCTCGAGCTTTGGCAGAAAGCCGGCATCGCCAAAGACCATCTGATCCCGCTAGCGGATAACTATTGGCAGATCGGGGAAGGACCTTGCGGCCCCAACACCGAGGTCTTCTTTGACCGCGGCGAGAAGTGGGACCCCAAGCATTTGGGGGTGAAACTTCTGGCCGAGGACATCGAAAATGACCGCTATATCGAGATTTGGGGCATCGTTTTCAGCCAGTTCAACGCCGTTAATGGCGTGCCGAGGGAGAAATACAAAGAGCTTCCCAGCAAGAACATCGACACCGGAGCGGGTTTGGAGCGGATCGCCTGCATCCTTCAAGGCACGCCAACCAATTTCGAGACTGATCTTTTCATGCCGATCATCCACGCCGTCGAAAAGCTTTCGGGCCAGAAATACGAGGAGCCGAATCTCATGGCTTTCCGCGTCATCGCCGATCACGCCCGCTGCCTGACCTTCGCCCTTTCCGATGGGGCGACTTTCAGTAACGAAGGCCGTGGCTACGTCTTAAGGAGAATCATCCGCCGGGCCATGCGATACGGGCAGAAGATCGGTCTCAAAGACCCTTTCATGTACAAGCTCGTGAAGGTCGTTGCGGATAACTACCGGACCTTCTATCCGGAACTTGAGAGCAAAGTCGAGGAAGTCAGCAAAATGATTCTCTCCGAAGAAGAGAAATTCATAAAAACGCTGACCCAGGGCGAAGATCTTCTCCACTCTTTGCTGGAAGGCAAGAAGGAACTAAGCGGGGAGGAGGTGTTCAAACTCTATGATACCTTTGGCTTCCCGAACGATCTCACCAAGGAGATCGCCGCGGAGAGCGGCGTGACCTGCGATATGAAAGGATTCGACAAACTAATGAAGGTCCAACGCGAACGGGCTCGCAGCGCCCGCGGAGAGATTGAATCGTTCCATAAGCAGTCCAAAGATGTGATGGCTTTCAAGGCCCCTTCCGAATTCCTTTATGGGATTTATGAAGCGGAAGCCAAAGTCACGGGTTTGTTCGTGGACGGGGCCGCGGTCGCTTCGATTTCGGAGAAAGGCGAAGCCGCCTTCGATAAGACGCCTTTTTATGCCGAGATGGGCGGCCAGGTCTCCGATACCGGAACCGTCTCCGCTCCGGATTTCGAAGCGGAAGTCACCGCGGTCACGGTCGGAACCAACGGCCAGCATCTTCATGCTTTGGAAGTCAAATTCGGATCCCTCAAAATCGGGGATTCCGTCACCCTGACCCTCGATTCCAAAAAACGGATCTTGATCGAACGCAGCCATTCGGCGACCCATCTTCTTCATAAGGCCTTGTCGGATGTTTTGAAAGCCCATATCGATCAGAAAGGTTCGTTTGTGAATGAGAATTATCTCCGCTTCGATTTCGCGATGGACCGGAAACTCAGCGAAGACGAACTCGCGGCGATTTCCGATGAGGTCAACGAGAAGATCGCGGAAGCGATTGCCCAAAAAACCGAAATCCTGCCCCTCGAAGAGGCCAAGAAGCTCGGCGCCGAAATGGAATTCTCGGAAAAATACGGCAAGACCGTCCGCGTCGTGGAGTTCGGGGGCTATTCCCGGGAGTTCTGCGGCGGCACTCATGTCCGGAACACCTCCGACATCGGCTTATTTCTCATTGAATCGGAAGATGCGGTGGCCGCCGGGGTTCGGCGCATTCAGGCCCGGACGAGTCTGGGGGCTTATGAATACCTCGAAAACCGCTTCCGGCTATTGAATGAGACGGAGCGCGATCTCGGGGCTTCCGACGTCGATTTTCGCCATCACATTTCGTCTTTGGCCGCTTCTAACGCCTCCTTAGGCAAGGATCTCGAGGCCGCCAAAGCCAGGCTGGCTGGGATCGAGGCCAAGGAAATCGCCTCCACGATCGAAGCGATCGGAAGCATCGCTTTTGTCGCCATCGCCAAGAAAGGCTCTTCGCGCGAGGATCTGCTGGCTTTGGGCGATTCGCTCAAAGCCAACCATCCGGATTGCGTCCTCATCTTGACCGGAGGAACCGAAGGGGCCCATCCTCTTGTTGCCTTCGTCGGCGGGGGCGCCCTCAAAAAAATCAAAGCGGGCGATATCGTTAAAACCTTCGCTCAGAAATGCGGAGGCTCCGGAGGCGGCAGGCCCGAAATGGCCAGCGGCCAGCTTAAGAGCTTGGCCGCCTTTGACGATGCCGCCGCGGTCATCCGGGGGAGCCTTAAGTGAACCGCGTCGCGGGCTTGGATCTGGGGACGAAAAGCTGTGGCATCGCCATCAGCGATTCTTTAGGCATCGCCCACGGAAAAGAAGAATTTCGTTTTCTTGATGGCGCTTACCGGCAATGCCTGGCCCACGTCATGGAATTCCTGCAAAAGGAAAAGATCGACGAAGTGGCTTTGGGCTATCCTTTGAACATGGATGGCACCCAAGGCGAAAGCGCCCTTCGGAGCGAGCGCTTCAAGGAAGAACTTTTGGAGATGGATCCCTCCCTGAAGATCACGCTGGTGGATGAGCGTCTGACCACCGTGATGGCGCATAAGAGCCTCCGCGAAGCCGGGCTTTCCGGCCAAAAGAGCCACCAAGTCATCGACCAGCAATCGGCAGTCATCATTCTTCAAAGCTATCTTTCCGCCAAGGAAGCCGGGTCTTTATGATCGCCATCGAGGGCGATGCCGTCGTCGTCACGAAAAACGATGGCTCCGAGGAGAAATGGAAACTCTATTTCTCTTTCCGCGATGGCCGCCGCTCCAAAGACTTTTATTTTATCTATAAGGAAGAGGACCCCGATAGTCTGGTCGTCATGGCGAGCCGCGATGGCAAAAACCTCGTAAACGTGGGCAAAGGGGAGTTGGCGGAGGCCGAAGAGATGCTCCAAGCCTACGAAAACGATCCCAAAATTAAGGATTTGAAATAACTCCATTCTTGTAGATAGGCCTTGGAATCCCTATAATCAAGGCCGTGCAAGTGAGGCAAGGGAAACATGGCTGAAGAAAAAATGATCATGACGCGTGATGGCATGGACAAGTTGATGAAGGAGTACCGCCATCTCATCGACCAAGAACGCCCCGAAGTCATCGAGGCTCTCAAGGCGGCGCGTTCTCAAGGCGACTTGAGCGAAAACGCCGATTATGACGCCGCCCGGAACCGGCAAGCCGAGATTGAAGCTCGCATCACCGAGATCGAGCACATCAAAGACATCGCGGTTCTCGTTGAAGAAGGCAAGCAAGGCAAAAAAATCACTTTGGGGAACATCGTCTCATACAAAGAAGCCAACCATGCCCAAATGGAAAGGGTCAAAATTGTGGGGACGGTGGAAGCCGATTCGATGGCCGAGCCCTATCCTTTCATCAGCAACGAATCCGCGTTGGGCCAAGCCTTGATCGGACAGGTTGTGGGAACGAAGGTCTTGGTGGAAAGCGACACGCCTTACGAAATCACGATTGAAAAAGTTGATGTCGATCGATAAATATAGCAATAAGCGCTAAAATTTTTTACCTATAAAAAGCCGATTCCGGCTTTTTATTTTTCCCTTTTTCGAAGAAAGATTGGCTCGTTTTTTTATCTTGGTCCTATATAGGGGTGAGGGAGGGCATTCCCATGTTTAAGATCATCATCGGCATCATCGCCGTCACCATCATCGTGCTCATCGTCATGGCCAACGTGGATAAGGTCACGAGTCTCATCACCGGCGACGCCACGACCAACACCTCGACCTATGAGGACAGCGACACCCTTCAGGTCACGATAACTGGAGAGGTTAACCACAGCGGGACCTATGTTCTGTCCCTCAATTCGACGCTGGCGACTTTGTTGGCCAGCGCTGGGGGCGCCACCTCCAACGCCGATTCCAAGGCCTATCGGACCGATCTTCTTTTGGCGAGCAAAGAAAGCTATTACATCGCCCCTTTGTACGATAATTCCAACACTTGCGCCGCGACTCCGATCGACAAAGTTTGCGTGAACACCGCCGACAAAGACGCGCTCGATGATTTGTCGGCTTTCTCAAGTTCCGTAGCTACCGCGATCGTCAGCTACCGAACATCAAATGGGGATTTTGAAAGAATCGAGGAGCTAAAGAACGTTTCCGGCATTGGAAACGCCACCTTCGAAAAGTGCAAAAATTACGTCACTTTGTCCGACTGATAAACCCGATCTGCGGTTTCTTTGTTTTGGTTGGCTTTGTCATTGGCTTTTCCTTGGCCTTCTATTTCCGAGACCAGCGTTTCGCTTTGATGGCGCTGTCAATAATCCCTTTTCTTTTCGCGGCTCAGAAAAAAGGAAGAATAGCCCTTATGGCGTTTTTGGCCGCGTTGGCGCTCGGAGCCGGCCTCGAGGCCATTCGCCTGCCTGAGAAAAAAGGTTCCGTCGACCTCATGGGAGTGGTCATTAGGGCCAAAACCGATTATTTCCTTTTCGAAAGCGGTGGCGTTCGTTACTACGTTTACGATAAAGAAAACACCCGCGAAATCGGGGACTGGTTGGAAATCAAAGGCTATAGTTCGCTTTATACGGCCACCGAATACGAAAGCCGTTTTTCTTTTTCGGATTATCTCCAAAGCCAAGGGGTTGGCTATTCAATTTACGCCAACGAAATAACGGCGGTTTTCACCATGCCAATGCGGTTGCGCCAAAAAGAAATCCGTTTTTTGGACCATTTCAACTCGCTGACTCGGGGAACGATCGATTCCCTTTTGTTCGGCCACAAGGATTATTCCAACGATCTCGTTGAAGGAGCCGCTGGGATCGGGGCTTTATATTTTCTGAGCGCCAGCGGGGTTCTTTATGGCGGCTTCCTTCGGGCCGTCGAATGGCTTTTCGGCCTCCATTTTGAAAAGAAGATAAGCCGCTTGATCGCTTTTTCCATCGCCTTGTTTTTTCTTCCCTTTCTGATTTTCAAAATCGGGGTTTGGCGGGTTTTTATCCATCGCTCGATTTATCTGTGGGCGGATCTCCGGAAAAAAGACCCGCCTCAGCGCTTTACTGCCAACGCGATCGCAGGTCTGATCTTGCTTTTAGCGGATCCTCATAACGCTTTGGACAGCGGGTTTCTTATTGGTTTTGGATTGGCTTTCAGCTCCTCTTTGACCGCCGATTTCTTGAATCGTTTCCAGGGAAGAAAGAAAAAGATGGCCGGTTTGGCTTTCAACTTGGTGTTTCTTTTCCCGGTTCTGGTCTCCGGTAACGCCATTCATTTTTTCGCTTATGCTTATTCGCTTTTCTTCCTTCCGCTGATCTATCCTTTTGTTTTCATCGCCTTAATTAGTTTTTTAACTATTCCTTATGTGGGCTTATTGCAAGGATATTCCAAGTTTTTGCTGGGTGCTGTTGGCTTCATTGGAAAAGTGGATCTTGCCCTGCCGGTCGGGGACTGGGGCCCTTGGATCATTTTCATTTATTACGGGACGATTTGCCTGGCTTTCTTCTTTTTGGAAAGTGGCTTTGCCCCGATGGCGAAAAAAGCGGGAGTGCTATTAACGGCTTTGATCGTTCTCAACGCGGCGCCTTTCTATAACGCCGTCAGCCAGGAGGTTAGTTTTCTCAACGTGGGGCAGGGGGATGCCATTTTGATCCGCGATGGCCTGACCACGGTCCTGATCGATACGGGAGGAAATCTTTCGTTTGATCTGGCCCGCGAAGTCGACATCCCCTTCTTGCGGAAGGAGCGGGTCTACGCTATCGACTGTCTGATTGCCAGCCACGGTGATTATGATCATATTGGCGCCGCGGCCTCCTTAATCGACAATTATTGGGTAAGAAAATATATTGATGATAGCTATGACTTTCCCTTAAAAATCGGAAAAATGAAATTCGAGAATCTCAACGTCTATGGCGGAAGCGATGAAAACGAGGAAAGCTTGGTTTTGACTTTGGATTTCATGGGCAAAAAATGGCTTTTCACGGGGGATGCACCTTCCTCGATCGAAACAAAAATCCTGGACGACAATCCGAACTTGAATATCGATGTCCTCAAAGTGGGACACCATGGCTCCAAATATTCTTCCAGCTCGTCTTTTCTCAAAGCGCTCTCCCCTGAAGTGGCCATCATATCGGTCGGAAAAAAGAATTCTTATGGCCATCCTGACGAAGAAACGCTGAAAAGATTACAGGAGCTTGGCATTCCCATTCGGCGCACCGATGAGGAAGGCACGATCAGTTTCACTCAATTTTCGCCCCTGTGGTAAATGGCTTTTTCTTCGTGAAGGGGAAAGCGGCTTCGTCTATAATAAACGCATGATACAGGTGCTATATTCGCCCCAGAGCCGCATGGTCAAAGGAGCGCTCAAAAAACTGCTGGACGAGGCTCTTCCCATCCGCGATCCCATGAATTACGTCTCTCTCGATATGGGCGTGAGCACTCTTTTGGAGCTGTCCAATGAATGCTTGGCCCTGCCCTTGGGGTATGACAAAAAAGCGGTGGTGGCCGAAAACTGCTTCTTTCTGGCCAAAACAAGCGGGAAAGCCAAGATGCCAAAAAAGGATGATACGGCTCCCCTCCTGGCTTTTTTTGGCAATCCCGACCCCAACATTTTTCTCTATTTGCTGGTCTATTCCGAAGAGCTCGATGAGCGTTCGCCCTTTTATCAGGCCTTGGTCAAAGGCCAGGCCAAGATGAACCCGGTCAGCCAGTTCAGCGAGGAGCAGTGGAAGTCTTTCATCCCCCGGTTTTTCGAGAAACGGAGCGCGAAGATCGAACCCGAGGCGGTAAACGAGCTTTTGGAGCGCATCGATGGCGACTATGCCCAGTTCCTCAACGAAGCCCAAAAACTCATCGCCTATGCCGGAACCGAAGTCGTCACCGTCGAAACGATCGACATGTTGGTGGCCCCGCCCCTCGAAGACGATGTTTTCCAGCTTTCCAACGCCCTCACCCGTGGCGACAGCCACAAGGCTTTGGCGATCTACAAGGACTTAAAGACCCGGGCGGTCGATCCCATCTCGCTCATCAATCTTTTGGCCCGCCAGTTCAGTTTCATGGATCAGGTGGCGTTTTTATCCGCCCAGGGCCAAAGCAATGCCGCCATCGCCCTCAAACTCAAATGCTCGGCGGGCCGCGTCAACGCCACCCAATACGGCCTTCGGAAGATCCAAAACGGTTCCTTGGGCCAGGCTTTGGAAGGCCTTTACGCAAGCGAGCTGGCGATTTTGACCGGTCAGGAAGATCCTGATTTGGCTTTTTCCCTTTATTTGGCCAACCTCTCCTTATGAAAATCGTCATCATCGCCGATACGCATGGGGATTTAAGCGCCCTCCGAAGGGTGGCTCTCATCGAAAGCGACGCCGATCTTTATCTGCACGCCGGGGATGTGGAAGCCGCGCCGGGGGACATCACGCCTTTCGCCGCCGTCAAAGGCAACTGTGATGGGGGCTTCCCCGAGTATCCTTTCCGCTACGAGCACGACACCCCCTTTGGGAAAATCCATATGGAGCATTACCCTATTTATGGATCGGCCATGTATGAGTATCTGCGCCAAGGCGGCGTCCGCATTTTCGTGCATGGGCACACGCACGAAAGAGAAGAGGAACTCGTTAACGGGGTTTGGGTTTATTGCCCCGGCAGCCTGGTTTTCCCGCATGACGATGACAAAGGGACTTACTTGGTCCTCAATATCACCGAGAAAGTCGTCAAAGGGACGTTCAAAGAAATCGAAATATGAAAAAAAGCCTTCGCGAACGAAGGCTTTTGTTTTTTTCCGCGATTACTTAAGAGCGGCGACTTCTTTTTGGAGATGGGCCTTCTTGCGGGCGGCGCTGTTGTCGGAGATGATGTGGGCTTGGGCCAATTGATCCAGAATGCTGGTGGCATCTTTCAAAGCAACGATGGCTTCGGCTTTTTTCTTTTCCACGACCAAGGTCTCAACCTTTTTGACGAGGGTGTGGGCTTTGGCCTTTTCCGCGCTCCGCTTGGCATTGCGGATCTCGCCGATCTCAATGCGCTTGACTTGTGATTTGATGTTTGCCATATTTTGTCTTCCTTTATTAGTTTGCGTGATAGATTTTAGCCTGCTAGCCGCGCTAAAACAACTTATTTTTGCTTCTTATGGGACTTCTTGTCCTCCTCGCGCTTCAAGGTGAGGATTTCGTGCGTGAAATCCCGAACGCAGGTGAGTTTGCCATACTTTTCGAGCGGGATCGTCAGATGGAAGGCCTCATTGAGGTCGTTGACCATGGAGACATAGCTCATGGAATCGCCGCCGAGATCGGTCGTCCAGATCCCTTCATCGGCGATCTTGAATTCGGGGAGAAGCAGCGTTTTGGAGAAGATCTTGCGAACGTCATCGGAAGTGGATTTAACCTCCGAAGGATCGAAGCCATCGAAGGAAAGGGTTTGCCTCCCGCCTCCGAAACTCATGAAATCGGGGCTGCCCTTCATGATCTCGTCGCGAAGGACGAAGCGTTTGACCTTCATGTTGTTGGCGAGGGGCATGGCCTTTTTGTAAATAAGGGTTTCGCCGATGCGCTTTTCGCTGGGCAGGGTGGCGTTGATCTTCTCGATTTCGCCTTGGATGGCTTTGAGGTCGTCGTCCGCGATCGCGTTATCGAGCTCGATCACCAGAACGATCGTCTCCTGGCCGTCCTTGGGGAGCCCCAAGACGACTTCGTTGACCACATGCTTGACGTCTTTGAAATAGGTTTCGATCTCATCGGGATAGACGTTTTCGCCATTGGAGCCGATGATCGTGTCCTTGAGCCGCCCTTTGAGATAGAAATTCCCGAAGCGGTCCTTCGAGGCGATATCCCCGGTCGCGAACCATCCTTCCGCAAGCTCGGTCTTTTTCCGGACCCCGCCGATGATTTCCTCGGAATGGATGGTGGGAGTGGCGATCAAAAGCTCCCCTTCGCCCTGAGCCGACCGTTCGGTCGGCACGATTTTGTATTTGAGGCCATGAAAGGGATGGCCGATCGAGCATTTGAGGCGGTCTTCCACCCGCGGTGAGAGCTCGACGGAAGTGATGCCGATCTCCGTCATGCCGAAGCCGTTATAAAGAGGGTAGCCCGCGCCGTTGATGACCGCGGAGGTCTTGGGCATGAGATAGCCGCCCCCGGAAATGCAAAATTCGACCTGAGTCCCCAAAACCCGTTTTTTGAAGAGATCGCGGACGAGGGGGGTGCTGGCCCAACCCGCTTCTTTCTTCGTGATCGTGTGATTATTGTAAGCGATCATTTTCCGCAAAAGCTCTTTCTCGCGCTCGCCTTTCATGCCCGCGCTCCGAAGGATCGTCTGGGCGACCCCATCCCAGAATAGGGGAACCGAATAGATATGGGTGGCCGGTCCTTTTTTAATGGCGTTAAGGATATCGCGGCTGCTCAGCGACGTCGGATAAACGATGGTTTTGCCATAGAAGGTGTACCAAAGGAAAACCGCGACGAAGCCAAAGATATGGTGGAAAGGGATCATCGCGAGAATGGTGATCTTCCCCTCATGCATGATGTGGGTGGTTTCTAAAGGCAGCTCCGCGGCGGCGGCGATCTGATAAGAAAGGGCCTCCCCGCTCATGACCATGATCTTGATGTCCCCGGTCGTGCCGGAGCTGCAGAACAAAACCTCGTTGGCCCATCGCGGCACGAAGGATTCGTCCTCTTCGGCGTTCTTGATCTCATTGATCCGGAACATCGGGATGGCATAGGATTCTTCTTCATTGACGAGGATGGCTTTGGCCTCCGCCTGAGTCAGAAGATTCGCGGTGTTTTCATGCGCGAGTTTCGCATCGATGAGAAGGGCGGGATGCCCATTCATGAGCAAGGCCCAAAAAAGAATCGGCCAAGTCGGGCAGTTTCTGATTTTCAAAGCGACGGTGGCCCCGGCGGGGATCCCGCTCAAGGCTTTCGAGAGATGCCGCGCGATATACGAAACCCGGTTTCGATAATCGCGGTAATCGTAGCTTTGTTTTTTGCCATCCTCGTCGAAATAAAGGCAAGCCTGATCCCGCGGATGCAGGGTGGTGGCGAGCTCATAGATATCTTTGAGCGTGCGATCGGAATTCAGCAGAAGCTTATAGGTGTCAATCAACTTTTGACAGGATTCTTGGCTCATGAGTTCTCCTTTGGCGCCTCTTTCTTTTTGAGCGTGATGATTTTGCCTTCCACGAACACCGAACCGGTTGGAATGTCGTGGCGGACCACTTCGTTGGCTCCGATTTTAACCCCGTCGCCAATCTGGATGGGACCCAAAAGGATCGAGCCGGCCCCGCACATGACGTTATTCCCCAGCGTGGGGTGGCGTTTGACTTTCTCGGTCGAGGTTCCGCCCAGCGTGACGCCATGGAAAAGCGTGCAATCGTCCCCAAGGACGGCGGTTTCTCCGATGACTACGCCAGACCCATGATCGATGAATAAACGTTTTCCGATGGTGGCGCCGGGATGGATTTCTATGCCCGTCCTGCGCTTTCCGACCATCATGATCCACTCCGCCAGGAACTTGCAGCCGTGCTTCCACAAAAAATGAGCCAGGCGGTAGCGGCGCATGATCTTCGTCGAGGGATACAAAAAGAAAATCTCGAAATTGTTCCTCGCGGCCGGATCGCGGCGTTTGATGGATTGGTAATAGGTTTCCTTTTCATTTCCCATAAATGTCCATCGACATGTATTTGATGCCGCCGTCGGGGGCGATGGCGAGGATGGTGAGCCCCTTATTGGGGTTGGCTGTGGCGATTTTCTCAGCGGCAAAGATGGCGGCGCCGCTGGAGAGGCCGAGGAACAGGCCTTTTTTGGCGAGATCCGCGACCTTCGCGGCGGCCAAAGGGCTTTCGACATCGATGATTTGGTCGACCAAGGATGCGTCATAAAGCGGGGGCATGAAGTTGGCCCCAATGCCAGGGATTCCATGCGGCCCGGGCTTTTTGCCCTCGAGGACTTCGGATTCGGCGGGTTCGACGGCCACCACCTGAAGTCCGGGGTAACGTTTTTTAAGGACTTTGGAACACCCGGTAATGGTGCCCCCGGTGCCGACGCCGGCCACAAAATAATCCAGGGCGATCGGGAAATCGACGAGGATTTCCTGGCTCGTGTTCTCTTCATGGGCTTTGGGATTGTCGAGATTCTCGAATTGGTTGAGGAAAACGTAGCTGCCGTCTTTAGCCATCTGGATGGCCAGATCTTCCGAGCCTTGCATGCCTTTTTCTTTGGGCGTCAGGACGACGGAAGCCCCATAGGCCTTCATGAGGGCGATTCTTTCCTGCGACATGTTCTCCGGCATCACGATGGTGAGGGGGATGCCGTAGCTCGCGCAGACCAAAGCCAGGCCTATGCCGGTATTTCCAGAGGTGGCTTCGATGGCCTTTTGGCCGCTGCCAAGCCGCCCGAGGCTGACCAGATCATTGACCATCTCAAGCGCGATGCGGTCTTTGACCGAGCCGGCGGGGTTGAACATCTCGAGCTTGACGTAGACGTCGTTGCCCGCCAAAGTCTCCAGATGCAAAACCGGCGTATCCCCAATGGTCTCCAAGATGCTTTGAATGATCATTTTTCCTTTGCCTCTTATCTGCTTGCGTTATAATTTACTCACTAAAGAGGGAGAGAGTAAAACGATTTGATATGGCATACCAACAAAATTCCGATGTTAAAGTCCTTTATTTGGGAACGCCTGAGATCTCGGCTTTATCCCTTCAGGCTTTGATTGACGCCAAGTTCAGCGTGGTCGGCCTCGTGTGTCAGGAAGATAAGGAAACCGGCCGCGAGGGGGTCGTCGAGATCTGCGCCACCAAGAAAGTGGCTCTGGCCCATGACATCCCGGTTTTTCAGCCGCATAAAATCCGTTTGGATTTCGAATGGGCCAAGAAGCTCCATTTCGATGTCATCGTCTGCATGGCCTATGGCCAGATCGTGCCTCTCGAATTCCTTCAATTGGCCCCCAAAGGGGCGCTGAATCTCCATGGCTCGCTATTGCCGAAATATCGGGGGGCCGCCCCGATTCAGCGGGCCCTCATGAATGGCGAAACCGTGACCGGCGTGACCCTCATGGAAATGGTGGCTGCGATGGATGCCGGGCGGATGTACAACAAAGTCGAAATCAAAATCTCCGAAGAGGACAATTATTGGACCCTCAGCCGCCGGATCGGCGAGGCGGCCGCCGGGATGATCGGGCGCGACCTCCTCCCCTATTGCAACGACGAGCTCAAAGGCCAGAAGCAGAGGGAGAAAGACGTGACCCTCGCGCCGAAGATCCTCCCGGAAGACGAGCACCTCCCCTTGACCCTTTCCGTCAAAGGCGCCCGCAATTACGTGCGGGCTTTGGCCATGGCCCCCGGGGCTTATGTGCTGTTGAATGGCAAAAAACTCAAGATCTTCAAAGCCCATATCGAAAACAGCCAATCCATCCGGGCCGTCGGCGAAATCATCCCCGATAAGAAGGAGATCTTCGTTCAGTTCTACGATGGCTGGCTCTCCCTCGATCTCGTCCAGCTTGAGGGCAAGAAAATGATGGATGCCCCGAGCTTCCTCAACGGGGCCCATCTCTCCGATCACGAATTGGTCAAATAAACCCGCCGACACTATAATGGCTGCATGAGCGAGAAACGCGTCGTTTCTTTGTCCGTCCACGAACTCGTGGATTTTTTGCTTCGCCAAGGTGACATCGATAACCGCGTCTACAACCAAGAGACGATGGCGGTGGGGACCAAAATCCATGCCTCCTTCCAGAAAAAACAAGGGCGGAGCTATCTTTCGGAGGTTCCCTTGGCCGAGGATTTCGAACGGGAAGAAGCCATCGTCTCCCTCGAAGGGCGGGCCGACGGAATCATCCTGGGCGGGCCCTTCCCGGTGATCGACGAGATCAAAAGCACGGTCGAGCCGCTGGAGCGGTTTTATTCCGAGCAGAAAGAATGGCACTTCGGGCAAGCCGAATGCTACGCCCTGATGTACGCCCATTCCGTCCAAGCGGATAAGGTGGGGGTCCGTCTCACCTATATCAGCCAAATCGACGATTCCCAGATGGTCAAGGAAAAAACCTTCGCCGTCGCTGAGCTGGAAAGCGATATCCTTGGCCTCATCGACCGGTATTTGGCCTTGTCCAAAGCCGAGTTCGCGCATCTCGAGGCCCGCAACAAAAGCGCCAAGGCCCTGCCTTTCCCTTATCAGTTCTTCCGGGAGGGCCAGCGCGAGATGGCGAAATACGTCTATTCCGTCTCGCGGCAAGGCGGGACTTTCTTCTGCGAAGCCCCGACGGGGATCGGAAAGACGATGTCCTCGCTTTATCCCGCCGTCAAAGCCTTCGCCAAGACCGATAATTCCAAGATCTTCTATCTCACGGCCAAATCGAGCGGCCGGGAAGCGGCCTACGAGGCCCTGACCCGCCTTTACGAAAAGGGCCTGGTGGCCCGGGATTCCGTCTTGACGGCCAAAGACAAGATCTGCTTCAGCCTCGGCAAAAGCTGCAACCCCGAGGAGTGCCCCTTCGCCAAGGGTTACTACGGCAAGATCCGAAAAGTCACGGAAGAGGCCCTGAAGACCAACGCCCGCTTGGATTATTCGAAGATCACGGAATTGGCCCGCCATTACGCCATGTGCCCCTTTGAGCTTCAGCTCGATCTGTCGCTTTGGAGCGACATCATCTTCTGCGACTATAACTATTTCTTCGATCCCTTGGTGAAGCTGGAGCGGTATTTCGACGAGACGGTCGATTCCAGCCATTACATCGTCCTCATCGACGAGGCCCATAACCTCGTGGAGCGGGGCCGGGATATGTATTCTTCCTCCCTTTCGTCCGTGGCCTGCGAAAGGGCCAAAGCCAAGATCCGCTCGTTCAAGGCCCCCCAGCTCAAGAAAGCTTTGGCGAAGCTCGACAAAGCCCTTCGGGACCTCGACTTGAGCCATCCCGAGGGAACTTCGGATTTCGCTTCGATCCCCCCGGAGGTCACCAAGAGCCTCGACGCCATCACGAAACAATCGCGATCGTTGGATGAGGCGGCGCATCCCTCCCTGCCGAGCGAATTCAAAGACCTCTCGCGGGAGGCCTACCGCTTTGCTTTCTTAAGCGAGAATTACCCGGAGCACGCTCTTATTTTCGGGGAGCGGGAGGGGAGCGACTACCGGCTTCATCTCTATTGTCTCGATCCCTCTCCCATGCTCGCCTCTTCCTTGGCCAAGGTCAAAGGCCGGGCCATCTTCAGCGCCACCCTTTCGCCCATGGATTATTACATGGATGCCATCTGCGGCAATCACGGCGATCCCTTTCTTTTGCTGCCCTCGCCCTTCCCGAAGGAGAATTTCGATCTCATCTTGGCGCCTTTGGTCTCCATCCGTTACAAAGACCGCTCCAAAACCTATGCCGAGGTCGCGACCTATCTGAGCGCTTTCGTGGCGGGCAAAAAAGGCAATTATTTCCTCTATTTCCCAAGCTATGAATACCTCGAGGCGATCAAGCCTCTCCTGTCGTTCCGGGGAAGCGCCGTCTTCACCCAGGAGAAAGACATGAGCGATGATGAGAAAAGCCTTTTTCTTTCGCGGTTTTTATCCGCTCCCGCCGTCTCGACGGTCGGTCTTCTCGTCATCGGCGGCTCTTTCGCCGAGGGCATCGATTTGGCCGATGGGCGCCTCACGGGGGTGGCGGTGGTCGGGATCGGGCTGCCCCAGCTTTCCCATGAGCGGGATCTCATCAAAGCCTATTTCGACAAAGCCAACGGCAAAGGCTACGAGTACGCCTATATGAACCCGGGGATGAACAAAGTCATGCAGGCGGTGGGCCGCCTCATCCGCAGCGAGCGGGACAAAGGAGCCGCCCTGTTGGTCGATGACCGCTACCTTCAGGGGGATTATCGCGATCTCTTCGCAAGGACTTGGCCGGGCTACACGGTGGCCACCTGCCCCGAGGATGTGACGTCGAGCCTTGAGAATTTCTACAACGAGGCGCCGAAGTAGGCTATAATTCGCTGGTAAAAAACCATGCCATTCGATCAAAAACACATCCGCAATTTCTCGGTCATCGCTCATATTGACCATGGCAAGAGCACGCTTTGCGACCGCATCTTGGAAGAAACCGGGGCCGTCGAGAAACGCGACCTCAAAGAGCAGATGCTCGATTCGATGGATCTGGAGCGGGAGCGGGGCATCACGATCAAGCTGAACGCCGTGACCGTCCGCTACCTCTATAAAAACGGCGAGACCTACATTTTTAACCTTATCGACACCCCGGGGCACGTCGACTTCACCTATGAGGTCTCCCGCTCTTTGGCGGCCTGCGAAGGCGCCCTTTTGGTCGTCGACGCCACCCAAGGCGTCCAAGCCCAGACGCTCGCTAACGTCTATCTCGCCCTCGACAACGACCTCATGATCCTGCCGGTCATCAACAAGATCGACCTCCCGAGCGCCGACATCGCCAACACCAAAAAGGAAATCGAGACCAAGATTGGCTTATCGACTTCCGACGTCTGCCTCGTGAGCGCCAAGACCGGGCAAGGGGTCCCGGACATGCTCGAGAAGGTGGTGGAGCTCATCCCGCCGCCCGAGGGCGACCCCTCCGCGCCTTTGAAAGCTCTTATCTTCGACAGCTACTACGATTCTTACCGCGGGGTCGTGGTCTTGATCCGCATCAAAAGCGGCTCCGTGAAAGTCGGCGACCGGATCCTGCTCATGGAAGCCCAGAAGGAATACCTCGTGACCGAAGTGGGGATCCGGACGCCCAAAGAGATCCCGACCCTCCGGCTCGAATGCGGGGAAGTCGGCTACCTCACCGCGACGATCAAAGACATCAAAGACGTCTTCCCTGGGGAGACCATCACTTTGGCCGCCCGCCCGGCGGAGAAGCCTTTGCCCGGCTACCGCAAGATCAACCCGATGGTTTTCTGCGGGCTTTACCCCGTGGATTCCCAGAAATACGAGGATCTCAAAGACGCCCTCGAGAAATTCAGCCTCAATGACGCCTCTTTGACCTATGAGCCCGAAAGCTCGCAGGCTCTGGGCTTTGGCTTCCGGGTGGGCTTCTTGGGCCTCCTCCACATGGATGTCGTCGAAGAGCGCTTGGAGCGGGAGTATGGGCTTAGCCTCATCCTCACGGCCCCTTCGGTCAAATACAAAGTCGAGCTGAGCGATGGCAGCGAGATCACCCTTGACAACCCGAGCGAAATGCCCGATCCCTCGAAGGTCAAAGCCATCGAGGAGCCCTTCGTCAAGGCCTCGATCATGACCCCCAAAGAATTCGTGGGGCCGGTCATTCAGCTTTGCCAGGACCGGCGCGGGGTTTATCAAGACCTCGTCTATTTCGACGACACGCGGGTGGTGGTCAAATATGAGCTGCCCTTAAGCGAGATCATCTTCAATTTCTTCGACCGTCTGAAGTCGGCCACCAAAGGCTATGCCTCCTTTGACTATGAGCTCGAGGACTATCGCGCAAGCGAGCTGGCCAAGATGGATATTCTCCTGAATGGCGACATCATCGATGCTTTGTCGACGATTGTCTATCGGCCCTCCGCCTATAACCGAGGCATCGCCATCGTTTCCCGGCTCAAAGAGATTATCCCGAAGCAGCAATTCGAGGTCCCGGTCCAGGCCGCCATCAACGGCAAGGTCGTGGCTCGGGCCGACATCAAGAGCATGCGGAAGGACGTCTTGGCCAAATGCTATGGCGGGGACATCACCCGCAAGAAGAAACTCCTGGAGAAGCAGAAGGAAGGCAAGAAGCGGATGAAGGCCATCGGAACGGTCGATGTCCCGCAAGAGGCCTTTATGGCGATGCTTTCCCTTGATGATGGAGATTAATCGATAAAAGCTTTATTATGATATTAGTAGACTTTAGATATTTAGTAGTTTTTTAGTCATAACACTTGCAGGGGGCCCCACACGCTTTTATAATGGTTGCATATGGCAGAAAAAGATTGGGCGACGCTCTATACCGATGAGCAATACTTAAGCAAGTCCGAGCTTCAAGCCGTCATGAAGACTTCCCTCATCGACGGGTATTGGAACGACATCCTGGCCTACCGCAAAAAGCACGAGACGGAGTACCCTTTTTTCACGATTCCCAATAAGCCGATCTATCTCACGGCGACCGATGCCATCTCCGCCCGCATCGAGGCGGCGGAGCTTAAGATCGCACGTTTCCTCAATCTTTACAAATCCTTGCGGGACGCCCATGAGATCGAATTGGCGAGACGCGCCATTTATCTCGAGTCTTTGCGGGCCATCTCAGTTCTCGAAGGCGCCTCGATGAGCGAGCTTTCGCTGAAGGCCCTTTTGAACGGCACCTACGGCGAGAGCAACCCGCTTCACGCCCCGGTCATCGCCTTCCGGAAAGCCCTGGATTTCTATTCCGATAAAGTCGTGGTGGGCCCGACCGAAGATTTCCTGGGCGATGCCTACGCCCGGCTTTTGGGCGTGGAAGAGCTGACCAAGTTCTACCGGGTCCGGGATTTCGATGCCTACGCCGCCCGCGCCAAATTCATGTATAACCCCGATTACACCTACGCTCCGAGCGAAGCCATCGAGAGCCTTATGCAAGGGCTTATGGGCTGGCTCGAAAAAAGCGATGCGGCTCATTTCGTGAAGGCGTTGGCGGCTCTTTATTATCTGGATTACCTCAAACCCTTTGACGATCATAACGAATCGCTGGCCGCTCTTTTGGCCAAGGACGCCTATGCCTCGAGCGAGCAGGGGGACGAAGCGTTCTTGCTGCCCTTCGAAGCCGTTCTCGCCAGCGGCAGCGGCTATAAAGCCCTTGCCCTCGAAACCTCGCGGACCGGCGATCTGACTTACCTCGTCATCCACGCCATCGAAGTCCTCATGCCTTTGCTGGATTCTTTGACCGAGGAGATCAATTCGGTCCGGGTGGCGACCTACGTTCCGGAATATACGGCCCTCACGGGCGACGAGAAAGCTTTAGCGGATCTGCAAAACGCCAAAAAGTCCCAGCAGTTATCGCTTTTCGACACGGCCACCATCCCCGGACCGATTTTGGCTCAAGCGGTTCCGGTGACGGCCGCCCCCACGACGGTGGCGGTGCCGGTGATGGCGACCCCGACCGTCGTGACCCCGATCGTTCCATCGCCGGCGGTTTTGAAACCCGCCCCCGTTGTTCCGACGCCAGGGCCGATGGCTCCTTCGCAATCCGCCCCTCAAGCGGTCAGTCAACCGGTGGTTGCGGCCTCGAAAGCGCCTTCTGCCGCGAGTGCCGATAAAGCCCCGGTAGCCGCCCCGAAGAAGGTCCGCGAGGCTCCATTGGCCGCGCCGACGATCGCGGAGCCTGGCACCCTCGCTCATGACGGCCCGACCCTTTCCGAGAAAGAAGTCCGGGAATATGTCCTTTATCTCTTGGAGACGAATCCCCATCTCAATAAAAACCAGGCCGCTTTCCTGGCCTCGCATTGCACGCCAGGCCGCTATTACACGATCCAGCAGTTCAAGCAAACCATCAAATGCGCTTACGAAACCGCGCGAACCTCTATGGATAAATTGGCCGCGGAAGGCTATTATGAAAAACTGCAAGTGAAGAACAAATTCGTTTACTCGCCCG
>Ga0224525_1000026_pt1 | contig 120704 bp, 117 predicted proteins | sample CFST100metaG_FD_179874 | JGI IMG/M metagenome (GOLD analysis project Ga0224525, IMG submission 179874) | Peat soil microbial communities from Stordalen Mire, Sweden - C.F.S.T100 | ecosystem: Environmental > Terrestrial > Soil > Wetlands > Peat | place: Sweden: Norrbotten County, Stordalen Mire...
TACACCGGTTACTATAAGAGCTACTATAACAACTGTTGATATGATAGCTATTAGTAAGTGTTTCTTATATAGGTTCTTTATCTTAGAGAATAAGAACTTAAAGAATGAAGCTATAGAATGAAATAGCATCGAAAGAAAAGCTTTTATTGAGCCTTTATTGCTTTCACTATGATTACTTGATTTTAACATAAACTACCTCCACGTTTATGCTTAAATTATACCTTAAATAAGATGTCAAGTCTATGTTTAGTTTATACGTCACCCCAGTTTTTGCCAGATTTTATATCTACTTTCATTTTTACATCCAACTCAGGGGCAATATTTTCCATGATATTCTTCAATTGTTCCGAAACAAGACCTTTATTACCTTCTTCACATTCAACCAAAATACTGTCATGCACTTGTAAAACTTGCATAACATTATTGTTCAATTCTTCATTAAGTTTTATCATTGCTCTTTTCATCAAATCCGCCTCAGTACCTTGTATTGGCATATTTGCCGCTGCCCTTCTCGCTGATTCTCTAATCATAAAATTATCACTGTTAATATCAGGTGTTAATTTTTTTCTTCCAAAAAATGTCTCTACGTATCCATTTTCTGAAGCAAAATCAACTGTTTTATCCAAAAAAACTTTAACTTTTTTTCTTAAATCCATATATCTATCAATAAACAGTTTGGCTTCATTAAAACCCATGCCTGTCGCTTCTACTAAACCATGTGGACTCATCCCATATAGAATTCCGAAGTTGACAACTTTTGCATTTCGCCTTTGGCTGGAGCTTATTTCACTTTCAGGGATTCCGTACAATAAACTCGCTGTTTTACTGTGAACATCAATATTATTATTAAAATCATTTATCAGAGCTTCGTCATTAGCCATAACAGCTGCTAAACGAAGTTCAAACTGAGAGTAATCAGCATTTATAAAAATATTACCTTCTTTATTTGGAATAAATGCCTCTCTGATTCTCTTACCAAAATTTCCTCTCACAGGTATATTCTGGATATTTGGATTTGTACTGCTTAATCGTCCAGTTGCTGTCACGTTTTGGTTAAATGTAGTATGAATTATCGATTCGCTGTCAGCTATGTTTGGCAACACATCAACATATGTATTTTTAACTTTAGCAAGCTCTCTAATTGATTCAATGAGATTTATTATAAGATGTGAGCCTTTCAACTTAGTCAGCGATTTCTGGTTAGTACTATAATATGTTTTGTTCTTTTTTATACCGTTAGTGGAAAGACCAAGGACATCAAACAGTGCGTGCGATAATTGCTGCGGGCTACCCACGTTAAATTCATATCCAACAGTGTTATAGATTCTTTGCTCAGTTTCCTTAATCTTATCAGAAATTTCTATGTTTATATCATTAATAACTTTTTTATTTATTTTAATGCCGTGCTTTTCCATTTTGAATAATATTTTGATTAATGGAAAATCAAGTATTTTTGCGACTTCAAACAATCTATGTTCATCTTTAAATAATTTTTGCTGGCTGTTATATTTATTCCAAATATATTTTATAAGTTGCCCATCATTTAAATTTTCAACAGATTCATTTGTCTGGAATAAGAGAAAATCTGCTTGTTGTACATCGTAGATATTAGGAATGTTTAAATTTAAATTATTTTTATCAAAAAAATGGTATAAATCCTTTCCGTCCAAACAGATAATATATTTTTTTAAAAATATATCCAACAACTGATTATCTACTTGCTCTATTTTTTTTCTAGAAAAAGACCCCTCATTAGTCGAAACAATAAGATCTTTATTTCTATTAATAATAATTATTTTATCTGATGACAAAATGCTCTTATCGTCCCAATTGTTTTCATTTGATTCACTATAATTTTCAAATAGTGAAACATTGTTCATATATTTCGGCAATCTATTTATCAGTGATGTAAACTCAAGTTTTTTCAAAATGGCTACTATTGCCGGATAGTTAATATCATTTATATCAGCTACATCCCAATCGAGCTTCACTGGTGCTTCAGTCCATATTCTTGCTAGCTCTTTAGTCATATAGGCAGAATCGCGTCCATTTTTTAGTTTATTGGCTATAATCGGTTTAATCTCATTTAAGTGATTATAGATATTGTCTAAATCTCCCCAACTATTCAATAGCTGCGTAGCTGTCTTCTCACCGATTCCCGCAACACCTGGTAAATTATCTGAATTGTCACCTTTTAACGATTTTAAATCCAAGTATTGATTAATCTTTATGCCATATTTCTTTTCAAAATACGCGACATCAAATTCTTCTATGCTCGAGAGGCCTTTTTTAATTGCATAAACCTTTGTTAGAGGACCAACAAGCTGCAAAGAATCCAAATCACTAGTCACAAGGTCTGTTTCTATACCCTTTGCGGTAGCTTCCTTGGCAAACGCACCCATTATATCATCAGCTTCATAATCATCTAATTCGTATAAGGGCCAACCAAAAGCCAATAATAATTCCTTTAATATAGGGATCTGTTCGTAAAAATCCGGAGGTGCAATCTTTCTTCCAGCCTTATATTCAGCATAAATTGCTTTTCTTTTTCTAATATTTGTTTTTGCCTTATCCCAAGCTACGGCAACATAATCAGGATTAATTTTTTTTATTATTTCAATTGATAAACTAACAAAACCATAAACTCCACCCGTAGGTATACCACCTTTTGTTTTTAAACCGGGCATAGCATAATATCCACGATAAAAAATTGACTTTCCATCTATTACTACTAGTTTCTTAGTCATATATAATCATTATATATTAATGTAGGTTATTAAGATAAATCCATTACTTTGATAAACTATTTATATGAATGATAAAAACAATAAGATCATAGCTTTCGTCGGATTGGCTGGAAGTGGCAAAACTACAATAATAGATTACATAACAAAAAAAGGATATCCAAAAGTATACTTTGGTGGCGTTATATATGAAGCAATGAGAGAGACCGGTATAGATATAACACCAAAAAGTCAGCAAATTTTTCGTGAACAGATTAGAAAAAATGAAGGTAACGACTTTGTAGTAAAAAGAATCACTAAACAAATTAATAACCTTATAACGATTGGGCAACATAGAATAATCGCAGACGGGCTGTATAGCTGGACAGAATACCAGTATTTAAAGCACGCATTTCCAGGAGAACTAGTAGTAATTGCCGTTGTTGCACCAAGAAAAATACGCTATAGGCGTTTAGCATCAAGACCAGAAAGACCCTTTACAGAAAGCGAAGCAATCGAAAGAGATTACACAGAAATAGAGAATCTTGAAAAAGGTGGACCAATAGCAATAGCTGATTTTTACATTCTAAACGACGGAGACGTATTAAAGGCTGAAAATCAACTAGAAACAATACTGGATGAAATTAATTTCTTTAGCTAAGATACTCGTGAAGTTTCTTAGCATTTTTATGCTTACGGAGCTTTGCTAAAGCTTTAGCTTCAATTTGCCTTATTCTCTCTCGAGTAACTGCAAATTCTTGACCAACTTCTTCTAGCGTATGGCTTTTGCCACCCTCTAGACCAAACCTCATCTTTATTATCTTTTGTTCCCTGTCTGACAATGATGACAAAATATCTTGAACCTGCTCCTTTAATAGCTGATTTGAAGCCGACTCTTCTGGAGTAACACTGTCTTCATCTTCAATAAAATCACCGAGCACACTATCTTCGTCTTCACCATCTCTTCCGACTCCGGCATCAAGCGATGTTATGTCCTGTTTTATTTTCATAACATATTCAATTTTATCTGGTTCCATATCAAGCTCTTTGGCTAGCTCTTCAACTGATGGTTCACGGTTTAGCTCTTGGGTCATTCTTCTTTGTGTTCTTAGAAGCTTATTAATAGTTTCCACCATATGGACTGGTATTCTAATAGTACGAGCTTGGTCAGCAATAGCTCTGGTAATAGCTTGTCTAATCCACCATGTGGCATATGTCGAAAACTTAAAGCCTCTTTCTGGATCAAATTTTTCAACTGCTCTTAAAAGACCTGTGTTACCTTCCTGAATGAGATCAAGCAAATCCAAGCCACGGCCTGAGTATCTCTTAGCAATAGAAACAACGAGACGCATGTTGGCCTCAGCCATTTTATCTTTAGCTTTTTTATCACCTTTAGCAGCTTTTCGCGATAGCTCAAGCTCTTCATCTGAATTTAAAAGTGGTATATTACCAATTTCTCTCAAATACATCCTAACGCTGTCATCGCTTATATCATCAACATACTGCTCACTTATAGAATCATTGAGCGCTTCTTCCTCGTCGAGACTACTTAAATCATTTTCATCAATATCTTCCGGTAAATCATTATCGGCATCATTATCAACATCTTCATCAACAATTTCATCCTTTTTGACGTAATCATCACTCATTTCTTCATCTCCTTAATTAATTCGTTAATTTCTCTACGCAGTAAATCTGATTTTTCTTCATCATTATCAGACTCTGTCTGCTTGAGCTCTGATATTAGCTCTTCCCTTTTTGTCTTAATGTTTTGTGATTTTATATGGCTTATTAACTTTGCAGCCTCATAGTATCTTTCTTGTGAGCTCCACATACTATACCGAGCTTCAGCCTTGAATAGTAGTATTTTTACATATTCGCTCATACTTTGCAACTTTTTTGGTACATCTTTATAGAGTGCCTCATCTTTTTGCAAAAAAATAGCTACTTTTTTTTGATCATCGTCTTTAAATATATTGGGATCAATATTATTCAATAAATCTCGAGATGGAATATCAGAAAACATAACTGACAATAAATCATCTTGATAGATATACTCATTCTTTTGACCTTTAATATCCGAACTAATTGAACGCTTTAACTTCGTAGTAGCAGCGTCTTTTGTATCTTCCATTTTACTAACAATCGATTCTAAAGATGTATCTGCATCGTTGGCAATCTTTTTTAAATAAAATTCTTTTTCTACAGTATCAGTTATCGTTTTAATTATATTAACAGCCGCTGTAGTATAATTTTTCTTCCCGGCTGCTGATGACATATCTTCTCGATTGCTATACTGGCGTAAAATCCATTCCATAGCTGCTTCAGAATTTTCGATACATTTTTCCCATTCATTTGGATCATCATGGATCAGTTCATCAGCATCTTTTGCACCATTAATATTAACTATAGATAAACTCACGCCTACCTTTTGAGCTATGGGTATTGCTCTTTCTGTTGCTGACATGCCCGCCTTATCATTATCAAAAGCAAGTTTTATATTGTTACTGATTCTCGATATACCTTTTAGATGTTGTTCAGTCATAGCGGTGCCTGCTGTTGCAACTACTTGCTTGAAACCATATTGATGACTTGTAATAACATCCATGTTACCCTCGACTATCACCGCGTAGTCTTTCTTTCGGATACTTTCCTTTGCCTGACTTAGTCCAAAGACATGACGACTTTTATCATAAAGGATTGTCTGTGGCGTATTTAAATACTTTGGCGAATTTTTGTCCTGATCGTCTATAATTCGTCCTGTAAATCCTATAACTCTACCAGTACTATCCATTAGAGGAATCATCATACGACCCTTAAATAGATCTCCACCAAAACGGTTAGTAAGTCCCGCATCATCTATATCAGATTTAGCAAAGCCTTTATTGACCATAAAATCCACCAAGGCTCGGCTATTTTTCGGTGAATAACCGATCCTAAAATCTCTAATTATATCTCGGCTAATCTTTCGTTTTTTAACAACATATTCTAAAGCCGAAGGATTTTTAACTAATGTTTGTTGATAATAAATTACGGCATAATTAAGAATTTTAAAAAGTTTATCCTTTTTCTTACTTAATCCAGCCTCTCCTTTATTCAGATACAAAGATACATCAAGACCTGCTTTGTTGGCCAAATATTCTAAAGCTTGTTTGAAATCCATTCCTTCAGTAAGCATTACAAAGCTAAAGACATCGCCACCTTTACCAGATGAAAAATCATGCCAAATTTGCTTATCCGGACTTACATAAAAGCTGGGTGTCCTTTCACTAGTGAAAGGACTCAAACCCCTAAAATTACGACCCGCCCTTTTTAAACTAATGTATTCACCAATAATATCTTCTATGTTCAGCCGGGATCGAATTTCTTCCTTTGCGTCCTGCATACTTATATTGTAACATCTATTTACCCCTGTTTCTTTTTATGCTTAAATACATTACATGGATCAGCAGCCGTATGATCAAAATCAAACATTTTCTATTGATTATTTAAATCAAATAGCACCAAAACAAAACAATAAATTAAGTCTTTTTAATAACAAAAAGATACTGTTGGTTATTATTGGTTTAGCGTTAATAGTTGTAGTCTCTATTATCAGTATTGTTATCAATTCTGTCTCTGATAGCGCCAAAAAACCATATTATCAGTTAGGGTTACGCCTGAAATCTACTCAAACTATTTCTCAAACTATCCAAAGTGAGTTGAAATCAACCAGCTTGAGAACAACAAATAGTAGTCTTGAACTATATTTAGCAAATATCAACCGCGATATAACTACGCCACTCAAAAATAATAATATAGCTCTAGGCAATGCTAACAACACCCTTGTATCGCAGGAAAATGGTAAAACATTATTAGCAAAATTAGAGGACGCCCGGTTAAATGCAATACTTGATCGAACCTATGCTAGCGAAATGGCTTACCAACTTGATACTATATTAGTTCTAATGCAACAAATTTATACAAACACGAAAAGTGCTTCCATGAAGAGCTTTCTATCAACATCTTACGCAAATTTATCACCAATACAGAAACAATTTGCTAATTATAATGACACCGTCAATTGATAACTAAGACGAATTAAATCAAATATTTGATCACCCGATAATTGTCCCGTGCAAACTATTGTGTTCCACTCCTTACGATTTAGGTTTACACCAGTCATAACTGTTTCATATGTTTCCCTTAATCTTTTAGCAAGTATTTCGTCACATCTAAGGCTAATTCTAACCGGATCAGACTCATGATAAACAACTGCGAACAATGATTCATTATCATTTTTTTTAACTTTATAAAGTATAACTTTGCCTTTTTCTGAAAGCTCAGAAAAAGTGTTATCAAAACTAAGTAGATAGCTATTTATTTCTGATTCTTTAAGCATGAATCATTCCTATGTAATAATTTAATTCTTCTATACTGCCCCTAATGTCATCAAGTGCCCTATGATTGTCTGGCTTTGAAAAATGTTTGTTAAATTTATTCTCAAAGACTAGCTTTAAAGCACTTACATCAAGCATTCTATAATATAATTTATTTTCAAGAGCTGGCCAATATTTTGAGATGAACCTTCTGTCCATATGAACAGAATTACCAGCTAAAACAATCTTTGCATCTGGTTTAAAATTTTTATCTATAAAATTCAGTAGTTCTTTTTCAATAACATATAAATCTTTTCCAGAATCATTTTGTTTAATAAGCGCATCTCTCGAAACCTGGTTCTTGTCCCAAAAAGCTGCGTTTTCTGACATTCTATTCACCAGTTCATCCTTTTGATGTTTGACTATACCTTGATAACTATCAATCTCCTTAAAATTCCAATCAGTAATAATTGATGCCACTTCTAGTATTAAGTCGTCTTCCGCTCTTAGCCCAGTCATTTCTAGGTCAACCCAAAAAATTGTTCCATTTTTTCTCATAATATCTATATTAACAGATTAATTAATCTCATGAATGTCATTGTTTATTTTTTTAACTGCTCTTCCAGCCGATTCTCTGATGATATGGCTATAATTTTTATCAATTTCAATATTTTTATAGCTACTGCTAGCAGCTTCAAGAATTTCCACATCAAGTGCTGTTTTACCAAGAGCTCTATTTAACTTAGGCACTAGAAAAGCTGCTTCTAAACTATGGCCAAAATTAATCTTGTGTAAATCATTATTAATAACTGATTTAGCCAAATCATAATCACCGTCACTTATTAAACCTCTAATAGTATCTCTTATTTCATAAAAGTGATTTCTACTGTCAATATTGGGATATAGCTCTCCAAGTTCCGATATTGATAGTGCTGCCTTTTTGTAATCTCTATTTAGGTTAAAAGAAAGCAGATGTGAGTAAGTTTCTAACATACCGCGGCCACCTTTGCTATCATAAATCTTCATAATCAGGCGATCATCGCAATCTTTTCTATCGTAATCTCTTTCATAATTATGAAAACTCATCCACGGATGTCCTATAGCTAGCTCATCAAATCCAAGACAGCTTTCATCATTAAGTTTAATTAAACGCGTGTTTAGGTATACATCTGTGCAGCCATTTTCTTTGAGATGCTTATCAATAAAATTATTATCAAGATTGCCGGTTATCTGTCCACTCACGTCTTTTGACGTAGAGTCACACAAATAGCAACCCTCCATATCACGAATTAGGACAAAAGAATGACCGTTAGCAAAAGCTACGTTGTGATCCATTGATAATTTATCTAAACATTCTGAACAAACTATAGTATAACCAAAACAGTTAGTCCTATGTTCTGTATCTATAAATTGTTCCGACAACACTGGTGTATCAGCATTTAGCGGCTCAAACCATAAATTTTTTCTTATAATGTCGCATAAATCAGTAGCCGCCTTTATTTTATCGGGCAGTCTTTTATCGCTTAAAGAAAAATCATAATCAATCTTCCGGAATGCCTCAGAAGAGATAATTAGCTCATCCTTTTGAACATGGTCATTACCAATATCTTTAGCTGTTAATTTATCAATATACATTTTTTCTACATACTCTTAGGAACACGTATGCCAAGTATGCTAAGACCATGTTTAAGCACATAGCTCGTTTTTCTCAAAACCGATAAGCGTGCACTTTTTTCTATATCATTCGAAGTAGCAATTCGCACATTTTCATAATATTTATTTGATTCTTTAGCTAAATCAAATAAATAATTGGCAATATGATGCGGTTCTAGATTATCCGCCGATTTTTTAACAACAGAAGGATACTCTAATAATTTTCTTATAAGTGCTTTTTCTGTTGAATAATCATATTCGGATGTATCAATATCATTTATCTTTTCAGAATTTATTATTTTATTTATCCTAACGGCTGCATATTGTATATATGGTCCGCTAAAACCTGATAAGGCAAATATTGTGTTCCAATCAAACAATATATTTTTTCGTCGATCAGCCGTAAAATCGCTGAACTTAATAGCTCCCAAAGCTACTGCTTTAACATCATCATCGTCAACATCTGGATTTTTCACCAAATTACGTGCCATCACTTCGGCTTTATCGAGTAGTTCTTCCATTAAAACTACTCCTTTTCGGCTACTCATTTTTTCCCTTACGCCGTCAGAGCTTATCTGATCGATAAGACCAAACCACATATGAATAAGCTCCGTTTTTATTCCTAAAATTTTAGATAAAGCAAAAAGTTGTTTAAAATAGAATTGTTGTTCAGCTGCTACGCAGTATATTACTCTACTTGGATTCCAGGTTTTTTCACGATATATCAAGGTCGCTAAATCAGTTGTAGCATAAAGTGCCGCACCATTCGACTTTTGTATAAGCAATGGCGTATCTATGTTATATTTATCCAAATTAACTATTATCGAGTTGTCATCATTTTTAATAGCAACACCTTGTTCTAACAAATTTTGAACACATTTTTTACCCATTGGTGCAAAAAATGCTTCTCCGAGTTCATAGTCGGTTGCTATCTCTAATCTCTTCATTACAGAATGGATATGGTCAAGCGATATTTTTTTAAACTTATCCCTATAGTTTCTCGCTTCTTCATCACCGCGTTCCAGCCTTAATAGCCAATCTTGTACCTTATCGGCGAGATCATGCTCACCTCGCGTTTTTTCTGTGCTTAGCTCTTTTTTAATTTCAATGTAAACTCTGCCAAGCTCATAAACACCGCCATCTTTTAATTTTTCATCATTTGAAAATTTCAAAAAACCGACAACCCACATACCAAATGGAGCACCATAATCACCTATGTGATTATCCGTGACTACAGTCCAGCCAGTAACCTCCATTAATCTCTTTGCAGCCCAACCTTGATTGCCTGGCCTAAGATGACCGACACTATACGGTTTAGCTATATTTGGGCTGGGATACTCAACTATTACAGTTTTTTTTTCGCCATCATTGTTTTCGCCATATTGTTCCGACCATTCGGCATTTAATCTGTTTATCAGATATCTAGATTTGTAAGTTATATTTATAAAACCGGGACCATCGAATGAAATCTTGTCAATTGAGTCATCTAATCTCGAAGAATTAAGTTCCTCAACAATTTGACGAGCTATATCACGCGGTGAACTTTTAACTATCTTAGAAAGTTGAAAAGCAATATTGGTTGAACAATCACCAAAATTAGCATCAACAGATCTAGATAGATCTACATTGCAGTCAACACCGAACAGTCTCTTTATTGTACTTTCAAGTATATCTTTCATTTACTACTATTATAACATCTTGAAGAGCTTAGCCTTCTATGTTGTCATCAAGATCAGTGGCAACTGGGCTAAGGCCTTTAACATGCTCTAACAAAAATCCTAAAACCTTACAATCATCATTTATATTTTCACTCATGTTTATGTCCTTTTCTAAAAACTATTTTTTACTATAACATGTTATTCCATTTTGCACAAGTAAGCAATTTTATTAATCTACACCGTAAACGATACTAATGTTTTAAATTTGTTTATTGACTAAATGCAAAAATAATTGTACTTTAAAATTGTAATGAATGAGATTCTAACTTCTTCAAACGAAGTAAACAATAATATCGAGAGTGATATTTATAGTGAAATAATGAGCAACGAACCGTACCCGATAAAGGCCTTTGTTGTTGATAATGCTGATGAGCAAAAAGAAATGTTTTTTAACGGCTCAACAAGAAATCCTCAACACAGTTATAGTCTACTACAGACGCTATCGCCACAAACATCTATTGATAGATTGGCTGATATAGCTAGTGCCATAAATTTGAATCTAAGTGGAGTAAATAAGCTAGCCTTCGAGCAAGGAGTGAATGAAAATAATAAAGAGGCGGAAGCTAATTTTATGAAGTTAAATATCGAGTTATATGGCGAGCCAGATTTTGATACTTTTAACAGCCTTATGGGCACATCGATTAATACTATTGACGAGAAGACGCTAAGCCCTGAAAACCAAAAAATAAGAAATGAATTACACACGATGTTTTCAGAAAACGAGCAAAGCAATATTGATCTTAAACCATCAGACAAAACACTAGATGGCATGAAGAGCGTCGTCGAAGCACTATATAGCAATTTTTTCCAGCACATTCCTACTGATAAAGACAGCTTTAATAGTCAGGATTTACTATTAATTTTCAACGATATAGTTCGAGATGAATTTGCAGAAAGTGCCGATGATTGGAAAGTTGAAATGACAAAATCGACCGCAATTAACGTAAACTCTAATGAAAGAATGGTTACCATACCAGATGACCATGCTCTGATGAGTCGCAATGAAGTATGCGGATTAGCTGTACATGAGCTTGGTGTCCACATGCTAAGATCAATAGCAGGCAGCCAAACTAATGTCCCCTTGTTAAGAACTGGCCTCAGCAATTATATTGATAACGAAGAGGGTGTGGCAAGAGTCATGCAACTATCTGCTATGGGCAAATACGAGACGGCCGGAGAAGATTATTATAGAATAGCTGGACTTATGTACTGTGAAAATAAAGATTTTCGAGACACTTTTGAAACTATGTGGCGTATGCGATATCTTGAAAAAATTAAAGATAATGAGGACTTTAACGAAGCCAAGGCAGACAAGGCTAAGCAATTTATATACAAAAAGACTATTAGGATAACACGGGGAACCGATAGTCTACCTTGGTTTAAAGATCTCGCATACTTTAATGGGACTCAAAAAATATGGGATTATTGTAAAACGGCCTATGACGACCCTGACAAAATTATGTTTCTTACCATGGGCAAGGCTGACATAACCAATGATTCCCACAAAAGGATACTGTACAACGCTTTAATCTAACTATTTAGTAATAATCGATTTTATTAATCCAACAAAGAGAGGATGCGGTCTAAATGGTCTTGATTTGAATTCTGGGTGTGCTTGTGTTGCTATAAAGAAACAATTGCTCTTTGATTCGATAAACTCAACTAATCGCCCATCAGGTGATTCGCCAGATATTATCAGCCCTCCTTTATTAAAATATTTTAAGTATTTTTTATTTACTTCATACCTGTGTCGGTGACGCTCAATAACATTAGTCGTGTCATATAAAGCTTCCGTTTTTGTACCACTAATTAATTTCGCTTTATAATTACCGAGTCGCATAGTTCCACCGGTTGATTCTTTTCCGACTTGATCCGACATTATATAAACAACATCATTCTTCGTTTTACTATCAAATTCAGTACTATTAGCATCATCTAATCCAGCTAGCCTTGCTGCAGCTATCACAGCCACTTGTAGACCAAGGCAAAGACCGAGATATGGTTTATTATTTTTTAAACAATACCTAGCAGCTTTAATCTTTCCTTCTACCCCTCGACCACCAAATCCGCCAGGGACAACAATACCATCAACACCTTTTAAGTCATCATCTGATACTTGTTCAGCATTAATCCATATAACATTAGCATGTACATTAAGTTGCCACGCTGCACTCTTTATGGCTTCTATAACAGAAAGATAAGTATCATTATTGCCCAAATATTTCGCTACAAGGCCAATCTTTATTTCTCTTACATCAGCATCTTGTTTATCGACAATATTTTGCCATTGAGTAAGATTTGGTTCTTTTTTGATTGAACAAAATTTTTTTAGCAATGGCATGAATGTACTTTTAGAAATTATTAAAGGAATAGCGTATATAGTGTCTACGTTTGGCATTAAAATAACATTGTCCCTATCAATTCCACCAAATAGGCTGATTTTATCTGCCACTTCATCCGGTGCAATGTTTTCCGTTCGTACGATAACAGCATCAGGCATTATACCAAATCCACGTAAATCATTAATTGCATTCTGCGCCGGTTTAGTCTTAAATTCCTTACTGGTACCTATAAACGGTACGTAAACAACATGTATAAATAAACAATTCTGTCTACCTATTTTATTTGAAAATTCTCTTATGGCCTCGATGAAGCTAAGACCCTCATAGTCTCCTACCGTACCGCCAATCTCAACAATGTGAACTTCTGATTCTTTACTGGCATTTATAATTGACTCTTGAATTGCATTTGTTAAATGCGGCACTAGCTGAACAGTATGCCCATTAAATTTTCCCGCTCTTTCTTCAGCAATAAGATTTTTAAATAAATATCCTGAGAGCGTTATATTTTTGTGTGTCAGCTCTGTATCTAGAAATCGTTCATAATGACCAAGATCAAGATCCGTCTCAGCACCATCTTTTGTGACAAAACACTCGCCGTGTTCCTTAGGGTTTAAAAGTCCCGCATCAACATTTAGATACGGGTCACATTTTTGCATTGAAACGCTGACTCCACAGCCTTTTAGGACAGCGCCTATACTAGCAGCTGTCGTTCCTTTTCCTACACCTGATAATACGCCACCTGTTACAAAAATATATTTTTTGTTTTTTGCCATTGTTTACTTCACCTCCATGGCACCATATTATAACATTATGCGTTGCCATAACACTATATATAGACGTTGTTTTATTTGCACTACGCTATATATGTATTCGACTACACTTCTTTAATACATCTACCGTATCTGATCCTTTATCATAGGTCGCAATCGAGCTAGCCTTAGCCCATTTTTTTTGAATTGGTTGAAGTATTTTCCAGCACCTTTCTACTTCTTTAGTAGTTGTAAAGAGACTCTTTTTCCCATTTATGGCATCAACTATTATTTGTTCGTAAGCATCAGGTAAAATTTGATTGTTTGGATAGCTGAACGTCATTCTAGTCTGATCAAGCGTTCTTTCATAACCAGGCTTTTTAATAAATAGATTAATATCAAGTCCTTCGTCTGGTTGAATTCTAAAAATTATATAATTACAGTTTTTTGGATCATCGCCTCTTATTTTAACAATAATTTTTGTATATTTCTCTTTTAGAGCTTTACCTGTTGTAAGACGTATTTTTACATTATGCCATTTCTTCAAATTTGACTTTAAGGAAATGCTTGTAAATGTATCAACTGTACTATTCAGATTCTTTACTTCATTTTTGTAACCATTGTATTGAGATCTGAATTGTTCACTAATTTTTGTTAAGTTTAGATGCTTTAAAGCTACTAAACGAGCTGCCGGTAAATATTTCCAATCAAAGTTATCATCAATATCCATTAATGTCATAGCTGCAAGTTGCATTAGGTGTCCTTGAACTACATCTCTCAGCGATCCAGTTTGCTCATAAAATAGCGCTCGACCTTCAATATCAATAGCTTCAGAAGCAATAATATTAATCGATTCAATCGATCTATTGTCCCATAATCTACTAATAAACTGATTTTTCCATCTTATAGTAACAAAGTTCTGAACCATTTCTTTGGCCATATAATGGTCTATTCGATATACTTGATCATCACTATAATATTTTTGAATAAATTTGTTAGTCTTTATTGAGGAAGCTAAATCAATTCCAAAAGGTTTTTCTAATAATAATTTTATTTTTTTGCTATTTAATTTTGATTTACCAAGATTATTTATAATACCTGTTAAAGCAAGCGGTGGTACAGCTAAATAAATTATAATCTGATCATTTTGTTCTTTATCTAACTGTTTTTTTAAATCGATAAAACTATTGAGATCATCCAAATCCATAGTTTTCATCTCAAGCTTTTTGGATAGACTGCAGTTCTTGCCCAAGTAGGGTGCTATATCATTATGATCAATATTTCTTCTAGAGATACCGAGGACTGATAAATCATCAGTTTTTAAATTTTTGGAAACTACTCCCAAGGCAGGCAGTAACTTCCTTTTGCTCAAATCACCGGTTATACCGAAAATAATAAATTTAGTCTTCATATAGACGAATTATACGCTAACTATGTCTCAAAAAATCGAAAAATAATAAACTGGCGGAGAGAGTGGGGTTCGAACCCACGATAAGGCTTTAAGACCCTATACACGCTTTCCAAGCGTGCGCCTTCAACCACTCGGCCACCTCTCCATTTAGCTATAATTATAACTCTTATATACTATTTTAAAAACACATTAAAGTTGTTATAAAAACTTCATGGCTATGGTTGCATGGCGTTCTCTAACATAACTATAATAGGTACTAATGGGCAATAACAACGAACAAGACATAATCATAAAATTAAAAAATCTTAAAAAATCTTTCGGCTTCGGAGAAACCGAACAGTTTGCTCTTAATGGAATCGATTTAGTAGTAAAAAAAGGCGAATTTATAACAATTATGGGGCCTAGCGGTTGTGGCAAAACTACATTGCTTAACATATTAGGTTTATTAGATAGCCCAACTGATGGTTATTATGAGTTGAATGGTGTTCCGGTCGAGCAAATAAGCGATCGAAAACAAGCATCAATACGAAGCCGAGAAATTGGTTTTATCTTTCAAAGCTTTAATTTAATACCACGCTTAAATGTTATTGAAAATGTATCCCTACCGCTTACCTATATTGGCGTTGGACATATAAAGAGATTAGAAAAAGCTAGTGCCGTCTTAAGGAAATTTTATCTCAACGAACGAGAATATTACTTTCCTCATCAGCTATCCGGCGGACAGACACAAAGAGTCGCAATCGCTCGAGCTCTTATTAATGACCCTTCGATAATTTTAGCGGACGAGCCTACGGGCAATCTTGATAGTCGTTCAAGTCATATTGTAATGGAGGAACTATCCGACATACATAAACGTGGTAACACAATAATAATGGTTACTCATAATCCTCGGTTAACAAGCTATGCTAGCCGCGTTATTACAATGCTTGATGGAAAAATCGACATAGATAGAGACCTCATGCCCAAGAAAAACAGCAATAAGAAAAGACCGTTAGGAAAATCTTCTCGAAACAATAAACGAAAGGATGATAAATAATTATGCGTTGTCTTTTTACAAATCACATAGGCAATGCTTTTCAAGCATTAAAAAGCAATAAAATGAGAAGCTTCTTGACTATTCTAGGCGTCGCTATTGGTGTTGCTAGCATAACATTGATTTTATCTATCAGCCAAGGAGCAACCGATATCATAAGTCGGCAAGTTCTATCGTTAAAAAATAATTTAATAGTTATAAGACCTAGCTCAGAAAGGATGTCTTTCGATTTAAATAAAATACAACAAGATAAGACTCTTAGTAATTTAACGGAGTCGGACTATTATTCATCTAAGGATCTCGAGCATATAAAAGTTGCTGCTCCGATCATGATATTGAGCGGAAAAATGGAAAGCAACAACCGTAGTCAGCAGTCATCAATTGTGCTAACAACAAACAATTTCATTAAAACAGCAAATATTAGTCTTCTATCAGGCCAGTTCATCAGCGATAACGATTCGTCAGCAACAGCCGTAATAAGTTCGCAACTAGCTACTAATTTATTCGGAACTAGTGATGTCATAGGAAGAACCATTCAAACACGTGAATCAACCTTCACAATAGTTGGCGTGATAAAAAAACAGCAAGACCCTATTAACTATAATTCGGTTGATTTCAACAATGTCCTGATTACGAACATAAAAAATAATTCTCTTATAAACAGCGGATCCTTACAATTTCAGCAAATTAATATACAAGCTGATAATATAAATAATCTTTCAACAGTAGCAAAAAATATAAAAAATCAGATATCCGAAAATCACAGAGGTGAAACTGATTTTGATGTTCTCATAGGTAACCAAATATCGCAACCAATTAATCAAGTTCTAGGAGTAATTACTAATATAACCATTGCCGTAGCTGCTATATCTTTAGTCGTTGGTGGCATTGGAATTATGAATATTATGCTCGTAGCTGTCGCCGAAAGGACAAGAGAAATCGGTATCAGGAAAGCACTTGGCGCTTCAAATTTTGATATTGTTTCTCAATTTATTATTGAATCATTAATACTAAGCGTGGTAGGCAGCTTTATAGGCTATCTATTCGGATATGTGTTGTCCTTCTCAATTAGTATTTTTTTGAATTTTAAACCAGTCGTTAATGTAAATATAGCCACTACATCTTTTATTATTGCAACTTCGTTAGGAATAATTTTTGGCATATATCCGGCAGCTAGAGCATCTCATAAACAACCCATAGAATCATTGCGACAATATGAATAAATAAAATAGGCTGCCTCACCTAGACAGTCTATTTTATAAACTCTCACTAAAGTTCTTGTTTTAGTTTCTCAATTAGTGGCACCGGTGTTGGATCAACACCATTTAATATAGATAGATAAATGCTTGTAAAATCGGCAAGCACACTACCCCATAATAATTGCTTAAGGATAGTATCACCACTTAGATTAATCGTATTTGCTTTTGGCCTTTGACCGCTCAAAAGTCGATCAGAAATCTCAAATCGCTTTAGGACTTGTCTATTTTCAAATGAGCTAACAATATCAAAAATGATAAAAGGTTTTTCAATTGGATGCGAGGTCCAACCTATAAATTCATTGTGATTGAACTCTGGATACTGATTATAAAATGATACATTTTTAGCATTCTCGTTCCAACTTATTTTCCATTTATAAGCCACTGGTGCTGTTATCGAGCCGCCATAGAAGACTGCTGTCTTACCAACCGACAAAAGGGCTAGTTGCTTTGCATAGTTTTTTGCAGTCCCAACACTCGGCAACCAGTTGGCAGTTTCCTGGCCTAGCCATTCACTAGCTCTAGCTATTTCGTCATACGTTATTGAAGTGACAATGCCGAAATTTGCAAGAAGAGCTATTATCCCACGGAGACTATAGAAAACAGCGACTCGTGGTTGAAGACCAGACGGCAATATAACATGGCACATTGTATCTTTTTGGGCTATATCGAGTAGTTTTCCACCAGATGTAACAACCGCAGTCTCAGCACCGCGTTCCTTAGCAATCGCCAACACACTGACAGTTTCCTCTGTATTGCCGGAATAGCTGCTAGCAATAACAAGCGTGCTACTGTCTACGTATCCTGGCAATGAATAATCTCTAACTATTTCAAATGGTATGTTTATTTCTGAATATAGCCATGATTTTATAAGAAGCGCCGACAAGGCTGATCCACCCATACCAGCGATTACTAAATTCTTAATTTCCCTACCGTCATGATCAGAATTACGAACATCAGCAGCAAAAAGCGTTTGCTCAAATTGTTTAGCTGTTACATTAAGAGCACCATTTGGGTCTCTTTGTCTTATAACATTTTCATCATCTAGCATTTGCCCACTCCCTTGTTTTATATCTATTTACTATGATACACTATTGTCAATAAAAGTATAAGCATACTAAGAAGGTGGGCATGGTAGATACAGATTTAACATCGGATCATCCAATAAGTGACGATCAGGAATTAGCAAAAGCTCTTGCAGGGGTTGGCAATCAAGTTGATCCATCGGTTTCTCAACAGGAGTATCAACCAGAACAGGACGGTCAACAGCCAACAGCTGACAATAATTATTCTATGCAAGAAAGTAATGAATCAGACGATGAAAAGCAACCTGATGAAAAATCTGCCGAAGAAGCTCCAAACGATTTAGGTATCATAAAAAATGAAGCCATAAATGATCTTAGACCACTCGTAGGCAAATTAAATATTTCAGCCGAAGATAAGTTTGACACATATTTATTACTTATTAGATCAACTGATGATAAATCATTAGTTGGCCCAGCTTATGAAACGGCTAAATCAATTGAAGATGAGGCGCATCGAGCACAAGCTCTACTAGAAATAATCAAAGAAATTGATTATTTTTCTAACAACCAAGCTAGCTAGATTTACTATAAAAATTGTTATCCTTACAACAAAAAAGACTCTCACACAAGAGAGTCTTTTTTGCATTTAGATACTTAATCTAATAATCCATCCCGCCCATACCAGCACCACTTTGTGCCGTCTTAGGTTCAGGAATATCAACAACTAAGGCACCCATTGTAATTGCAGTTGAAGCAATAGAAACAGCATTTTGCAGAGCTTCTTTCGTCACTCTGGCTGGATCAATAACTCCATCTTTTTTAACATCGACTAAGCCTGCCTCCGGTTTCATGACATTAATGCCAAAACCTGGTTTGCCAGATTCGACTTGTGCAAGCAATGCTTCGCTATTAAGACCAGCATTCGCTGTTATTTGCAGGAATGGTTGTTTTAACGCATTCTTTAGCACTTGCTTACCAGCACTAATGCTGTCAGAACCGGTAGTTTTTATAGTTTCTGCTAGATTCACAAGGGTTACACCACCTCCAGCAACAATACCTTCAGCTAGAGCCGCCTTTGTTGCCGCAACAGCATCATCAACCCTAAACTTTTTCTCATCTATTTCAGTTTCAGTTGCACCACCAACTTTAATTACAGCAACCTTTCCAAGAAGTGCAGCTGCTCTTTTGTCATACTGTTCTTTCTCATAGTCACTGGTTGTATTTTTTGATTGTGATTCAATTTGTTTAATTCTTTCTTTAATATCTGCTGCTGAGCCATGACCTTCGATAATAGTAGTCTCATCTTTACCAACTATGACCTTTCGAGCAGATCCTACAACACTTAAATCAACATTTTCAAATGTTAAGCCTCTGTCTTCACTTATAACGGTTGCTCCAGTTAATACCGCAATATCTTGAAATATTTCTTTTCTTCTATCACCAAAACTTGGAGCTTTAACGGCAACTGTATTTAGAACGCCCTTTAGTTTATTGAGTATTAATATACTTAGCGCTTCACCTTCAACGTCATCGGCAATCAGCACAATATCTTTTTTTCCAGCTTGCGCTAGCTTTTCTATAAGTGGAAGAAAATCTTGTGCACTTGAAATCTTTTTATCTGTAATAATAATTGATGGTTTTTCATAAACAGCCTCTTGTCTACTTGTATCAGTAACAAAGTACGGGCTAGACCATCCCTTATCAAAGTTAAATCCTTCAACAACTTCAGACTCAAGTCGTAGTCCTTGACCAGCTTCGACAGTTACAACTCCATCTTTACCAACCTTTTCAATTACGTCAGCAATCAATTTTCCAATTTCACTATCTCCAGCTGATATTGTCGCAACTTCTGCAACTCTCTTATCATCACCTTCTATGCGTTCTGCCTTCTTTTCTAGTTCAGCAATAATTTCACGACCAGCTGCTTCAATACCTTTTCTAAGTTCCTGCGGATTATGTCCTGCAGCCACAAGGCGATTAGCCTCTTTTAGAATGCTATACGTCAATACCGTAACAGTCGTTGTGCCGTCACCTGCTGCTTTATTTAAATTTTTAGCAGCTTGTTTAATAAGCTCTGCGCCAACTTTATAGCCTAGAGTTGCATCATCGTCATCTGGCAAGTCAACGCCTTCGGCAACCGTTACACCGTCATGAGTTACAGTTGGTCCACCATAGCTTTTTGCTATAACTACATTTCGTCCCTTTGGTCCATAGGTTACCTTGACTGCATCATATAATGCCTTAGCGCCGCCTAAGACTCTGCTTCGTGCATCATCATCATAAAAAACTTTTTTCGACATATAATTAACTCCTTATAATACCGTTGCGAGGATATCTTCCTCTTTAATTAAGAGATACTCAGTGCCATCTATCTTAAATTCATTAGCACTGTATTCTTTATAAATAATTTTTTCACCAATCTTTACGGTCTTTACATCTGGTCCAACAGCTTTAATTTCAGCAACGACTGATTTTTCTTTAGCATTATCTGGCAGATAAAGGCCACTCGCTGTCTTAGTTTTAGCCTCTTCTTTTACGGCTACAACTCGATCAGCAAGAGGTTTAATAGGTACATTCATTAATAATTCTCCTTTGCTAAATAATTTAGTATTACATTATTTATTTTAGACTTGGCATTAGCACTCGTCAAGTATGAGTGCTAATTAAACATGCCTTATTTTTCTTCTCACCGTCTCGACTAGCCAATTAATCGGGTACTTCATCTTATCTATAATTAAATCCTGTGCTGGCAAATATTTATATTCGTCTACTCCAAATCCTCTCTTAAAGACACTGACTCCATAAAAACGGTGCTTAGTATCGGTTTCATCAACAATACCCCATAAATTATACCTACTGATACCACGCTTCCTAGCATCACGCATTGCCTCCATATGAAGGAGCGGAGCACCCGACAACTTAGTACCGAGTTCGGTGCTAACACCATAATGGTATGAAGCTTCATTACCATAAAAAATCATAAAATTTTCTGCTAAAATTTGATCATTATACTTTGCGATATATAATGTAGCATTACCTGTTTTAGAAAATGCCTTAAATTGTTTATAAAGAAAATCTTCACTAAATGGTATAAAGCTATGCCTTGTTGCCGTACTGAGCTGTATATTATAGAATTCGCGAATTTTTTCTGGGTCAGTGCTTTTCTCTACAATAATATTATTCTTTTCAGCTTTCCTTAGCGCTCTACGAAGTCTCTGTCGCATGCCTTTTAAGATTTCTTCTTCAGACTTATCTAGATTAAGAATCCCCGCATATTCAACACTCAAATACATTGGTGCTTTTTTAAAGCCAATTTTTTCAAAAAGTTTAACGGAAAAATCATTTAGTTCAAGCTGTGGTCTTACTCTCACAAAAACACATCTATTCTTCTTGGCTTGTTTTTCTATGTCATCCCTAAAAAGTTCTATTGTTTCTTTGTTTTGCCAATCAAGTATAGGGCCACCTGCTATTTCAAAATACCTACCTCTTTTAGCATCTTCAACAACACCTTCATATACACCAACTATTTTTTTGTCATCAAATATAGCTCGCCTTATAATAATATCTCCACGCGATTTGTGAAATTCGCCCCATTGCCACGATTGAAGGAAATTTGCTTCTTTGTGAGATTCTACATATTCATTCCACTGTTTTTCATCTTCTGCATTTTTTATAATCATTAGTATAATCCCCTGACTTTTTTCCTAAGTGTTTCAACTATCAATGTTAAAATATATTTTACCTTATTTACTACAAAATCCTGAGCATGTAAATATGCTACGTCTTCGCCCCCAAAGCCATGTTTAAATGTAGTCACTTTTGCATATCTATGTTTAGGATTGTGGTTATACGCTATTCCCCATAGATTATACCTTAAATCTTTTTCAATTATTGCATCATTAATTATTCTCCACTGTAGTGCATAAGCACCTGGATAATGCCGGCTTATGTCTGTGCTGGCAGCTTCAAAATAATCAGCTTCTTTATAACAAAAAATAACCAAACCAAGAGAAAGCAGTTTTCCATCTTGAGTAAAAGATTTATATATACGAGCTTTGCCGTCGAACTCTTTTACTAGCGTACTGATAAATAGTTCTGACGATGGAACAAAATTTTGTCTTTGTGCGGTATCACGTTGAACTTCACAAAATTCTTTTATACTCTTATCGTCATCATTATATTCAACAATAATTTTATCTTTGATAGACTTTTTAACTTCATATCTTGTCTGTCGTCTCATATTTTTAAGAATAACATCAGGTGACTTGTTCAGATCTACGATTGTTGTATGCTCGGCATACAAATGCATCGGTGCAAATCGAAAATTATGACTCCTGAATAAGTACTCATTTTTTTCATTTTCAAGTAGTTGTGGCCTTAGCCTCATAAAAACACACTCATTAATCTTTGCATATGTTTTCAGATAATTTAATGTGTTATCAACCATCTCATTATCATTCCAATCAATGATTGGTCCACCACCTACTTCAAAATATTTACCCCTTTTAGCATTTTTAATTATACCAATAGCTACACCACATAAAGATCCGCCTCTAAAAATAGCCTTTCTAAGAACCCTATATCCAAGTTTTTTATGCAGATCGCCCCATTCCCATGACTGGAGAAAATTTGAACAATCTTGGTGTGACAAAAAATCAGTCCACTCTTTTTTGTTTATGTCTTTGAATATAAAATTTACATTATTTTTCATCATTTATAATCTCAATTGCTTTTCTATACGATTTCGTATTTATTGAAATATAAGTTGGCAAGTTTATAAGTCTCTTCGATATATCAACTGCAATTGGGCAATCTCTTTCATTATAATTTGCAAATTTATAAAATCGTTCTGGTGAGATTACCGGGTAATACCAAGTATCATCGATATAGATATGGTTCGCACTCATCTTGTCTATAATTTCTCTTTTATTATTCATAATAATTGGAATACGAATTAATGACTTTTTTATAGAATTTTTCCCCGGTATAGAGTGACCCTTGATTAAAGAAATTACTGTATTGGATCTATCATCACGTTCATCTGTAACTCTGTCTAAGTCATTTAGTTCTCTGAGAACAACTTTCGATTGCCAGTTTGTCATAGTTTTATCGATATTTATATCTCCATCTGCCGATCGCACGAAGAAACCTGTTTTGTAGCAAAAAGCCAACAATAATTTACCAAGTCCTATTCGAAATGTTTTTCTAGAAATATAGCATATTATAGGATACCACCTATCTCTTACATTATGAGAACTAGGCTTCATCGGTTCATTATAGTAAGCGTCTTCCTCGTTTTTAATAATAAGAGCACCACCATTTACAGCGTCAAGTGATTTACCACGCCCAAATGACAGCATTACATAGTCACCAATCGTGCCTATTTCTCTACCATCGTCATAGCGACCACCAGCACAATGTGCCAAATCCTCAATTATTTTTATACCTTTTTCTTTAGCCAAATCTTCTATATTTTTAATTTTGCTAGTTGGTATGCCTAAACTGTTTTGGATGACTATTGCGCCTATATCGTTATATTTATTTGTAGCTTCTTTCAATTTATCAAAATTAAAATTGAGATCTTCATAGTTTATATCTATATATAATTCTTTACAGCCGGCTGCTCGTACAGCTTGGACAACACTATAGCAAGTAAAGCCTGTTATTATAACTTGCTTTTTTGTTGAGTTACTAGTTGATAGTCTTATTGCTTCAGAAAGAGCTGCCCGCCCTTTTGAAAATAAAATCGCTTTCCCAGAGTATTTTTCACTTAATTTCTTTTTTAGTGCTAGTCTGTCTTTATCACTTCCTCGTGCAAAAAGAATTGATATCGATTTTCTAAAATTATATTGCGAACCGAATGACTGAAATAGCATTAAAAGTCTTCCTCTAAAGTATCAACTATCGCTTTAACGAGTTCATCAGGGTGTGTAATATAAGGTGCGTGTCCCCAGCCTTCATACTCTTTCATCTCTGAATTTTTAACAATGGAATGCATTTTTCTGCCACTATTAATTGGTGTTATCTTATCATCCTTACCCCATAGTATAGTAGTTTTAACATTTACTTTGCTTAGGTCGAGATTTTTATCACTCACAAGCATATTGGCTAATGTTTTTTTCATGTTTTCTGGGGCATCATTATAATCATGGCTACCTGCTAGTTTATAAACAACTTTTCTTAATAATTTATTTTTTTTAAGTGGTTTAAAAATCTTTGAAAAAAACAAAAAAACTTTTCTTTTAGTACTTAGCTGTTTTTCTCTGGCTTCCGTCCCAGCGCTATTTAAAAGAATTAGATGCTTAATTCTCTTTGGATATTTTATTGAAAAGTTTAAGGCTATTCTTCCCCCATTAGAGTGACCTAATATAGTAAAGTTCTCATCCTTTATACTAGATGCCAGCCATGTAACATATTCGTCAATCGTCCAAACTCTATCACTCGGTGCTGTTAAACCAGGGACTTTCAGCTGTATAACATCAATTCCAGCAGCCCTTAAACCATCTACAACTTTTTGCCATGGTTTAATTGTATATGTCCAACCATGCAGTATATACAGTTTCTTTGTACTCATAGTCCCCTGCTGTTTTTTCTTTTTAAAGCTGACACATTTTGCCTAGGTAACTTGGCAACATCTGATTTATTGAGAAGCAACTTTTCTATAAGCCATTCTAAGTATTGGCTGCCCTTAAACAATATAACCTGATTCTTCACTATATTTTTTTTCACAAACGGTAAGGCATCACTTACATTTTCAAATGTAACGATTGATTTATCTTTTTGACCTTTAATTATCGGATATGTATATTTTTTTAATCTCTTACCAATCAACACGATTACATCCGCATTAGATTTTTTAATTATCTTTCCCAGCTCTTCGTGCTGATCACGCTCACTATCGCCCTGATCAACCATGTCCCCTAAGACTAACCATTTATTTTTTGCTTTTATCTCATTAAGCATTTCAATCACCGATTTCATGCTTAATAAATGCGCATTATAGCTACTGTCAATAATCGAAAGGCCTTTTATGCCTTCAAAATAAGAACTTCTACCAGGAGGAAGATCTAACTCTGACATATCATAAACTGGTTTTTCTTTTAGATAACTTGTTAATTTTTCCAATATCATTAATTGAGTAGCGACCTCTTTTGGCATTGGCCTATCAAAAACAAAAGTGCCATTTTTAAACCTAAAGCTCGTCTGGTCAGGCTTAACATCATAGGCTAGCAAATTATTACTATATACTTTTTCAACCTTCGCTTTTATGTTCAGTACTGACTCATTAATTAATTCATTATCACCATCAACAACAACAAGATCTTTTGCACATCGAGACAGCCAAGCAAATTCATTTGCTATGGCCTTTGAAACATCACTGAAATTGCCGTTTTTTACTTGTTCGTCAAATTGTATGGCATGTGATTTTCCTAAACTAACCCATAAATTAATATTAGGTTTCAGCCATTTTGCTAAAAACTCTGTTTCATGGGGCCTTTCGCCATCAATCTCAACCACATAATATTTTTCACTGTGCGAAGCCGTAATTGATCTTAATGGAGCAACTGCAAATAAGTAAAACCACTTTAGTTTTGACCCATACACCCCGCTTAAATTTAAAATATCAAATGATATACCAAAAGCACTATTGGCATTATGCGAATAATGTGCCTTTTCCTTAAGCTGAGCTTCAATCAGACTTAGCATCGTAGTCTTGCCAACTGAACCAGTAACGGAAATTATTTTGGGATTCCATTTCTTCAATCTAAAATTAGCCCAAAATCTAAAATAATCAGCTGCAATAAAGTATAACCTTTTCTTGGTTTTTGAAGCTATTCTCATCCTCATTATTATATCACCTACAGTGTACTTATTAGAGTAGAGCCAACACCTTTGTGGCAATCATAATAGCCGTTATGTCAGATTTCAAAAAACTGACTTTAGGATTTATCTTAATTGTCATTCTAACATCAGAAACGCTTAATTCGCTTTTCGAAAGTCCGTTGGCACCACCGATGATAATAATGTCTCCAAATGAATAACTATATTTTTCATCGACTAACGTATTTTGTGCTACTGTCGCTACAAAACGTTGATTAGGACGTTGTTTTTTCAGCATATCGAGATCATTAAAATATTCAATTTTATTAAGCTGATTTTCATAATCTACGATATTCATAGACTGTAATTTTCTTTTGACTTTGACACTATTAAAATCAACGCTTTGGCCTACAATATTCAGCTTTATCAAATTGTTAAATGCTAAATATAGAATAAGAATATTAGAAACATCATTAAATTTTTTTACATTTACAAGCGCTAATTCAAGCATACTATTTATTGGTTTACTGTCAGATTAACAAAATCTAGAAATATATTGTTACCTATAAACGACAGTTGATTAATACAGCAGTTATTTTGTCTTATGTTAAAACGCAATCCATACGGTATTTTCAAAAAATAACCCATAATAACAGAGTTTAATGTTTTGTGACCCGATATAAATATCGTTTTTCCTAAATTACTATTTATTATTTCTTTAATATACGGAATACATCTGTCTTCAACTATTTTAACTGACTCACCACCAGGAAATTGATAATCTTCGTTCTGATCAATTCTAGCTGCTATATCCGGATACTCTTTTAAAAAATCAACTTTCTTTTGTCTAGTTACCAATCCACAATCTATTTCATTTAATTTAGAGTTACTAATTATATTAAGACCCGCATGATATTTAGCTATATAGCTACCCGTATCAATCGATCTTCGAAGGGCCGAAGTATACATAATATCTATTTTTTTGTTTTGTAAGAAAATCGCTGTCTTTTTTGCTTGATCAATACCATTTGCCGTCAGCATCGAGTCATATTGACCATCAAGTCTTCCTTCGACATTGATATCCGTCTCACCATGTCTCAATAGAATAAGTATTGTTTTACTGTTCATATTTTTCATTTAGAATTTCTCGAACAACGTCAGCATCATTCCATGGCATTCTTGAACCATTTACTATCCTAAACTTTTCATGACCCATTCCAGTAATTAAAACCATGTCACCAGTCATTGCAATCGACAAAGCTTTTTTTATAGCATCGTGTCTATCTGCAATTTCATTCATTTTAATTTCCCCACCACCGTGAACAATGCCTTCTCTAATCATGTCCCTAATTGATTGCGGGTCCTCATTATAGCTCTCTTCATCGGTCAATATGATTCTATCAGCAAGGCGGGCAGCAATTTCACCCATAATTGGTCTTTTAACCTTATCTCTATCACCACAAGCGCCAAAAACTAATATAATTCTGTTTTTTGTGATTGGCCTGGCCGCTTCTAATATCTTTTCAAGACCATCCGGTGTATGCGCATAATCAACAATCACGTCATAACTTAAGCCTTCTGTGACTCTTTCAAATCTACCGGGTACACCATCAAGATTGGCTATGCCCTCAACTATATCATCCAGTTTTAGACCTAAAAGATAAGCTAATGATGCTGCTGCTGTCATATTATATATGTTAAATTGTCCAGGTAGATTTGTTGATAAATCTAATTTAACATTATTATCAATAATAATTTGAGCTTCACTTCCCTTTTTGTAGAGCTTGACGTGGTTTATTCTAGCCTCCGAATTTGGACTAGTACCATATGTAATCTTCTGACTCTCAGCTGGAAATTGATCAAAATATTCAAACCAACTATCATCTCTATTTAGAACAATATACTTCGGTTTTAGCTTGAATAATTTAGCCTTAGCTTCAGCATATTTTTCCATAGTCTTATGATAGTCAAGGTGGTCTTGTGTCAAATTGGTCATTATTGCCGCCTCAATCGGGACATTATCCAACTTGTGCTGATCAAGCGCATGACTCGTTGCCTCAAGAATTACATAGTCAACCTTATTTTTTTTTGCCGCCTTAAAAAAGCTATGCATCTGAGATGTAGTGGCAACAGTAACATTTAGGTCATTAATTTTTTTATGATTATTAATTTCAATAATAGCTGTAGAAAACATAGCTGTTTTATAACCAGCTTGTTTTAATATTTCATTTAGATAGTTTGCTGTTGTGGTTTTTCCGTTCGTCCCCGTTACCGCAATAACTTTAAGATTTTTAGCAGGGTTTCCATATACTGTGCTTATAACCTTTGACCTGCTTGATCTATATACATCCTCAATCTTTTTTACCGTGTCAGGTGAAAGACTTCTTCTAATCTTAGTAGTTAAAAAATGTTTAACGCCCATATAATACTATATTAACACCCTTGTATTATAATGAATATAATGAGAGTTTTGGGAATTGAGAGTAGTTGCGACGAAACTGCAGCAGCAGTTGTTGAAGATGGAAAAGACATCCTTAGTAATGTCGTCAACTCACAGATTGATATTCATAAAATATATGGTGGTGTTGTACCTGAGATTGCTGCCAGAAGTCACATCGAAGTAGTGGATTCGGTCATAGACAAAGCGTTGAAAGATAGCGGATTATCTTTCAATAATATTGATGCCATAGCAGTAACTAACGGTCCAGGTTTAATTGGATCACTTCTAATCGGTACCTTGGCAGCACGCACCATTGCAGAGATCAAAAAAATACCATTGTATTCTATAAATCACGTTGAGGCCCATGTTTATTCAAATTTTGTTGTTAAAGACCAAGATGGGACACTTTTAAGACAAAACCAACCAACTTTTCCTATGTTGAGTTTGATAGTAAGTGGTGGACATACTCAATTAGTTCTTTTTAAAAATCATGGTGATTATAAAATATTAGGACAAACTCAAGATGATGCTATTGGAGAAGCTTTTGATAAAGCCGCTAAAATATTAGGTCTTCCCTACCCTGGCGGTCCAGCTATTTCAGATAGCGCTTTAAGTGGTAGTCCTGTCTACAAGCTTCCAATCGCTAAAGTTAGTGGAGCTTATGATTTTTCTTTTTCCGGGCTTAAAACGGCCTTCTTAAGGCTAGTTCAAAAAGAATGTGGCGTTAACTATGATTTTCCTTCCTTTAAGCTGCATGAGCTCATAAATGATAAACAAAAAAACGATTTTGCAGCAAGCTTTCAAGATACCGCAGCTAATACACTTGTCAAAAGACTTTTAAAAGCATACGAAAATTATTCTCCATCATCAGTTGTTTTAGCGGGTGGCGTGGCTGCTAATCAAAAACTAAGAGAAAAAATAAAAGACGAACTCCCTTGTACTCTTGAATATGCACCGATAAAATTATGCACCGATAATGCTGTTATGGTTGCCTCTCTCGGCTATTTTCATGCTATATATGGGGAAAGAATTAATCCATTAGACATGCGGCTGTATCCGTCATGGTCAATGAAAGAGTCTGAATGGTTATAAACGTTGTTAATAACACAATATGGAGATATTATGATACATTTTTTACAATCTGAATACTGGGAAAAATTTCAAAACCATCTTGGTAGAAAAACTATAAGACGCAATGGAGATAATTGGTCGTATTTAGCTATCATTGAGGGTAAAAGACAAAGTAAAAGATTGTATACCCCTTACGGGCCAGATTTTACCGATGATAATAGTTTTAATGCCGCAATTAAATCACTTATTTCTGAAGCGAATAAAACGAATGTCTCTTTTATAAGAATCGAACCAAGAAACGGCATAACAAAAAACTTTCTTTATAAAAAAGGTTTCAAATATGTAAGTTACAATCACTTGCAACCTGATAAAACTCAAGTAATAGATTTGTCCCGTTCACGTGAAGAGATCATGCATGACATGGCCCATGGCACTAGAAATACTATTAATACATATAGCAAAAAAGGCATTGAAATAAAAATTAGCCACAAACCAGATGATATATCTATATTAATATCATTACTCGCAAAAGTGGCTAAGAGAAATAACATACGCGTTCATGAAAAAGAATATTTTAAAAAACAAGCCGAAGCTCTCTTCCCTACCGGTAAAGCTATGCTTTATTATGCAACTATTGGTGACACACCTGTTGCTGCTTCATTAATCTATGACGATGACACTACTAGATATTATGCCCACGCTGCAGCTGATGACAATTACAGAAAAACACATGTTGGAACTGCTTTAGTTGGGCAAATAATTCTAGACGCTAAAGAAAAAAATTTATCTTTTTTTGATCTCTACGGTATTGCGCCTGAGAATCAACCATATCATCCCTGGGCCGGATTTACATCATTTAAAAAGGGGTTTGGTGGTTATTCCGTTGACTACTTAGGTTGTTGGGACTTGCCTATTCGTAAAAGAAATTATTATTTTTATAGGTCCTATCAAATTATACGTAGTAAAATACGCCTTATTCTAAGAAAACTTGCAAAGTGATATAATTAGAGGAGTTAGTATCTATTAAATTAAAAAGCTTATGTTTTCACGTGAATAGTAGGAATTTATGAAATTATCTAAAGTATATAGCCCAAATGAATCTGAACCAAATATATATGCTATGTGGGAGTCGAGTGGTGCCTTTTTACCAAAAAAACAGGGTGATCCATATAGCATAGTGATGCCCCCGCCAAATGCTAATGGTAACTTGCATATGGGACATGCTCTGATCGTTTCATTGCAAGACATATTAGTTCGTTATAATAGATTAAAAGGCAAAGACGCTGTATATATTCCAGGCGCTGATCATGCCGGTTTTGAGACATGGGTTGTATATGAAAGGGAACTGAAAAAAAGCGGTCACAGTCGTTTTGACTTTACGAGGGAACAACTATATAGCCAAGTGTGGGACTTCGTTGAAAAACAAAGAGGCAACATGGAGCTTCAACTGCGCGCCTTAGGAGCCAGTGCTGATTGGGATGATTTAGTATTTACATTAGATAAAAAAGTTATTGACGTTGTCTATGATACATTTCATAAATTATGGGAAGACGGCTTAGTCTATCGAGGAAAAAGAATAGTCAACTACTGTACTGTTCATCAAACAGGTTTTGCTGATATTGAAGTAGAGCATAAAAATGAGAAGGGAACACTTTGGAAAATTGCTTATCCTCTACTTGATAAGATAGGGGAGGTGATAATAGCAACAACGAGACCAGAAACGCTTTTTGGCGATGTTGCAATTGCCGTTAACCCAAATGATGATAGATATACGAGCATTATTGGCACGAGAGTGATGCTTCCTATTGTAAATCGCGAAATACCTATTATCGCCGATGATTATGTAGACATGAGCTATGGCACTGGTGTAGTAAAAATTACACCAGCTCATGATCCAAACGACTTTGAGGTTGGACAGCGACATGGTCTTGAAGCTATTCAGGTAATCGATTATGACGGCAAAATGATCAATGTACCTACTGATTTTATGGGTCTTGATGTCGATACTGCTCGAAGAAAAACATTGGCAGTATTACAAGCAACCGACTTGATGCGCGGTGAAGAGCCTATTATGCATGCAGTTGGCCATTGCTATAAATGTGACAGCGTAATCCAACCATTGCTAAAAGATCAGTGGTTCTTGCGGGTTAAACCACTTGTCGAAAAAGCTAAAGAGGCCATTAAAAATAATGAGATAACATTTACTCCAGAAAATAAGGGCCAAGTTTTATTACAATATCTAGATAATTTAAGAGATTGGAACTTAAGTCGACAGATACCTTGGGGTATTCCAATCCCAGCTTTTCAAAACGTTAGCAAACAAGATGACTGGATTTTTGATACAAGAGTTGATGAAAAAACAATAACTGTAAACGGAAAAGTTTACAGAAGGGAAGAGGACACATTTGATACATGGTTCAGCAGTAGCCAGTGGCCTTTTGTTGTAACTGATGTTTTGGGTGATAAGAAATTAGAAAAATATTATCCTACAAGCGTTATGGAGACCGGTTTTGACCTTCTTGATAGATGGGTTGCTAGAATGATCATGCTAGGCCTTTATGCTACAAACAAGGTACCTTTTAAGCACGTATACATGAACGGCATGGTCTTAGATGAAAAGGGCCAAAAAATGAGTAAAAGCAAAGGCAACGTTATCAATCCAATTGAAACTATATCTGCATATGGATCAGACGCTCTTAGGTTAGGTCTAGTAGTTAGCCGCAGTGCCGGACAGAATCAAGCCTTTAGCTTAAGTAAGGTTATAGCAGCTCGTAATTTCTGCAATAAACTGTGGAATGTTGCAAGATATATCGAAGATAAGTTAGGGGACAACTTTATTCCCATTAATCCGCAGGCTAAAACAATAGCTGATAATTGGATTATTTCAGAAGTTAAAAATACATCAGACAATTTAGACCGTCTAATGAGTCAATTTAGGTTTGCTGAAGCCGTTGAATGTATTTACCACTTTGTGTGGGATTCGGTTGCTGACTGGTATATTGAATCAAGCAAAAAAGAGGATAATCTAGGTCTCTTAGCTTGGGTGCTTGAAAATTCACTGAGGCTAGCTCATCCGTTCGCACCATTTGTTACGGAGACTATTTGGCAAACTCTTCCATGGAAGGAAAACCTCCTTATATCTGATTCATGGCCTAATTTATCATTAGTGGAATATAATGATATCGCAGCTGAGGAGTATACGAGACTTCAAGGTCTAGTATCAGAAGCTCGATATGTAACAAGCGAGTTGCCTGGTAATAAACACTATAAAATACTGTATCAAAATGATTCACTAATTGAAGACAATTTAGAATTAATCAAATATTTATCAAAGGCTATCGACATAGAGAGAGTAGATCAACCAAGGGGTCTCAGGCTTGCCACAAGCGGTAGGGAAGCTTGGCTTGATATAACTGAGGATGAAATAAGACAGCACAAATCAAATCTCGAAAAGAGGCTATCAGACACTACTGCTTATATAGAAAACCTCGAAAAAAGATTGAATAATAACAACTATATAGACAAAGCTCCAGAAAAATTGGTTGACGAGAGTAGGGAAGCACTTAAAGAAAAGAAAATACTTAAAGAAAAGTTAATCAGCGAGCTTAATGTGATTAAGTAGATAACCACCAGTATTTATATTTTTGTTTGTTTTTAAACCCACTACGCACAATTACATACTTATAAAAACTTATTTTGTTTGGCCTCAGACATGCGTAATCAGTTGTTTCATAGGCCAAGCTATCATCTTTATTTGAATTATAATGAGCACCACTAAATATGTCCATCGAGCTATTGGCAATGCTGTAATTAACAGCTATGGGCGTATTAAAGGCCGTTTCAACCATACTATCAAAGCTTGTACCATGAATAATGACGCAGAAACCCGTTAAAAGATTAACTAATAAATATGCTATTATCATTGTTTATTTTTATTATTTTACGATAATATAATACAATTTATTAGCAATATTGTCAATATTATTTTAGAATATTAAATACTTTTTCTAAACCAATATTGTCTACAGAAGCGTCAAGATCTTGTTTTCTCTTAATATCTTCTGGGTAGTAAATCGGTATTAAGTGTACATGCGCATGAGGGACGCCAAAACCTTCAACAATTACACCTACCTTTGGTGGTTTTATCCTATCCATGATACGCTCCGCTAAAATCTTTGATATACCACATAAATAGTGGTAATCTTCATCATCTAAATCCCAAATATTCTCTATTTGTTTTTTTGGTATTACCAAAGTATGTCCAGGATTTATAGGATGAATATCCAATATGGCTACGACTCTATCATCCTCATATATCTTATATGCAGGTATATCGCCATTAATGATTTTAGAAAAAACAGATAACTCATTCATAATAAAATGGCGGAGAGGGAGGGATTCGAACCCCCGAAGATTTTACAACCTTACCGCTTTTCGAGAGCGGCCAGTTCAACCACTCCTGCACCTCTCCAATACCTATATTATAAACCATAATGTAATAAAAATAAAAAAGACCCTAATGGTCTTTCTTATTAATTAGTTAGTCTTGAATGTCAATATGGTACACCCGGCGCGATTTGAACGCACGACCTCTGGCTCCGCAAGCTAGCGCTCTATCCAGCTGAGCTACGGGTGCATAAGCATGGTCATATAATAAAATTGTATGACCTTGCTCAAAACGTAACTAAAAAGTGCTTTCAACCACCTATAAAAGCGACTGAACTTTGCCTATTGTAGCACGCTGTTTCAGATAATGCCAAATATCACAAATGTAGACGTCTTACAATTTTATCAACTAAATCAAGCTGAACTTTTTCCATTGGCAAACTTGAACCTAATATATCAACAACTCTTTCTCCAACGTCTTCAGGAAAATAAACAACAACACTTGGTGAAAATCTCTTTCTTGGTATTAGAACAAATGAATGGCTACCGGTATCATCAATTAAGCCGAAGGCTTTAAAATCACTTATTGGATATAGCCTATTCTCAATATATAAACCATAATTATCACTTAATGTATACCTTATATCTTTCGGCGGACGCTTCGATAGAACAACTACAGCTACCGCCATAACAACAACTAATATAGAAAAGGTGTATGATTTGAAAAATAATAAGTCCAATGAAATAAGAATAATAGCTATAATGCCAAAAATGACAAACCACAAGGTGTCTTTTTCAAAATCCAAATACTCCTTTGCTTTCCAGGAAATAGTTTGATCATTATCAGCTGCTATTCTATTACCTTCAGTCTGATTATCATTTGCTGTATTATGAGTGGTTTGATTTACATTACTGGTATTATTTTCACCACTGTTTTGCCAGTAATTACCCTCTTGATTCATAGGCACAGTATAACACATTAAAACAAAAGCTTTAACCGAATATTATCACAAGAATATTCGCTATATAACTAAAAAATGATTCATCTAATTAATAATCTAGGCTGAATCGCCTAGATTACATCAATAACTAATGGCGGAGGAGGAGAGATTCGAACTCTCGCTCCAGGTTTCCCCAGACTAACGATTTAGCAAACCGTCCCCTTCAGCCACTTGGGTACTCCTCCAACTAGATTGATTATATCATGAAGATTCCTTATAGAATACCCTCAAATATCCGTTTTGTGTTATAATTTCTACCGATGAGAAATGAGACAAGAAGGATGCTGCATAAAGCAATGTTTGGCGTGGCCACATCACCTTTGGTGTCTTTGCTATTTGTGTCCTTTTCTTATGCTATTTCGCCCATTCAACAGGGCGTTGATGCCGCTCGAGGGACGGGTGTTGTTGGTAATTTGTTTGGTAATGGTGGAATTGTAACAACTTTTACTAATCTTTTGCTATACCTTATTGGCGCTTTGAGCGTTGTTATGTTGATATTTGGTGGGCTAAAATATACCGTTTCTGGTGGTAACTCCACCTCAGTAACTTCAGCAAAAAATACTGTTTTATATGCCATTGTTGGTCTTGTCATAGCTATTTTGGCATATGCAATTGTAAACTTTGTATTATCTGCACTGATGGGGAATATAGCTGGGATACAGCCCACTAATGTTTGATTAGAAGAACTGAATCATCATGCTGGATTTTTAGCCAATTTTGTCTGACTAGCGAATTTATAAAATCTGATTCATCGTTTGGTACAATAGCACATACAATATTGTATTTTTTGAATTGTTTAGTCTGATAACTCTCATTCTTTAAAATTTTATCGTACTCATCAAAATATTTTGTATTACCATCTTTCCAACTTGGCATACGACCGTCTATGTAATACTTATGCTCAGGTAACTTCCATATTAGATAACCACCATAATTGTAATGATTAAATATGTTGCCAATAGTGCACAGATTGTTCTTCTGAATATATTTCACTACTTGCTTTGGATACGTAGCCTCTTTGTCGAGAGAAATACCGTCCTTATAATATAAAACCGCTGAGCCTATAGAGAAGAGCGTATATATAACTACCATGCCGATAACAGCCACTTTTTGTGATATATCGAGTTTATTCGGTATAGTTCTTCTTAAATCATGAAAACGATCATAAATGCCATTAAATGATGCCACGATGAAAAGCGGTGTCATTCTTACGCTCGATAGAGACGCAATGAATAAAATTATCTCAAACAAAAAGGGAAACAACCTTTTATTTTTTTTATAAAAATCAAAATTAACTACAAATATTGACATAATCCATAAGATAATATAAGGCCAACATATTGTCGGTATTGAAAATGGTTGCCACTCACTTATTTGATTTTTTAACTCAACATCAAGCATTGTTCTAAAAATTTCAACATATAGATTGATAAAATACGGGTTTATAAGAGTTAAGCACAATGAAATAGCAGTCGTTATAAACATTTTTAGCGATCTATTTTTTATAGCAATGAAGACTAGATACAAAATACCAATTAAAAAACTGCCATGTAAATTTGACCAAATAAGAAAAATTAGAGGAAGAAGAAAATATTTTTTGTTTGATTTCATCGCTGTTACATTGATGACTACAGCGAGACCTAAAATAGACCAAACTATTGTTCTAATACCAGCAAAACTTAAAAAAGTTATAAGAGACAACAAGACTAGATAGATACTCTTATTTTTTTTTGATGTGATGAAAACTGCTAAAGTCCACAAAACAGCACAAAAAATAGCAATCAAATTATATCCACCAATTTTATTTAACAAGGAAACTATTATATCGCTAAGCCATTCATGATCTACCCAAGAAAAGCTGCTAGCCGTATAGGTAAATATGTCCTTGTTTGGTATACCATGAGCTAAAAAATAATTACCAGACATTAAATGCCAACCAAAATCAGGATCAAGGTGCGTAATACAATAGAATACTAAAACAAAGAAAAAAATAATTAAAGAAAAAAAATAAAGTCTCCTATATGTTAATAGTGACTTTATCAGGATAAAGAAACGAAAAAAACGCGCCTTATCTTTTGGCGTGGCGGAGAGAGTGGGATTTGAACCCACGAGAGTCGTTAAACCCTGCCGGTTTTCAAGACCGGTACCATCAACCGCTCGGTCATCTCTCCTTACTACCACCTATACATTGTAACAAATATGTTTTGATATATCCACGAAAAATAGTGGCTTTTATCACAAAAAAGTGTTTTTTATTATAAAATCATTAATTAGTGTATATATAACAACAGTGTCATTGTAATGCCATTATTTAACAGTTTATTTTACTGTTTTTATCAGCAATTTAATTCATTGTATTTTTTACGTTTTATTAGCTTATAATGTTGATTATATGAGGAACATCAACTATACTTACTAAAGACAATTTGTCAATAGAGCCTTAGAAAGTGGAGGATATTATGGCCCGTAAGCAAAACGACGATTTATTAATGGAAGACGAGTTGACATCTGCATTTCTTAGTGATGATGATTTACAGACGCCAGCTGCTAACAATCCAACTGCGCAGTTGTCTCAGGACAACAGTCAAGACAGCGGTGAAGAGGAATTTCCTGGTCAACTAGCGGTAGACGTTTATGAGACCGAGGAAAGACTTGTTGTTAAAGCCCGCACTGCCGGTGTTAACAAAGAAGATCTAGATGTAAGCATCTCTGATGGTATTTTAACCATTAGCGGAACACTAAGTAGCGGCGATGAAGCCGAAGCTACAAGTTGGCATATTCAGGAATGCTATTGGGGAGAATTCAATCGAACATTAGCCTTACCTGTTGCTGTCAAAGAAGATGAGGTTGAAGCTGTCTTAAAGGATGGAGTTCTTACTATTTCATTTAATAAAGTGAAACAAGAACAAGCCAAAAAAATTCAGATTAAGTAATTTATTACTAAATAAAAATAACCGCCTTAGAGCGGTTATTTTTTTATCAACAGTTTTTTATTGTTGCGTATTGCCACCTAAGGCACTTAATACCCAATTGACTATAGCAAAGGCTAGAAAGGCTACGATTAAGCCAACTATAGCATACATAATGGTGTTTTTTGCACCTACTACTGCTTTTTCGTCACCATTAGACATCGTGTATCTAATACCACCAACAATTAGCATAATAACGCTTATTGCGCCAACAATGAAAAGCAATACATTGACTATTGTAGTAAAAATTCCATTTGTTCCTGTTAAATTATTTACTGCTCCAGTTGGGTGTGCTGCATTTAATCCATTGCTTATGGCCGTATTGTCAGCGGCATAGGCTCCTGATAATGATACTAACGATACTCCAAAGGCAGTTAGTAAACTTGTCGCTGCAACTTTGGCATTAACTATTTTTTTCATTCTTTTTCCTTTCATACTATTATCTATTTTATACCAGATATGCTTTAAAATGTTAAGCTCATTGTAATTAAATTTTCGATAAGACAAAACTTACTATAGCATATGCAAAAAACGCTACACCTAAACCTATAATCGAATATAAGATTATGTTTTTTGCTAATTGAGCTTTTGATGGATCGCCGTTAGACGATACATATTGAATTCCACCAATAATAATCATTATGACAGACACTGCACCAACCAAAAACATTAGTATATTAACTACATTAGTGATTGTATCATTAATTGAAGCTTTACTTTCCGCAACGTTAGAGGCTCCATTTAGTACCTCAGATGCTGGAGAAGCTAAACAGGGAACACTAACTAGAACAACCGTCATTATCATGACGATGGTTGATGCAATATATAGGAATATACGCCTCATAGTCTACTCACTACGAAAGCCACTATTGCATAAGCTGATAAAGCAACAATAAGACCAACAACACTATATAATATGATGTTTTTGGCAATTTGAACTTTATTTGCATCACCGAATGAAGTTACATACATAAGACCACCAACAATGATCATGACAACAGCCGTAACACCTATAACCCACATTAAAGTATTCACTATATTGTTGGCAAATTTTTTTGTATCATCATTTTGTGCTTTACAAGTTGATGAGTCACTACCACTACATGTACTTTGAAAAAGATCAATTGATACCGCACCAGCATCATTGCATAAAATCGGACTTAGAGTTAAACCACAAGCAGCCACTAGAGATAATATTATAAATAATTTTTTCATTTAACTTGCTCCATTCGTAACACCATTATATATAAACTGCGTGATTAGTGATGCTGAAATTATTATTACCAGACCAACCACTGCATATAAAATTATATTTTTTGCTGTCTTTATCTTATTGGCATCACCGAACGCTGTGATGTATGTAAAACCAGCCCCTACAATAACAATAACTGCAATTATTCCGACCCAAAAATAAACTGTATTTAGAATATTGACCAGCTGAGAAGAATCAAGTGTAACTTTTGGGATGTTCACTTGGGACGTAGGAATTTTATTCAAATCTGAAGAAGCTGCAAAAAATTTTATAAAATCTTTCATTATTTAATCATCCCGGATATTGTTGTCACAGTTCCAACTGATAATATTGCTATCACTAGCCCAATTGCGGCATTTGTAATTGTTTTTTTTGCAGAGGCAATACGATCTGAAGCTCCACCGCTCGTAAGATACAAAAAGCCCCCATATATAATAAAAATTGTCGTCGTATAGCCAATTATCTGAAATGCAATATCAAGAATATTTAGAACTATAGTCCATATGAACTTTGATATTCCACCATTCGAATCGCTCGGAGCCTTTATTGAGCAGTCTTTGTCTGTTAACCCTTTATACCAGGTTGGAAAAGTTAAAAATGAACTAGTACAATCCTCTGCATGGACACTATCAGCATGGAGCAGTGGAGCAACCAAAAAAGCCCCAGCCATCATAAATATTACTAAGCAGTAACTTATCACTTTTCTCATTGAAAAACACCTCCTGGTATTAAGTAGTTTAGAAAGGCATACATAAATACATAGAGCAGTATACCTATAACAACATTCCTTATAATTTCTTTAGCTTTTTTTGTTTGTTCGCTGCTATCAGCGGCTGTACCATACAGAATCGCTCCATATACAATACCGCCAACAGCAAGAACGCCAACTCCAACAGACAATATATTAATTACTAGAAGCAAGATTCCCCAAATTCCACTATTTGAAACGCCACTGCTGCCATTCTGAGAACAATTAATTATTGAGGTTTGTACATTACCACATTTGCCCTCAGCAAAGGCGTTAGCCGTCATTAAAAATGACATTATCGGCATTGACCAAAGTAATGATAAAAGAAATTTTTTTCTATTCTCACTCATGATTAACATAATATAATATTGCAGCTCTATTTTCCATAAGATATGGACAAAAAGCGAGTACTAAATAACATCAATATAATTTATACTATAGATATATGGCATCATATAAAGTACCTCAGGACGTCGAAGCAGATGATAAGCTCATTGGTCCATTTAGTTTTCGCCAATTTATTTATTTATTAATAGTTGCCATGGCTGGAGCTATTGCTTGGGGCTTATATAATATTTTTCCTCCGCTGGCTGCAATACCAATACCAATTATTGTGGTTTTTGGTGCCCTTGCTCTACCATTAAAAAAAGATCAACCAATGGAAGTGTACCTGGCGGCTCTTGTATCGTTTTATTTAAAGCCTCGACGTAGATTATGGGTTGCCGATGGCATTAACGATTTGATTACAATTTCAGCCCCAAAGACAGTTGAAAGTGCTTTAGCAAAAAATATTTCACAGGATGAGGCCGAGAGACGTATAAATTATCTTGCTCAAATAGTTGACACAAAAGGCTGGGCTGTAAGAGGTGTTGAATCTTCTCAACAAAACACATCAGTTAATGACGACATTTACAATGAAGCTCAGCAAACTGTTGATATGCTAGACAATACTAACGCCGTAGCAGAATCATTTAATAAAAAAATAGCCGATAGTAATCAAAAACACTATCAAAGAATGGTTGAAACGATAAAGCACGAAACAAATAATATTAGCCAAAATAGCATTTCTACACCTACTAATAATTCCGATACTTTAGAGACAAACACTTTTAGCTACAACAACCAATTTAATAATAGCAATACGGGCAAGACAGTTTCTGACTATAATGAAGATTCAGCTCACTTTAACCCTTATCCGGAAGACATGCACCAAGCGGTCGTTAAACCTATCGAGCAGGCAGAACAAAAATCTTCCACTAGAATTGAACCCGTGTCACCTGATATAATAAATCTTGTAAACAATTCCACAGATTTGACTATTGCAACAATAGCCCATGAAGCGGACAGAATAGTTAAGAAAAAACATGATCTTAATAATGGAGATGAAGTTGTTATATCTCTTCATTGATAGGGTGGGTAAAGATGTCTCCAGATAATAATCAATTTAGTCAGCAGCCTACTAGCGCTCCTATCGGAAGTACTAGTAATGCTAGTAATAGTACTTCAGCTAACCAATCACAAACAAAAAAAGCACCGGTGCCAAACTCAACACAAAATTCGCTTCTTTTATCTGAAATTCGTGACAATATGGTTATTATGTCAGATGGATCATTCAGAGCTGTTATTGCCTGTCAGTCGATTAACTATGATCTTATGAGTACTCGTGAACAGGAAGGTATCGAATATGCCTATCAAAATTTTCTAAATTATCTTACTTATCCTGTACAAATTTTAGTCAGATCACAACGTGTTGACATAGGTCCTTATATTGATAGATTAATAAATATTCGAAAAAACCAAGATAATATGCTTCTTAATGTTTTAATGGATGATTATATTAATTTTATTGATGATTTATCCAATGAAGCAAATATCATGGACAAATCTTTCTTTATTGTCATACCTTTTTTTCCAAATGGCGATACATCAAACATCAAACCAAGTAAGGGATTTTTCCAAAATTTATTTGGTTTAAATAATATGAATGTCACAAAAATCGATGACTCAACCTACAATAAAGCAAAAGAACAAATTAAAAATAGAGTAGATGGTGTTATAAATGGTTTATTTCAAATGAGTATTAAAAGCGTTCAATTAACAACTAAAGAACTTGGCGAACTGTATTATAATTTTTACAATCCGGATACTGCTGTACGTGAACCACTTGGCAACTTTGAGGATACAACGGCTATGTATATCAAACAAGGCAATGATGACAACCATAAAAATGGAGTATCTAATGGCTAAAAAAAATCTTGATCCAATGAATATTGCCGCTCAGCAGATGCAAAAAGAACAAGCAGAAGTAGAGCAAGCTTTTCAAAAAGGTGTTAATACTTTAAGAGATCTTATTGCTCCAAGCAGTCTTGAAATGCATTCTTCCTATTTTAGACTTGGTACAAAATATGGACGAACAATTTATGTCTATGGATATCCAAGAGAATTGTATACTGGCTGGCTAAGTTCACTTATTAATATGGATGAAGTGCTCGATATTAGTATGTATGTTTATCCTGTTGAAAGTCAGGTAGTCCTAAATAATCTTCGGAAAAAAGTTACCCAACTTGAAGCATCAATGTCAATAAACGAGGAAAAGGGTAAGACTAGAGACCCTGCACTTGATGCAGCTATTCAAGACGCCGAAGAGCTAAGAGACCAGTTGCAAGTAGGCGCGCAACGATTCTTTCGATTTGGACTATATATAACAATATATGCTGATAGTTTGGATGAACTTAGTTTTATTCAACATAAAGTTGAGACCGTTTTTGGTCAACAAATGATATTTAGTAAGGTCGCTTCATCTCAGCAAGAGCAAGGACTTAATAGTACAATTCCTCAAATGACCGATAAGCTACAAATTAGAAGAAATATGAATACTGGTGCAATCAGCACTAGTTTTCCATTTACAAGTGCTGATTTAACAGACGGTAAGGGAATACTATATGGCATAAACATGCACAATAACGGCCTTGTCATTTTTGATAGGTTTAGTCTAGAAAATGCTAATTCAGTAGTATTTGCAAAATCTGGCGCTGGTAAGTCTTTTACAGTTAAACTAGAGTCACTCAGATCAATGATGATGGGGACTGACATCCTTATAATCGATCCTGAAAATGAATATCAAAAACTATGCGATGCTGTTGGCGGCAGTTATATACGATTAAGCCTTAACTCTGATACCAGGATTAATCCATTTGATTTGCCACAAGTTATTGATACCGATGAAGCAGACGATGCTCTTCGTGCCAATTTAGTAACGTTGCATGGTTTGCTTAGACTAATGCTCGGTGGAATGCAGGTTTCAGCATCCGGACAATCATATACTGGTTTAACTCCAGCCGAAGAAGCTGATCTTGATCAAGCCCTTATTGATACATACGCCCGAGCTGGCATAACAAGTGATCCTCTAACTCATCATTCTAGACCACCTGTTATGAGCGACCTCTATGATACCCTTCTTCATATGGGTGGAACCGGTCCGCAATTGGCCCAAAGATTACGTAAATATACAACTGGAACATTTGCTGGTATATTTAGCCAACAAAGCAACGTCGATATTAATAATTCCATGGTTGTCTTTAATATTCGTGATCTTGAAGATGAATTAAGACCAGTAGCTATGTATATAGTCTTAAATCATATTTGGAATATAACAAGGACTGAACTCAAAAAAAGATTATTAATTGTTGATGAAGCTTGGCAATTGATGAAATATGATGACTCTGCTAACTTTTTGTTTAGTCTAGCAAAAAGAGCCCGAAAATATTATCTTGGCCTTACGACAATAACACAAGACGTCGAAGATTTTATGGGTAGTAAAATGGGGCGAGCTATCGTAGCCAACTCATCAATACAAATATTATTAAAACAATCTACCAGTGCCGTTGACGTTTTAAGCGATGTTTTTAAATTGACAGAGGAAGAGAAAAAACGTTTATCAAGCTTTCCAGTAGGGCAAGGTTTGTTCTTTGCTGGTCAAAATCATGTTCATATTCAAGTGATTGCAAGTCCAACCGAACAACAGCTTATAACAACTAATCCTCAAAATGCAGCTTCTCAATCAGAAAATAAAAATGTATCTATATAGAAATATATAATACCTAGTATAATTAGAAATAATGGAAGATAATAATAGCCCTATTCAAAATCCAGGTGAAAAACATTACAAGGATGAGTTTGACTACTTAAAAAAAGCTGAAACAAATTCCACTAATAATGACAATATATCTCCTGATGATGGGTCAGATAAAATAAATGATTTAGAAAATAAAGGTGGCTGGATAAATAATACTACTAATAGTAATACTAAAGAAAAGAACAAGGTAAAAGGAAAGGCTAATTTTCTAAAATCTAAAGGTCCAAGTGCTCTCATTATTACATTTATTTTAAGCTCACTTAGTTTTGTTGGTTTTATTGGTAATCCGGCATTTTTAAATCAAAGTATTTTTGGTAATTTAATTAGTAAATTTAATATTCAGGAAACTAGTCTGGAAGCACGAGCTAGTAAGCTTACATATAATAAAATTTCTAAAGCTGTAACTAGTGGAGTATGTGGAACTAAAATCAATATATTATGCAAGTATTCAAGACCATCAAACAAATTGCTTAGAAATCTTAAGAAGAATGGCATTGAGGCCCTAGATAAGAATGACAAAGTTATAGAAGGAACTGGTATATTGCCAAATACCAGACCTGTTAAATATAAATATACGAACAGCAGTGGAGAAGAAATTGAAATAAAAGCAGAGGATTTTTCAAAAAGACTTAGTGATAATCCTGAATTTAGAGCAGCTTTTCATGATGCATATAATCCTAGATTTATTAGTGTGATTGATTCTGTTTTTTCTAAAATAAAGGCAAAAATTGGTTTTTCTACTAGCGATAAATTAAAAGAGTCAACCGATGAAGAAAGCGCAACTAAGGAAATAAATGATGAGTCGAGTGCTATAGAAGAAGGAACTAGTAAAGTCGAACAGGAAGGTAAAGAAGCTACCGAACAGGAAGTTAAAGAAATTATAGAAAAGGAGAGTGACGAAGAAGCAGAAAAAATTGGAGAAACAGGTAAAAAAGGGGGTGGTGCTGTATCACTAATTCCAGCAGTTGCTTGTATGGCAAAAGATATACCAGGATTAATCACCAAGGCATCCCGAGCTTTTCAGATGGCGCAGTTAATTAAATATTCTGCTGTATTTTTATCAACTTTTGGATCTATTAAAGCTGGCGATGCCACTCCAGCAGAGACTAGTGCTGTTGGAGACATTCTTACTAAAGTAGTAAATGGTAAATCAGCTATGGATTCTTTCGGCATGAAATATGCAATTACTGGTGATACAGTACCGACAACTACTAATTATAAAAAATATGCACCTGGTGGAAATGTAATATCAGCGCTTGGTAGCTTTGTCCAAGTCGCTGGTAGTAATGGTGTATCAACTGCTTGCAATGTTGCAACTAGCACAGCTGCTAATGGTGTTATCGATGTTGCTTTGGGCACTACAATAATAGGAGAGGTTGTTAATATCGGCGTTGGATACGCCGTTGGCCAAATTGTTGAGGCTATAACACCAAAAATAGTCAGCGCTTTAATGAGCGTTATACCTACTGATAAAATTTTAGGCTTTTTTCTCGGTGATTTAACTCAGAACTTAAGTGGTGAAAATGTAGGCGATGCACTCACTAGTGGAGCTAGCCATGTAATGGGGCAGACCAGTAATGCTGGCGGTAATGTTCCCCTAACTGTTTCTCAAGCAGTTGCTTATAATCAAGAGACTCAAAAGGTTCAGCTTGCTTACGCAGAAGAGGACAGAGTAACTAAAAGTCCACTAGACGTCAGCAGCCAAAATACTTTCATGGGATCAATTGTAAATCAGCTAATGCCATATTATTTAAATTCCGGTTCATCATTTGGTTCAATTAGTAACATCTTTGCAACTGTAGCTAATCTAGCTAGTAATTCACTAGGTTTTATCTACAAATCATCATCTCTATATACATCAGCTGATTCAAACAATACGTCACAATATCAATTATGTGATGATCCATCGATAAAAGATAACGATGTAGCAGCTGGGCCTTATTGTAATATTATTTATGGGGTACCTACGGAATACTTAAATGTTGATTCAACTGATGTATTAAATTACATGATAGATAATAAATACATCGACGAAGATACCGGTGACGTAATAACTGATAGCAATAAAGGGTCAACAGATTATAATGATTGGATTACCAAGTGTACCGATGGAACAACCCAAGATGCAGCAAGTTGCAAAGTTACCGACCAAAAAAATGCTTATTTTTCTCTGTACACTATAGATCATCGTGTTGAACAAACTATGGATGATGATAGTGATGCCTAAATTATTTAATTTAATTTAATTATATTAATATCGTCTTCACTAATATTCGATGGTCTTTTAACTGATGTTACAATTACCTGATTTTTACCAGTTAAAAGATTTTTTTGACGTTCTTCATCCAAGTCGCTAAAAACATCATCTAATAAAATTAGGGGATTTTTTTTAGTTAAATCTTCAATTATTTTGACTTCCATAAACTTAAGAGCTAATACTATACTCCTAATTTCACCACGTGATGCTACACCGAGCGCTAGATGTTTGTTAAAACTAAATATAACATCATCTCTATGCGGTCCGACGCTCGTAAAACCAAGAGCTTGATCTTTTTCCTTAGAGCTACTTAAATCATTAAATATTTTTTGTTTAACATTAATACCATATTTTTTAGAATAGCTGACCTCGATATTATCATTGGTTTTGGCAATAAGCTTATATTCATCATTTAATTTATTATTAATAATGTTAATAAATTTTATTCTTTGATTAACTATATAAGAACCATACTCACTTAGGGCCACATCCCATGCGAACAGTTCATCATGTGATAATAGTGGCTGTTTAAGCAGGCTATTGCGCTGTTTTAAGGCTTGATTATATCTCCTGACACTATTCATATACAGTGGGTCTAATTGTGCTATAAAACGGTCAATAAACTGCCTTCTTCTTAATGGGGCTCCATTGAATAGTCTTAAATCATCCGGCTCAAATAGAACTATCGGATAGTAATACTTTGAAGCTAAACGATACATGATTTTATTATCTATCGATATTTTTTTACGCTTCATTGTTAGACTTTGATTAAACGTTGATATACGTTTATCATGATCAGTTTCTAAATCAATACGCCACCATGATGATTTATAATTAAGCATATCTTGATCAGATCCCTTAAATGAGCTTCCCTGCAAAGATAAATAAATTGCTTCAATTATTGATGTTTTACCACTGCCATTTTTTCCAACTATTAGGTTAATTGCTGGATCAAAAGAAACAGAATAATCAACATGAGATCGAATGTTTCTTATATTAAGTTTTTTTATGAATGTCATAACCTAGCTTTTTAGAGGCATAACTATATGACAATAATCAATATCTTTAGAATTTGGTCTTATAACACAAGGTGATAATTTACCACTAAAGCTAAATACTATTTCATTACAATTAAATGCATTTAATGCCTCATTTAGATATCTTGAATTAAGGGTTATCTGTCCACTATTGTCAATTGAGCACTGCACTTCTGACGTATTTTCACCAAGCTCAGAGGCTATGGAATGAATTGATAAAATTCCAATATCTTTGTCTGCTGTTATTGTTATGCTGCCACCAGAATCGCGAGAGAATAGTCCAGCAACCTTAATAACACGACTAAACTCATCTTTATTTAAAATAATATTTGTTTCTGATGAGCTTGGAATAAGCTGTTTATAATTAGGAAATTTACCGTCTATCAATCGACTTACAATCTCAATTTCATTAATTCTGAATTGTACTTGGGTCTCATCAAATAATATATCTATAAATTCAACATCATCACTAATTGATCTTAAAACTTCCTGTAAGCTTTGTGTTGGAATTATTGCACTTACTTCGCTTTTAGTTTCAACTAATCTTTTTTCAGCTAATCTGTAACCATCAGTAGATGCTAAATATAGATGTCCTTCATCTGAATGCCAATAAACTCCTGTTAAAATTGGTCTTGTCGTATCATTACTAGTTGAAAATATTGTTTGATTAACAGACGTTTTAAAATCGCTTACATTAATGCTATATCTAACTGAAGCTTTTTCATCAATAGTGGGTAATTCAGGAAAATCATCAGCCTCGATTCCATTAATTATGGAATGATATTTTCCACATGTAATGTTTAGGTGATTATTAGTAACTTTTAGTTCAACAGTATCTTTAGGAAGACTTGTTATAAATTCTGTGATTAGTCTTGCAGGGACGGTGATAGCACCTTGAGTAATTACTTTAGCTCCAATATATTCAGTTGTTGCTATTTCAAGATTAGTTGCTGCAACTAACAAACGATTCCCATCAGTCCTAAACAAAATATTATTGAGAATAGGTAACTGAGTTCGGCTACTTGCTACTCGACTTGTAATGCTTAATGCTTTTGATAGGTTTTCTTGTGTGACACTTAGTTCCATAATTATATTATCCTTTATTATTTATAAATTAGTAGTAGTAATAGGCTTTGTTGATAACTCAACTAGATTATCAATATTACAGATTAAAAAGATTGATTTAGTATGTGTATTGTATGTGGAAAATTTGTGGTTTAAACGGTTAAAAAACAGGTTTATGAACAAATTAATGATAGTAAAAAATATTTTGTTTGGAGCTGTGTATATTTGAGCACTACTTTTAACAAGGTTTATTGACAAATTATAAACATTTTTTGAACAACTATTGTACATATAAATTCTCCTTTATGGCAGCTACGTGCTCTCTAATAACATAGTCTAGTTTCATCGATTTTTCGATTTTTTCGATTGAATGAATAGCTGTTGTATGATCTTGTCGGCCTAGCTCATGAGCGATCTTTGGAAAACTATAATGTAGTTCGCTCCTAAGTAGGTACATAGCTACCTGACGGGGAACAACAATATAGCGATCTCTTTTTGAACCACATATTTCATCGACTTTAATTTGAAAGTGTCTGGCTGTTTTTTCGATAATTTGTCGACTAGTTAAATGTTGTGGTCGAGAACGTCTAACGTTGCCAATAAGTCCTTCAGCGATGTTGGCGGTTGGTTCAACACCACGCATTTCTGAATAGGCGAGTAATTGATTTAAAGCACCTTCTAACTCACGAACGTTAGTTTTTATATTATTTGCTAGATATTCAACTGTTTCACGACTTAATGTGGCATTAGATAGAGCTGCTTTAGCAACCAAAATTGCACATCTTGTTTCAAAATCTGGCATTTGGATGTCTACCATCATACCCATTTCAAAACGACTTCTAAGTCTTTCAGTTAGAGTCGGAATACTTTTAGGCGGTTTATCGCTGCATATAATAATTTGTTTATTATTTTGGTGAAGGTGATTAAAAGTATGAAAAAATTCTTCTTGAGTTTTCTCTTTACCGGCAATAAACTGCATATCATCAATTATTAATACATCAACACTGCGGTATTTATCAGAAAATCCCTTCTTTTTAAAACGAATATAATCAAGAAACTCATTAACAAATGTTTCAGAACTGATATAGGTAATAACCATGTTATGATTTTTTTGAGCGATTTCGTTGCCGACAGCTTGGACTAAATGTGTTTTGCCGAGTCCAACGCCACCATAAATATAGAGAGGATTATATTTAGTACCAGGATTAGCAGCAACTGCTTGACTGGCCGTATAAGCTAAGTCATTACTTGAACCTACAATAAAGTTTTCAAATGTATAACGTGGATTTAAATTAGTTTGACTTATAGGTGTTTCACGGCGAGAAATATTTTTTGCTGGCATAGTTTCAACCAGAGTTGTTTCTCTACTAATATGTAACTTATTATTATTTGTTTTGACTATATATGTGACAGACTTTGAGAATATACCGTTCTTGTCTAGAATATTTTTTACTTGTTCGTTAAAACGGGCTTCAAATTGTTTTTTAGCAAATATATTTTTTACAGCTATAACAGTTTCATTTTCGTCATAACTAATTAATTCAGTATCTTTAAACCATGTTTGGAAGTTTGCCTCAGAGACAGACAACTCTATTTCACCCAGTACACTCTGCCATAACGTATTGTACATTTACCTTAAACACCCCCGCTATATAACATTTTTTATGCCTCTATAGATAGACTATAAATTATTAAAAAGTTTTCCACAACCACTAGCATCAAAGAAAAAAATAGGAGGCTCAATAGATGAGGCATTTATCCACACGTACTAATCTTTATCTTATAGCTATGTGGATAAAACATAAATTGGTGTGGAAAAATATTTTTTTACTATCTAATATTTTTTATCTTTTAAAGACGCTCTTGTTTGATCTTAAGTAAATACTTATCAAACATAAAGTTATTGATGGTTATAACTTATCCATATATGATGAACAATAAGCTATACACATTTTATTATAGTCTCAGTCTTATAGAGTATAATTATAGATAAAGATACAGATACTAACGTAGGCAAACTAAGTAGTTAGAAGCATCTTTTAAATCAATTAAGTAATATTAACGATTAACTAATTAAAAATAACTTATGAATAAATTTAAATGTATATTATCTGCTATAAAAACAGTTAATTTACATATTATTTTTGTTTTAGTAGTAACTATATTTATACCAAGCGCTTGTTTTGCAGTTGATACTGATTTCTACAGTAAAAATGATATATTATTTTATAATCCTAGTGATAGTGGCTGTTCTTCATCAGCATCTTCATCAAGCATTAGTACGTCATCCAGTGGTTTTGATCGTTTAAAAGCAGCCGTCAAAGCTTATGGACAAACAGCTATGAATGTGGAACGTGAATATGGTGTTCCATGGGAAGTTGTGCTTGCTCAAATGCAAAAAGAAAGTAGCGTTGGAACGGCTGGTATAGCTGTAGACGGGGCAGATAACAACTGGCTTGGCATCACTGGCTCTGGAGATGCAGGATCGTGGACGAGTTCTTCTGGACGAAAGTGGGCTAAATATTCTAGTGTTGACGCTAGTATAAAGGATTGGGCTGGTCCACGAGTTCTTAGAAATGGTGCTTATGATAGCGCTTTTAAATATCTTGATCCAAATAATTATAATATTGATAGTTTTGTAGAAACAATGATTAGCGTTTATGCACCAGCTTCAGATGGTAATGATGATGTAGCCTACAAGGCTGATGTTCTCAGCTTTATAAATGGTCCTATTAGAGAAGCGGCTAAAGAGCAGGGCTGGCCATCATCGGCTGAATTAGCTAAAAATGAGAATATTGCTATTGGTGGAAAAAATTCACTTGGCTCGTCAGTATCATCAAGCACCAGTACTATAGATACAACTGGTTGTTCGAGTAGTGCATCGGCTTCTTCTAGTAAGGCAGTAAATACAGCTATTAGTTTCGTAAATGATGATGGGTCACTAAATTCTAATTATGTTAGTGCAGTTGAAAAATATGGGAACAGCAGTAATGATTACACTGACTGTGGATTATTTGTGGGAACAATTATGAGGGCTAGTGGTGCGGATAGTAACTATCCGCAAATGGGTACATCTATGCAATATGCGTATGTTACGACTCATACAGATAAGTATACGATTATACCGTTTACCGGTGGAAGTGACTCAGAATTGCAGCCAGGAGATATTCTATTAGTAGATAGTGGCGCTTATCATCACACGTCGATATGGACGGGAACAGATAAAAAATTAGCTTCAGCTTCACTCGGTGACTATAAACCAAAATTTGAAAGTTCGGCATCGTGGTTTTCGACAAAACCAGGTTCCATAATAGTGAGATTAAAGTTATGATAGAAAATAAAAAACCAGTAATTATTATATCAATAGCTGTAGCAATATTTGTTGTTCTACCAATAATAATCTTTTTATTTTTTAAAGTTTTTACTAGTGATACACACATTAAGTTCTTATGTGCACCATCGCAGGTTTATATTTCTATTGATAATAAAGATAAAACACTTATAAAAAGCGGAACAACATTTTCTACCACAGCTGGTAAACACACTATCACAGTAACAAAGAGTGATTATGCCTCGTATACTGGCACTATTAATGTAGATAAAGGTCAAACAAAGTCTTACGCAGTTGTTTTAACTGGTTTGACTGATGCAGCAAAACAAGCAGAAGCAGCTGATTTAACTGATGAAATAGCACAGACATGGTCGGGTCATGATTTTAATAGTTATAATAATAACTTATCTAAAAAATATCCTATTATGAAAGTTTTGCCATATGTAAAACAGTCTGATGATAGCAGTCTAATATATAAAATATATGCAGAATCATCAAGTGATAATTTTTATATCAGTATCTATCTAAATACATGTTCGTCTTACTCTTATAATTTATATAAAGATGATGCTATAAGTTGGATTAAGTCGAAAGGATTTGATCCAAGCAGCTACATAATAAAATATTCATCGTTATGCGGTTAAAAAAAGCTATTGACTAGATGTTGATAACTTTCATCTTATATAGTATAATCACAAGATATGCCAAAGAGAACTTTTCAACCACATAACCGCCATCGTGCAATGAACTGCGGATTTAGGGCAAGAATAGCTACTAAATCCGGTCGTCTTGTGCTGAAAAGGCGTCGAGCTAAAGGAAGAGCTAAATTAGCTCTCTAGCTTAAATAAAAACTGTCCAGCTTTTTAAAGGGGACAGTTTTTATATTATAATGTAAAAAGATGATTCCTTATAAAAATAGATTTCATGGTCATGGGAGTTTACGCTACGTTTATCGAAACGGATTAATTTCAAAGTCTCGTTTTATAACGCTAAAAAGCGTAAAAGATAAAAAATCTATTTCTCGTATTGCCGTTGTTGTTAGTAAAAAAATCTTAAAGAGTGCAGTAGGTAGAAATCGAATTAGGCGCCGTATCTATGAAATAATCAGAAATATTATGCCAGAGTTAAATGATTTTTATGATATTGCTCTGATCGTCAATAGTTCTGAGGTCAGAACTATTGAGCAGAAAGAGCTGCATAAAATTATTTTAGAGCAGCTAAAAGATAACGAGCTACTGTAGAACTATAGAAATAAGTGCTATACTATGTTCTAGTAGAATAATAACGGAGTTTTTCGGTGAACCTTTTTGATCTAATAATCGTTCAACCTATATTCAATTTACTTGAAATAATATATAGCCTAATACCAGGTGGCGATTTTGGTATCGCTTTAATAATCTTTACAGTGCTCGTAAGATTAGCAATGTGGCCACTTGTTAAAAAACAATTGCATCAAACAAAAATTATGCAAAAGATCCAGCCAGAGCTGAAAAAAATTAAAGTTAAAGCCCATGGTAATAAACAGCTCGAAGGTGTTATGATGATGGATCTTTATAAAGAATATGGCATTAGTCCATTTGGATCGATGGGCATTATTTTAATACAGTTTCCTATACTTATTGCACTCTATCGTGTAGTAAGAATATTTACAGTTACAAGAACTGACGTTGCTAAATATACATACGGAATAGTTACTCATATTCCAGCTATTGGAGCTTTGGTTCATAATCCTAATATATTAAATGAGAAATTTCTCGGTATAGTCGATTTATCACAACAAGCAATTAGCTCAAAGGGAATTAGTATCGCACTTCTTGTAGTCGTTATTATTTCTGCTGTTACACAATATATTTCAACTAAACAAATGTCTACTAATCAGCAGGATACCAAAAAAATTAGAGATATCATGAAGGAAGCATCAAGCGGTAAGGAACCAGACCAAGCTGAGATGAATGCTGCCATGATGAATAATATGATGAAAATAACACCAATTATGACTTTTGTTATTATGGTTGGTTTGCCAGGCGCTTTATCATTCTATTATGGAATATCTAATATTATGGCCGTATTACAGCAACATCTAATTTTAAATAAAGACGAAGGTGAATTGTTTGATCTTGCTTCAAAAGATAAGAAAGAAAAAAATAATAAGAAAGAAAATCAATATAAAAAAGCTACGGAAAGAGCTAGAAAGGCAAGCGAAGGCACTGTTATAAGAATAGTTGCTAACGATAAAGATAAGAAGCAGAAAGGATAGAACATGGAACGACAAGAATCGATTGAACAAGCAAAGAAATATATTGAAGATATAATATCTTTTTTTGGAATAAAGGTTGATGTTACTGTTCAAGACGATGGTGATATTGTATCTTTCATGGTTCCATCAACAAGCCTTAATAGTCTACTCATTGGTAAAAATGCTGAAACAATGAGAAGCATTCAAGGATTGGTTATGTCTATGCTAAAATCTAACAACTCTTATATTGAAAGAATTAATATTGATATTGCTGACTATAAGAAACATAGAGAAGAATGGCTATCTAAAGAAGCGAAGGAGTGGATTCAAGAAGTCATTGATACCGGTAACTCAAAAATCATGAAGTTAAATGCGGCAGATAGAAGAATAGTACACCAGGTGGCTGCTGAGTATGATAATATCAGAACATTTTCCGAAGGTGAAGGCAGAGATCGCCACATAATAATATCGCAAATTGTTTCTTAGTCTTTAAAAGCTTCGTTATATATAGATAGAGTTTCCTGGGCCATTTTTTTCCAAGAATATTTAGATAATTGTAGATAACCTTTTTTAATAAGCTCATCTCTTAGACTACCGTTTTCTAATAAACCGTCAATTTTATTAGCTATATCAGATGGTTCATATGGGTCAAAGTAAATAGCTGCATCACCATATATTTCAGGCAAACATGTTGATCTACTACTAATTACGGGCAAACCATAAGCCATAGCTTCTAGTCCAGGTAAACCGAAACCTTCCATTAATGATGGAAAAACATACGCTTTTGAGTTTTTATATAGCCAATTCCGTTGCTCGTTACTAATAAAACCGGTAAATAATATATTTTGATAATTTTTTTTTTCAAAGATATCTTTATTTCTTTGAGCGGCTTTATTAATTCTACCGACGAGAATAAGACCAAGATCTGGATATTTTTTTAAAAGAATTTGATGAGCTTCAGCTAGTCTAATAATATTTTTATAATCTGACTGTTGGCCGACATACAATAGGTAATTACTATATGGTTGCTTGTAGGCCTCTATATCGCTGATTTTAGCCGGTTCAGCTGATTCATAGATTACTGATACCTTTTTAGAATCTATTTTAGAAAACTTTGTCAGTTCGTCTTTTGTATATTTTGAAGGTGTAATAATATATTTGCTCTTTTTAGCAACGCTCATAAAAACAAAACGTCCGATAAGCTGTTTTATATGATAAATTAGCCAATTTTTATCTGAATTGTAAGTTTTCAAAAGTGTTAAATCATGAATTGTAGTAACTGATTTGCCTTTATATAAAATAGGCTGTTGGGGCATGCAGAAATGCACTAAATCGGGATGTAGCTTGTCGAGAAAAGTTTTAAATTTAGTCTGTTCATTTAAAGAATAATTAGCAAAATCAGCAATTTTAATAGAAAAATTAGGATTGGTTGGTTTCCAAAAATTTCTATCAGCATTTTTCACTAAGACACTGTATTGATTTTTCTGATCGATTATTTCTAAGTAGGTTAATAATCTCTCTACATATGTACCAGTTGATGAATTAATGATTCGAGCGTCGATTGCGATGTGCATATATCAGTAATTATAATCTATAATAGATGATACAGAAAGAAGGGTGTTAATGTCTAACCTTATTAATCTATTGTCTCAGCTAGACAAGGGCAATAAAGAATCAAAAGAAGATATAATTAGTAAAATTAAAGAATCGATTGTGGACTCTGGCTATAATATTGTTGATGAAGATGATAAAAGACCATGGGGTGCGTTTTTCAGAATAAATAATAATCAGGTAAGTAATTTTATAAAAGATTTCTTTCCTAATATAGATGTTGATGAAATTAAAATGGGGCAACCTAATATTGAACTTAGTCCAAAAATATTACTAGTCCAACCTAAGCAGAGGCTTAGCTGGCAGTATCATGATAGACGAGCTGAATGTTGGACATTTATTACAGATGGAGCTTACTCTAAAAGCAGTACCAACAATCAGGGTATTGTACAAAATATTAAGAGCGGTGATTTTGTACAGATTAATAAACAGGAAAGACATCGTCTAATCGGATTAGATAGTCAGTGGGAGATTGTCGCTGAGATATGGCAGCATACAGATCCTAACAATCTATCTAGTGAAGATGATATTATTCGTTTAGCTGACGATTATAATAGATAATTTTATTTTTCTTTAAACACAAATTTAGAGTAAAGAATGTAATTCCATACAAGTGTTACTATTGTAGCGACTAGTTTTGCTAATAGTAATAAAGCTGTTGCCTGTAGTTTCATTAAATAGTTGAAGCTACTTATAAAATTGATTATAACGGGCTGAATAATCCATAGCCCAGCTAGTGTAACAATTAGAAATGGTATAATTTCCTTTTTAACATCATTTTTTGATTTAAAGGTATATTTTCTGTTGGCAAAAAAACTAAAAACAAAGGCGATTGAAGTTGAAAAATAGTTTCCAATATATTTATCTACACCCATGTGAACTAGTAAAAATAATATTCCAAAATCTATAATAGTATTAGCGCTGCCAACTATTAGAAAGCGTATTTTTGAGCTATGCTTTTTTATTAGTTCTTTTGCTTTCATGTAGCTCCTCCATAAAGTACAGTGGTCTGTTTTTTGTCTCATTAAATATTCTTCCGATATATTCACCAATTATTCCGATAGAAAGTAGCTGAAAGCCACCCAGGAAGAGAATTACGGCCATCATTGATGGATATCCAGCTAAATTACTGCCAAAGAATATAGTTCGAAAAACTAGAAATAGTAGGTATATAAATGCTAAAAAGGAAATAACAGATCCGATTATAGTAGATATTCTTAATGGTGCTGTAGTAAACGATGTTATTCCGTCAATTGCTAAATTGATTAATTTAGCGTAATTCCATTTTGTTTTTCCGGCTATTCTTGGGTCTCTGTCATATAGAACTTCTTTCTTCTTATAACCAATCCAGCTAAACATGCCTTTAGTATAGCGTTCTGATTCTCTAAATTGTCTTAGTGCTAATATGCAACGTTTATCGAGTAATCGAAAATCACCAGTATCGGTTTGAATGGTAATATTAGTGGACTTTTGAAGAATTTTATAAAAAAGTTCAGATGTTTTTTTCTTAATAAATGTTTCACCAGCACGGCTTCGTCTTTTTGCATAGACATCATCATAGCCATCTTCCCAATATCTGACCATTTTTGGTATTAGTTCCGGTGGATCTTGCAAATCAGCATCCATAATGACGAGAGCATCACCTGATACATGGTCAATACCAGCAATCATGGCTATTTCTTTACCAAAGTTTCTAGATAAATTTATATAAGCTATACGAGCATCATCTTTGGCATATTTTTTAATAATTTCGAGTGTATTATCATGACTTCCGTCATTAACAAAGAAAAATTCAAAATTATAGTTATCTAATTTTTCTGATAATGAACACAATCTTTTATATAAGTAGTGTAGGGATTCAGACTCGTTGTAAGCGGGTACCAGTATACTAATAGTTTTTTTGTCATTAGCCATAGTATAATTATATCTTTTTAGCACTATAAATAAAATTAAAAATATTAAATATAATCACTAAAATTAAGATTAGACGAACTTCTGGCAATAATAATTTTTGGCCGATCATCACAGAGATATAAATCATCATCTATTATTTTATTTACACAAGGTATAATTTTTTTAGATCTCGTTATAAAAACTAGATTCGGATAATTCTGGTCACACCAGCCACTATTAGTATAATGATCAATATATTCTTGGAGTCTTTTTCTGATATCAATGATTGTGTTGTTGACCATGTAAAAAATTAAATATTTTTCACTGGTTTCTTTATCTATAACAAAGAGATCTTGCTGATTTTTTGGCATATCGTCTGGAAGGTAATCTCTACAATTATACAATTCATACTTTGTTAATATATTGAATTGATTAGGATATTTTCGTTCAACGGCACTAGCGGTCGCCATAGTGTTTAGGTTCTGATTAATCGCATTATATGATAGATAATTATTATTGTAATATAAATGACAAACTCTATCATTGGTATCAGAATATAATTTTTTTATTAATTTAATACCATCTTTAGATAAGTAATAAATAGCTGCTTTCTGTTTAATCTTATAGCTACTGTTATATTTTCTTACAACCAGATTAAGGTCAACTAGCTTTCTTAATGTATTGAATAAGTAAGTATGGTCTTTAGTGTCTAAATAGCTGTTAATTAAGGGAATAGTAACAAACCTAAAAGTATAAATAAGTTTCAACAAATGAGCCTGCTTTTTTGTCACCATAAATACGAAACTCCTTATATATTATAATAGAGAAGCGGATAAAAAGAAGTAATATTAATCTAGAAAGTAGCTAAAATATAGTACAATGCATAGTACTATATTTATCGTTTAAATAACGACAGCAACCTTCTAATACCGGTTTGATCTGGTGGTAAATCAGGCCACATTAAATCTTTTATATACTTTGAATCAACTATTTTAATAGTGCTTTGTATAATTTTACGCTGTTTTATAGCGTATAGAGTAAGACTCAGCGATTTAGCAAATCCGCTAAAGGCACTCTTAATATTCCCATTGAAAACAGCGTGCCAAAATATTAGCGTATACGCAAAGAAGAAGCGCACGCCGACAATAAACAATAAATCTGACGGTACATTTTTTATATAGAGAAGAGGAAGGTTTTTAAATGTCTGATAGGTTGTAAATCCTGATATTTTTTTACTTGTTGATCCATGGTCGTGATAGGCGATAGCGTTTCTACTAAAATATATTTTATAACCAGCAAGTTGTGCTCGAAAACTAACATCGACGTCTTCGTAATAGGCAAAGAAATTTTCATCGAATAAGCCAATTTTTTTAAATATATTTACATCATATAAACTAGCTCCGCCCGATGCACCAAATATAAAGCCACTATTATATGATTTATTGATTTTTTTGTTTCTTCCGCGTGGAAAAGGGAGCCCCCATATAGAGTACCAATCTCCAGTGCTGTCAATTGTACTTTTGTCTTTTTTGAGTAGACAGCTAGTGACTATTGATGCACCGGTTTTTTCAGCTGAAAGGACGAGCTCTTTTAACCACTCTTTTGTGGCTATAGCGTCATTATTGAATAAAACGACGTAATCAAACTTGTTTTTGATGGCATATTTAATTCCAATATTAACACCACCGGCAAACCCAAGATTATCTTTCTTGTATATAGTTTCTGTGTTTTTATGATCTTTTTTATAGTTGTCTAATATCTCACATGAATTATCAGTGGAACCATTGTCTATTACAATTATTTTAAAATTATTATAAGTTTGCTGCTGTAATGAATTGAGACATTTTATAGTGTCCTCTACTCCGTTCCAGTTTAAAATAACAATTTCAACTCTGTTCATAATATCCTTTATATCGTATAATGTTTAGGATAAATATGAAAGTTTCAAATATTTTTCGGAAAAGCAACCGTGTATTGTTGAGGGAGCTAGTTTCAACAGATTTTAAATTACGCTATCAGGATTCGGTTTTGGGATATATGTGGTCTGTCCTTAAACCTATTATGCTCTTTGCTATTTTGTACATTGTTTTTGCAAAATTTATGCATTTTGGAGTTGGAGTTCCGCACTATGCAATATATTTATTAACAGGAACGGTTCTCTGGACGTTTTTTCAAGAGGCAACTGGTCAAGGTTTACAAGCAATTGTTGCACGTGGTGACCTAATTAGAAAAATTAACTTTCCAAAATATATTATAGTTTTATCGAGCACTATATCTGCTTTAATAAACTTAGCTATTAACATAGCTGTTGTTTTGGTTTTTGCTATTGTTAGTGGGGTGCAGTTTCGGCTGACAATTTTGTTAGTCCCTTTATATATTATAGAATTATATATTTTTTCTTTAGGCACTGCTTTTTTTCTTGGGTCACTTTATGTTAAGTTTCGAGACGTTGCTTATATTTGGGAAGTTTTTATGCAAGCACTTTTCTATGCTGTCCCGATTATCTATCCGATTTCAGTAGTAGCAACAAGTTATCCTGTTGTGGCTAAAATAATTCTCTTAAATCCAATAGCGCAGGCAATTCAGGACATTAGGTATGATTTAATAACAAGTCAAACAATGACAGTTTTTAATTCTATGAATGGGATATTTATGAAATTAATTCCGTTTGTTATAGTACTAGTAGTTTTTGTCGGTGGATCAGCCTATTTTAAAAAACACTCAAAACAGTTTGCGGAGATTATATAGTGAGTAAAAATTATGCTGTTGAGGTTAAAAATCTTTATAAGGATTTTAAACTACCCAAAGAGCAGTCTTCTGGCATTAAGCAGGCAATTATAAATGCGCTAAAGGGCATAAAAGGATATGAAAAGCAGAGTGTTCTAAAAAATATTTCGTTTAATGTTGAGAAGGGCGATTTTTTCGGAATTGTTGGGCGTAATGGTAGTGGAAAAAGTACTCTTTTAAAACTTATATCTCAAATATACACGCCAGATAAAGGAACCATAAAGGTTAATGGTAGCCTTGTGCCGTTTATCGAGCTTGGTGTTGGTTTTAACCCTGAGCTTACTGGGCGTGAGAATATTTTTCTTAATGGTGCGCTTCTCGGCTTTAGCCGAAATGAGATGGAATCCATGTATGATGAAATTGTTAATTTTGCTGAGCTTGAAAGATTTATGGATCAGAAGCTCAAGAACTATTCTAGTGGAATGCAAGTTCGTTTAGCCTTTTCGATTGCTATTAAAGCAAAAGGTGACATTCTTGTGCTCGATGAGGTTTTGGCAGTTGGCGATGAGGCTTTTCAAAAAAAATGCAATGAATACTTTAATAGCTTAAAAAATAGTGATAAAACTGTAATATTAGTAACACATAGTATGGCTGCAGTTAAACAGTTTTGCAATAAAGCAATTCTTATATCGAATGGGAAAATAGAGAAAGAAGGCAACCCTGTTGATGTATCATTTGAATATAGCAAAATGTTTATAGATCAGGAATCTAAGAAGAAAAACGATGATGTGTCTGCTAATAGATATGGATCAAAAGACGTTATATACAAAAGTATACTAGTGACTGTTAAAAAAAATGAAGTTATGATAGATGCTATCGTAAAAAACAACACAGAAAAGCCTATAAATGACTTGAATGTATGCATGGATTTTTTAGATAGTAATAAAACTATATGTAGTGGTATAAATTTTTATGAGCATGAAGGGAGATGGATAAATCTCAAACCCAGACAAATGAAAAAGATTCATTTTGCTATTGATAATTTATTTGGCTACGGCATATTTACTATAACTGCGGCGTTAAAAGTTGAAAATGATATAGAGATGGCTGACTGTTGGAAAGATGCCAAAAAATTTTCTAATACGTATAGTAATAACCAGTATTATAGCGTAATTATGCCATATAAGGTAGTGGAAGAATAATGGATAGAAAACCACTAATTTCGGTGATTGTTACTTGTTATAATTATGGTAAATACATACAAGAATGTCTAAATAGCGTGTTTAACCAAACATATAAAAATATTGAGATTATCATTATAAATGATGGTTCGACTGATGATAGCAATAAAATTATAAACCAATTTATTAAGCTTCATCTTAAAGAAATAAAAATAGAGTATATTAATCAAACTAATCACGGTATCGTTTTCGCAAGAAACAAAGGAATATGCAGGTCTAGGGGAGAATATATTATATTTTTGGATGCTGATGATTTTCTAGATAGAAATTATATAAAGTTGTTATTACAAACTGCTATAACAAATGAAGCGGACATAGTATATTGTGATGTAAAGCCTAATAATGCTAAAAAAGTGTTAAACAAATTTCCTGAATATGACTTAGCGAGGATGGAGAATGGGAACATAATAAGCGTATGTAGCTTGATAAGGAAGAAGTTTATTGGCAACACAAGGTTTGATAGTTTTCTTAATAGAAGGAGTCTAGAAGATTGGGACTTCTTTTTAGCTCTATGTATGAAAGGGGCTAAAGCTGTTAAAGATAAAAAAGCGTTACTCAACTATAGGATTCATGAAGATTCTCGAAATAATAAATTTATTACATTTGACAATAAAAGAGACTTTGTTGAGATATACATACATGTAATTAATAAATATAAATCATTAAGCTATTTATCTGGATACACATATAGCCACTGGTATTTACAGCTTTTTAATAGTTATAGCCAGTTAGCGAAGTCTCTTGCGGTTGAGATTGACCGAACTAGTGAACTTAGTAAGCGCGTATCTAGTATATATAGTTCAAGAGAATTTAGAGTTGGTAATGCGTTTTTACACCCTACTTTAGTGATAAATTTTTTTAAAAAACACGTAGGAAGATATATTCATGATACAACCCAATATAATTTAGCAAAAATTGGATTAAAGAAGAAAATAAATTATTTTATTAATGATGAGCTACACGTCAATAAAAAATCTAACACTGCAGTCATTATACATCTTTACTATACAGAAACCTGGTCGCTATTCGAAAGCTATTTAAAGAACATTCCAGATAGTGATTTTGACATATTTATTACTATGCCAGAACAAAATAGGTTTTTTATTAAACAAATTAAGAATATTTTTCCAGATGCATATGTTTATATTGTTCCAAACAAAGGAAGAGACGTTCTGCCATTCTTAATGGTAGCGCGTGAGCTCTACGGCTTAGGCTATGAAATTGTTCTAAAACTCCATTCAAAAAAATCAACACACAGAGAGGATGGACAAATTTGGCTCAATAATATGGTAAAGGCGCTCTTGCCAAGTGAAGAAAAAGTAAAAGAAATTATTAATGTTCTAGATACAGCGGATGCTGCAATTGTAGGACCACAAGGCTATTACTATCCATTATCAGTCAACTATAGCTCAAATAGAGCCAACGTAAGAAGAGCGCTGAAGCTATTAAATGCATCATCATGGAGTGAAAAAAAATTATCAAATACCAGTATAATTAATAACTATGGTTTTTATGGTGGCACGATGGAATGGATTAAACTGAGTACAGTTAAAGAGCTTCTGGACTTTTCACCAAGCTTTTTTGAAAACGAGAATGGTCAAATTGATGGAACATTTGCACATGCGTTTGAGAGAATGCTCTGTCTTGTTCCTGAACTCGAGCATAAAAAAATATATAGCTCAGGCATAGATGGCATTAAAGAGCGCAGCTATCATTCTGATAACATACCGGTATGGGCAAAAAAAAATTAAGTTATTTACGAGATTCTTCAAGGGAATGGCGTTTTTGAAATTTTTCGTCGTTAACATGCTTGGCTGCCTGATACATACCTAGCTTAGAAGCGATGTTATATCCAATACTAGTAAAAAAATACAATATTTTATTTTTTTTAGAATAATCTCTGTCATGGCGTATAAATTTCCAATCAGCTATTGTTGGTCGTATCCAACCGAAGATAAGTTCATGTAGCGGTCGCTTTATTATATAATCTGTGCTATTTTGCAGTCCTATAAACTCGTCAAATTTTCGCTTGTAATATTCACTAATCGTATAATCGTGACTATGCCAAACTGATCCTTGCGCAGTATATGCTTTAATATAACCAGCATCTATCATATCTTTTGCAAGAGCTTGATCTTCGGCATATTTTATATTTCGAAATGGTACTTTTAGAACTGCATTTTTTCTTACTGCGGAATTCACATCTGAAAAAAAAGTGTTTGAAGGCGTAATACTTCTATCGTCAACTAGTGATTTGTTCCTGTGTAGCATAATTGCGTCTTCAGGACCAAATTGGCCAAAGACTGACGAAACCTCTCGCTTAATTGTTGGTGGCGACATAGGACGAGGAATTTGTCTGCCAAAGACACAACCAATTTTTTCGCTAATAAAAAATGGTTCTATCATATTGATAAGCCAGCGTTCGTTGCACGGAACTGCATCCTGTGATAAAAAAATGATGAATTCGCCTTTTGCTTGCTTGGCGGCGTTTTGGCGTGTACCACCGTGGCTAAATTCGCTATTGGCAATTTTATTTAAGCATATATTATTTTTATATCGGTTAATTATATCTAGTGTTCCATCAGTCGATCCAGAATCAGTTATAATAAAGTCCAACTTGTAGCCATTTGGCATATTCTGCGATAGTACTGACTTAATAAGGTCGAGAAGATAGTTACTACCATTAAATGTCGGAACAAATACTGATATATATTTTGTTTTAGATATTTTTAACATATTGCCAAGTCTGTTCTATGCCTTCTTTTAAATTAATTTTTGGATAAATGTCGAACTCCTTGCAAAAACGGTTTGAATCTAAAACTATATTTTTGACAAATGATGCTGGTGCTGCTAGCACGCGTCTATGCACATCTTTATTAGTGCAAAGTTGAATCGTATCAACGATTTCATTAACACTTATGCCAACACCGCTTCCTATGTTATATTCATTAAAAGCAGTTTTTTTGTTATAGGTGGCGGTAATCATGTCTATTAAATCAGATATATAAATATAGTCTCTTATCATCTTGCCATCACCATATATATCGATGGGTTCTCCTATAAGAATCTTATGCATAAAGATTGGAATAACTCCTTGCTTGCCATTTATGTTCTGTCCGGGACCATAGGGATTTGCTATGCGATAGATCATGTAGTCTAATCCAAAATTGTCGTAAAAGTAATGTAAATAGTATTCGATTGTTAACTTAATTATTCCATAAGGTGAACGTGGCTTTGGACAAACATCTTCTTTTATAGGCTTATCGCCAGAATCGCCATATATGGTTCCTCCAGACGATGGATATAATATTTTTTTTACATTCGATTTTACGCACGCTTGGAGCAAATCAATACTTCCTCTTAAGTTAGTATCTATGTCAATTAACGGATTATGCGATGATGATGCTGGTGTGGTTGCTGAGATCAAGTGAAAAACATAATCTACCCCTTTTAGACTGTCGATAACATCATCATGATTAAAAAAATCACCAGGTCTTATTATTATATTATCGTATTTATCAAACTCGTTGTTGCCACCAGAAACATAGTCGCTAAATCTATCAAAAGCAACAACCAAATTTGATTTATCTTTTGCTAGGGCAATGGTTAGATGCTTGCCTATAAAACCATTAGCGCCAAATACTATTATTCTATTCATTATTATTGAAGCCCATTCTTTAAAATATTAATAAATTTTTTGCCCTCTTCATCCCAGGAGCTGCTCAAGACTGTTTGTGAGGCTTTTTGCGCATAGTCAACCGCATCATCTCTTTCAACTATTTCCGATAATTTTTCGGCCATCGATTTAGGGTTATTGTCCGTAAAAGCAATATACCTATTGTTTGATACTAATCTATTATTTGGTGCATCATTAACGACTGGAATTGTTCCGCACCCCAGTAATTCTAATGGTAGTAGTGACATATTAGTATAGGACAGGACAAGTCCAGCAGCGCATTTATTATATAAAATGCTTAGTTGATCTATCTCTAAGATATTCAAATTATTATATGGAAATGGAATATCATACATGGATACATCGCATCCAGCTAAATTTATAATATAATCTGGGTGTTTTTTGTGAAATATTTCAAGAGCTAATATGCCAACTTCGAATCCGCGTCGCTCAGTATATGGTCGGGCGTAAAAAAATATTTCTCTTCTTCGCTCTTCATTTTTAAATTTATAGATTGTTTGGTCACAACTAAAATTAAATGATGCGGTATGCATACCGTACTCTTTATTTAATTTTAGTTTTAACCAGTTACCAGCTGTAATACCGAAAAATCCCATCTTATAAGTATTCTCTGCTAATGTATACATACCGCCAACTGGGTAGAAATATGGTTCAAAATCCTGTACGAAGTAGAGCCTTAGTGCGTTTGACTTAGCGGCATAGGATGCATAGGCTGTTTCCCAGCTGGTAGCAATTATTGCATCAACGTCAGAGCTGATGCAATTGTCGGTATTTAACCACTGCATTGTATTTAATGCTTTAACTTCAGGATATGAATCACCCATGCTTAGCCTTATCAAATCCATCGGTATTGGAGCTGAATCCACATATATATAGATGCTACATTTATAGCCCGCTTTTTCTGCATATTTTATAAAACGGAATATATTGAGATGACCGCCACTGCCTTTTCCTGGAGGAGGCATTATCCAAGCTATATGATTTATTTTTTTATTTTTACTAGATTTTCTATTATAGGGAAGTCCAGAAAAAGCAATGATGTCATTATGCCGTGCTTTCGTATTGATTGGCGACTTAGGCATATTTCTATTAGTATCAAGGCTTTTTTTCAAAATTTTTTTGATTACCGCATTCGATAGACCAATAATACCTTTTTGTTTAAAAGTATTAACTCCAGATATAATAAGTAATCTAGCTCGCTTAATCATTCCTTATATTTTACATTAATTGTGCAATATAGTCACGTGATGTGATATGGCATAAGGCTCTTAGACAGTTTTTTAAGGACGACGTTATAGCCTTCCTATGTTTGTATCACTTAGCACAATAATGTACGGGTTTAATTGTCCACTGTCGCTTATGAGTTGTGACCAACTGGAGATGGCTTCCTTTTTACCTGAAACAATTTTCCATATAGTGGCACTATCAGATGATTTAACATATTTGCTAGCTTGTCTACAAGAGTTGGCTGATAAATATGGAAACAGCTCAAATTTTAATGCATTCTTATTTGTGACGCTACTAATGTCAACACCATAATCAATTATCTGTTGACTATCCAGGTTATAGCACCCATAACGATCAATTAGAAATATATCATTGTTTTTATTAGCAACGAACTTTTGAATAGATTTGTTGGTCTGTGGGTAATAACTGTCTAAAAACGATTGGCTAGTTGTATCAAGTATAGAGCTCCAGCTATATCCGTACGCTAAGAAATCATCAGCGGAGGTGAATGCCACTCTATCATTATCATTAGTTATTACATAGACAGTGCCGTCACCCGACACTTTTACGGGTCTTCCTGGTCCTAGTGCCAGAGCTCCTGTTGGTATGTTTGTTATATCTCCATATTTTAAGACAGTGATATTATCGCCTGGGTCGAGAAGCTGCAAATCTTCGATAGACGGTATCGGATTTTTTTTGCCAGAACTTAGCATCCATACAGTTGATGAATATAATGTTTTTATAAAACTAGCCTCAGAATTGGTCATTTGCAATCTATCTGCAATAGGCTCTAGCGAACTTGACAATGAAGTTCCAATTTGGCTGAAGCTACTAGATATTTTAACTCGTTGTGTACCATCCATTAGGTAAGAGCTATTGTCTGAAGATACATTACAGGTAAGAGTCGCCTGTGGAGCTGGCTGATTGACGTAATTGTCAAACGCAAGTTTATATAATGGGGTGTCTTGAGAAAGACCGAACCCCCAGCAGCCGTAAACTTGCATAGATGGAATAACATAACTTGAGCCTTCATTGAAAAGCCAAACTGAACCATTGGTATTGGATACAAGTATATCCCGATTCGTAATAGGCGATCCGCTTGGTAGTGTGTCAGCTAAGGCATAACTGACAGGGGTAGCTATACCCGATGCATTCATAGATATATATAATGAATAGTCAAAAATAATTTGTTTATGACCATTTGACACTTTAAATACATTCGAAGTTGGCGAGCTTATATAGCCGTTCAGCGCTGTACCGGAACTAATAGATGACACAAAATCATCTGGCAGAGTTTTTATATCATTTTCAGTATAGCCATAGCTATAAAGTTGATCCATACTTGTAAATGCGTATTTTTTACCAACTGCTACCAAATAAACCGTTGCTTCTGAATTAGATTTTATAATATAACCGACACTTGATGACAAACCATCTTTCGGTGATGGGACTAAGTCAAAATTATCTTGGGAAATAGTTCCAATTGATGATGGACTAAACCCATAATCTTGAAGTATGGACATAGATGGAACTGCAAAACGTTGACCATCAATCTGGATATATACGGTAGAATCCTGGGGGGCTTTATACACCTGTGGAAGTGTTGTACTGCCGAACCATCCGGTGAATATATTGAAAAAACTTTGGTTGCCAGAGAAATGAGGCGTATATGTATAAAGAGCAGCTGTGGCACCGTTATTCATATAGACGGGAGTCCCGTCAATTGTTGCATAACCGTCATAATAAATCAGCGCCCCATTATCAATGCGGGCACGATAACCAGCTGTCATAAAACCACTGTATGTACAATTATTGTCATCATCCCATGTTGTGTTGCCATATGATCGTTCTTCATTAAATTTAAGCTGCCACATTCCTTTCATAACTTGTCTACTAAAACCAGCATAAGGGGCAGAAGGGCAGACGCCATTGTCAGGGCAGCCCATTCCAACCGCTGAATTGTAGCGCCAACTGCTACAACCTGCATTACCAGATACCAATGATTCCTCTTTCTCAAGCGTAGATAAAATAACCTGTGGGTTAATGCCCCATGTGTTTGCGGCTTGTTTTATAATTGCTGCGGCAGAAGCATTACCGCTGTAATCAAAATAATTGTTTGGGTAAATATCGGAATAGTTTTTTAAGCAGCTGTTTGGAAATTTATTTAGAAAATTTTGAATATCATTCTGACTCATTGAGTTTGCATTATTAAAGACGGCGTCGTCGATAATATTATTTTGATTGAAACTGGCTGCTTGGGCTGTATGAAATGGCACAATAAGGCAGATGCATACCTGAATAAACAAGCTCGCTGCAACAAGAGAGAACAGTCTTTTTGTCATTATTCGCTTATCTCTAAATACATAGCATCGCTAGATACGGACGTTTTATCTCCATTGTTAGCGATGGCAGTTATTTTCCATTTACCAACAGTTAAGCCGGCATCTTGTAAAGTCCAAGCCCAACTAGTGTTTCCGTTTGCATCTGTCGTCTGCTGATTTAATGATTTTATATTATTATTTTCAGTAAATTGTATTAAACAGGTAGCTCCTGGAGTAGTTGTGCATGTCGACACTTCTCTATTTGGCGATGGCGAGCCACTCATATTTGGATGATGATTGCTGACAAAATTGCCCAATGGTGCTGCTGGAATGACATCATTAGCAACCTTTGGCGTTGATTGATTGGGCTCTTTCGAGCTAGATATGCCGCTACTAACTGGTTTTGTATTTTCTGTAGAATTATTATGGTTTGTTGTGTTTATTGATTTACTATTACTAGTAAAGTTGTTACTAACTGATGCCATTAAGATCGTTCTGTAAAATGCAAAAAAAATGCAGCTTACCACTAAAAGTACTACTATTATGACAATTATTAGCTTTTTTTTTGATTTTCTGACTATTTTCATGATGTTATTCTAATTTAAACATAACGGCTACGACTCGTCAACGGATTAACGTGTGCTAAATCCTTGCTGATATATCGATCGGTGCAACGTTTTTAATAAAGAGCAACATCATTATCTGATTGTTATAGCTAACGGTTAGCCAATAATAGAACTAATCTAAAATGCTCTCAGAATATCCAATAGCATGAACTTAGTTATATAAAAACCTGAAAAGATTCAAATCCTTTATAAAGGTTAAACATAATAAATATGTAATACTGGGCAGCAAGACCATAGAAGACTAGCCATATTATAGATGGTATTGAAATTTTATTTAAAATTGTTCTTATTAAGATGACGATGGCAATTATAAATAGATATGATGGAACAAGTATAATCCTCCATCCAGAAGCATAAAATGTTGGTGATAATATCATTGCGGCGATATTAGCAAGACCAAGGGAGATCATTAGCGACAATAAGTATCCGTATTTTTCTGTATGATCTTTATTGTAGGTGGAGCGTTTGTATAAAATAATAGGAAATAAAACAGTTAATATTAACATTATTAGCCATGGGACAAGAATAAGATGAGCTATTTCTGATATATGCAAGCCCCATTCAGAGTGAAAATTTAAGAAAAATGAAAAAACGCTAGAGCCACGTCCCAAGCTAACGAATGTCGAAAGGAGAAAAAGCGAGATAAGTGTAAAATTTAGCCAATTTTTTTTATTTTCTGTTGTCATTTTCTTGTAAAGTAATATAGAGAATGAAGTCCAAATAATAGGAAAAATAATACCAGTATGGTTAATGGATGCATCTAAAAACCAACGTATGCTATAGTCGATCCTTGAAAGCACAGGTACCGTATACATAGTTGGTAGCCAACTATGTAGTTCACTAACGTACCTAATTCTATTACCAGGTGCGGTAATCTGAAATAGAAATGAAATGAATATTAAAACGATAAGAATGGTTAAAAGAATAAGTTTTTTTGAATCTTTTTTTACAAATTTAATATTCTTATAATGTCTAATATAATAAATAAATGACACGATAGACAAAACAATTAACGAGAAACCCACCTGTTCATTTGATGTAGAAATAATAAGCATTGGTATGCAAAAGAATAATAAAGGCCATGACGGTAGCCTATTTTTTAAAGACAATGAGACTATTGGATAAAATCCTGCAAAACCGCAGGCAATCATCCAATAATAGTTCATTGCTCCAGCTATCCAAAACTGCCCTTGAAATAATACAGCTGTATGAATAAATAGTGGAATAATCATAAATAAGCTTAGAAAAAAACAGTCTTGCTTCAGGCTCTTTTTGCTTATGACAAGCTTATAATACAGAAAAGAGAAAATGCTGGTTGTCGCGTACAGTGCGATGGATACAATCTTCCAATAAAATAATGGAAGGGAATAAAAAATATATGTGGCAGCTTCTGCAAAAATTCGACCGCTCCAGTGATGGTATCGGAAATCAACCCAACTGAATAAAGAAAAATGTTTTATTAAAATAGGAAATTTGCCGTCGTCGCTGGATGGTATAATTACAATATATTTAATAAGCAATGCATATAACAAAATACATGCAATAAAAATAAGTAAAAAACAAAAGATATATCTGTTTTTGCAAAATCGTTCTCGTGTGCTCTTAGCAAAGACTAGCATAATTTACTATATATAATATAGCATAGCTATTTTATTATTAAGAATGTATTGTAAAATAGTTTCCATATCCTGATTTTATAAGAGGACGTACTAGGTTAATAAGTTGATCTAGGGTGATGAAACCTTCTCGGTAAGCTATCTCCTCTGGGCTACCAATTATTGCACCAGTCCTTTTTTGAATCGTCTTAATAAAATCAGTTGCATCACTCATAGATTCAATTGTACCTGTATCTAGCCACACGTCCCCTTGTTCTAGTGGCGTAACTGTTAGCTTGTTGTGCTCTAGATAAGATGCATTGATAGATGTAATTTCAAGTTCACCACGTGCACTTGGTTTAACATCTTTTGCAATTTCTATAACGTCGTTATCATAATAATATAAACCTACAACTGCAAAATTTGATTTTGGGTCTTCTGGCTTTTCTTCAATCGAGATAGCTTTGTTATTATTATCAAATTCGACAACACCATATCTCTTAGGATCTGACACCTGGTATGCAAAAACTATACCACCAGTTGGATCTGTGCATTTTTTGAGCGATGTGCTCAAATTTCTTCCATAAAATATATTATCACCAAGTATTAGAGCGACTTTGTCGTTACCTATAAACTTTTCGCCTATTATAAAAGCCTGTGCTAGCCCTTCTGGTTTTGGTTGTACTTCATATTGTATGCTGATGCCCCATTGTGATCCGTCAGCTAATAATCTCTGAAATTGGTATTGGTCATCTGGGGTTGTTATTATCAAAATATCTCTAATGCCAGAAGACATCAATGTAGCTAATGGATAATATATCATCGGCTTATCATATATTGGTACAAGCTGTTTACTGACACCTTTAGTAATAGGCCATAATCTAGTCCCTGAACCGCCTGCTAGAATAATCCCTTTCATATTTCCTCTTTCCTCGTCTCTATGTTGATATAGCTTTTCAAATTAGTTTTCCAATCTGTTGATTTAAAACCGGTATTATTAATTTTATTCAAGTTTAATGTGCTATTAAATGGTCGTTTAGCTATTCCTTTTTTACCTTTAAAGTATTCTTCAGTTGTTATTCCAACTACATTCAAGTCTTTAAAACCCGCATAATCAAAAATTATTTTAGTTATGTTAAACCAACTCATTGATTCACCGCAATTTGTTATGTTGTATGTTCCGTAAGGCTTACTGTTAGAAATCAGAAAATCTACAGCACGGACAATTTCGTTAGTGAAGGTGAGCCTGCCAATTTGATCATTGACAACACTTGGGCTTATGCCCTTCTTTCCTAATGACAACATCGTTCTTACAAAGTTATTTCCGTCACCAATTACCCAACTCGTTCTTAATAAATAATACTTTGAGGCCATTTGTACTAGCAAATCACCAGCTGCTTTGCTTTCTCCATATACGGATAATGGCGACAAACACTCTGTTTCTAAATGTTCTTTCTCTTGTCCATCAAATACGTAGTCTGATGATATATGTACTAGTGTTGCCTTGATTTGATTGGAAATTCGAACAAGATTTTGAAGGGAAGAGGCGTTAATTTTCCAACAAGCACGTCTTCCTTCGTCGGTTTCCGCTTGATCTACCTTGGTATAGGCTGCGACATTTAAAATAATCTCAATATTAGACCAGTTGAACTTGTTTATGCTCTCGCTACTAGAAATGTCCAAATCATTAATGTCTGCTTTTCTCGCATTGGGATATTTTATCTGTAGAGCTTTACCGAGTTGCCCATTTGAACCTATGATAAGTATTTTTTTTTGGTCAACCATTTCTATATCTCCACTGGTTTAACTTCACTTAGTAGAGGGTGGCTTATATCTTTATCTGATAATATCGATTTTTCCTTAGAAATAGGCCAGCTTATGCCTAATTTAGGATCGAATAAGTTTACAAAAGTATACTTTGTATCTGGTGACCAATGTTCATTTACTAAATAGGTATATGAAACATGGGGCTCTAGTGTCTGATAGCCATTTGCCACACCTCTAGGAACAAAGACTGCTTTTTCTGGTGTTATCTCTGTTGTAAAAACATTTCCAAAGGTTGGTCCAAGCCTTAAATCAACCCAAGCTCCAAAGACACGGCCATTTGCAACAGAAATATATTTGTCCCAAGGCTCTGCATGCAATCCTCTTGTCACGCCGACCTCTTCATTATAAGAAATGTTATTTTGAACAATTTCAAAATGTGGTAGGCCGAGCGCTTCCATCTTCTGTCTTTGATAATTTTCTTTAAACCACCCTCGGTTGTCACCGTGAACTTCTAAATCTACTACAAAAAAACCAGGAATGTTAGTCTTTTCTATATTTAATGATTTCATAGTTATTGTCCTTGCTTAGCATAATTATTTTCTATTTCAGACTTTTTGTCTTTCCACCAGCTTTCGTTATTGGCATACCAAGATACAGTCTGCTCTAATCCTGACTTAATGTCGGTGTATTTTGGCCTCCAACCCAATTCGGACTGCAGTTTACTAGAATCAATGGCATAACGTTGGTCGTGTCCAGGCCTGTCGTTAACATGAATATAATCGCTTTTATTTTTTTCCATTATTTCTAATAAAGTTTCGATTATAAACTTATTATTTTGTTCGCCATTTGCACCAATTAAATATAATTCTCCAATTTTACCTTTTTCCAAAATTGTATGAACTGCGCTATTGTGGTCATCAACATGAATCCAGTCTCGAACTTGTTCACCAGTACCATACAATTTTGGTGTAATGCCGCTTAAAATATTTGTAATTTGTCTTGGAATGAACTTTTCTATATGTTGTCTTGGGCCGTAATTATTAGAGCAATTAGAGATTGTTGCATTTATTCCGAAGCTTCTTATCCAGGCTTTTACCAAAAGATCAGAGCTGGCCTTAGACGATGAATAAGGGCTAGATGGGTTATACCTAGTTTTTTCGTTAAACCTATCGGTGCTATCTATTGGAAGATCACCGTAGACTTCATCTGTCGATATGTGGTGTAATCTTTTTCCATACTTTCTTACATATTCTAAAATTGTTACCGTGCCATTTATATTTGTTTGTATAAAAGGCCAGGGGTCTCTAAGACTATTATCGTTGTGACTCTCGGCAGCAAAATGGACAACTATGTCGGTATTCTTTATTAAATCATCCATTAAGTTTTTGTCACAAATATCCCCATGGACAAAACGTATTTTATCAGCAATGCCGTCCAGATTATGCAGGTTTCCAGCATAAGTTAGCTTATCTACTATAGTTATATCGTAATTCGAATAATTATTTATGGTGTAATGAGCGAAGTTTGAACCAATAAAACCTGCTCCACCAGTTATCAACATTCTTATCATGGTATTATTATACTATTCATAGCGAAACTTTAGCTACAAATAGTCAATCGTTAATATGCCACCAGCTTTAATGTATTAGCTTTTTAAAAAACTGAATTGTATGTAAACAGTTGAAATTGATAGACGCTCTAAGAGAGACAAGGCGATTATTTAATAATCGCATGCATTACTTGTCTATTATGAGTCATTAAACATATGTAGTTTAAGCATCTTCTTATAGCTGTCTGCGTGGTTAAGCAAATTACTAGTAATAATTGAAAATATTTATTAGCTGATCACTATAATGCGTATTTACCAGTTAACAGCAATTTGATTACTGTTGTGATAATATATCAATATAGATACAAGTCTATTATTTAAGGACTGGAGGTCAATGAACTAATATGATAACAGTGATTATTGCTGGTGGTTCAGGCACTCGACTGTGGCCATTATCAACACCAGACTATCCTAAACATCTTCTTAAATTAATTGGTGAAAGAACGTTGCTACAGCAGGCTTTCGACAGGGCTTCTTTAGTAGGTGACAGCGTTTATGTTGTTACAGAAAAAAGCCACGCCAACCATGTAATAGAACAGCTACCTGAATTGGACGCTAGTCATGTATTAATAGAGCCAGGTAGAAGGGGGACTGCTCATTGTATTATCTTTGCTCTCGATTATATAGCTCGACATCATGATAATGATGAACCGGTTGCTTTTATTCATTCTGATCACAATGTTAGAGATGTCGAGAGCTTTGCCACGTCATTAAAAATCGCAGCAAAAAATTCGTTAGAAAGACATGAAATAACATTGATTGGTATAGAGCCAACATTTCCATCAACTGGCTTCGGATACATTGAAAGAGGTGGGGTGATTAATGATAAATTTAATGTTTATGATGTTAAATCATTCAAAGAAAAACCAAATTTGGAGATTGCAAAAAAATATTTAGCGTCTGGCAGATATTTGTGGAACTGTGGATATTTTGTTGGTTCTGTAAATACTTTTTTGAATGAAATGGAGAGAAGCGCGCCAGAGTTGACCAATCATTTTAATAGACTTGCTAACATTAAAGAACATTCGGGTACCGACTACAACGATGAGTACCTTTCTTTTGACAATCAAGTAATAGATATAGCTCTCATAGAAAAAGCAAAGAGTCTAGCGGTTGTTGCTGCGTCATTTGACTGGATGGATGTCGGATCATTTAAAGATTTATATAGTGTAATACCACAGGATGATAATGGGAACTGTCTAAGTGGTGACAATATTTACGCTGATAACATAGAAAACTCATATGTTAGAAATGAAACAAATATACCTGTAGCAGTTATTGGTCTAGATGATGTAGTAATAGTTAATACAAAAAATGGATTGCTCGTCTCTCGTATTGATGTCAGTCAGCGTGTTGGCGATATTGCTAAAAAAATTCAAAAAAAAATTGAAGATAGTAATCAAGCATAGGAAAAGGCACTCCATCGCTGGAGTGCCAGAAAAAATGTGTGAATCATTTACGGTCTCCCTGCATGTTTTGTTTTGCTAATTTTCGCCGTTTTGAAGCCTTTCTATAACCGATGATGAGCAAAATAACTCCGATTATAAAAAAAGCCCAAAACAAAATCTCGAAGGCAGCGTTACAATTAACACCGTTAACAGTTAAGTCAACAGTAGCATTCTTGTAGAGATACCTAATATCAAATAGAAGAAATATGATAAATAAACCGATATTGAGTGGTTTATCTTTCACAAACCCCATTCTCAGATAAAAAAGGGAAACGATTAGCACGACAGCCAGGAAGCAGTAATCAAAAATTTGTAGTCCACTATACATGGACCATCACATCCTCTCTAATAATGTACTTATACTGACGTATAGTGGTGACATATTACAATATACTTAGTAGTATGTCAATACATACATATATACTGATATTAATCATACTAATATATTTATTTACAAGTAAAAAAATTATAAAAATACTTATGTTTGCTATTTTTTATATTTAGTGGTGTAATTGTAGTCTACAAAATAGATATGATATTTTGAGCACATTAACTATTCATATGTTGATTTTACTATGACTGGTTTCGTGTGCTTATTTCAAACACTTGATACTAGTCATAGTAAAAAATGCTATGGCCAAAATAATAGTCGACGGACTTTAAACGAGAGGTCCTTTTATGAAGTCTCAAGATTACCAATCTATAATGGATGACTATGTCAAGAAAACAGCCAATTGTGATAACCGTTATCATTTTATAAAGACTGTTAAAAATTTCATCTCGCATATCAAATTTTCAAAAATTTCCGACGCTGAGCAAGTCTATATAAAGATTCGTGAGGATTTTATTCAGCGTGATACGCCGATAGATTTTTTAAACAAACTTATCGAAGACACTTTAGCGGAGTCAATCAGCGGTCTTGACTATGATCAGGCAAGGGACATGTGGTATCGTTATCGTCGTTTTGCGGATGATAGTGATTTTATTCTTTGCTCAATCATTGTTTACCATTTAAATCCTGAAATTTGCTCGTTGGTTAGTAAATCTGATGATCCAGAGATTGTCGCGAAAGCTTTAGAGCTTATTAATGATATTGGAAGCAATGGTTTTGAAGGCAGTATAACTGGGCTAAAAGCTATGACGCTAGCTAAGCTTAAGTGCCTATGCAGAAAATATGAGGGTCAAAAAAAGCTCTACCGTGTTTATGATATAGTTTCACAAATAGACCGTCAGGCTATCATGGCATAACATCAACATTAAATATTAGGCCACACCTTATACGGGGTGTGGCCTTCTAATTTATAAGATCTAAATATTCATGGATTTAGTGTCTGATATTGTCAAAAACGATTTTTCTAATTTTAGTTATAAATAAACCTTTATCAAATCTTTGAGCTTTTCTTCTTAATAGGGATGGAGAGAAATTGATTGTTTCAGCTTCTTCAATTGCTTTTTTAAGACATTCGGCAGTTTGTTTTTTAAATAAAATTCCACTTTCTTTATCTTGTACTATATCTAAAGCACCACCTTTACCATAAGCTATCACGGGCGTGCCTGATGCTAGTGCTTCAACTTGGACTATACCGAAGTCTTCTTCTGTTGGAAAAATAAAGCCTTTGGCACTATTGAGAGCCTCCGCAACAGCCTTATCCGATGCGTTGCTGTATCGATCGGTGTAAAAAGTTACGTTTGATTTTGCTAGCTCTAAGAGTTTTTTGTGCTCACTACCGTTTCCGAATACTTTCAACGGGATATTTAATTCATTTGCGGCTTTTATAGCTAAGTCAATTTTTTTGTAGGGTATTTGGCGGCCGAGAGCAACATAGTAATTATCACGTTTGCTTGATGGTTTAAACCGGCTTATGTCGGCTGGCGGATAAATAATAGTAGAGTTTCTACCATAATATTTTTTAATTCTATTTTTTACTTCTGTAGAGTTAGCAATAAAAACATCAATTTTTTGAGCAGCCTCATAATCAACTTTTTTAAGCGGTGGTATCATAATGGGCATCATTAATCTGACTAAAAAGTTCAACTTTCCAAAGCCAGGATTTTTTTTATATTCTTTGTAGTGACTCCAATAATAACGTATTGGCGTATGACAATAGCAAATATGAACTTGGTCTGGCCTGGTCTTTCTGACCTGCTTACTCTCAGCACTACAAAAGCTGAGAATTAGGTCATATTCTGATAAATCGAGGTCTTGAAAAGCTTTAACGCGTAGCATAGGAAAAAACTTATGAAATTTTCTGATGGGTTTTGGCAATTTCTGCAGCCAGGTAGTCCTAACATCTAATTTTTTAAAATCAGGCATATTTTCTGGAGTGAAAGTCGAAGTAAAAATAGGGGCCTTAGGAAATGCTTCATGGGCGGCAAGAACAACTCGTTCAGCTCCACCCATATTAGTTAACCAGTCGGTTACTATAGCGATTTTAGGGTTCTTAACGGCCATATTATTTAGCGCCTCTCCTTTTAAATACAACAGCTATGGTTTTAAATAATATTTTAATATCTAACCAAAAACTCCAGTTTTGAGCATAAAAAGTTTCAAGCTGGATTCTTTCATCAAATGTCAAATCGCTTCTTCCGGATACTTGCCAGAGGCCGGTGATGCCAGATTTAACACTGTGTAGTAATGCTGCTTTGCCTTTTGCTATTTTCATCTCCTGTGGTAGAATTGGCCTTGGTCCAACCAAACTCAAATCTCCTTTTAAGACATTGAACAATTGTGGTAATTCATCAATTGATGTCTTTCTTAGAAAAGCTCCAAATTTAGTAATTCTAGGATCATTTTCAACTTTACGATTAGCCTTATATTCTTCTGCCAAATCATCGCGTCCCATTTCGTGAAACTCAACGGAAGCATCTCGTTTGCCATACTTTGGATCCATACTTCTAAACTTTATAAGGTTAATTGGTTCGGAAAATCTACTAAGACGTTTGCTAATGTAAAAAATTGGGCCCGGATTAAATATTTTTTGTAGTATAAACAAGAGTATAAATAATGGTGAAAATATTATTATAAAGATAAGTGAGAGAATAGTATCAAATATTCTTTTTGCTATAGCACCCCAGCCAATTAGTGGCGTTTGATAGACTGAAATCATAGGATAGCCTAGAAATATATCTATAGTGTTTTTACCAGAATAAAATTCACTTTGTGATGGAATGAAGCTATAGCGAATATGGTGCTCTTGAGCGGCATTCAAGACGCTGTGGTTAAGCTCTTCGTCGTCGTATAGGTTTGTCTGTATTATTGTATTAATTTTATTATTGTGGATATTATTTAATGCTTGTTTGATATTCGAATAGTGAATAACATTTAGATATTTTGGAACCACAGACTTAGGGCCGGCCATAGAAACAATTTCATATCCACTTTTTTTAGTATCATACAAACTAATGGCAATGTCGCTAGTTGAAGCTGATGAACCAATTAGAAGTACACGATTAATACCTCGCCCATAGCGGAACATTAAGCCTCTAAAGTAGCGCATTAGCTCTCGCTCTAGAACTATCAAAATAAATGTTCCGAGTAGGGAATAGGCAGCCACCAGTCTAGCTGGAAAAAAATGTCTACCACTGATATATTCCCAACCGATAATTAGTAGTATGCCAATAAATGAGCCAAAAGCAACCTTACCCCATTCAATTAGCCTTCTGTTATAAGTCGATGATCCGTATAATCCTAGTGAGGCAAATACAATAATCCAAACGGGTACGATAGCGAGAAATGAGACTAAATATTGAGTAGCATAAACGCTATTTTTTAGCGGTCTTGGATCATATTGAGTTCTTAGGACATAAGCAATTGAAAGAGCTGTCATTAAGACGAATGCATCAACTATTATTAACAATAAGCTATAGAATTTAACGTTTCGTGACGGCATAACTAGGGTAATTATAACATTTTTACTGTAAAATGAAGATAGATGAAAATAGGTTTGGTATTTAGTCAAATTATAGAGAAAATAATATTCATTTTTCTCATTGTGGTGCTCTCTCTAATTGTTATTCATGCACCGATGGTAGTTGGACTGGGTACAGTCTTTCCAAAATATGCTACCGAGATTAAAGCCTGGAAAGAAATATTGATATTAATCACAGGAATACTGTTAATTGTATTTATCATTATCAATAGAAAAATAGATATTTTCAAAGATAAAGTAGTTATTCTTTCGCTACTATTTATAGCCATTAATTTTCTAACCGTCATTTTTTTAAGAAATAATATAATGGCAACGATATCTGGTCTAATGATTGATCTTAGATTTATAACCTACTTTCTCGAATTGTACATTTTTCTAAAGCTAAGACCAAAATATAAAAAAGCGTTTGTTATGTCCTTAATAATAGGGGCTTTAATCGTTCTAGTATTTGCCTTATTGCAGATAACAGTTCTTCCCAAAGATGTACTAAAATATATTGGCTACGGTGATGGTACTATTGAGCCATATTTATTAGTCGATAAGAATAATCAATTTGTTAGAATTAACAGTACGATGCGAGGCCCTAATCCGCTAGGTGCTTATGCAACTGTTTGTATATTAATGTCGCTTATTTATTTAATGGAAAAAACTAATAATAAAGTAAATCAATTTATTAGACAGAAAGGTAACATATTAGCACTAGTCATGTTCGTGCTCAGTATAGTTGCACTATGGTTTTCTTATTCAAGGAGTGCTCTGCTAGCTACAATCATAGGAATTATTCTGATCATTTGTGTCAAACTAGCAAAAAAATGGCCTAAATTAATTTATTCTTCGCTAACGTTAGTTGCAGTAATTATTATTTCTGTCATAGCAATAAGCTGGAAAACTAACTTTGTACAGCAAGTTGTACTTCATGAAAATCCAGACGGGGGAAGTGTGACAAAATCAGATTATGGACATGTTTCATCGCTGGTTGATGGTATAAAAAGTGTCATTAATCGTCCCTTTGGCTATGGAATAGGCAGCACTGGATCGGCCTCGCTCTATACTAAAAGCCCAATCATAGTAGAAAATCAATTTGTATTTACGGCTCACGAGGTCGGAATTTTAGGACTAGTTTTTTTTCTTATATTACTATTTGTAATATTTGCTAAATTAGCGAGCAATATAAATAATAGTTTTATATTTGGTGTCTTGATTAGTGGAATTATGATGTGTTTTATAGGCCTGTTTCTACCAGTATGGACTGACGATACGATATCTATTATTAGCTGGGGTATGTTTGCAATTGCGTTAAATTATAATAAAAAAGAGATTAAAAAATATGCGTGAAACTACAACTAAAAAACAGCAAGAATTACTGAACTACGTAATCAATTTTATTGAAGAAAATAAATACAAACCAAGTTATAGAGAAATAATGAGAGCATTAGATTATAAGTCGGTATCAACCGTAGCAATACATGTAAACAATTTAATTAATGAAGGCTATTTAAAAAAAGAGGGTACGTCTCATAGATCTTTAGAAGTGGTTGGCTATGATGGAAAGAAAGAAAAAAATGGTAACGTCTCTATAGATAAGTATCAAAAAATGTTGGATATTGAAAATGCAGAAAATCAAAAAGTTTTAGTGAAAGCTGCAAAAATTTTAGGAATAGATAAACAACTAAAAATGCCAGAATAATTTTGAAACTGAAGGGTTTTTCAACTAATCGTAACTTATAGCTTTAAATGATAGACTGCGACTACTTCCAATATGTAGCAGCTACTATAAGTATCTTGACTTAATAGACGAGTTATACGTATAATACAGGAAGTATTCCGGAGTAGCTCAGTGGTAGAGCGGACGGCTGTTAACCGTTAGGTCGCTGGTTCGAGCCCAGTCTCCGGAGCCAAGAGTATAAGCACTTTGTAAAAGAAGTGTTTTTTATTTGCCGAAATAAGTAATTAGCTTATGATAAGCGACAATATCACGGATAAATTATATTATAGTTAAAAATCTAATAGTTACCAGATTGTAGATTGCAAGTCTGTGCAATGGCAGCTACTGAATATGACAAACGGCGCTATTTATTAGACCGTCTTATAAGTGCGTCATATTTAGTATATGCTCGAAATAAACACTATTTCTCTAAATAAAAGAGTCATATACGTACTATTTTATCCATGACAAAAAATAACCCAAATGATACTTTGCAATGTATCATTTTTAAAATAATTAACAGATACAAAATAACAAATTGTGTGTTTCTCCCCTTTATATATAAAGAAACTTATTTTTTCTAGTAAATAATGATAAAAAAGATAAATAAAATATATATAAATATAAGAGTCATACATGAATAAGACATTTAAGTTAATTACTACTAATAACCAATTACATATTCTTATTATTACTTATAAGTTTAGAGTAGTATCAATACCATTAATACGAGAGTATAGGAAGGTTAAAAATGTAAGTATATTAAGAACTATTAATAAGTTATGCTTATAATAAGAGTTTTAAATGGCTGATTAAAATATATGGCGACAGTATCTACAACATTATTCTAAACAATAGTTACTGGATATTAGGAAATACCAATACTAAATAGATTTATATATGTAATATGAGCAACTATATTGTATTCTAGAGCTTATCTCATCATTATTTATAAAAAAACGGCGTTAAAGGTAATATACTGACTACTTGAATAAAACTAGCAACAGATTCTGACGTGTTATTCATAGTTAGACGATAACAGGAGATTACGTATACAGCTAGTGCTATAAGCATACAAGTTTTTTATCATACTCAGGACAAAGAGCTAAATACTAGATATTTTGATGGACAATGATATCATGTTAGAAAATGGTAGTTACTAATAAAAAACAGTTATTTGGAGTTGCTGGTTTCCCTGTGAATTTTTTGACTAGTCCATACAAAAAGAATAGGGACAACATTTTTAAATGGCTTAATGATTTAAGCCTTAATATATTAGAGCTGCAGTGTACCTATGGCATTCGTATGCAGGATGAACAAGCTTTACGATATAAAAAATTAGCTGAAGAAAACAATGTTTTATTAACAATTCATGCACCGTATTATATTAATTTAGGTAGCAAAAAATCTCAGACGGTGGAAAATAGTAAACATGAAATCATTAAGGCTTTTAAATTAGCTAACTTAATTGGTGCCAGTCGTATTATTTTTCATCCTGGTGGTGGTCATGGCAAAACAGCCGAAAATAGAATCGAGGGGATTAATCAGATAATTGATTCATTAAATGAAATAAAGCCTTGCATAGACACCACGAGTGTTAAAATATATCCCGAAATTGGAGGCAAGGTTTCATCACTTGGTAGCTTAGATGAAATAATAAGGATTTGTCAGAATGTTGATTATGCCTATCCATGCATTGATTTAGCTCATCTTCATGCTCGAGAAAACGGTAGTATGACTTCAATCGACAAAATAATAAGCGTTTTGAATAAAATTGAGAGTGAACTTAGTCGAAATCATTTAGAAAACACACATTTTCATATGTATCCGGTAGACTATACTGAAGGTGGCGAAAAAATACATAAAACATTTACCGATAGAGACGAGCTAGGCTCACCGTTCTTGCCACTAGCAGATGATTCTATAAAGGCTATAAAAATTAAAAATGTCAACCCACTGGTAATATGCGAAGCTCATAATACGCAAGACACAGGAGCTATTTTGATGCGGGATATATATAACAATCTTTTGTGATTTTCTAGCTATATATGTGATAATAAATATGTTATCGTACCAAAATATAAGGTTAATTTTAAATTATTTAAGCACATAGCTTAGTTGTGGAGTTAGACTGAGCAATGAGGTTTTTTATAAACTATAATGTTTTAATGTATGATAGAAAATAGGCGTTAGCGTATTGACTTTTATTAATAAATATTGTACTGTATTGCTGTAACAATAAATCACGAGGAATGATAAAAAATGAAAAATAATGAAAATCTAACAATAAATGATGTGAATGAGGGGTATGTTCATTCACCAGAACTTGAAAAAGAAGAAGAGCGAGAAAATACAGAAGAGATGAGAAAGATAGTGGAACAGTTTCCCCACGCTTTTAAAAAAGTTGAATCTAAATTTGAGCATAGTAATGACTACTATATTCTACGTGACCCGCATGATGAGAGTGGAATAGCCAATGGAGATATTATCTTGTCAGGGAGTGGTATTACCATTGTAGAGGAAATAACCCGATTTAAGGAAGGTGGAAAGAGAGAGACGGTTGACGTATTTCCATTTGAAGCAAGTGATTTCGGTGATTATACAATGAATGATATGCGCTTTAATGCAGGAAAATATAAGAATAATGCCACAGGAGAAGTCAAATATATTGGACATGATGGTGATGAATTTACTCATTTTGGTGGTGAAACCTATAACGTAATATATCATCAATATGATTTTAATGATGATAGCTTTAGTGATGAGGCCAAGCAAAAATTCTTAGATGAGGTAGACAAAGTTGAGCAACGATTTAAGGATACTGATTTTAATAAGAAACAGTAGAGTAACCTTTAAAAACTGATTTGAGCTTATTTGTTGTGGCTAGTCTTCCATTGAGGTTGGCTAGCTATTCTATGAAGTATTATTTTGATAGTTAGCCTGATTGTTTAATAAAAATATTATCAGGGGTGTCGGTAATTGTCTATTTGTTATAATAGATAATAATATGAAGTTTACTACATCGAAATGTAGGGTACTAATAAAATTTTTACCGTTTTGGCTTTTTGTATGTCTATTTGAATTAGCTGGTTGTATTCACTATGATCTGATGTCTCCGTATGGGGCGCGGGTTATGCCAGTGTGGATTGTCGGAATTGTTATGAGTATTGCAAGCCTATTGCAGGCCGTGCTAGAAGTACCGGCCGGAATTTTGTTAGATAGATATGGTTACAAAAGGCTGCTTAAAGTTACAATTATTGCCTTTATAGCTTCAGCTGTATGTCTCTTGTGGAGTCTTAATGTATGGACATACTTATTAACCAGTGTAGTGAGTTGTTTTGGGTGGTTGTTTTTTGCTCCTGGCGTTAATGCCTATACAATCTCACATTCATCTAAAAATACTGCTGGTACTTTTATATCATTTCGTGATGTTTTTCGATCAATCGGTGTAGTTATTAGTAGCATGCTTCTAGCATTTTCGTTAATAGTGCCAGTTCGAGCTGTAGCTACTGCTGTTATAACAATAATGTTAATTTCGCTCTTATTATTAAGTTTTTCACCATACGATGTTGGTTCTGTTAATAATGAAAAAAAATTGAAGTCACAGAATTATTACATAAAAAGACAGTACATACATAGAGTGGTTAAGTCTATTAAAAAGCTAAATCCAGCAGCTGTCATGCTTCTAATATCTGGACTATGCTCATCAATTTTCTATGCTCTTATATGGTTCGTCGTTCCCTTGTTAATAGCTAATCATGCCGTAGCCGGCTATATGAGCTGGTCGCTCGGGATATTTGATCTAGCAATTATATTAGTAGGATCTATACTGGGCAAAATAGCTGATTATTTTAATAAAGAAAAACTAGTTTTTTGGGGATTATTAATTTTTTCGATTGCTGGAATATTTATCGGCTTTAATCTTAATCTAATTTTTCTTTTATTTGGTTTCCTAGCTGCTGTGGGTGATGAAATGACTAAAATTGCACTTTGGATTTGGCTTAATGATCTTGAAAAAAATCATGATGATGATGGCCTAATCTCTGGTGTCGTTCAGCTATTTGAACAGCTTGGGTGGGTTATAGGGCCAGTAGTAGGCGGTTTTTTATATACTAGTATCGGAGCTAAATATACTATCATGATAGGTGGCATATTTATCTTAATATCATGGTTATTCTATTGTTTTAGAGTAAATAAAAAATACAAAAAAGTCGATTTACTATATTCCAGCATTGATAAAATGCCAATGCGAGTACGCAGCAAACACTAATTTTAAAAAAATTGTTTTTTAATCTTATTAATCTGTTGGTTATTAACCTAATACATCAAGAAGTTAGGAAAATACCTTTAACTGTAATTAGGTTAGTAAAACATATTACGGTAGACCATAAGAAAGACACTATGTTTAATATAAATTTACTAAAGTTGAAGCACATATCATAAAGCTACTAATGATAACTGCTGTAAGATAGCCCACGCAAGACCAGTGTTTTTTAAAAGATAAGGGCTGACAGCGTAAATCATTGACAATATACATTTAATATGATACCGTATGCTTATTAAAGTAATCAAATAAAAAACAAAAAGGTTAATCATGAATGAACAACTAAATTTTAATGAGACAATAAATAATAATGAAAAAGATATTAAAGAGATAGAACTTAATCCTAATCAAGAAGTTTCAATAGAGAATAATTTGCTGTCATCTAGAGAGAAAACAATGGATGATTTCGGTGTTGGGGCCGACGTATTGGCGCAGGTTGAAGCAGGGCGAAAAAAATTCTATATTTTGGAGACCAGTAATGCTGGTGATGACCCAATATACAAAGGAGTACTAGGGTTTAAGGTTGCAGCCAAGCGTATGAACCCAGGTTATGCTAATGGTATATATCAGATGCAACCAAAAAAGTATGATTCTGATCGCTTATTGGTAAATGAAGATTTTTTTGCAAGTAATGGATACGTTGGCTATGTTGGAATAAAAAACGGTGAAGATGTTGTGGTTGGCAGAAACCATGAGACTGAAAATTTCAAATGTGATAAAACTGTTTCTCGTGACCATTTTATGGTAAAAACAGGTGAGGACGGTTCTATCTCGATAAAGAATTTAAATCCAACAAATCCAACAGTGCTAACTACTAGAGAAATTTAGTGAAAACTGTTATTAGTTTACTTTAGGAATAGTATGATGAGGCCGTGTTCCTATTTGTACAATTGATTTCTCAAAATTGATGTATTTTCATATTTGCTGTTATGACTCTATAAAAATATGAGTAAATGATTATGCTTTTTGCTATTATGAATGCATGATTACATCAGGTGGTGAAAATGATGATGTACAGCTAAAAAATAATATTTTATATATTATTTTACGAAATAGCCAGACGTTGGATGAACAAAATGTTCTTCTAGATAAAGTGATAGAGGCTACAAGAGCTAATAGACTGACTAATGGAATGATTATTGACCTCACTGATATAAAGACTAGGTCGCTTAGTAGATCTATTAGGAATCAGATAAAGCTAATTATTAGCGAGACAAGTGTAAAAAATATTGCATTTGTTAGCTCTTCATACCTGCATGCTTTACTGCTTATATTAAAAAATAGATATTATGGGAAAGACGTATCTTTCTTCAGAAATAATAAGAAGGCTAAAGAATGGATACAATTACGCAAAAATGCTTATAAACGGAACGTAGTGGCACTAATCATTGGTATCATTATAATCTTAATGGGTGTCTTAGTAATTATTGGTTGGTTCCTAAAAAATACTTTACTAGTATCCTTTTTGCCAAACCAACTTCCTGTTAATCCTTTAGCTGCCATTTGTCTAATTATGGCTGGTGTTACTTTTATAGCTTATTCAAGCCAGTGTATGCCAGCAGTTTATCTAGCGAGCATTTTTATAGTGTTGGTAAATATTGTAAATATGATTGATGTTGATACTGGAACTATATTTTTTACTAATTTAATACAATCTTATGGGCCAAAGATCATGGTGTCACACATGTCGTCGTTAATCTTTATTGCTGCGGGGTTTATTGGCTTATTATCAAACAGGGATACTAAACATAGAAAATTTGTTGATGTTGCGGTTAAGTATGTGCTCACAATAGTTATCTTAATTATATCGATCGCTAACATATACGGTTTTCTCTATTTTAGAAATGAGATTAGTCAGATCGGGTCACAGGCAGTAATTCCGCTCGGTTTGGCAATTGGTTTTACGATAATTGCCACGGGCATTATATTTATGAAGCAGAATCGTCATACACATTCGGCATTCTCATCAGGTATCCCATTGACTGGCTGGGCCATGATAATACTGATAGTTATCGTTCAAACTGCAGGCTTTGGCTTCTGGTCACAAATGGAAGCATATAACGCCAATATAGCTAAACAGAATTTTCAATTTGCAAATAATAATTTATCAAAAACACTTTCTTCACAGATTAAAAGTTATCAGGATATCGCGATTTCCCTGAAAAGTTTATACGCTGCAAGCGATGATGTTAGTAGGAACGATTTCTTACAATATCTTGAAGCCTCAAACTTAAAGAACTATCCGGGACTTCGTGTGGTCGCTTACAATGTTGGGGTTCCTGAAGATAAAATTCAACAATTTATTAGTTATGAGAGTAAAAAAGGCGATCCTAGCTTTATAGTTTTAAATAATAACGCTAAAGTTCGTTATATTGGTGCATACGTATATGATACATCCGAAAAGAATGATCTTTCTATTTGGTTAAATTTTGATTCTACTGGACTAGCTAATGAATATAATAATACACAGAAGACCAGTGATATTTACTCGTCTGGAACTGTTCAATTTCCAACTAAAACGAACAATGAAGATAAAGGATTCTTTATAGCGGTGCCAGTTAATGATAAAGCGCTCCCTAATTTCACAATCTTTATTAGCATGGGTATTGTATATAAACCTTTTTTTAAACAGGTATTTGCAGATTCTACTATAGAAAATAATTTATCAGTTAAAGTCATAGATAAAAAGACCAATACGGTAATTTATAATTCACTAAATATAGTGCCTGGTGACCAGATTATAAAATCGACAAGCAGCTTGTCGATAGCTAACAGGGAATGGCTGATAGAATCAAGCGCACCGATTGGTTACGGTTTAAATAATGGTGAAAATATGCAACCATGGCTAATTATATTAATGGCTCAGCTCCTATCAATTTTATTAGTAATCATTTTTATATGGCAAAACGGACAGAGGAAACATGCATCGAATTTGGTAGCTATTGCCACTAAGGGCCTTGAGATTGAGCAAAAACGTGTTTTAGAAATGAATCAAAAAGATGAGGCCGTTTTAAATAGTGCCGGTGAGGGAATAATTTCTTTTGATATACATGGGAAAATCATCATTGCTAATGAAAGTGCCTTAAGGCTGCTAGGAATAAGTAAAAAAGATGAGGTTGTTGGTCAATCATTGGGTAAAGTAATAAAAGCCTATACAATAGCTGGAAAATCGATACCCCAAAGTCAAAGGCTATTTTCTAAAGCCCTAAGATCTAGCGAGATAGAGAGAATAACTATGATCTATAAGCGCAAAGACGGTACGACATTCCCAGTAAGGGTAACAGTTGCTCCGGTTATAATGGACAACAAGTCTATTGGAGCAGTTGATATATTCAGTGATATTACTAGCGAAGTGCAATTAAATAAGGCCAAGGATGAGTTTCTGTCACTAGCCTCACACCAGTTAAGAACTCCGTTGACGGCAATAAAATGGTATATTGAAGCTATTCTAGACAAAAATGTCAGTGGCCGCTTGAATGAAAAACAGTCTGGCATAATAGAAAAAATCGACCTATCAAATCAGCGCATGATTAAACTTGTAACCTCGCTTCTTGACGTATCACGCATAGAATCTGGAAGATTAATTATCCAAATTAAGCCGACGAACTATAAAGAGCTTATTCTGTCAGTTTTGCAGGAATCATCACAAAATATTAAAGAAAAGCACCAAAACATTATATTTAATTATGATAAAAAGCTCACAGACATTAATTTAGATGATAATTTAATTAGGCAAGTAGTATCTAATTTAGTTGTAAATGCGAATAGATATTCACCGGATGGAACTACTATCGAAATAGCTGTGGAGGTTAAAGGTGACACGGTGCTTACTACTATTAAAGACCAGGGTTATGGTATACCAGAAAAACAACAATCAAGTATATTTAATAAATTTTTTCGAGCGGACAATGCGATATCTAAGGACCCTAACGGCAATGGCCTAGGTCTTTACTTAGTAAAATCAATCATCAAGGAGTCTGGCGGACATATTTGGTTTACAAGTGAGCTAGACAAGGGCAGTACATTCTACTTCGTTTTGCCCTTAAAGGGTGTACGTAACCGTAAGGGTGATGTAAGCTTAGAGTGAATTATAGAAGGAGATAAATGATATGGTAAAAAAATATTAATTGTCGAAGATGATGCGTTTTTGCTTGATGCCTATAAATTAAAGCTGAGTGCATATCCAGAATGGCAGATATCAACGGCCATAGACGGAGAAGATGCTATAGCGGCAGTCAAGAAAGATATTCCCGATTTAATTATTTTAGATATAATAATGCCTAAAAAATCTGGAATTGATGTACTGCTAGAGCTAAAAGCTGATCCAAAAACTAATAAAATACCAATTATTATTGCATCCAACATTGACCAAAAAAGTGTTGTGAGTGGGGCGCTCAAGGCCGGAGCTGTCGATTACTTTGTCAAAAGTGACATTACTATAACTGACTTAGTTGCCAAATGTAACAGATATCTTTAGTTGTTATAATCCGTGTTTAGTCTTTTCCCATAAGTAGGGTTTTGTGATAGTCTGATAAATTGCTCGATAGCTAGCTACGCTTATCAGTAACCAATAAAGAGGCATTATAGGCACTATAATAAGTAGCTTCCACTGTCTCTTCTGTATAGCCGTGACGGCGTGGATAACAATATAAATACCATTACCAAGAATCAAGTTAAACAAGCCTAGAATACCAAGCCATGGTGCTAAGGTTATACCAATCGGGGTAAGCCCAAAAATTGGTGGTATGTACCACAAGATAAATAGAATCCATAATATCGGATTAATAATAGGCATAAGAAAATTGGTGGCAAATATAGTAGCAGAGCTTAGTGCCCCGTATAGTCCCAGCTCATTAAATAATTGTATTGGATGACGCAAGTGAACAAGATTAGTTAATAAAAATCCTTTTTGCCACCTTGTTCTTTGCCTAATCCAATTGTTAATCTGACTATTAGCTTCCTCTAAAGTGTATGATTGAAGCATCGTTGTCCTATAACCAAGTCGACTTAGTCTCCAGCCAATATCAGCATCTTCGGTGACGTTATAGGGATCCCAGGTGCCTATTTGTTTAAGATTGTTTGTAATAAAATGATTACTCGTGCCACCTAACGGTATAGGTATGTTCATAGCCTCTAGACCAGGTAGCATATAGTCATACCAAAAGCCGTATTCTAAAGTAAAAAATTTAGTTAAAAGATTTTGATTGGTATTATAAAAATTTAGTTTTGCTTGCACACACAGAGTATTGAGTTTCTCTCTTAAAAATACCGCGTAAGCTTTTCGTAGTTGTAGTGGGTCTGGGCGATCTTCAGCATCATAAACAACGCACAATTGTCCACGTGCGAATTGCAGAGCATAGTTACAAGATCTTGGTTTTGTTGATAGACCGCTAATTGGTACTTTTACCAGATGAAATATACTATTATTTTCATCAATATCACCATTTCCTAGTCCCTGTGTATATATTGTTTCTAGACTTAAATGATCGTTTACCTCAACTATTAGTTTTATGTCTAGCTTGTCGTGAGGATAATCAATCATTTTAAGATGATTGATTAGCGAAGGAATAATAGTTGGCTCATTCTTAATTGGCACCAGTATTGTATATACTGGTAAAAGTTCATCAGGAACATCTTGAATTTCTTTATCGCTAACGGTTTCAAGCTGTTTTTTTGCACCAAATATAGATACCACGAGTCGAAGCGGATTCATTATAAAATAGAGTATATTAATTACGATAAAGAAGATTAATGTACTTAAACTTGGTTTAAATATAAAACAACCTACTAGAACTAGAATGATTACTGATAATGCAACTCTATAGTTAGTAGACAATACGTTTTTACTGGAAAACTGTGGCATTTTTGTATGAAGAAAGTTTTCGGCGTTCTGACTAGCCACAGTGTAGCCTGATTGTGCTATAGCTTCACGCACGGTATTTAGTGAAGAAATTCTGAACTCTATTTTTTGTTTGTCTATTATTGGACTGCACGCTTTTACTATTTCCTGAGTCTGAAAGGGATCGGGGCAGGCTATTATTAAGGTCTCTTTCTCGATATATGGGAAAAAGCATAATTGGCTCAATTTTGAGATGCCAATTTTTCGCGCAATTGAAGAAGCACTGTTAATAAAAACCGGTAAATCTTCTTGGTATTTTAAGGATAATTGGTTAGCTACATCTCTATAAAAATATTTTGGTCTTTTAATGGCATTATTGGCCAGTAGCCACAATAAGGGTTGAGCACTTTTAATAAATGACTTATTTTTAAGTATTGTATTATCACATAGCACGTAAATGTCTTCACGATTGAAGTTAGTGACAATCATATGCCTTCATTCTAACAGCCTTATACCATTTAAAAAAGGTTATGTTTTGTTAATATATATATATGAATGATAATTTTACTCCTTCATCTAAAACTGTGGCTGTAATTATGGCTGGTGGATCCGGCAAACGATTATGGCCATTATCAACAAAAGATAGACCCAAGCAAATTAGTACTGTTTTTTCAAAAAAGACAATGCTGAAGGAGGCCTATGATAGAGTTGTGCCTATCTTTGGTAAGGACAATGTGCTAGTTGTTACGACGCAAATTTTAGCTGAAGATATAAAAAAAATATTGAAAATTTCAAATAAAAATTTATTAATACAACCAAAAAACGCCGATACGGCGATAGCTATGTGCATAGCCGCGGTCTATTTGGACGTTGTTTTTCCTGATAGTGTAGCAGTTTATTCTTATTCAGATCATTATATAGACAATCCGGAACATTTTATGAATAGCATTAGAAGTGCTGTTCGTTATGCAGAAAAATATGATCAACCTCTAATTATTGGCACCTTACCGACAGCTCCTAATACCCAGTTCGGATATGTAGGCTTAGGTGATGTTGTGGACAAGTCTCATAATTTATATAAAGTAAAATCTTTTTATGAAAAACCTGATCTTGAGACTGCGAGAAAATTTTTAGAGTCAGGACAGTATGTGTGGAATACAGGTTTGAAAGTGTGGTCGACAAAAAGTCTGATTAATTCAATTAAAACTATAATTCCTAATTTTTATAAGAATATGGTTGAGATCAGGTCTGAGGTTGGAAGTGAAGATTACGCAAAAATAGTCGACAAATGGTTTGATAATGTCCAGCCTGAATCTTTTGAAAAACTTGTAAGTGAAAAGTTAAATGATGCTATTGTTTTTATTGCTGACTACAGATGGAAAGACATTGGTACCTGGAAAACTATATATGAGGTTTCACCTAAGGATGAATTCGGTAATGCGATTATAAAAAAGGACGATTCACAGATAGTAAAAGCGATAAATACTAAGAATAGCTTAATTATTCCGCATCAGAATAAGGTCGTTGTTGTTGGTGTTAGTGATGTGGTCATTATTCAATCCGAGGATACCTTATATATTAGCAGCAAAGAAATGACGGAATCTATTAAAAACTATATTATTGAAGATTCTGAAAAATAATCTTTTATAATTTAAAATAATATGTTTAAACTAATCTCTATCTTTCAAAACAAAATAGGGTTGTTTTAAAAGTATATTTTAGTAAAACACATGTTATAATTAACTTACATTAACAATTAATACACGTATCCAGAGTGCAGCGAGAGAACTAGCTTGATGACCTGCCGGCAACCAACTTTATAGTAAGGTGCCAATTCTAGCCCGGTAGGGAAAGATATTGAGATTAACTCCTTTTAATCTATCCAAAATGGGCGGGAAGATACGAGAAAAAGGAGTATTTTTATGTCAAAATTTAAAACAGCCGAAAGCATATCACCGAAGCACCCAGACAAACTATGCGATCGAATCGCTGATGCTATTTTAGACGCTTATCTTATTAAGGATCCTGATTCGCGAGTTGCTATAGAAGTAGCTGGTGGCCATCATAAGTTATTTTTAGTAGGCGAAGTAACGTCAGAAGCGAAAGATATTGATATAGACAACATAATTGAAAGAATTGCAGGTGGTGGTTTTGAAATTATTAAGAGTATAGTCCAGCAAAGTCCTGAAATAGCCCGCGGTGTTGATATTGGTGGTGCTGGCGATCAAGGCATTATGGTGGGGTACGCCAATAGCGATACTGCTGAGCTACTTCCGCTGGAACTTGCACTAGCTAGAGACCTAAATAAGTATCTTTATAAAATATGGCCCTATGATGGTAAAACCCAGATTACTATAGTAGATAATTCGATTCAGTCAGTTGTTGCCAGCTTTCAAAAAGCCAAGACAGAAGATCTTAAACAAACTGTAGTCAGTTGGCAATCTCAGCAGAACGTAATATCAAATTATAATCAAAACACTGTATATTTTATTAACCCATCAGGTGATTGGCAAGTTGGTGGTTTTGATGCTGATTCTGGTTTAACGGGTAGAAAACTAGTAGCTGATGCTTATGGTCCAAGAGTACCAACCGGTGGAGGCGCTCTAGCCGGTAAAGATCCAAGCAAAGTAGACCGCTCAGCAACCTATATAGCTCGTCGAATAGCAATAGATTACTTAAAGCGTTTTAACGCTCACGAAGTTTATGTAACGTTAGCTTATGCCATAGGTGTAGTTCAACCGGTTCAAGCTGAAGCAATTGTTGATGGTCATTCAATAGCTATTGAAGATTATGATCTTTCGCCGCAAAATATAATTAATTATCTTAATTTAAAAAGACCTATTTATGAGAAAACATCTGAATACGGTCAGTTTGGCAATAAAGATTTTAGTTGGGAAAGATAATATTAAGGAGGCAAGGAACAACATGGATTTAGAAATATTTGATTGGCATCAGAATAATCTATTGGCTGACAAAGTTTTAAAAGCGCTAGAACGATTGCCAGCGGAACTTATCATAGGAGTCACAAAAAATGATGATAAGCTTGCAGATACGGACAAATGGTCAGAAGTCTATGACATACCATTAGGTCAAGCGGCTAACGTTATAATAGTTGAGACAAGAAAAACCCGAAATTCTGAACCGAACTTTGCTGCAGTCTTAGTTCATGGTGATAAGAGAGCTGATCTTAATGGAATAGTGAAAAAAATAATGGGTATTAGCAAAATATCATTTGCAAAATTTGAACAAGCGACAGAACTAACTGAGATGGAAAGTGGTGGTATGTCACCAATCGGTTTACCATCCGACTGGACATTGGTTGTTGATGAAGCGATTATACAAACGGACAAGCTTTACTTGGGTAGTGGCTTAAGAAAATCAAAGTTAGTTGTTAATGGATCAATCTTTAAATATCTGCAGAATAATGTAATCATTGAAAAAATTATTAAAAGCTAGCGTAGATTTTATATAAGACTCTTTCTTAAAATATTGGCTTAATCGTATCACTATGACACGATTAAGCATCATGAATGATACGAATAATATAATTTATCTAATGTAGGTTGATATATCAGAATTAATCTCCTGGATTCGATTAGCAAGTAGCCGTCTGTGACAAAGTAATATTTTACCGTCTTCATAAGGTTCGATACACATTAATGTAATATTGTTTTCCAACGCTATATTACCAAGGTTCCTCATAAGAATTATTTTTCTTTTGTCATTGAGCTGCTCATTATAAGTGATACAGTATTCATCCCAGGGCAATCCTCGTTTGTAATAGTCACCAACTAATTTGGGGCTAGGCGCTAATTCTGGTAACCACATATCATATGTTTGCTTTGTAATTCTCGGATCGGGTGTTATCCCGTTGCTTAGGGTGTGCCTTGACATGACTGAGATGCGTAGCCCATCGTCACTTTCAATCGGTTCAGTAATGCATTTTGTCCGTAATGTCATAACAAAATAATATCACTAAGTTCTTATAATTGATTAACACATAAGATAGATTATTTAAAATAAATTGTTGTATATTTTATTTTATGCTTATGCTACATTAAACTTATGATTAAAACAATCACAATGAAATCGTTACGTAAATATAACTTTTTAGCAGGTTTTCTGCATTTAGCGCAGGGTATTGCTATACTTATTCTTAGCAAAAGCTTTATGCTTACAATTAGCGGGAGCTTTCTTAAATTTAATCATATTACAAAAAGTCTCTTAACTACCACAACTGATCTTTTTCAAGTATCACTGCCTCTATTAGTAGCAATATTCTTTTTTCTTTCAGCCATAGCTCATCTAAGTGTTGCTACTTTTTATAATCACCGTTATGCACAAATGCTAGCCAAGGGGATGAATAAAATCCGCTGGATTGAGTATTCTTTATCGGCAAGTATTATGATGGTTGCCATTAGTCTATTGGTAGGCGTCTATGATTTTATGAGTCTTGTCATGATCTTCAGTCTTGTGGCAATTATGAACTTAATGGGTCTTGTTATGGAGGTTCATAATCAGACTACGCAAAAAACCAACTGGTTAAGCTACTGGATAGGATGTTTTGCTGGCTTTATACCATGGCTAGTCATTGCGTTTTATATGTGGCTTGGTGCCACTCAAGGGAGTAAAGCGCCTAACTTTGTCTATTGGATATTTGTATCTATCTTTGTGTTTTTCAACTGCTTTGCCATCAATATGATTTTGCAATACAAAAAAGTTGGTCCCTGGAAGGATTATTTGTACGGTGAATTTATTTATATTGTACTGAGCCTAGTCGCAAAATCACTACTAGCTTGGCAGGTTTTTGCTGGAACGCTACGTCCTTAATCACAACGTTGTTCTACCTATACTAAAAAGAACAATTAGCCTAGAATAGGACTACCTCTGTTATTGTGCTATACTTATAATATATAAATAATAAATACGTCAATTTTGGTTGTTTAAGTTGTTATTTAAAAGGAATGAGGTCAAAGTGTTTGAGATCGGCGACACGGTAATTTATAGACGCGATGTCTGTAAGCTTATTAGTATTGAGAAAAAATATAAAAATGACGAAGACTACTATGTTATCGCCCCAATCGATAACAGTACACTGGTTATTAAATTACCGATTTCTGCTAGCAGCATTATGCGAAAGATAATGACTAAAAAACAAGTTGATGATTTAATAAAAAGAATTCCTGAAATTAATGTTAGCGATATTGATTCCCGAAATCATGGCAGCGACTATGAGAAACTTTATAGTAAAGGGAACTACGACGATATTATAAGCATTATTAAAACATCTCATCAAAGACAGCAAGAAACGACAGATAAATATAAAAAAATTAATGAGTATGATAAAGTCTATTTCCGAAAAGCTGAAAATTTTCTTTATAAAGAGATTGCCGCATCTTTGGGCATAACACCTGAAGAAGCAAAAAAATATGTAGTCGATCAGGTTCAAAAAAACACCGGATCGGATATATAATTTAAAAAAATATATATCTACATAAATTACAATAATAAAAAGCGTATGCAAAACAAAAAAGTCTTACTATAATATTGGCATGCTTAGCAAGATACCTAAGGGAAAAATTAAACTACGCATCGTAGCGGTATTTTTCTTTCTTGTGTCCCTAATTCTTAATTCGTTGGCTAGTACTGGACTTATTGGAGGCAATACTGTAGCGGAAATCTCTAGTTTTTACCAAAATCTTTTTGCCCCAGCCGGATTTACTTTTGCTATTTGGGGAGTAATTTATTTGCTATTGGGCATCTATTGTGTCAGACAGTTTATCAGTCCAAAAAATGGTAATGATCAGTCTTCGGAAAAGACTATAAATAGCATAACGCCATGTTTTATCTTACTATCGATTCTTAACTCACTATGGATTTTAGCGTGGCAATTTAGAATAATTCCACTTTCGTTAATACTTATAATCTGTATGTTTGTTGTACTATTTAAGATTACGGCAGTTACTTCGCATAAAAGTTATTCAAGAAAAAACTGGATTACAATTAAATTACCGTTTGGTATTTATTTTGGCTGGATCTCAGTAGCGACTATCGCTAATTTTGTCGTCTTTCTAGTCAGTGTTGGTTTTACGAGCAGTCTGCCGCTTGAATCATCATGGACAATAATTATGCTAGTAATAGGGGCCTTCATAGGAGTTACAATTGGTCATTTTCGAGAAGATTGGGCCTATCAGCTGGTATTTATATGGGCCTATTTTGGAATTCTTGCAAAACACATGGATGTATTTGGGTTTGATTTTAAATATCCAGATGTTATAGTGGCTTTGGTTATATTAATAGCAATATTGTTTAGTTCGATGACGTGTTTTCTTATAAAATGTCCACATGGTCGACGCTAGACTAGTGTTAATTTGCTTAAATTATTAAATATGTTACAATTCGAAATGTACCTTTACAATTATTTAAGGCAATATTAAGAGTGACATTATGTATCTTTCAAATTATAGATATATGATGTTGCTCTTAATAGTGAAATAACTCTTTACGATCCGTCGTAAATATAAAAGAGTTGTTTTGAGCAACTAAGGTGGTGCAAGCGCTATGGAAGAAAAAACCTTGTTTGATCTATCGTATGATCAAGTCAATCAATTGCTCTCTATATTATCAAGATCTGGATTTTCGTATAAACTGGCACAAATTACCCTTAACAATCACGTAATTGCTAAGAGAATGATCAGCTCTATACAATTACCTTCAGAAAGATATGAAAGATATTCGGAAGGGCTTAGAAGTATGTCTCAGCAAGTTATTGAATTAGGGAGGCTAAACTCAGAGCTAAAACCCAATCTACGTATTCCCAGTGTCTGGTTCAATAATATCTGCATTGACGGTGATGATAACATTCAGAGCGTTGAGCGCTTAAAGGCCGTTTTTGTCATTAAAGACAACCCGCTCGATACTTTACTCTATGGTATGGCACTGATCGATGCAAAGGTCGGTCTTTTACACGGCAATTTTAATAACCCGGACTCGCTTAAAAACAAACATTTTCAAAATGATAGTTTGTTTGGTGTTTTGGAACCGGGTATCTATGAATGCTATGTTAACTTTGTAGCTGGATTTGACGATGCTAGTTGCAGCAAACCGATTAGTCGGATCCGTCATGATATAAGTGCAGGAAAATCAAGACTAGCTGGCGCAGAGATCCTAAGTGTCATTGCTTCACAAAAGCTTTATCTGTTATCGCAGAATATTGACATATCGTTTGGTATGCCTGCTCTAAGCGGTTATGACAAAACTATGAATGATGTTAATTGTGATCCACATGTTTTTCCAGTGTTATTCTGGGGAAAAGGCAACAATGCCAGTGGCTATTATGTTGACGTACGTTGCTCAAAAAATATGGGCATGGCATTGCCGCTCATTACCGATTTTCACAAAGTGTCTTAAATTGTTCCTTTCATAAAATAGCTCAAAGATTAGTCTTTGAGCTATATTTTTTAGAAACTGATTTTATCTATTGATTAGGAAAAATCTTATTGTTGTAATCAGAGTCTTGCTGTTCCATAGGCTCTTTAGTTGGTTGTGGCATACTAGGCTGCTGCCAATTTGTATCTACTTGTGGCTGTTGCTGAGGCTGTTGTTCTACTGAAGCGATTGGCTCGACTGTAGTATCAATAACGGGCGCAACTGGTTGCTGCACTGATGGTTGTTCTATCGGAGCATTATAGCCACTTTGTACGGGCTGATCTTGATACGCAACTGGTTGCTGCACTGATGGTCGTTCAAATTGATTAGCTACAGGCTGTTCGGTTGGAGCAACATAGCTATTCTGTACAGGTTGATCTTGGTGGGTCGTTGGCTGTTGATCATATGAACCTTGTTGAAATGTTGCTGCTGGTGCCTGGTTAAACGAATTTACTTGAGGAGTAACTTGATTAACAGGTGGCTGGTCTTGATAGTTACTAGCAGGTGTACCCTGATTATTATTCTGAAAAATTGCAGAATTGGATGGATAGATGTTATTAGGAGCTACATTAGTATTACCTTGAGCTGGCTGTTGCTGTGCTCCGTTCCACTGATCGCGGCCAAAACCGAGTAGGCCCAACCAAATTGGTGAAAGAAAAACATAGAGAAGTACATAAGCTCCGCTTTTGCCAAACGATAGGCCAATTCTATAGCAGGCGATTATTGAAAGAACTAAATAGATAAATGGTCCAGCGAAGGGAATTAATATAAGTAGAGATAAGGCACCATTAAATTGGCCAATCTCAAATAATTTCCACATATTATAAAAAGGCACCCAAGCAATCCAAGAGGCAATGCCGGCTTTTTTAAATATTTTCCCAAGTGCAATTGCCGTGTAGGCATAGAAAGCAAGTGCTATTACTACCGATGCAATTATGAAGCCGACGCCGAGACTACTCGTCGTCGAAGTGCTTCCGAGCGATGTTGTTGTGTATGTGTTATATGTTTCGTCCATGACTCTGATTTTATTCCTTAAATACGCTTATGGCAATATTAAATTAAGTTATTAGCTTAATACTATGTGATTATTTTCTGATAATATGGTTTATATGATTATTCAACCCAAACGTCGGAGTTACTTGAAGAATATATTATTAGCTTTTCTTGTCTTTATCGTTTGTCTCATTATTGGCTATGTGTCATATAAAACAGTCAGTAGATTAGTTGCTGTTCGTAATGCAAAATCAGCTCAACATATAACAAAAAATGCACAGAATAATGTTCATGTTGAGCAGAAAACTAATACAACCAATAGTGAAGTAGCTAATGCTGAGCCTTCAACCCCAAAGTTTGTACCGGATTATTCATTGCCGGCAATTGTTAATGGACTAGACCCGGTTGTAACAACAATTGATACAAAGCAGCCGATTGTATTTCTCGGAATTGATGATGGTGCCTTTAAAGACCCATCTGTAGTCCAAATTATGAAACAGAATCATATAAAAGCGAGTTTATTCTTATCAAAAGAATTTATAGCCAGTAATCCGGATTTCTTTAAACAGCTAATTGATGAAGGGTCACTTGTTGAAGATCATACGCTAACGCATGATACTACAATGGTGTGGGATGAGTCGTATGCTCAGCAGAAGGCGGAAATCTGTGGCATGGCGGATTATGAGCAACAGCATTACGGTCGAAGACCAATTTTATTCAGACCACCCGGCGGAAGTTATTCAACGGTAATGCAGAAAGCGGCTTATGCTTGTGGTATGAGAGCCATGGTTACATGGATAGCAAAAGCTAATGGTGGTTCAATGCAATACCAGATAGGCAATAAGCTAAGAGCCGGTGATGTTGTTTTAATGCATTTCAGGCCTGTATTTAAGCAAGATATGCAAGCTTTTGTTGATGCGGAGAATGCAGCCGGTTTGCGTACTGAACGCATAGAGGATGCCATACAATAAATCAATATAAAAAAGCGCACTTATGTTATGCGCTTCATTATATATTTTTATATTAATCTTTAATCTTCAGATATATTATCGTTTTCATTGCTGCCGCCACAAGTAATGGTCGTCGAGCCTTCATAATGGACACCGGGCCCAAGTTGCTCACATTCCTTATATAAGCCGGAAAATGAGATGACGCAAAGAAGAATTATAAAGCACCAGAATATCGTAAAAATAACTCCTAAGATAAGTCCAACTAAAGCAGGGGTGTTCTCATGCTTAACTTTTTTTGACTTTGATAGACTAATAGCGCTGAGTACTATGCCAACCGGAGCAAATATAAAACTGGTAATTAAACCAACTACACCAAGGTCTTTTCCGGAAAAAGATGGGTTATTGCTAATTGGTGCCTGGGGCTGTGAAACATTAGTAACAACTTTGTCTGGTACGGTTGTTGCCACTAGCGGCTGATTAGTAAAAGAAGAGCCTACTTGTACTGGTGGAATATCATTATTAGGTACACTTTGATTAGCTGATTCTAATAACTGTTCACTAGACACATTAGAATAACCAGATACAACAGGAGTAGCGTTAGCACTTGGTGATGTGGCATCTGCATTCTGATTGCTAGTAGTTGGTTGTTTTGGTGGTACCACGCTAGCATCACTTATGATGCTAGCGTTTTCAGGCTTAACTATAATGTTTTCATTATTCTTTGGTTCAGTCGATTCTGGTTGAGGTATATTTTGTGGATCCATATGCGCTTTCTAATTATTTTTTATAAGGACTATTTTTAGCAAATGATAGAATTTGTACGCCAGTTCCAAGCGAAGCAATTACAATCCAGGAGATGATGTTGACAATAGGAATTATAAGTAACACTGATAGTATTACTCCGCCAGTAACACTGTTCAACAATCTATTTTTGTTATTTCTAAAGATAAGTCTTCCAATATAGTAAGCGCCATAAGTGAAGCTCATTACTAGGATAAAGGCCCAAACTAGTAGAAACAGTAGAGCTAGAGGAACACCAATTATAGTTATAAAGATGCAGCCAAGAATAACAGGTGTGACTATATTAGTTACTAGGCCGACAAGAGCGGCTTTCCATGGCATAGGAAAAGCTCTATCTGTTACGTTCTCGAGCCATTTAGGAATTAATAGACCGGCTACTAGCATTATTATGACAAAAGCTATAACAGCATAAATGATTGTTCCGATAATGCCACTGACTATAGTGGAGGTTGCTACTTTACTGCTAGTATGCTTATTAACGACTTGTTTTTTAAATATTGATCCGTTAATTACTGAACTACTAGAGCGAACGAATGAAGTATCACTGTCGTATGTTAAGTTTCTCGAAATTGTACCGTTCAAAACTAGATTTTGGCTATAGCTGAATACATCGCGACTGCTTGTCCCATCGATGGTTGCTGATTGAGCAAATATGACAGCGTCTTTTTTGATTGATCCACTGTTATTTAATACAAATGTCTGTGATGCGTTTGAAACGCTACCATTTATTGTGCCGCTAATAACAGTTGTCTGAGCAGCGACGCGTATGTTGCCTTCAACTTTACCGCTTACAGTAAGTGTTTGTGCTGCGCCAAGCACATCACCTTTAACGTCACCAGATATAATAACATCTTGACCGGCTACATAAACATCACCGTTGACAGTACCGGTAATTTGTACCGATTGTCCAGCCTTAAAAATGGAGCTATCACTATCACCTTGAATAACTGTTTGATATTTCTCGTCTTCTGCACTTTGCGCATGTACATCATTTGCTCCGTAGATAACACCGGTAGCAAGACCTACCATGGCGATCAGAGCTAATAATGATAAACGAATTTTTTTCATATATTTTCCCTCAAATACTTCTTAAGCTTATATTCATTTATATGATATAGCAGGTGCCGCAATAAAGAAACAGCTGTATATAAAAAGACATAATATTGTTATGCTATTTGTGCATATAAAATAAAGTAGGGGGAGTACATGATAATAAATCCAAAAACATTATCTTATGATAAATTGTCGTTTCTTTCAAAAGAGCAACTAGATAACCATAAATCTTTGTATTTAGGCTATGTTGGCAAGGTCAATGAGATTAGAAAAAAGTATTCAGATATTGAGTTCTCCAACGGTAATCCTACTTATAATGAACAAAGAGAACTAAAGCTAGAAGAAGGTTTTGCTCTCAATGGTGTTAAACTTCACGAACTGTATTTTGAAAATATTGATGGTGATGGAAATCTGTCAAACAAAATAAGCGAACTACTAATAAAAAATTTTAAATCCGTAGAAAACTGGCAACAAGAGTTTATTAATCTTGGCTTATCTTCCAGGGGATGGGTTATATTAGCCCAAAATAGTGATGGCTCAGTTGAAAACTATATTTGTGACATGCACAATCAGGGTGGTATCTGGCAGGCAGAGCCGTTATTAGTCCTTGATGTTTATGAGCATGCTTATTTTACTGATTACGGAATAAGGCGAAAAGACTACATAGCTGGATTTATTGGAAATATTAATTGGAACATTGTTGAAAAAAGAATCCACTAAAGAGCCAGAGGAAAAGGGCTTGACTATGACTATACACTGAGTGTATAGTCATGACATGAATGCTTCCTATGCGATTTTAGGTATGTTAGATTTTAAACCATCTTACGGTTATGATCTAAAAAAACTATATGATAGTTTCTTTGGACAAGACAAGAAACTGGCTTATGGACAGGTCTATAGTACATTATCTAGGCTCAAAAGAGATGGTGATGTAAAGGAAATAAATGGGACTAATGAAAAAAGCGGCGGTCCTGATCGTATAAAATATCAAATTACGAGAAACGGTAACGTTGAACTAAGTGACTGGCTTAAAAAAATGGAAGAGCCTAGTAGCGATATTCAACCAACGCTTTACTTGAAAACTGTTTTATCAATCTTAATAGGTGGTGAAGCAGCTGACTATTTAGATAATCAAAAGATGTATCATCTCAGCAAAATGCATGAACTGACGAATTTGAAGATGAATAGCCCAGTTAGTAAAAAACTAATAATCGATCATAAACTTATGCATATAGAAGCCGACATAAAGTGGATTGATTTAACAATTAGTAGATTAAGCGCATTAAAAATGGAGATACAAAATGGATACAATAATATCAGCTGTTAATATTAAAAAATCATATGAAAAGACGGAGATACTCCATGGCGTGTCGCTTGATGTAAGGCGCGGTGAAGTGCTTGCTATCATGGGTCCAAGCGGTTCCGGAAAATCAACGCTACTGCATAGTCTAGCTTCAATTATTAATATCGATTCAGGTCAAGTAGTTTTTAACGGTCACAGAATAGATAATTTGGACGATAACAAAAAAACGATTTTGAGAAGAACTGTTTTTGGTTTTGTCTTTCAATTCGGACAGCTAGTACCGGAATTATCAGCTGAAGATAACGTGGCTTTGCCGTTACTTTTAAATGGTGTTAAAAGAGATGAAGCTTATAAGCAAGCCCAAGAGTATCTAAGCCTTGTTGATTTGTCTCACTATTATCACAGTTTGCCTGGTAAGCTGTCAGGCGGACAGATGCAGCGTGTGGCTATTGCTCGAGCAATGGTAATCAAACCAGATATAATTTTTGCTGATGAGCCAACCGGTTCACTTGATTCGCTTAATTCTGAAAAGGTCATGGAACTATTTGTTGGTTTAGCTAAGAAAAATAATGTAACTATTATTATGGTTACTCATGAGCCAAACATTGCTGCTTATGCCGATAGAGAAGTATTTGTTCATGATGGCAAGATAAACATTTCGAGAAAGTAAAATAATGAGTATTAATTTTCTTTTATTTAAAAACATGGACAAAGAGTCAAAGCACAGAATCATTCTGATGATCATAACCGTTATGATTGGCGTATGCGTTGCTATCAGTTATAGCGCAGCGGTTAATGCACTATTTCAGAGATTATATAGATCGAATAGAAGCATTTATTATGCTGCATCATATAAAAATGTTGAGACCAAAGACGACGGGCTACTTGTCAAGGTGGATGGTGATAGCAATAACCTATCTATGTGGCAAGACAAACAGGCTAATATAGTTGAGATAGCTGCATCTAACCCTAGTATGAAAAGTTTTTATGGTCTTACTATTCCAAAAGAAGGCACATATTATGTATCACGAAAATTAGAGAGCCTTATAAATAAAAATAGCGGACTAAAGCAGCGCTTATTGCAACAAGGCAAAATGGTCGGTTATATACCGGACTCATTTCTAACGTCACCGGACGACTTAGTCGCTTTTAAGGGCATGAGTAGTGACGTAAAGAAGGATTCTACTTCTAAAATAACTTCACTAGTATCAATGAGCGAGTTTACAAAATCAGTCAGCGTTAGCAAACAGATATTGGTCATTATTGGTACAATTACGCTGTTATTCCCAGTTATGATGCTAGTTTCAATTGCTTCTCAGCTCGGATCAATGCAGAAGGAAAGAAGGTATGCAGCACTAAGGTTAGTTGGGGCCACAAAAGGGCAAATTAATAAGAGCATTATAACTGAATCATTATTTACGGCTATAATTGGGACTGCTCTTGGAACAATATTGTTTTATCTTGTTCGACCACTTTACTGTAATGTTACCCTTGGCGGACTTAAATTCTTCCTCGACGATCTTAGCATCAGTCCATTGACCTATCTAATCATAGTGGCAATCACGATTCTCCTCTGCTTATTTACAGATATGTTAAATATGCGAAAGATGAAGTCTTCACCACTTGGTGTTATGAAAAAAGAAAAGATTCATAAGAATCCCCGTATTTGGCGACTAATACCACTAGCAATTGGTATAGGATTACTAGCTTATATGAGTACAAAAACCCGTAGTTGGTATGATAGCAGCAGTGGTAATAGCTTCCTCTTTATGTACGTGGTAATGGCTGCACTACTTTTAATTATGATAGGTCTAGTGATAGCAGGCTCGTACATTACGATGATCGTTTCTAAAATTATAGCAAGATTCACCCGTCGTCCCGTGTTGCTGCTTTCAATGAAAAGAGTCAGTGCGCTAGCTAGTAGAACTTTTCGTGCGGTTGGCGGAGTTGTCATAGCTTTATACGTTGGTTGTTTCTATCTATCAGCGATTGGAGGAATTACCGACTATATAGCTACTCAGTCTAATACTCAAGGATGGCAGAAGCTCAAAGACCAAGCAGTTATTGTGATAGATGATTCTAATGCCGACAATGCTTATAACGCGCTAAAAAAGACACCGGGTGTTCAGAACTTAATACTGACTAGATATACTGAAAAAAATGAGCTAATTGTTAATTGTAGTAATCTTAAGACTTTCTTTAACGATGTGACATGTAAATCAGGTAGTGCTTCTGCGGTTGCTCAGTTGTCATTGGAGGACAATTCTGGCCTTTCAACGACTACAGAGACTGTTATGAGTAATAAAGTTAATGCAATTCTAATGACTATAGATAAGAATGCTAACATTGACACTATACGAGATGCTGTTGCTAAATCTGATGGAGGCATAGTAAATGACTATAGCTATGTACAGAGTGGCAGTAACGTAAGAGCAAGTGCTGTGCAACCGGTTATCTATGAGCTAGCTGAATTAGCCTACATAGCAATTATCTTGACGATTGCTATATCTATGATTAGCCTATTTGTCTCGACTATGGGTGGCATGCTTGAGAGAAAGTCGTCGTTTTATAATCTTAATCTCGGTGGATTGCCGGTTAAGCAACTAAGAGAAATCATGTTGATAGAGTCAATGCTGCCGCTTATCCTGGTTTCGATTGTATCTTCTTTGTTGGGATTTTTAACAGCAAAATACATTATGAGAGTGATGTCTTCGCTGCCATCTGTCGGCGTACCAACACTTTACTATTGCATAGTTGCCGGTTTGATTATCGTTGCCGGTGTGGGTGTCTATGCACTGTCAAGTAAAGTTAAAGGACTAGTTAAGGTTGAGAATAACCAGACAGAATAGAACGTATACAAAGGAATAGCTTTTATTCTATAATTACTAGTGCAACCATAATCATTTACTAATCCGAAAAAGACAGGAGGTGTAAATATGACTAATGAGTACCTTAAAGCTATGGAGTTATTTAATCTAGGTAGAGAAAATGCGCCTCAAAAAGTTATTCAAACAGCTGAAGATGTTCTAAAAAATGCATCCTATGATGATGCAGAGTACATCTTTAAGACTGCGCCTTATGATTATTTTAAAACAAAATCGTTAGAGCGCATGCTGAACGAAGCAAAAACAGAAGCGCAAGTGCACAAAGTTTTTAACGGTTGTTATGTCGGCTCAGCTCTATTTAATAAAGCTAGCCGTAGACTAGATCTATTTGAGACTGCCTCTTCCGCCAGTTTATAGTTTCATAGTATTACCACCACTGCAACAAGTGGTGGTAATTTAATATTAATAAGGAGTATAGATGGCAAAATTCCATTTTAAATATGGGGCAATGAATAGTGGTAAAAGCGATGCTTTAATTAAAACGGCATACAACTATACGGAAAATAATCTTAATATTGTCGTTGTTAAACCACTGATAGATGTAAAGGGTGGTAAATATATTATTAGCCGTGGTGGAGGAAAAAGAATAGCTGATATTTTGTTGTCAGAAAAGGCTGATGCACGAAAAGCTATAAAATTATTTGCTAAAGAAAAGCATTTGCCGTTGTCGTGCGTATTAGTTGATGAAGCGCAATTCTTATCAGAAAAACAAGTTGATCAACTTTTTATGGTAGCAAAAGTTGATAATCTCTCTGTTATAGCCTACGGTTTAAGGTCCGATTTTAAAACGAAGCTTTTTAGCGGTAGTAAAAGGCTATTTGAATTATGTGATCAAATAGAAAAAATACCAACAATGTGTAGCTGTGGTTCACAAGCTGAATTTAATTGTCGAGTATTAAATGGCGAATTTATTTTTAATGGTTCTAAGGTTGCTATAGATGGACAAGACCAAGTCGCCTATAAATCTTTATGCGGGAAATGCTATGCTTCTATAAGAAAGAAACACTAATATAATTACATTAGTGCTTAAGCTTGCGTAAATAGTGTTTTTATATTATTATTCCTGGCATCACTGGAAAACGGTGAAATCGTACATTTTAGGAGTGTGATTAACATGTCCCATTCTGCAATAATAAAGCAGAGCTGGTATCCAATACTCAGGTCGGAACGGGATGCTTATGACGTCGTTAATGGTCTTAGAAAAGACCTAAGGGCAGCTAAGGAAAGATCAGAAGATCTTCGAAAGAGAGAGGAAGCCTTAAGAAAAAGAATAAGGCAGCTCCAGGTTGTTGTTCTTGAGTTAACGGATGCTTTTTCGAAAGAAGAAGATCCGGATAGGAGAGTTAACATCGCGGATAAGCTAGCAAGATCTAGCTTGGGTGTGACTGAGGCGGAATCCGATATTGATGATATCGAGGAAGCTATCCATAGTTGCAGTACCGATAAGAAAAAACTTAGAAGTGCACTTCATGAAGCACAAACTAAGTTGGACAAAACTATGGTTAGGCTTAATGCTATTAAGCCACAGCTGATCGAAAATGTACTTGGTGATCAAGATTACACTGAAATCTCTGTGAATATTGACTATCTAGATCGAGTCCATGTACACTACAGAGCTAGCCAATCTTACGGGGCTTCGGCGTCATATCATATCATTGTTGAGGGTGATGCCGTGTCCGAAATTACGACGCAAAAAAAGGATTGGATAAGTGGGTGGACAAGATACAACCTTGGATATAGGTCCAAGAAACGCTATTAATAATCACTTCCAAAAGTAGGCCAGTTTTTATAGCTGGCCTATTAATTTTTCTTTATAATACTAATATGAAAGCTGACATTAAAAAGATATATATTATTGTTGGTCACCCAGCTAAAAAGTCATTATGTTCAAGGCTGGCTGATGAGTATCAAGCAACAGCGCTACAAAAAGGTTACGAAGTCAGAAGAGACAATATAACCGATCTAACCTTTGATCCAATACTGCACGAAGGCTATAAACAAATTCAAACCCTAGAGCCGGATCTTCTTAATATTCAAACTAATCTAAAATGGTGCAACGAACTGATTATTTTTTATCCTATGTGGTGGGGATCTATGCCAGCTTTGTTAAAAGGCTTAATCGATCGCACTATTTTGCCAGGTTTTGCTTTTCATTATCATGATAATGATAGACTATGGGATAAGTATTTAAGTAATAGAACGGCAAAAGTCTTTTCAACTTCTGGTGGTCCGGCTATCTATAATAGATTTGTTTATAAAAATGCTGACTTTACAATTATTAAAAAAGCTATTTTAAATTTCGTAGGTTTTAAAAATGTCCGTTGTAAGCGTTTTGGTGGCGTAGCAGACAAGAGTTTCCAAGCGGATGAAGCAATTGCTTATATAAAAAAGCATGTTTGATTGATAAAAAGCCATAAGTCGTTAGGCCTTATAGAATATCAATAACAACGTGATTATGGGCGCTCGACTTACGATAATAACGTGTTTTATAATTAACTTATGATTTATAGCGAAACACTTGATAAGGCACTAAAGGTGGCTGCTTTAGCTCATGGCAAAGCTGGCCAATATCGTAAAGGTACGGATATACCATATATTATTCATCCGGTCGGTACGATGATTATCGCTTCAACGGCAACTTCTAATGAAGATGTCCTAATTGCCTGTCTATTACATGACATTTTGGAAGATGTCAGCGAAAGTATCTACAGTAAAGATATGATGCTTGGTGATTTTGGTCAAAATGTTGTTGAAATAGTTTTAGATGTTACTAAAAATAAGAATGCTAAAGATTGGTACGAACAATCAAATGATTATTTAAGCCACCTCAAAAATAAAGCGTCTAATGAGGCTGTGATTGTCAGTGCCTGTGATAAAATTCACAACCTGCTGTCGACGGTTGAAGACTACAAAGAAATTGGTGATGAAATATGGAATCGTTTTTCAACAAAAAATTATAAAGATCAACTATGGTGGTATGAAAGCATACTAAATGTTATCAGTTTTAGAAGAGCACCACTTATCTTAGTTAACAATTTATCGGATCTTATTAAAGAGCTAAAATCTATTAAATTAATTAATGAATAACTTGTATCAAGTTCTAAAAAAGTAGTAAAAAAGCGCTAGCGCGACCGCTATAACACTGTTTTTAGTGCTTATGTTATAATGGCTATATAAAATAAGAGGGTGAGTGAGGTTGATGGAGGATGCCTTGTCGCAATTTGCTTTACAGTTGATAGAAGAGAAACAGCTAACTGGCGTTAGTGATTCTATTAAGGAGCAAATTGCTGATGATATAAAAAGCCAGTTAATGCTCTATGTCTTTAGAGATCTTATTAGTGAACTTACGCCCGAATTAAAAGAAAAATTAAATGAAGATTTAAATGATGATGATATGACTCCCGAGTTAGTTCGACAGTTCTTAGACAATAGTGGCGTTGATACTACGGCTATAGTTTTAAAAACCATGACTGATTTTAGCGAATATTATTTAGAAAAGATTATGGCATAATGGACAACGAAAAAATTACCTATACTGTCGTTAACCAATCTAAAGATGCTGAAAATGCCGTCAGAGATATGGCTAAAGAGCAGCAAATCGAATGGTCTAAGACGGGCAATAAGTTTGAGCAAACCATGAAGGGTGTCTGGAATGGTGTTGCCGGTACTGTTATGGAAAGCCGTCGTCGCAGTACATTACGAAAAACCGCTACTGCTGAAGGCAATGCTTATGTCAATTTATCTGAGGACGATGCTGAAAGAGCTCGCAATGTTACTTTAGAAAGATTCTCTAGAAATGATAAATCCTATATTCACGAAGCAGCTGGCGAATCGATTGTTGAAGATAAAGAATTAATTGATGGTATTAAAGATGTTTTAAAAAACAACCTTGATGATAATGGTGACGTTTCTAATATGGACAAGTTTGAAGAAGAACAAGCTAGGTTCCTGAGCGAATACGGCAAGTCTCATCAAAGCGATAAAATGCTCAATAAAGATTTAGTTACAGTTGATAATTTCCAACAAATTCAATCACTTATAAAAGCGGCTGTTAGCCATCAAAATGGCATTAATAATGTTGTAGACAACATGGATATAGTTGTCGGTGAATCACGTTCCGGTGCAAGGACTGAATTAAATAGTGATCTTGCCGATAAAATAATAGATAGGTTCGATAGGAACAAAATTCTCCAATGTGTTAATCCGGAAGCTGTGGCTGTAGCAACTGGTATTGTGGGGTCAGCACTTAAATTTGGTAGTCGTCGTGTTGCCGGGGCTGTGGCTATGACGGTTGCTCCTGGCGTGGTGTCTGGTGTCTGGGCTGGTGTTGATAAAAATGCACGCATGAAACAGGAGCGAGTGCTCCATATGCGTGAGATGGCTAATGGTGGTGAAATAAGCAAGGGCTCAAAAATAAGAAATGAACTAGAGAAAACAAGATATCAAGCTGTTGAAGCTAAGACGATGATTGATAGCGTCAATGAAATAGCAGAAAAAACTAGCAGCGGTCAAGTTGAATCCGGCAAAGACCTCAGTGATATGATTGCCAGGGTGTCCGTCGTGAAAGCGCGTATCGATATGTGCGACCAAGAAAAAATTGATCTTATTACTTATAGCAAAGGCAAAATCGATGAGGAAAGACTGGTTCTAGATGAAGCTTTAAAAAATGCCACTAGCGTTCTTGAGCAGAGACTAAACGGCGGCCTAGATGAAACGACAAAAGAATACATTGAGCAGCATGATGACATAAAAGCTGAAGATATGAGTGTCAAAGACATCTCTGATGTTTACCAAAGAAGGTTTGCTGATTTTATAAATAGAGACAGGGACAGCAAAGATAAAGAGTTTAATAAACTAAAACGACGTGAAGTTATCAAAGCTATGGGACGAACGGCGTTACTCAGCGTTAGTGTGGGACTGGTTGCTCAAGAAATAGAAGCCGGATTTGATAATACCAGACAAGGACTAGTTGAAACTATATTTCAAAAAGATCCCACCAAGTTAGTTAATGGCGAACAACACCAGACTATTCTTAGCTCGCTGGCTAATCATAATAAACCCTATCAAATGCCTGACGCCTCAGAACATTTGGTAAGCAGTCTTAATAATAGTGGCAGTTTATATAATATAAACGGCGGTTATCAGCTTGAGCCTAACGGTGGACACTTAGAACTACTTGATGCTACCCATAAGATTGTATCATCTGATATACCAGTTGACAGTAATGGAGCCTTTACAAAAGAAGGCCTAGCTATTCTTAACGCACACCACTTAGAGATTTCTGGTGATAAAATTATTAACAATACAGTTACAAAAAATGTTGGCGTGGAAGACTATATGAATAGTCATCAGTCTGAACTAACTCATATTAAAAGATCAGTGTGGTTTGATAACGGTAGCTCAACTCGAGGGACTAACAATCAAGTTGAACTTGGTTGGGGCGGTCATTGGAATGATGGAGTGACAGCAGAGGGCAATTATCAGATGAGTATCAAGGGCATGCTCGACGGCAGTAGTGTGCACAGTGGTGTCGCTAGCGGACTAAAAGATGGGACTCTAAAACTAGCAGTTTCGGCTTCTAAAGATTCCCAATCTCATGTTTTCATGCTTGATGTTAATCAGGATGGAACGATTAATATTCCGGCAAATAGCCCAGTTGGTCAGCTATTTACTAATGAAAATGGCCACGCTGTCTTTAATGGTGCCTATGCCGAAGTGGTAAAGGAAACTGGACTAAACCAAGACGGTGCGATGAACGTCCAGATATTTGGTACGGAAGTTGGCCATAATACAATAAAAAATTTAAGTGAAAATGTAGTTAATACTACTCATGAGTATGTGATTTCAAAAATACCGGAAATCACTGCAGAAACACCAACTTATGTTGATATGGCACCAATCATGCCAATTGTATCTCGAAGATCAATGGAAGTCCTCGCTTCAAAAAAAGATAGAAACGGCAATAGCATTAGTCCTAATCTAGAACATGTTGCTAATGCTGAGGGTGGCTATGGTGAAGATTATAATGAAAAACAAAAAAGAATTTGGCGTGAGCAAAGATCGCCGCGACTTCTCGAAAATCCAAACATTGATTTAAATACGTCCGAGGAACTTAACTGGTATTACAAAGATATGTATAAACGAGAAGGCGCCGAATACATTAATCGAATTAATCATAATATTGATCAAAGTAGCGAACTTAAGAACCTCAATCCTAACACAAGAGCAATGGTGGTTATGCCAGTAGCGGCTATAGCGGAAGCAGATAATATTTATCACACTCTCTCTTTATATGCCGATCAGCAAAGAACGGCGACAATCGAAGAGCCAGATGGTCAGATGAAAATTGTTGATACGAGTCCATTTGATAAAACAACGATTGTGTTAAATGTAAATTGGATTGATGATGCTGTTAAGAAAGATCCAAATGCTGCCGATAAAATCAAAAAAACTTTGTCAGAAATTGAAAGAGCTAAAAAAGATTTTCCATGGCTTAATGTAGCCTCTTTCACAAGAGTCTATAGCCAAGAATGGGTTAATGATCATGATGGCAAACTTTTTGGTAGAGTCATTAAAGAACTTTATGATACAGCTACTTTTGCCGCTCGACGTAAAATAAACAGTGGTGAGATAAAGACTAATCAAGAGATGATGCTGATAACAAACGATGCTGACGCACAAGGTATACCGAATCGTTACTTTGAAAATTATATAAGAGAGCTAGATGAACGTCCAGATGCTGATGTATTTACATCACCGATACGTTGGGGAATTAAAGAGGCGCAAAATTATCCAGGTTATATGGTAACATCTAGCTTCTTCTCGCTGCTTGATATGCTTAGTGCCAGGCGTGAAAATCGCGAAAAAGGTTCAGTTGCTAGTTGTGGTCCAAACTCCGGTTTTCGTCTATCAGCTTATGCTGCAGGTGGAGGTTGCAATGGTGAGATGGGAGCTGGTGCTGACTCTGAATTAGGGCAACGCATTAAAGAAGCAAGAGGCGCTTCGGTTATTAGTGGCTCGTATGGTAACAGCAACAATGGATCAAATAACGATGGTCAATCAAAGAGCACATCTACTAGAACAGTCAATGTTCTGGCTAAGGGCACGACTATTGATACCGCTCCTGATAGATTACTAAAAACATATAAGGAAGGTAAATCACTTTCTACGGCTTGGAATAATTTCGATAGCAATGGCTATCGACCAAGAAGCGTTGAGTCTGACGGTAGCGCTAAAGAAGCATATGCTGTATCTGGTAATAAAGAAGACCCTACTAAAGATATTGATGCTATAAGTGAAAGAGTGGCGACTAGCGTACGAGGTTTTGCCAATGACTGGTATAAGACAAATACTATGATTGGATCAGCTATAAGATTATGGTTTGGACCAAGTAAAAATTATGACATGCGTTGGGAAAATGATCGATTTTATTTTGATTTTACAGCTGATGGTAAAAAATGGCTTCAAAGAAGATTGCAAAGCTATGGCCACCTCGGTAGCAATAGCAAGAAAAAGAATGGTGGATATGCTCATCCCGGCAGAAAATTATCTTATGGTGGATTTTTAAATAAAAAGTTTTATGGTGATGTAAAAATGGCTGGTGAATCGCTAAGAGGCGGAAAAGCACAGCTGATATCATAGTGTGTTAATATAACTAATATATAGGGGGGTAACTTTATGGAAGATAATAGAAGATCAGAACTGCAAAAATTAAGGGATCGAGTATTTAATGATTTAACCGGCTTGGCTGATCAGATTGCTGTAGGTGACAGCGACATAGACTTAGAAAGTCTAATGACAGTCATAAGAGCTACCGGTAATACTAAACTAATCGGTAAGGCGGCTCAGAAAATAGAATCAATGGGAGATTCAAAAGAAAAACTTGATGCCGTGCTTGATTTGGCTAATGAAATCGATTTTCAAATTTCTGAATTAGAACCAGCAAAAGAGCAACCATCGGAATCTCAGAGCGCAACAACTTCAGACGAAAATAAAGCCATAAATATTCCGCAAATCTAGAGCGACTATATTCAAATAATTAATGCTAGATTATAATTAGCTTATAAAGCATAAGCGTTTAAGAAATGGAGAATTCTATGTATCCGTTACATATCACTTCAGAAATAGGCAAGCTTAAAACAGTATTAGTTCATAGACCTGGTTTAGAACTTGAAAATCTAACGCCACGTTACTTACAGGATCTTTTATTCGATGATATTCCATACTTGGAGGTGGCAAAAAAGGAACACGACACTTTCACGGACATACTAAGAACCAATGGTGCAGAGGTTCTGTACTTAGACCAATTAGCAGCTGAGTCACTTGATGATAATGTTATCAAGCAACAATTCATAAAGGAAATGGTAGAAGCTTCAAAACAAGGCGACACAAGAGTCAGTGAATCACTTTATAGTTTTTTGGATACAATGAACACTAGTGATATGGTACACAGAGTGATGGCTGGAATCAGAAAAAACGAGCTTCCACTACCAGCTGAGCATCAGCAACAACTCCATGATATGGTAGAAAAAGATCATTATCCGTTTTATCTTGATCCAATGCCGAATTTGTATTTTACAAGAGACCCGGGAGCAACAATTGGCCAAGGTCTGACGATTAATAAAATGCATTGGCCAGCAAGGAGAAGAGAATCGCTATTTCTAAAGTATATTATTAAGTATCATCCAAGGTTTAAAGATTTTGATATTCCAGTTTGGTATGATCGAGATAACAAGTTTTCTATGGAAGGTGGCGATGAGCTTATCCTTAGTAAAGACGTGCTAGCAATTGGTATTAGTGAAAGAACTACACCTGAAGCAATCGAAGCTTTAGCCGTAAAAATATTTCCAAAATCCTCTTTCAAGAGAATTATAGCAGTTGAAATACCAACTAAATCGCATGCCTTTATGCATTTAGACACTGTTTTTACTATGATTGATTACAATAAGTTTACAATTCATCCAGAAATACTGAGTGAGGGTGGCCATTTAAATATGTTTATTATGGAACCGAAAACCTATTCAGAGTATCCGAGCATCAGGAAAGAGACTGATGTTAAAAAGGTACTAGCCGAATCGCTTGGTACTGGTGATATTGATTTAATAGAATGTGGTAACGGTGATGAAATATCAGCAGCTCGAGAACAGTGGAATGATGGCAGTAATACACTAGCAATTGCTCCAGGCGTTGTAGTGACTTACGACAGAAATTATGTGACCAACGAGACCTTGAGAAGGCACGGTGTTAATGTAATTGAAATATCAGGTGCTGAACTAGGTCGTGGTAGAGGTGGCCCAAGGTGTATGAGCATGCCATTATACAGGGAGGATATTTAACAATGATCTCAGATAGCCTGAGGGGAAGGTCGCTTTTAACTTTAGAGGATTTCTCGTTTAATGAAGTCAATTTAATGCTTGATGTGGCCCATGAACTAAAGAGGCAAAAAAAGATTGGTCAGTTGCACCGTATTCATGCAGGTAAAAATATTGCATTGTTGTTTGAAAAAACGTCTACCAGAACAAGATGTGCTTTCACGGTTGCAGCTAATGATTTAGGCGTTAACCCGGAATTTTTAGGCAAAGATGATATACAGCTTGGCAAAAAAGAATCAGTTGTTGATACGGCTAAAGTTCTTGGCCGGATGTTTGATGGTATAGAATTTCGTGGTTTTGCACATGAGACTGTCGAAGCGCTAGCCAAATACTCCGGTGTTCCTGTCTGGAATGGCTTAACAGATAAATTTCATCCCACACAGGTGCTGGCTGATTTCATGACTCTTCAGGAAAATTTTGGCAATCTAAAGGGAATCAAATTGGTCTTTGTCGGTGATGGTCGTAACAATATGGCCAACAGCTTATTACTTGGTTCGGCGCAAATGGGGTTAGACTTTAGAATATTAGCGCCTCTTGATTTACATCCGTCTAAAGACATAGTAGACAAAGCCTATAGTTTAGCAACCGCTAGTGGTGCCAAAATTACAATTACGGACAATCGAGAAGAAGCACTTTCTGGTGCTCAGGCCATTTATACAGATGTTTGGGTTTCTATGGGTGAAGAAGATAAGTTCCAAGAAAGAATTAATCTCCTTAAAGACTATCAAGTAAGTAACAGCATGCTTGAAATGACAGGCAATCCGAACGTAAAATTTATGCATTGTTTACCGGCTTTTCATGATTTAAACACTGAAACAGCTCAAAAAGTTTTTCAGCAATATGGATTAAAAGAGATGGAGGTGACAGACGAAGTATTCAATGGCCCGTCAAGTATCGTATTTGATGAAGCAGAAAATCGGATGCATACCATTAAAGCAATTATGGCGTTAACATTATAAATGAGGTTAAAGAAATGATTATACGTAAAGAGAAAAAAGACTTGGGAATTCTGTCGCTAACAGCTCTTGTTGTTGGTTCTATAATAGGTAGCGGTGTTTTCAACTTAATGAGAGATATGTCAGCAAATGCATCGCTGATAGCTATACTTATCGGTTGGGCTATTACTGGTGTTGGCATGATTTTCTTAGCGCTTTGTTTTAGAAATCTAAATAAGAAGCGACCTGATTTAGATGCTGGTATATACAGTTATGCTGAAGCTGGGTTTGGCAAATTTATGGGATTTAACTCAGCTTGGGGATATTGGATATCGGCATGGATAGGCAATGTAGCCTATGCGACATTAATGTTTAGCTCGCTAGGCTATTTTTTCAAAATTTTTGGCAATGGCCAAAATCTAGCTTCGGTAATTGGAGCTTCAGTTGTTCTATGGCTTGGTCACATTCTTATTTTAAGGGGTGTAAAATCAGCCAGCTTTATTAATGTGATTGTGACATTGGCTAAGATTATACCTATATTTATCTTTATAATAGCAGCCTTTTTGGCATTCAAACTTAATATTTTTACTTCAGATATTTGGGGAACAGCTAGTAAAGGTTTTGAGTTAAGCAGTATCGTTGATCAAGTTAAGAGCACTATGCTTGTAACTGTTTGGGTATTTATAGGCATAGAAGGTGCAGTTGTGTTTTCTGGCCGTTCTAAAAAGCGCAGTGATATATCAAAAGCGACATTTTTAGGGCTATTTACTGTTTTGGCGATTTATGCCTTAGTGACTGTTCTATCACTTGGTATTATGACTCATCAGGATCTAGCAAATCTTAGCAAACCGGCAATGGCAGCATTGTTGGAACATGTCGTTGGTCCATGGGGTGCAGCTCTTGTTAACATTGGTGTAATTATATCAATCATGGGTGCATGGTTGGCTTGGACGATGTTTGCATTCGAGCTTCCTTATCAAGCTGCAAAAAAAGAAGAATTTCCTGCTTTCTTTGCCAAAGAGAATAAACACGGTACACCTTATGTAGCACTACTAATCACTAATCTATTGGTTCAGTTATTTATATTTTCTTTCCTGATCAGCGGATCAGCTTATAATTTTACTTATTCATTAGCAACTTCGGCAATTTTAATACCTTACGCATTAACGGCCTTTTACCAACTAAAATATTCAATTATTGAAAAAGGCGGAACTAAAGATAAAATTGGTAATATTATTATCGGCTTAGTAGCAAGTATTTATGCTGTTTGGCTGATTTACGCAGCAGGCATAGATTATCTATTGCTCACAGTTCTAGTCTATCTGCCGGGTGTGATTGTTTATGTAATCATGCGTATTCATCAAAAGAGAAAGATATTTACGCCAATAGAATTAGTTATAGCATTAGCTTTTGTAGCTCTTGGTGCATTTGCGATTTATAAATTGGCAACTGGACAGATTAGTATATAGATGAGTAAACGTATAGTAGTAGCTCTTGGTGGCAATGCTCTGCAGAAAAATGGTGAGGCTAGTGCTAGTGCACAGGAACTTATTGTTAATAAAACTGCCAAGAAACTAATTTCCTTAATTAAAAAAAGCTATCAAATAGTGATAGTTCATGGCAATGGCCCGCAGGTAGGTGATATTTTGCTTCATGAAGAGCTATCAAGCACTATGGATAATCCGGCTATGCCTGTAGATAGTTGTGTAGCTATGAGCCAGGGACTAATAGGTTATTGGCTCCAGCAAGCTATTGATAATGGATTAAAAGATTGCGGCATTAAAAATTCAGTTGCTTCAATCATAACGCAGGTCGTAGTTGACAAAAAAGACGAGGCATTTAAAAATCCGACTAAACCAATAGGCCCGTTTTATAAGACTGAAGAAGAGGCAATGTCTATTGCTCGAGTTGATAAGTTTATTGTTAAGAGAGACTCTGATAAAGGCTGGAGGAGAGTTATTGCATCGCCAAAACCGGTAGATATAGTTGAAAAGCCTGTAATCGAAGATCTAGTAAATAACGGTTATGTGGTTATTACTAATGGCGGTGGTGGAATACCGGTATATCGTGATAATGATGGACTATTTCATGGTGTTGAAGCTGTAATAGATAAAGATTACAGCGCTGCATTCTTAGCTGATATGATAAATGCCGACCTACTTTTGATACTAACAAATATTGGTGGAGTAATGGTCCATTATGGACAGTATGATCAAACCTTATTAAAAACTGTATCTTGTGAAGAAATAGAAGATTATATAAATAATGGTGAATTTGCTATAGGTAGTATGCTGCCAAAAGTACAAGCAGCGATCAATTTTGTAAGGAAAAAAAGAGGCTTTAGAAAAGCGATAATAACATCATTGGATGGCAACATAAATATCGGCGAAAGTCAACAAGGAACGATTGTAATTTAGCGCATTGACAAATTAAATAATAATTTCATTTTTAGTATTTACTAAACAACTGTTTTATGTTATTTTAATAGTTAATTATGGGTCGTTTCAGTGAACTCAATCTAATTATTAAAGAAGGTTCTTTAGATGATCCACTCTATCGTAAATATAAGGAATTATTTTCGTCAGACCAGTCACACAAAAGTGCTGGTCAGGAGCCACAAGTTGAGTTAAAATCAGGTGTTTCAGTTGATCTGCAGGAGCGCTATTTGGCACTGTCTGCGATAATGAGTTGTTTTAGTGAAATTAATAAAATTAATGGCATGCATTCTGAAAACGGTTATAAAAAGGCTGGTCAACGATATGGATCAGATATTGATCATGTTATGAAAAAAATGGATAAAAAGAGAGAAGTAGTAAATAAAGAAATTAATGATAATGTAAATGTACTTATTGCTAAAGAAGCAATGAAAAAGGCAGGTTACAGTGATGAATTGATCAATTCATCTCACTACGACATGAAGGATAACTTAAGTAATCAGTACGGGCCTGGAAATGCATACTCATTAAAACGCAACGATTTTTTAAAACATATTTTAAAAAAATGACAATAATATTTTAAGCCTCAGAGAACCGCTTGTGTCTATGCTAAATTTATATTACACTATTACTAGTGTAAATGGAGGTGTTTTATGGATAGGGACAATAGTCCAGTATATGGTCAGAAGTCTATCAATGGGGATTTTAGATCAAGTCACGGAACAACCGTAAGCGGTGTTTCCAGTAGCGCGCAAGTGGCCACCCCAGCCCCAACTGCTAAACCAGCTGTTCCTAATACAGACAAACCAAGTAAGAGGCCTAACCCAGTAGCTAAGTTTCTTATGAAGCTATTTCATTCTATAGCTTCATTCTTTAAGTTCTTATTCTCTAAGATAAAGAACCTATATAAGAAACACTTACTAATAGCTATCATATCAACAGTTGTTATAGTAGCTCTTATAGTAACCGGTGTA